>VAPM010080002.1_pt1 | contig 75528 bp, 56 predicted proteins | sample 3395091 | NCBI WGS metagenome assembly VAPM01 (sample SAMN08290445, study PRJNA428436) | hydrothermal vent metagenome | isolation source: Deep-sea hydrothermal vent chimney 3 | place: Pacific Ocean: Juan De Fuca Ridge
AGTATTTATATCCGGTTTATTGGGTCTAAGCTCTAGATTCGCATCCAACTACATTATTTTTTGACTAATCCTCTATCATGCGTCACTATGAAACTATGGATACTAATAATGAAAATATGCGTACTCAACCGGTAAAACGCTTTGATCGAATGCATATCGTATTGTTTGTTTTGCTGACCGTCGTAGTAACTGCTGCGCTCTCGTATTGGGCTTTTAATGCCTATCTCTTTCCCACCCAATTCACCCCGGTTACGCTGAATAACAAAGAACAACGCGTATTAGATAACAAGCTAGAGCGCCTTGAATCGTTTGCTATGCGCAAAAAACAAGACATTCGACAAAACGTTAATGATTCAAGCGAACCTCTTGAGCCTGAAGCATATAGTGAAGAAGGGGCATCAAGAGAAATCTCTTTAACGGAAAATGAAATAAATGCTTTATTGGCAAAAAACACCGACTTAGCAGATAAGTTAGCTGTCGATTTATCAGAGGACTTGATTAGTGCAAAATTATTAATGCCCGTTGATGAAGATTTCCCTATATTAGGCGGAAAAACGCTTAAAGTACGCGGAGGTATTGAACTTGCCTATCGTGAAAAACGCCCTGTCGTGATGTTAAGAGGCCTCAGTGTCATGGGCGTACCGGTACCTAATGCATGGTTAGGCGGATTAAAAAATATTGACCTGGTGCGAGAATTCGGTGGCGAACAAGGCTTTTGGAAATCTTTTTCTGATGGCATCGAAACAGTTCAGATTGCGGACGGCGAATTAAAATTGAAATTAAAAGAGTAAGGAATGCATTACAGTAAAAAAATAGCAGCTTGCAATATTGAACTTTTCGCTGGTAAAAGCATTTTTATTATTATGACCGGGTTATCTTGTCGATAACATCGAGTCAATATTGCAAGCTGCACAATCAGTTATTTCATTCTCATTTATTATTTTTATCCGGCTAACAACAATGTAAACCGTTATAACTGAGGATAGAGCAGGATTGATGCCATAAAAAATAACCTCTATTAGAACATTCACTTATAGAAAGTTTCGACATTTCATTCTAGAATCCCAGCCAAACTGTAAAAAATTCTGACGACATTTCATTCTGGGTTCCAGAAAATACGAGTAGCTAGCTTTATCCTAGAAAAAGCCGTGAAATAATTCTGAGTCAGTCTTTTATAAAATTATAGACTTAATCTAAAGATCAGCCTGCCGCTATATCTATAGGCATACAATTGCAGAGTTTTTCATTTCATAACTGCGTTGAAAATGCCCCGCAATAGCTCGACAATTATTTACCCATCATCCTAGCGACACAATGAATAGGATGTACACTGAACTAAATCAAGCATCACAAGCATAAGTCAATATTAATTTATAAGAATAAAAGAGGCTTTTAAGATGCAAAACAGGCAAATCAATAAACTCACAAGTATTTCACTCTGGGTCACTCTGGCATTAGTCATCTCAGCCCCTGGCCAGGCGGAACAAGCTGACAGTCCATTATTCATTGAAGGTACAATTAAAGTTGACGCGGAAAAACTTATACAATTGGCTCAGACCTTACCCACCCTCATATTAATTGATTCCCGCATAGCCGGTGATCGTCACGAGGGATATATTGAAGGCTCCATTAGCTTGCCAGACGTGACCACCACCTGTAATCATCTAGCTAAAATAATTCCCCGGCTTAATAATCCTGTACTTTTTTATTGCAACGGAATCAAATGTGGCCGTAGTAAAAAAGCGATTAAAATTGCTCAGTCATGCGGTTATAAGAACATATATTGGTTCCGTGGCGGCTTCAAAGAGTGGAGTGACAAAGGTTATCCCGCTGTAACCCAGGATTAACCCTCGACAATACTTAGGAATGAGAATTAAATAACGTATGCAAGTGGCGCACAAATTTAGTTTCTATTTGAATATTCTGATTGAGAAAAAATGTAGCTCTAGTAAGCTACAGTGCGTATTTTTTAATTGAAGAACGCTCAAAGAGAAATCGAAAAGTTGTGATGTCAGATGCGCAAGTTATTTTATTCTCATTCCTTAGGCAAAAAAAATGAATATTATGCCTCAGCATTTTTCAATGCGTACCAGTATGGTGTTAACTATCGTAGCAATGGGGCTGATTGCCATGTTGCTGTCTGTGTTAACAGGTAAATTTTACCTCTACCTGGCGCTGAAAAATCAACAAGCGGCTTTCGAAGAATTAGTTGATCTAGAGACACAAAAAGTACTCGATGACACACGTAAAAAAGTCGGCCGACTCGGTCTGGCTTTACAAAAAGAAACTTTATTCCGCTCTGCTTTTCAAAACAAAGACCGAAATGCCTTGGAAAGCAAGCTTAATGATAATTTTCATCGTTATTACGTCACTACAGGGCAATTCAGCTTAAACAAGCTACTCGTTTTTGATCTTAAATTTCAATTGGTTGCTTCTTCATCCGAAGGTGATTTCACATTTCAAAAAACAATCAACCCTTGCCCAAAATTAATTAATATCGCCCACCAACGCACCGGAACAGAACAGCTAAAACCCATATTCGAACTCTGTGTCAACGACGGACAGTCTTTTTTAGCAGCATTAATACCGATTGGTGGTTTGATTGTAAAAGGCTATATGCAGGTGGTCATTGACCCGTCACTCAATCTTCAGCAAGTCGAAAAAGCCTTTGTCATGCCTCTGGAGTTGAGATATATGAATAACAAAGTCGCTTATCAATCTAAAAATTGGCCAAAACAAAATGCGTTAAAAGATGTATTACTCGTCAACCACATTCTCAAAAATAAGGAAGGATTGGCCATATTGCAACTCAGCCTAGCCTACGATGTAAAATTACTGAGCAATAACCTAAAGCAGAGTCAAAATTTAATTTTACTGGCAACGGCGGCAGTGACAGCTATTGCAGCACTACTAGCACTGATTCTTTTGCAGCTGACAGTGCTTTCACCTATGGGTCGATTAACTAAACATCTCGAAAAAATCAAAAAAAATAAAAGCCACCTTGCTGACGAACTTATCATTGGAGGAAGGAATTTAGAAGTCAACAACCTTGCAACGGGATTTAATACCCTAGGAATAGAGCTCCATAGCCTATATAACAAACTAGAACACATGGCTTATACCGACGAATTGACAGGATTACCTAATCGTACGCTTTTTTACGACCGGCTTAAACATCTGACGTTAATTAACCTGAATAAAGAAAGACCTTTTACCGTTTTCATGATGGACTTGGATCGTTTTAAGCTGGTCAACGACACACTAGGTCACAACGTGGGAGATCAATTATTACAGGTGATCGGCAAACGCTTAAGCGCAATAATAACACGAAAATCAGATATTATTGCGCGTTTGGGTGGAGATGAATTTGCCGCTATTTTCCCACAAACAAAAGATACAAACAGCGCCATCATCATGGCACAGCGTATTATTCAAACCATAGATCAACGCATATTAGTTGAAGGTCACAGTCTCAATATTGGTATCAGTATTGGTATTGTTGTCTGTCCTTATCATGGAAAAAATAGTAATGAGCTTATTCAACGCGCAGATGTTGCGATGTATCATGCCAAGAAAAACCAGCAAAATTATGCCTGGTATGAACCCAGCTTTGACATCCATAATATTGACACCTTGACATTAAACGGCGACCTTAAAAATGCGATAAAAAATGAAGAACTCGAACTTCACTACCAGCCCAAGATTGATATGCAAAATCAACGTATTAAAAGTGTAGAAGCACTCTTGCGCTGGACCCATCCTGAACGAGGATTTATTTCTCCGGAACGCTTCATTTCGATGGCTGAACAAACAGGCCTTATTCACCCGTTAACCGTTTGGGTTCTCAATAAAGCATTGCAACAAGTAGCCCAATGGAGCCAACAAAATATTTCACTTTGTGTTGCTGTTAATATATCTGTATTAAGCTTACGTGACAGTACTTTGATCACTACAGTTAAAGATGCACTTCAAAAAACCGGCGTTGCACCGGAAAAATTAACACTTGAATTAACAGAGAGTGCGATCATGTCTAACCCTGAACAGGCTTTACACACGTTAATGGAACTTGACGACATGGGCGTTTCTTTATCGGTAGATGATTTTGGCACAGGTTATTCATCATTAGCTTATCTCAAAAGATTACCTGTAGATGAAATTAAAATCGACCGCTCTTTTGTTATAGACATGGATAACGATATTAATGACAAAGTCATCGTACGCTCCACCATTGATCTTGCCCACAACATGGGGCTCAAAGTTATTGCTGAAGGTATAGAAACTGAACAATCATGGAACAATCTGGCAAAAATGGGTTGTGATTTGGGGCAAGGTTATTTCATGAGCCGCCCCCTTAGTGCTGAGGCCTTAAATACATGGTTGAAAAACTCATCATGGGGTTTAAATACCAGCACTGCAATCTCAATAATAAAAACTTAGGGCAGTCGTAAAGATCAGTTTACATTTATGGGCTTTCAATTGCCATTGTAACCATGGCGAAAAGAAAAAATGAGTGGAAAATCAGAAATGTGAAATAATTTTTGAGGCTACCCTTAGATCACTTTGTAGCACTTCACAAATAATGATAAAATAGTCGGCTTCATTTACTAGGCTAAAGAACATGTCACAGATAGAACAACTCCTTAAAGAACGTATTCTTATTTTAGATGGTGCCATGGGTACAATGATTCAACGCTATAAGCTGGAGGAAAAAGATTATAGAGGCGCTCGGTTTGCTGACTGGCCTTCAGACCTTAAAGGTAATAACGATCTACTCGTGCTCACCCAACCTGACATCATCAAAGCGATCCATACTGAATACCTGGAGGCCGGTGCCGACATTATCGAAAGCAATACCTTCGGTGCTAATGCCGCGACCCTGCGCGACTACGGCATGGAATCTTTGAATTACGAGCTTAATGTTGCCGGTGCTAAAATGGCTCGAGAAGCCTGTGATGCCATTGCCACACCTGAGCGACCCCGGTTTGTCGCTGGCGTGCTGGGCCCTACCAGTCAGACTTGCTCTATTTCACCTGACGTGAATGATCCTGCTGCCCGCAAAATCACCTTTGATCAATTAGTAACAGACTATAGCGAAGCCACTCGCGGACTAATTGATGGGGGTTCGGACACGATTTTAATCGAAACCATCTTCGACACTCTGAATGCCAAAGCTGCAATTTTTGCAGTGAAAAGCGTTTTTGAAGAACGTGCCATGGAATTACCCATTATGATATCCGGTACGATTACGGATCAATCGGGCCGAACACTGACAGGTCAGGTCACTGAAGCTTTTTACAACTCGCTCGCTCATGCCAACCCGATTTCAATTGGCCTAAACTGTGCCTTAGGCGCTGAAGAGTTACGTCAATACGTTGAAGAACTCTCACGTGTAGCGAACTGTTATGTCAGCGCTCATCCCAATGCGGGTTTACCCAACCCATTGGCAGAGACCGGCTATGATGATACCCCCGAAAACATGGCCGGTTTTATAAAAGAATGGGCAGAGAGTGGTTTACTCAATATTGTTGGCGGTTGCTGCGGAACTTCGCCTGACTTCATTAAAGCCATTGCAGAGGTTGTCAAAGATGCTGCGCCACGCCAAATTCCAAACAACCCAACCGCCAGCCGACTCTCTGGCTTGGAACCGTTCAACACCAGCAAAGAATCCTTGTTTGTTAATGTGGGAGAACGCGCAAATGTTACAGGGTCTGCCAAATTTAAACGACTGATCCTCGCTGGACAATTCGACGAAGCGCTGGAGGTTTGCAAGGAACAAGTCGAAAACGGTGCTCAAATTATCGATATCAATATGGATGAAGCGATGCTGGATGGCAAAGCGTCCATGATTCACTATTTAAATCTTTTGGCTTCTGAGCCGGATATTTGCAAAGTACCCATCATGGTTGACTCGTCAAAATGGGAGATTATTGAAGCCGGCTTAAAGTGTATTCAAGGTAAAGGCATCGTTAATTCCATATCACTTAAAGAAGGCAAAGAACAGTTCATCACCCATGCCAAACTCATTAAAAAATATGGCGCGGCCACCGTGGTAATGGCCTTTGATGAACAAGGTCAGGCAGACACGCTGGAACGCAAAATTGAAATTTGTAAAAATTCTTATAATATATTAGTCAATGATGTCGCTTTTCCGCCAGAAGATATTATTTTCGACCCCAATATTTTTGCAGTCGCAACCGGTATTGATGAACACAATAATTATGCTGTCGATTTCATAGAAGCAACCCGCTGGATCAAACAAAATCTTCCCCATGCCATGGTCAGCGGCGGGGTTTCCAATGTGTCATTTTCATTTCGCGGAAATAACCCGGTTCGTGAAGCCATCCATGCGGTATTTTTGTATTACTGTATCAAAGCTGGCATGGACATGGGTATTGTCAATGCCGCACAGCTTGCCGTTTACGATGATTTGCCTGAAGAACTACGTGAACGGGTTGAAGATGTCATACTCAATCGACGTAATGATGCGACGGATCGTTTGCTTGAGATTGCCGATAAATATAGGGGCGATGGCGTACAAGCAAAAAAAGAGGATCTGGAATGGCGCAGCTGGCCTGTTGCTAAACGGATTGCGCACGCTATGGTAAAAGGTATAGATGGCTTTATTGTGGAAGATACCGAAGAAGCACGCCTCGCTTTTGAGCGCCCTATTCAAGTCATTGAAGGTCCGCTGATGGATGGTATGAACACGGTAGGCGATCTTTTTGGTGATGGCAAAATGTTTTTACCTCAGGTGGTTAAATCCGCGCGTGTTATGAAAAAAGCAGTCGCACATTTACTTCCCTTTATAGACGCTGAAAAGTCGTCAGGAGAATCAAAAAATAACGGCAAAATTTTAATGGCGACGGTTAAAGGTGACGTGCATGACATTGGCAAAAACATAGTCGGTGTTGTTTTGCAATGTAACAATTTTGAAGTCATCGACATCGGTGTCATGGTGCCAACCGCTACCATCCTGGAAGCAGCAAAAAAACACAACGTTGATATCATTGGTTTATCGGGTTTAATTACCCCTTCGTTAGAAGAAATGACTCATATTGCTAAAGAAATGCAGCGTCTGAAGTTCAATATCCCGGTGATGCTCGGCGGTGCCACCACTTCAAAAGCCCATACTGCCGTAAAAATCGCACCTGGATATGATCATCCTGTTGTCTGGGTAAAAGATGCTTCACGCGCTGTTGGCGTCGCACAAAGTTTAATTTCAGACCAGCTACGTGACAATTTTGTTGCTGATCTCAATAAAGATTATACAGAAGTTCGAGCACGTCATGCCAGCCGACAAGCGGCACATAAATGGCTCAGTCTAACCGCAGCTCAAGATAACAAGACAACACTGAATTGGCAAAACTATCAAGCCACAACGCCCAGCTTCTTAGGCACCAAGATATTTGATGATTACCCACTGGCTGAATTAGTAGAATACATCGACTGGACACCCTTTTTTCACAGCTGGGAACTTAAAGGATCTTATCCTAAAATATTACATGATGCTGTAAAAGGAGAAGAAGCGAGCAAACTTTTTGCCGATGCACAAACAATGTTAAAACAAATTGTCGCAGAAAAATGGCTAGGCGCAAAAGCGGTGGTCGGTTTGTTTCCAGCCAATAGTGTAGGCGATGATATTACCTTATTCAAAGATGAATCACGTAGCGAATCATTATTACGCTTCCACAATCTACGCCAACAACAAGAAAAAGTCGCAAATAAACCAAACCGTTGCTTAAGCGATTTTATCGCACCCAAAGAAAGCGGTATCAACGACTACATTGGTGCTTTTGCTCTAACCACGGGAATAGGCATTGATAAACGGGTGACTGAATATGAAAAAAATCATGACGATTATAGCGCCATCATGCTCAAAGCTCTGGCCGATCGCTTAGCCGAGGCTTTTGCAGAACGTCTACATGAGCGAGTACGCAAAGAATTCTGGGGACACCAGGCCAATGAAAACTTGAGCAAAAATCAATTAACCAAAGAGGAATACCAAGGTATACGCCCCGCCGCCGGATATCCCGCCTGCCCTGACCATACCGAAAAAGACCTGATCTGGGATTTGTTACAGGTCGAACAAAATACCGGCATCTGTTTAACCGAAAGCAAGGCCATGGTACCCACCGCAGCGGTAAGCGGATTGTATTACAGCCATCCAGAATCAAATTACTTTGCTGTTGGAAAAATTAACAAAGATCAGGTCATAGACTATGCAAAACGTAAAGGCATTAGCCTCAAAGATATGGAATACTGGCTGGCACCAAATTTAGGATACACTCCAAATTAACAAAAAAAACAGGGGTCTCCGCCCCGCATAACAGCTCTTGGGTTGATTCAATTTTTTTGATGCCTTTTTAAGGAATAAGGACGTAATCACGTCCCTATTTGGCATTTCATCTGTGTTTGTTGAATCGTCATTTTCAGTTCATTCTTTTTCTAAATTTTCCACCAGCGTTCGCCTCCTATACACCACCATCAGAATCAACATTAAGGAAGCTGCTGCGATAACTGCTGGAAACAAAACCGTACTTATTGAGTACTGTTCTAACGCCATAATGACAATAAGGTTACGCACCATAAATATCGCAAAAAAACTCAGCTTTTCTTCGTAGGGGTAAATATATGCTTTTCTGAATGTGGGTCCAAAACCAATCACATCCACCGTCGTCAAGATAACAACCGCCCATAAAGGGTCAGAGGTGATATACCATAATGGCAAAGAGGCCATGGCTAAAATAAAAAATAGCCAATCTATTTTGCTGATCGTATTATCCGATTTTTTTGTATATGCCAACACAGCAACATAAATACTGATAAGACCTGAAAGACCGATAGGCCAAGCACCCGCGCCCCCCTCTTCCGTAAATAACGCGAAAAAAACAATGCATGTCGTCGAGCCCCAAATAACCCAGGAAAAAACATGAGGCACAGTTTTTCCCCGTAAAATTGAATAGATATAGGGAGCAAATGCGATAAACGTAAGCACAATAGCAACCGCACCAAGAAACTCTTTATGCATTTATGGATACAATCCACGATAATTCAAGTTTAAGCCTCTCATTGTCGATATCTAAAAGTGGCAGCGCGAATATAACCATTTTGCCTCAACCCAAGGTTGTTTCGTAAAAGGATATACGGAAGAGTTAACAACGTGATCAAACAACAAATCAATTTGTTTCAGCCTATATTTCGCAAAGAACGAAAATTGCTTTCGTTTCATGCTTTGTTACAGGCCAGTGGCGCAATTATATTGTTGTTATTAGGTCTATATGGCTGGGGCTGGCAAAAGACTCAGCAACTACAATCCGATTTTATATCATTACAAAAGCAATCTCAAAAACAAATCACCCAACTAAATGCAATCGGTATTAAACGGCCTGATAACCAGCCAGAGCTTTCACTACAACAGAAATTAACCCAACTAGAACAGCAATTGCTCGTCGAGCGCAAAACGGTAGCACAATTGGCTCAGGTGCGAAACAGTCATAGTCAAGGTGTTTCTGGTTATTTGGAAAGTTTTTCCCGTCAATTACCCAAGGGGGTTTGGTTAACGAATTTTTCAGTTCAGGCAGGCGGCCAAAATCTGATCATTAGAGGCAGCGCCCTCAAACCCGCGTTAGTCCCCCTGTTTTTAGAACAGCTATCAGCTGAAGCTACGCTCTCTGGCACGCATTTTGGTTTGTTACAAATTGAACGTCAAAAGTCGGATGAAAAGTATATCCATTTTACCGTATACACCGGTACAGACGCGCCTGAAGAGGCGGAACAATGAAAGAAAAAATAAGCCAGGCTTTGCAGAAGGGAAGCGAATACTTTGAATCCTATTCATTACGTGAGCGTGCTCTAGCCTCCATCACAATTCTCACTATATTCTTTATAAGCTGGGATACCTGGTTAATGACACCTGAAGCCATGAAGCAAGAACAGGTACTCACTGAAATGCAAAACCTCAATCAAAAAATAGAGGGCATTGCGACACAATTGACTGCGACAGACACGCAGCCACCGCGCCATCAATTATTACAAAAAAAACAACGTATTGATGAAATAGAGCGTATTTTAAAACAGCTCAGACAGCAACAAAACAGTTTGACTGGAGAATTTATTGCGCCTCAAAAAATGGTTTCGGTACTGCGAGACCTGTTGGAAACACAAAGTAGCCTGGTCTTAACACAACTCCGCAGCCTGGGTACCCGTCCTTTATTTCCTGATAATACAGTTGAGATTGAAAAAAAAATTAAAGATGAAGCCACGCCAAGAAAAACCTATAAAATTTACAAGCATGGCGTACAAATTATTTTTGAAGGTGACTTTTTTAGTACATTGCACTATCTACAAGCGCTCGAAGACATGCCTTGGCGTTTTTATTGGGATACGGTGAATTATCAAGTCCTGGAATTTCCACAGGCCAGAGTGACGATTACCATACACACATTAAGTCTGGATGAGAGGTGGATCGGTGTATAAATCCTTATTCATTATTTGTATGTTAACGATGAGCGTTATCACACCTGCTCAGGCCGAATTGGAGGATCCAACACGCCCTCCCATTGGAAACAGCAATAAAACAGCAATCACAATAACTCCGGTGCAACAAAACGAAACCTCATCATGGGTACTCCGCTCAACCCTGGTTTCTTCACAACGGCGCACCGCCGTTATCAACGATCATGTCGTCACATTGGGTGATGACGTCGATGGTGCCACAGTTATTAATATTCAACAAGGACAAGTTCAATTGCGAGTAAAAGGCAAAAATATAACACTGTCTCTGACTCAAAAAAAGGTTAAAACCGTCATTTGGCACCACTCACCTCAAATTTCCAAAACCGCTGCAGAGTAAACTTGATATGATTATAAACTCATTATTCTATCGCCGATTTTGTATGATAATCAGCATGCTGATTGTTTGCGCTTGTCAAACGGTTCCGCCGCGAGGTAACAGTGTCGCGCTTGAAATTAAAGACAGCCTGGCAGAAAGTGTAGCGCAAAATACCGCGGTCACAGCGCAACAGACATCGCCCTCCTCCAACGTCATGACAGTTCCGAAAAAAACAAAGCTCAGCCCCATTGACTTAAGTCCACCCGAACACCGTTTTGACATTGATGTCAGTAACATTCCTGCACGAGCCTTCTTTATGAGTCTAGTGAAAGATACCCCCTACAACATGATCACCCATCCCACAGTAGAGGGCAGCATCAGTTTGACGCTGAAAAACGTGACCATAGATGAAGTCATGGAAACCGTGCGCAATGTCTATAATTACGACTACAAACGCATTAGAAATGGTTTTGAAGTGATGCCCGCCCAATTACGATCACAAATTTTTAAAATAGATTATCTTAACGTCATTCGTAAAGGTCGGTCGCGAGTACAAATCAGCTCCGGTCAGATTAGAAACAATCGACCTTCTGGATCTTCTAATCCTTCTAATAATTTGAATTCACCTAATTTCAACAATAACGGTAATGGCAACAGACCTACAAACTCAAACAATAGAAGCAGTATATCGGGCAGTCAAGTCGATACGTCATCCGTATCTGATTTCTGGAGTGAACTGGCTCTTGCATTAGAAGCACTCGTTGGCAGTAATGAGGGCCGTCAAGTGGTTATTAATCCTCAATCTGGTATTTTGGTTATCCGCGCTATGCCAGCAGAGTTGCGCTCGGTAGCCACTTATTTAGAAAAAACACAAAATGTCATTCAACGTCAGGTTATATTGGAAGCCAAAATTCTCGAAGTCGAATTAAACGATGGCTTTCAAGCCGGTATCAACTGGTCTGGCATTGCCGATAAGGGATCCAATTCCATTGTCGCGGGTCAATTTGGTGGCAACACGATTTTCGAAACAGGTTCCAGCAATATACAAGGAAAAAGTAATGCCCTTGATCCCAGTGATCTGAACAGCATTCGTTCCGATGTCGCATCAGCTTTTGGTGGGATGTTCGCGCTGGGTCTTAATTTTGGTAATTTCAGCAGTTTTTTGGAGTTTTTGGAAACTCAGGGCGACGTGAATGTTTTATCCAGTCCTCGCGTTTCCACTGTTAATAATCAAAAAGCGGTGATCAAAGTCGGTACCGATGAATTTTTTGTAACCAATATCAAAAGTCAAAGCAATTTGTCCAACTCAACAATTAACAGCAACCAATCCATTGATGTTGAGTTCACTCCTTTTTTCTCAGGCGTGGCACTTGATGTGATTCCCCAGATCAGTGAAGATGGCGTTATTACCTTACATATCCACCCTTCAGTCAGCGAGGTCAACGAACGCTTTAAACAAATCAGTCTGACCAGCGCGGGGCAATTGAGTGTCCCCCTTGCGGTCAGCACTATTCGTGAATCAGACAGCATTGTGCGCGCTCGCAGTGGTCAAGTCATCGTAATTGGTGGGCTCATGCAAAACCGGACTCGAGATCGAGTCTCCTCCGTCCCGGTGTTGGGTCACCTCCCGCTAATTGGCTCCCTCTTTCAGCATACTAAAAAAGTAACGCGAAAAAGTGAATTGGTCATTTTACTACGCCCCTGGGTCGTCGATGAAAATTCAACCTGGCAACAAGACCTCAATCGCACCCGTCAGCGTTTTGACCAGATTAGTCAATCGGCATCAACCCAGCCTCATGTTATACCGGAGACATAAGTCATGGCTAAACGTCTTCGCCTGGGTGACCTCCTGGTTAAACATAAACTGATTTCCGAAAAACAACTCACCACCGCCCTTGAAGAACAGAAAAAATCGGGTCGTAAATTAGGCCGAACACTGATCGAAAACGGCTATGTTAAAGAAGACGATGTACTCAAACTGTTATCTCGTCAACTTGACATTCCTTATATTGATCTCACACAATTTCAGTTTCAAGACGACGTTGTAAAATTAATACCAGAAACCGCAGCCCGCCGTTACCGAGCCGTCGCACTGAAAAAAACCGGACAAGGCGTGCTAATAGGAATGGTCGATCCTACTAATATTTTTGATTACGATGATCTTGTCAAAATAATAAAAGACGCCGTTGATGTGGCCGTCGTCAAAGAAAGTGAATTAGCCAACGCCATCGACCGAATTTACCAAAGCGACAATGAAATTCAGAGTCTCGCCACCGCTGTAGATGAAGACCTGGGAGACTCTGTGTTTGATCTGGGTCTGCTCAACCAATCGGTCAGCTCCTCTGATGCGCCCGTTGTTCGTCTTATTGAAAAAATGTTTGAAGATGCCATAACTGTAGGTGCATCGGATATTCACATCGAACCCGATGCTACGGTATTGCGTATTCGACGCCGCATAGACGGTGTATTACATGAGCAAGTGATGGATGAAAAAGCCATTGTACCGGCATTGGTCTCGCGATTAAAATTGATGGCCGGCCTAGATATTGCCGAGCGCCGGTTACCCCAGGATGGCCGATTCAACATTAAACTCAAACAGCGTGAAGTGGATGTCCGTTTTTCTACGCTACCTACCCAGTACGGTGAAGCTGTCGTCATGCGTTTGCTAGATCAATCTGGAGACATCCTCAGCCTGGAAAATATAGGCCTGGCTCCAGAACTGCGAGCCCGCCTGGAAAAGGCAATCCATCGGCCGCATGGACTGATCCTGGTCACAGGCCCTACCGGCAGTGGCAAAACCACCACGCTCTATGCTGCACTCAATACACTGAACTGCCCTGAGAAAAAAATAATCACGGTTGAAGACCCTGTGGAATTTCGCTTGCCGAGAATCAATCAGGTTCAGGTCAATTCAAAAATTGGTCTGGACTTTGCTCGGGTCTTGAGAACAACACTGAGACAGGACCCAGATATCATTCTGGTGGGTGAAATACGAGATAGAGAAACGGCAGAGATTTCCCTGCGTGCAGCGATTACCGGGCATATGGTTTTATCTACGCTACATACCAATGATGCGATTAGCACTGCCGTACGACTCATCGATATGGGTATAGAAGGGTTTTTAGTCGCCTCAGCGGTACAAGCCATTATCGCGCAACGATTACTCCGTCTCATTTGTGAAAAATGCATCACACTGAAAAAACCAGATCCAGGTGAACAAGCCTGGATCAATGCCGTAGTCGAAAAAGAACGTGCTACAACATTGCATTTTTATCACGGTGCCGGTTGCCCTGCGTGCAACCACAGCGGTTACCGTGGTCGCACTGCGGTATACGAAATGTTAGAAATTACTGACGATCTGGCTGATGCCTTGCGCCAACAAGACTATGCGGCCTTCAAACAAGGTGCAAAAGAACAACAACAGTTTGTGCCACTACTAAATAACGCGTTAACCCTGGCCGCACACAAAAAAACCTCGCTCAGCGAAGTGATGCGCATCAGTGGCTGGCAAACGTAGCATTAACCTATGCCTCTTTATCAATACAAAGCACGCGGCCACCGTGGTGATGCCATTACAGGCAACATGGAAGCCGTCAGCAGTGATGCGGTCGCCACCCAATTAATCGAAGGGGGACTAACGCCGGTTGAAATCACCCCGGTCAAAGTCAGCAGCAATGAAATAAAACTGGACGCATTTTTTCCTGAAAAAGTAAACGATACAGATTTAATCCAGTTTTCACGACAAATGCATAGCCTCATTAAAGCCGGTGTACCGATGTTAAGTGCACTGCATGGTTTAACACAATCAAGCAAAAACAAAACCCTGATCAAGACCCTGCAAGCGGTCACCAGCAGTCTTGAAAGCGGTCGGGATCTGGCGACTTCGTTGAGCGAACATCCTAGTATATTTAATCCATTTTATGTTTCAATGATACGCATCGGTGAAGCCACCGGCCAACTTGAAGAAATTTTCACCCAATTAGCCTATTACCTGGAACGCGACCGGCAAACCCGTAAGCAAATTAAATCAGCACTGCGCTACCCCGGTTTTGTGGTGACGGCGATCATTATCGCCATTGTTATTATCAATCTATTTGTATTACCTACTTTTGCGAGTGTGTTCAGTAAATATGGTGCAGAGCTGCCCTTGGCCACGCGTATTTTACTGGGCACCTCAGAATTCACGGTGACCTTCTGGAAGGAACTATTAGTCGGCTCTATCACTGCATTTTTCGGCGTCCGTCACTATATCAACAGCGATAACGGGCGTTATCATTGGGATAAATACAAACTGAAAATGCCACTCGTTGGTAATATCATTTATCGTGCTACCCTGGCCCGCTTTACTCGCTTGTTTGCCATGGCCACCCATGCCAGTGTACCGCTTATTTCAGCGCTCCAAATCGTCGCCAAAATATTAGATAATTCTTACATGGAGGAGCGCATTCTCGGCATGCAAACGGGGATAGAACGCGGTGAATCCATCACCCGCACAGCAACCACCACCGGTATGTTTGATCCGCTGGTATTGCAGATGATGGCTGTGGGTGAAGAAACCGGTAACATCGATGCCCTCATGGCCGAAGTGGCCACATTTTATGAAGCCGAAGTCGCAGACGATATCGACAAACTCAGTTCAGCAATCGAACCCATTCTCACCGTCATTATCGGCGGCATCGTCCTGGTCTTGGCCTGGGGCATTTTCCTGCCACTATGGAGCCTCGGCGACGTTGCAATTTAATTTTGAGTCTGCGCATCCCGTCACAGGATTAAAGTTTTTATTACCCCCTCCGATAATAAGTTTATAAAATAGTATTGTGCTATTGAGTCTATGTGAAAAAATACAATCGGGAGAAAAACATGGTCAAACAACAAGGTTTCACATTGATCGAATTAGTCATGGTCATTGTTATATTGGGTATTTTGGCAGCAACAGCCCTGCCCAAATTTGCAGATCTTTCTACGAACGCCGAAGAAGCGGCTGTTGCGGGTGCTCGTGGTGCGGTGAATTCTGCTATGGCGATTAGTCATGCTCAGTGGCTCATTGACAGCACAACCGCCAATATCGAAGGCGTTGCTGTTACCTGGGTTAACGGTTATCCCGATCACATCACTATTGATCCTTTGGCCGGTTTGAATATCTCTGATTTTACAATCCAAGATGATAATACGACTACCCCTCCACAAGTAATTATTTCAAGGGGTGCAGCCTGCTTTGTTTACGCCGAATCGGCAGCCGCCAATACCGCCCCGGTGGTCTCGGCAGTGGGAACATACAATGCTGCTGGACCAAGCTGTACCTAAGCCTTTCTTGGCGATTATGACTAACAAGGTCTGGTGTACGCCCATAAAACACTCCAGATTCATTTTGTTAACAACGCCATAGCGTTCAAGTATTAAAAAACCGGATAGCCACCTGCGCCTATCCGGTTTTTTAAAATGACGGCACACCATAATTTTTCCAATGATGATATTAAAATCACAATTTCACCGTGGAATCTTCGCGCTGCTCTTTTTATTAATACTCCCCCTATTCATTTGTCTGGGCAATAATCAAGCGCATGCCGCAATCAATTTTGTACAAACCGTTGCACAAGGTGCCTCTGCATCCAGTTCCTCTTTTAGCGCAACCTCTGTTCTGAGTGTCTCTTCCAATGTTAGTGCTGGTAACAGCCTGATTATAACGATGGCGTTAGATCAGGGAAGCGGGGTGGGCGTGACTTGCAGCGATAGCAAGGGCAATAGTTATACGATTGACCTTGACAGAAATGATACCGTGATGCGTTCGATCACCTGCTCAGCACATAATGTCACCGCACTGACCACCGCTGATACGTTCACTATTACTCACCCTTGGATTTGGGGTCGAGTCATCAGTGTACATGAGTTCTCTGGCCTGAGTGCGAGCGCAACACTAGATGGCAGTAGCGCCACTGGAGGAAGCGTTGTTTCTACAAATTCAGGAAGTACAAATACCAATCAGGCAGATGAACTGCTTTTTGGCAACATCAGTGTAGAAGGCCCAATTGCCGACGGGTTCACATCTGGCACCGGTTACACGCCCTTGTTACCTCGCACTGGAAATGCATCGGTTCCTTTATTTTCGGGTTCGCCTTTAAGGACATTAAATGCCCAATATCAAATTGTATCTTCGACGGGAACCTATTCCAGTACGGGTACATTAGCTATACCCCGTTGGTGGATTGCATCGATTACCACTTACAGAGCGGCGGCTCCCACTATCACCCTATCCGGCACCTGCCAGCAAGTAGATCAAGCAACCAACTGTTCTGACACAGGGACAGTGCGTGTAGCAATTAATGGTACATTGCAAACACAAACACAACCGATAGTCAGCGGAAACTGGACGATTTCCGGTGTAACCGCCCCAGCAAGCGGCGATGTGATTACCATTTTTATCGATGGTGCATTAAATATCAGAGAGGCCGTGGCGGTAAGCAAGTACGATGGCACCGGTAACATCACGGGAATCGAGCTGATTGAAAACCACTTAAGCATCGGCAGCGATGACAACCAGACCCTTACCAATGCCGATCTCAGCCAATACGATAACTCAGTCAGTAGCGACGAAGATATTTTTCATGACGTCAACGCATTGAATGATTTGACGGTCGATATAACTGGGTCATTGACCGAAGAGAGACTCTACATCAAAAACGGCAATACCTACCAACCCTCCGGCAGTGTTTCCACGCATGATCTAGAAATCAACGGCACCCTCATTGCGAATAGTAACAGTATCAATTTGAGCGGCTCCTGGGATAACAATGCCATCTTCACTGCAGGTGCCTCCAGTGTGAATTTCACTGCCGGGGCTGGCACTGAAACGATCGACTCAACTAACGCGACCACCTCCGGTTTTTATAATGTCAGCGTCAATGATTCCGGCGGGGCAGCAACCTATCAGCTTGAATCCATTTTAAACGTAGGCAATGATTTCACTATAATCGATGGCATTGTCGATACCAAAAATGGATCAAATTACGCCATTAACGTGGTTAACGATTTTTTACAGTCAGGCGGGTACGTTCAGGCTCGTTCATCAACACTTACCGTGGGTCGCCATTTTATAGCAAACGGCAGCGAGTCCAATACGGGCTATAACGGGGCTAATCTTGTAATGAATGGCACAGGCTCCCTCAATTATAATAATCTTTCTTCGCCCTGGAACAATGGCTTTAATAATTTAACAGTGGGGCAAGGCGGGAATACCACGACCCAGGCCAATATCGAATTGAGCGTATTAAATATACTCACTGTGGGTTCCGGAAGCTTGACGGGGAGCGGCAATTCATCTGATATCTATCTAAGGGGTGCACCGAACCCCTTGTCTTTCAATGTTAATTCAACTGTCAGCATCGACACTTTGTATTTTCATGGTAATGTCACACAGAACATTCCATCCTTGCTTAATGGTTATGACAGCCATATTCGCCTCAGTCGTAACAATGCCAATGTCATCCAGAGTGGCATCATCACCCTTAATGCGGGTAATAATCTCATTCTCGACGGTGATAGTTTTTCCAGCCGGATCAGCACCTACAATACTGGTGGTTTTGATCTAAATGTAGGCGGGTTTATTCGGCTTGGCATTGGCGGTGATACCGGAACTAAAACCTTGAATGTGACCAACAGCAATGTAACCGTCGATGGTAATATCGATATTCGTTCTGGTGCTACAACGTTTATTTCGACCAATTCCACCGTCTTTTTGAATGGTACAGCGGCACAAACAGTGTTAAGCAGCGGCGAGAGCTTCAATAGTTTGACCGTCACCAACGCTTCAACTGCTGGCGTGCGTTTTCTCGACGCCCTGACCACAGTCAACCTCACTGATAATACTGCTGGATCAACGCTGACCTTCGATACAAGCGTCCCTCATACCGTGTCTGGTACTCTGACTCTAGACGGAACCAGCAGCAGTGAAATTATGTTGCAAAGTAACCTGGCCGGAACCCGCTTTACCTTGAATGTCACCAGCAGTACACAAACTGTCTCCTATGTTAACGTGACCGATGCTGAGAGTTCGAGCAACGACATCATTGCCAATAACTCAACCAATGTCTCGAATAACGATGATGTCGATCCATCACCGCACTGGATTTTTCCGGTTCCCATTACCCTATCAGGCACCTGTAAACAACAGAATGAAACGAGTAACTGTGCCGATGGTCGCACTATTGCTGTAGCGGTTAATGGTACGTTGCAGGGACAAACGACCACCACGTCAGCCGGCTCCTGGACTATTTCTAATGTGGCTCAACCTGCCTCAGGTGACATTATTACCGTCTACATTGATGGGGTCATGGATATCAACGAAGCGGTTGCGGTGACCCGGTATGATGGTACAGGTAACATTACCGGAGTTGAGCTTATTGAAGAACACTTGACTATTGGCAGTGACGACAATCAGATTATCAGCAATGCCGACCTGAGTCAGTACGATAATTCCGCTAGTGGCAACGAGGATGTTTTTTATGAAGTCAATAGCGTAAATGATTTGACGGTTGACATCACCGGAGCACTGCTGGAAGAAGAATTGTACATCAAGAGCGGCAACACCTATCGTCCGGACTCAGGAAGTTCGGGTAACGTCACAACCCGACATGTCAAAATTCTCGGTACTATCACCGCTGATGGCAATACTCTGACCGTCAGAGGTGATTGGGAAAATACCAATGGTACGTTTAATCCGGGTACCAGTACCGTTGATTTTACCGGCAGTGGTACCATCAGCGTTGATATCACTAATTGGTGGATCAATGAAAAGCGCTTCTACAATGTCAACGCGGCCGCTAATGGTTCTACGACGACGATCCTGGCAACTCGAGGTATCGTGGCCACAAATATCATGACATTGGGGACAGGTACCGTTGCAGGAGGCACCATCATACTCAGTAAGAATGGTGGTACACCGCTGGTCACCTCGGGGGCGACATTAGCCAACTCCCAATTCAAATATAACCCATGGAGTAACCCAGTCAACATTACAAGTACCAGTTACCCGAGTTTGTGGCTTGCGGCGGGTAGTGTCGATACTGATTTTATACTGCTGGGGGATATCAGCTGCAATACTCTTATCTTAATGGGAAATTATGTAGGCGGGACATCAACTCTAGATACAGCTAATAATTCACTAAGCTGTAATCAGTTACAAATTGGCAATACTTCCAATAATAAATACGGAAAACTATTGCTTAATAATTCCGTAACAACGATTAACGGTGATGTTAATATTAATGCCTCCGATACTGGGGGCACGAATGAAATTGATGCCGGGAGTAGCAACCTCAATGTGCGTGGCAACTGGGTCAACAACGACACGTTTACCGCAGCGACATCCACCGTCACTTTTGATGGCAATGTTAACCAATCTATCACCTCTTCGGGCTACAGTTTCAATAACCTTGTTATAAGCAACACAGGCTCAACATCACAAAACAATGTTTTTCTCAATGAGGCATTAAATATTAACGGTGATCTGACGATCACCACGGGAACGCTGGATACCACGTCGGCCAACAGTTACGCGCTCTCGGTATCAGGAAATTATGAGCAATCATCAACAACCAGCCAGCTAGAAGCAAATAGCTCAACAATCACAGTGGGCGGGAGTTTTACAGCCGATGGCACAATGGATAGCACCAATTTTAGTAACGCATCGCTGATCTTAACCGGCACAGGAAATCTGGCCTACACCAACACAACGGCATGGTTAATCACCAATGGATTCAAAAATATTACTGCGGGGCAAAACGGAAACACAACCACAATAAATAGTAGTATAGCCATCGCCAATTTACTCACCATCGGATCAGGAACGTTTGGTGTAAACAAAAGAAAAATTTATTTGTTTGCTCTGGACGCCCTAGCTTTTGATCTTAATTCCAATGTCACCAATGTAGATTTGCGTTTTTTTGGTATAGGGAATCAAAATATACCGACACTCACTAATGGCTACGAAGCGAATATTGAAGTAGCAAACAATGGACTCACGGTAAGCCAAACCGGAAATATTGTCATCAAAAATGGCAAATATTTACACATTGGCGATAATCCTAATCGAGATATGACCTATAACACCGCCGGTTTTGACTTAAGCATCTCAGGAAATCTCATTATTGGCGCAGGAAATGATACGGCGCTAAAACGTCTAGATGGCAGCAATAGCACCATAACAATCAGCACAGATTTGGACATCAAAACTCAAGGTTCAGGTACCGTCCAGGCTGATTTCATTTTAACAGGTTCAACACTCACTCTAGACGGCTCTACAGCACAAAGTATCACCATGAGCGGCAGTGTTTTTAATAATCTCACGGTGAATAATAGCGACGCTGTTTCCGGCGTTACCTTCAACGATTCCTTCACCAGCAACAACCTTACCAATACCACAGCCAGCTCGAGAATAACCTTTGCTGGCGGCCAAACCTATACCATTAACGGCACGCTGAACCTCAACGGTCAGGCAACAGGCACAGAAGTGATATTGCGCTCAACCAGCGCCAGCCAGTACATTCTCAATGTCACGGCCGGGCCGCAGATCGTGCAGTATGTGGATGTACAATATTCAGCCGCCTCGAGCAACAACATTACCGCCTATAACTCGATTAACAACGGCAATAATGATGACACTACGAGCAGCCCTTATTGGATTTTTGATACCACATTGATTGTCACCAACACCAACAGCAGCGGCAGCGGTAGTTTAAACTGGGCAATGGCTACTGCACTGAGTGGTAACACAATTCGTTTTGATACAAGCGTGTTTCCCCCCGCTACCCCAGAGACAATTAATCAAACAACCGCCCTTCCCCCTATCAACCTCGGCAACATCAGTATTGATGCCTCTAATGCAGGTGTTGTTCTTGATGGCGGCGGCACAGTTGCTGACTGCATAACAATCAACTCGAGCAACAACACCATCATGGGCATGCGTATTCAAAATTGCACCGATGACGGCATCTATATCGCCAGTGGCACAAACAACACCATAGGTGGAGATAACAGCAACGGCGCGGGGCCATCAGGCCAGGGCAATATTATTGTCAGCAATGGTGATGACGCTATCTATATTGTCTCGGCATCTAATCATGTTTACGGCAATTACATTGGTACCGATGGCAGTGTGGGTTTAGGCAATGGCGTCGACGGCATTCATATCACTGGTGACTTAAATATCATTGGCGGCACAGGCACAGGCCAACGCAATATCATTTCAGGCAACAATCGTTACGGTATTCTCATCTCTGCTGCCAACTCCAATACCGTGCAAAACAATTATATTGGCACCGATTCAAACGGCACGGTAGGTTTGGGTAACAGCAATCATGGCGTGCGCATAGAAGCCGGCTCGCAATCCAACATTGTTGGCGGCACAACAGCGACAACGCGCAATGTTATTTCAAGTAATTTTCATGGCATTTATTTAAATGGCAGCGGCACCAATTCTAACGTAATCAGCGGTAATTATATCGGCACGGATGCCACAGGCCTGCTCGACCTGGGCAATACCGGCCAAGGAATCCAATTTACGAGTGGGGCCAGATTCAATACCATCGGTGGCACCACTATAGGCACGCGTAACATCATCTCCGGCAATGATGGCAATGGAGTGCGTCTTTGGGGTGCCAACAACAATACCATATCAGGCAATTACATCGGTACGGATGTTAGCGGCACAGCGCCATTGGCTAACAGCTTGATAGGGGTGTATGCCATGGCTAACGCCTTATCCAACACCATTGGTGGCACTGCTGCGGGCAGCGGCAACATCATCGCCTGGAATATATCAGATGGCATCCGGGTCACTAGTGGCAATATCACCGTGCTAGGCAACTACATCGGCACCAATGCCAGCAATATCGCAATGCCCAATGGCGGTGACGGGATCAATATAGGTGGCAGCACCGTCAATCTGGGCAACGCCAGCGAGACACAACCCAATGTTATCGGCCCCAATACCGGCTATGGCATTAATCTACGCAACAGCAGCGGCATCATTGCGCTAGCGGGAACAATCGATATCAATGACGACACGCAAGTAAGTACAGGAACACTCAACATGGGCGCTGCCACGGTCAACCTTTCAGGAAACTGGAATCACAGTGGCGGTACAATAAACGCCAATACGTCTACCGTTGAGCTTGATGGTATTAATCAGCAGATTAATGGATCAACAGCGTTTTACAATCTGAACAAGCTGGTCAGCAGCGCCGATACCCTCACCTTTGAGGCGGGTCAAACGACAACAATCAGCGGCACGGTTACGCTGAATGGTGCCAATGGGCAACTGCTGACCCTGGCTTCAAGCAGCGGCAGCAGCGCCTGGAACTTTGTGGTGAATTTGGATGCAACAAAAGCCATCGATTATGTCAGCGTCTCATGGTCCGATGCCTCTGGTTCTGATGACAGCCAAAAAACGATCAGCCCCACTAACAGTGTCGACAGCGACAACAATATCGACTGGTTTGCCTATCCTAAAGCCTACTATAAACTGGATGAAACCGTTTGGGGCAGCGTCATAGACAGCAGTGGTTTTAACCAACACGGCAGCATTATTGGCAGCGTCTCACCCAGCGATACCGGCCCAGTGGTCGCAGGCAATCCGGGCAGTTGTGGCTACGCCGACATCGATGCCAATACCAGTCTACTCAGCTTTGATGCCATTGACACCGGCATCAATATCGAAACCGACATCGGTGACACCGGTACGATTAATTTTTGGTACAAAAGCAATACCAACTGGCAAGGCGGCGCAGACCGACAATTGCTCGATGCTTCAACCGCCGCAGGGAAAGCCTTCTACCTAACGTTAAAGAATACCGGGCAACTGTTTTTCGGTACCACCGACAGTGTTAACACTAACCTGGATCTTGTAGGGAACATACAAAACTTTACTGCAAATACTTGGGTACATATCGCGGTCAGTTGGGATTTGCCCAATAATCAGCTCCAAATTTTTATCAACGGGACTTTAGACAAAACAGATTTTTCATATTCCAGTAACGGCATCATCAGTAACCTGAACAGTCTCTATATCGGTGACAACCGCAGCAGTTATCAAAACGGAAATATGACACCGAACTCAGCCAACGGTGCTATTGATGAACTGCGTATTTATGATGAAGTGTTATCAACGTTAAAAATACAAAGTGACCAAGCGGCAACCCATTCCTGTAATCCCACCTTGCCTGCACCGGTCGCCGAATGGCGTTTAAATGAACTCAGTTGGGATGGTACAGTGAATGAAGTCGTGGATAGCGGGATCAATGCTTTACATGGCGTTCGTCAGGGGGGAGCAACGCCCACTACCGCGAAATCCTGTAATGGTGCAACGCTGAATGGAACGAGTGATTTTCTTGAAATTGAAGATAATAATTTATTGAATATCAATGATAAATTGACCGTGATGGGCTGGTTTAAAGCAGACAGTTTACCGAGTAGTGGCCAATTGAAAGGCATTATTGTTAAAAATTTAAACTACGAACTTTATCTCGATGAAAACGGCAACATTTATTGGTGGTGGAACAATGCCAGTGACACCAGTCGCTCATTAACCAGCAGTGGGGTAACGATTACGACAGGAAGCTGGTATCACGTCGCCCTTGTTTATGATAATAGTGGTTCACAAAAAATCTATATAGACGGTATCGAACGCAATAGCGATACCTTTTCTGAAAATTTAAAAACAACAGCAAACACACTGAAAATTGGCGCTACTGCAGGCTCCAACGGTCGTTACTTTGACGGCCAGATTGACGAAGTTCGTGTTTATAACGCCGCCTTGAGTGCCTCACAAATTAACGTCGCGATGAATCAAACCTATACCTGCGCAGCGGATATTATTGCCTACTATAACCTGGATGAAGCCAACTGGGGGGCCGTTGCCGACAGCAGTGGCAATAATAACGATGGTAGTATAATCAGTGGCATCGTACCTCGCAACAACGCGCCGGTCATCGCCGGGAACGTCGGTACTTGTGGTTATGCTGACATACCCGCTAATACCAGCGCCACTATTTTCGATGCCATCGATACCACCGTTGATGTCAATGACGACGTTGGTAATACTGGTACTATTAGTTTTTGGTACAAAAGCAACACCCAGTGGAACGACGCCAGCGGAGCTGACCGGCAACTTCTGGACGCCTCCAGAACAAACAAATACTTCTATCTGAGCCTGGATAAATTTGGCATATTGCATCTGGGACTGGAAGATAGCAGTGATTTTGATGTTCGTCTCGCGGGAAATACACAAAACTTTGCCGCCAACACCTGGGTACATCTTGCCATCACCTGGGACTTGAACAATGATGTACTGCAAATTTACATCAATGGCTCACTCGATGTTGCTCAACAATACACCACTAGCGGTATCCTGGGACAACTGGACACGCTTTATCTCGGAGATAATCGCAGCAATTATTTTACGACTTATATGACTGAAAATTCGGCCAACGGCGCCATGGATGAAGTGCGTATTTACAATAACGTACTCAGTGCCAATGACATCATCAACGACCGCGACAGTACTCACCCCTGCCCACAATATCTCGATCACTTCGTCGTCGTCCATGATGGCCAGGGCATCAACTGTGCAGGAGAAGATATCAGCGTCAGCGCCAAATTCATCGACGGCAGCACGTATACCAGTTACATTGGCAGTATCACTCTGGATACACAAAGTGGTAATGGCACCTGGACACTCACATCCGGTGCAGGCAGCTTCAACGATGCCCTCCCTGACGATGGTATAGCCACCTATACTTACGATATCTCAGACAACGGTACCGCAACCTTCAGCCTCAGCTACCTGAGTGGTACGGCCAGTATTGATATCGATAGCTACGATGGTTTTATCCGTGATGATGACAGCGACAGCAATCTTGTCTTTTCCGCCAGTGGTTTTACTGTTACCGCCATAGCGTTAAATAACCCACCTAGCTTACCTATCGACCTAAGCATCGCTAATCAAATCTCGGCGACCAACTTGAGTCTGTACCTGGCTGCTTATGGCACAATCGCGAATAACAGCACTTGCAGCATTATTGAAAGTTATAATGGCGTAAAAAATATCAATTTTTGGTCGAATTACAGTAATCCGACCAGCGGCACCGTTATGGTTAACATAGAGGGCAACAATATCGCCACTAACGAAGGTACCAGTGCGGCACAAAATATTACTTTCACACAAGGTCAGGCTGAAATCATGGTTAATTACACCGACGTGGGGGCCATTTCAATTGAGATGAAAGATGCCACCAACAGCGACCCTAATTTACCCGGTGGTATCAAAGGTGCTAGTAGCACTTTTGTCGTCAAACCCGCCGGATTTATTTTAAGCAATATCGTGAGAACCAGCGACAACCTTGCCAACCCGGCAGCCAGCGGTGCAAGTGGTGAAAAGTTCATGGCGGCGGGAGAACAATTTTCAGTCACCGTCAGCGCCGTAAACAATGATGGTGACACCACGCCCAATTATGGCCAGGAAATCAGCCCAGAAGGCATAGCGTTAACACCCACGCTGATTGCTCCCAGTGGCGGCGCAACGGGTACGTTCAGCGAGTATATTTCAGGTGCCGGCTTTGATGGCTTTGTCTCAGGCATCGACACGGGAAGCTATAAATGGACAGAAGTCGGCATCATCAGCCTCATTCCTCGTGTTGCCGATGGTGATTATCTGGGCACAGGTGACATCACCGGCACCACCAGTAATAATATCGGACGTTTCTACCCAAGCTATTTTATGACGACCAAAACCAATGGCAGTTTCGCCAATACTTGCACCAGCAGTACACCGTTTACCTATCTCGGGCAAAGCTTTTCCTATCTGTCTCAACCCACGGTAACGGCAACTGCGAAAAACTCAGCAGGTACCACAACGGTTAATTATAGCAATGCATTTGCCAAGCTCACAACCGGTGGTGTTTCGCTAAATTATCCTGGTGCTGATAATACACAAACAGACGAAAATGGCAGCATAGCACTAACCTTAAACTCGTCAGAGGGGAGCCTGGCTCGCCTTGATCATGGTGACGGTTCACTCACCTTCACGCTGGGCGCTGGCAGCCCTGACAATTTTGTTTATGATCGAAGTGCGGGGCAAGTCGCGCCCTTTATGGCGGACTTGAGCATTCAACTGACAGCTGTTACCGATGGCGAAGCAAGCGCTAACGATTTATCATCACCCAAGGACATCAAACCCGCAGGTAACCTGCAACGTTTTGGCCGAAGCTATGCTCAGGATGCCTATGGCACTCTGGCTCAAACTGGCGACAGTTTGACACTGAACATGGGCACACAATATTTCTCGGGAAGTGGCAATTGGCTATACAATACGGATGACTCTTGCAGCGTATTCAGCTACAGCACACCTACCTCGACAGAGATCACCGTCAGCGCATCACCGAGCAGCGCCGTAACCGTCAACAATGGCATCGGTAACCTGACATTAAGTATTACAGGTGATAGCGGTGACAGCGGAGGCAGTAGTCAAGTGACAACCAGCTGGGATACCTGGTTACGCTACGACCTAGATAGTGGCGGCCTTTATGACGACAGTCCCTCTGCGACAGCAACTTTCGGTATTTTCCGCGGTGATGATCGTTACCTCGACTGGCGTGAAACACCTTGATGGTCATGTCCACAATCGAAATAAAATTCACTGATTCTTTAATCTAAAAAACGCTGTTGGACGCGAATGTACCCCAAGGGCACTTCTTTCAGGGCGCATAGTGTGAAAAATGGATTCGAATAACATAGCGGGAAAAGTCAGAGGTCAAACGACAAACTATATGGGCACTCTCAGTAGGGCCGCTAATTCTTTTTTATTCTGGATGACATCTTGCAACGAAAACTGGTCTAAAACATCGACAAAGGCTTTTTGGGCAGCTTGCAAACCTGTTTTCAATGCACAAACCGAGGCAATAGGGCACGTATTTTTTTCCATATTGAAACACTCTAGTAAATCAAAATTAAGCTCAGTATGTCGTACGACATCACCTATATTAATTTCCCCGGGGTTTCGCGCCAAAATAAGGCCGCCGCCTCGTCCACGCGTTGTCAAGATAAAACGATGTGTGGCCAAGTTATGCACCACTTTCACTAAATGGTTTCGCGAAATAGCATAACTGTCCGCTATTTCAGTAATCGTTACAGGGCTATCGGGCCGTAAGCCAAGATAGACCAACACCCGTAATGAATAATCGGTATAGACCGTGAGTTGCATAGATTCTTCATCCCTAAAGAATATACTCGGGGTCATAAAGCAAAGCCCCAGTGAAAATAACAAAGGCGCGAATTAAAATGATCCCCTTCGCTTGTGCACGGTGCTCATTGCGCGCAGTGCCGTCCGCATCTTCTTTTTTTAAAATTTTCAATGCGGCTAAAATCTGAAAGAGATAAAGAACATAGAGCACCAGTACAACAAAAAAGTGCATCCATACACCAAAGGTCAGTATGTCTTCTCTTTCAATCAGTCGAGTATACCAGTCTCTTGTCAACAAAAGATAGACGGGCATTATAAGGTCAAACGCGATCACTCCACCCATGACGCTAATATGAACAAGTTTATTTTTTGATAGAAAGTAGGCACCGATCATGACCACTAATGTCATAACCGCAACCAGGATCGTAATTTCACCCGCATCCATATTGTTATACCTTAACTGATTATATTTCCCGTCGACCATTTAAAGCATGAGTTAATGTACCGCCATCAACGTACTCAAGCTCGCCACCCATAGGCACACCCTGAGCCAGGCGTGTTGTCTTTACACCGAGTCCTCTCGCCATTTCCGCGATGTAATGCGCCGTCGCTTCACCTTCCACCGTTGCATTGGTCGCAAGAATGACTTCTTTAATTTCGGACTGATCCAAACGATCCGCTAATAATGGCAAACCCAATTGCTCAACGCCTATACCGTCCAAGGGTGAAAGATGCCCCATTAAAACAAAATAAAGACCGTTATAACTGGCAGTGTACTCCACTGCCGCCACGTCTGAAGGGGTTTCAACGATACATAACAGGGTTCGATCACGCTGCGCATTTGCGCAAAGCTGACAAAACTCATCTTCTGTCAAGGTACGACAACAGCGACAATTCCCAACTTCGTCACTGGCTCGGTTCAACGCATCGGCTAAAGTTCGAGCGCCATCACGATCCCGCTCCAACAAATGGAAAGCAATGCGTTGTGCACTTTTAGGCCCCACTCCTGGCAAGCATTTTAATGCAACGACAAGTTGTTCTATTAAAGGACTATGCGCCATAAATAAATACGACTGCAGCTAGAACGGCATTTTGAATCCAGGCGGCAGAGGCATCCCTGCTGTCATATTAGACATGCGCTCCTGGCTGATTTTTTCAACATGGTGTACGGCATCATTGACGGCTGCGGCAAGCAAATCTTCTAACATTTCTTTATTTTCTTGCATTAAGCTGTCATCAATAGAAACCCGTTTAACATCATGACGGCCGGTCATCACTACGGTCACCAAACCGGCACCGGCTTGCCCGGTCACTTCCATGTTCGCCAGCTCTTCTTGCGCTTTTTGCATATTTTCTTGCATTTTTTGTGCTTGTTTCATCAAGCCACCTAGTGGATTCATGTTTTCTACCTCTTTTAAAGGATCTGTCAAAAAACAGACCATCTTATTCGTTATCGCGAGGCTGTACCGAATTAGGTAACACCTGCGCATTAAATGTTTCCTTTAACGCTCTAATATTATCATCTTGCGCAATGGCTTGTTCAGCTTGTTTTAGACGATTCTGTTGCTCTTTTTTTAACTGCTCCGCTGGCGTTTCTTCATTAAGCACAGCCGTTTCTCCGGTTTCTATATGCAAGTTAATATTATGGCCATAATAAGCAACCAAGGCGCTGTTCAAACGTTGCTCAATACCGGCGCTCAACATCGAAGCATGACTCGGTGCCACCAACAAATGCAACTTTTCATCAGTAAAATTTTTAACGACACAATTGGCGGCCAACTGTTTCGCCATGCCATCAAGACCCAGGCTTTTTACAATCTCCGACCATTTGTCAGATTGCCCGCCCTGCTCCGCTGCAACCGGCTTATCAGAAATGCACGCTTGCTGTGACCCATTCGTTATTGCTGGGGATTTGCGAGCAGATGCAACCTGTTGTTCACGAACTTGTGGTCGACTATGACCAGTTTGCATTTTTGCTTGCCCTCTGCTGTTCTGTTCGACTACAACAGGGCAAAAAGTGATCATTCTTAACATGATCATTTCCAGGCCCGTACGTGGGTCGGGGGCCAGGGGCAAATCACGCCGGCCATTCAAAGCAATTTGATAATAGAGCTGTAAATCTTCAGCACTGATCTCATCAGCCATGGCCTCGGCCAAGTCATCTGTTTCATCATTTTTAGCACTCACCTCTAACATTTGATGAACAGCCATTTGATGAAAAAAAGACAATAATTCAGCTAACAGGTGATCAAAATCCGGGCTGTGCTCAGCAACCTGGGCAATGGCATCCAGAATGCTACCGGGGTTTTTCGCAACTAAGGCACGAGCCAAAGTCACGATATAATCACGATCAATGGTACCCAACATAGCACCGGTTTGTTGCTCTCGTAAGCAACCGTTACCATACGAAATCGCCTGATCCATTAAGCTTAATGCATCACGCAGACTACCATCAGCAGATTTTGCAATCAGTTTAACTGCTGCCTCATCAAACTGAACTTGCTCTTCATTTAAAATATATTGAAGATGTTGAGCGATTGAATCTAGGGGTAGTCGCTTGAGATTAAACTGTAAACAACGAGAGAGTACCGTAACAGGTAATTTTTGAGGATCCGTGGTCGCCAGCAAAAATTTTACATGGGGCGGTGGCTCCTCCAGTGTTTTAAGCAAGGCATTAAAACTATGAGTGGAAAGCATATGAACTTCATCTATTAAATAGACTTTGTACCGGCCTCGCGTTGGCGCATATTGAACATTATCCAGCAAATCACGCGTATCTTCGACCTTGGTCCGGGACGCCGCGTCCACTTCAATGAGATCAATAAAACGCCCTTGATCAAGCTCACAACAGCTTGAACACTGTCCACAAGGCTGAGAACCCACGCCCTGTTCACAGTTTAACGATTTAGCTAATATTCTAGCGATCGTTGTTTTACCGACACCCCGTGTCCCTGTGAACAAATACGCATGGTGCAAGCGGTCATGATCCAAAGCATTAATCAATGCTTGCAGCACGTGCTCTTGCCCGACCATTTCCGAAAAATTTCGGGGTCGCCACTTTCTTGCTAGGACTTGATAGCTCATAAACCTGCGCTGACGCTATAATTATGGGATCATGAGATATATTAACAGAGAGTCAGGTTTTTTTCCTGGCATTTCCATCAATGGTGGCGGCTCACACCCGCCCAACTCCAACACCCGAATCAACTGCTGCCGCTGCTCCCTTCCAGGCCTGACGGGGTTCACAATCTATCGTTGCCAGAAGACCGGTATAAGCCACCATAATTGTTGAGTGTACTCTAAAATCGCATTGCACGTTTAGAGCACTCTATTCTATCATGTTCCCTATTGATGTGTCATTATCCTAGAAAATGCAGTTGATCCACGATACATCGTATATATGCCCGGTTTTTTGGGTGTAAACTCTTGATCCGCCTAACTAGGTGGGAAAAATCGGGGCTCCAATTTAAGGTGACAACGCTTTTTCCCGCTACGTTATTCAAATCAATACCTTGCACTATGTGCCCTGAAAGAAGTGCCCTCGGGATACATCCGCATCCAATTTCATTTCCTAGAATCATGTTACATTGCTCTGAAGACAACCCTAAATATCCAATAAGCAAAAAATGAATACCATGTCAGAAAAACCTTGTGCCGAGTCATGCGAGCGCAACAGCCAACCTATTTTTGAAATAATTTCCCCTTTGCTCGCACACACGCAGGCTGTATTGGAAATCGGATCGGGAACCGGTCAACATGCGGTTTATTTTGCTGAACGCATGCCCCATCTCATCTGGCATACTAGCGATAAGCCAGAGTACCACCCCGGGATACAACGGTGGATCAAAGAAAGTAAACTTACGAACGTGCGTCCACCGCACTCTTTTAATGTCAGTCACGATGCCTGCCCCAAACTCCAGGTCAACGCTATTTTTTCAGCCAATACCACACATATCATGAACAAAAGTGATGTCGCAAACATGATCGAACACGTAGGCAAACGACTGCCAAAGGACGGTTTGTTTTTATTATATGGCCCTTTTAGAATCGACGGTCAATTCAGCAGTCAAAATGACGCATTATTTGATCAACAGCTTAGACGCCGTAATGTAGGCAGCAATATTCGCGACATCGAGACTTTGAATCGCTTTGCCAAACAGGCGGGGATGCTTCTTAAGCAACGTTATGCCATGCCAAGAAACAACCACCTGATCTGCTGGCAACGCCAATAATTGTTATCCTAGAGGGGGAATGGCTTCTAAGCCCCATATCTCTTCATTATATTCACGCATCGTCCTATCCGTAGAAAATTTACCACTTGACGCGACATTCATGATACTCATTTTTAGCCATCGTTCTTGATCACGGTAGACAGCAGCGACTTGTTGCTGCGCGTCAATAAATTCACGAAAATCTGCAGCGACCAACCAAGGATCTTCAGAACTTCGAATAGCCTGGATGATCGGGTCAAAGATACCCGATTCAAATTGATTAAAGTGACCACTTTCTAACAGCGTCATCACGCGTTGAAAATCATTATCACCGCTAATAATACGATTGGGATCATAAGAGTGTCGTATTTTTTCAACCTCCTCTGCGGTTAAACCAAACAAAAAGAAATTGTCTTCCCCGACTTCTTCACGAATTTCAATATTGGCACCATCCAGCGTGCCAATCGTGATCGCACCATTCATCATGAATTTCATGTTGCCCGTACCAGAGGCCTCTTTGCCTGCCGTTGAAATTTGTTCTGATAAATCGGTTCCTGGACAAATCACTTCCATTGCCGTAACCCGATAATTCGGTAAAAAAACCAGCTTCAACAACGCACCAACAGAGGGATCGTTATTCACAACAGCAGCTACATTATTAGCCAATTTGATAATCAGTTTCGCCATCGCATAACCTGGCGCAGCTTTACCCCCAATCAATACACAGCGAGCCGTCCAGTTTTGGGTATCGCCTCTTTTTATCCGATCGTACAAATGAATAACATGTAACACATTCAACAGCTGTCGCTTGTATTCGTGGATACGTTTTACTTGAATATCAAACATGGCATCAGGGGAAAATTGAACGCCGCACTCTTCGGCCACTAAGGCTGCCAAACGTTTCTTATTATTCAATTTTACTTCAGCCCACTGAGCTCTAAAACCGGCATCATTAACAAGCGGTGTCAGTTTTTTTAATTGTGCCAGATCTGTAATCCAAGCAGAACCAATAGAGTTATTTAACAAACGAGTTAAATCTGGATTACACCAAACCATCCAGCGTCGCTGTGTCACTCCGTTTGTTTTATTGTTAAATTTTTCAGGCCACAGCTGATAAAAATCATGAAACAGACCTTCTCGCAACAAACGAGAATGCAGTGCGGCGACCCCATTAATGGAAAAACTACCAACAATGGCTAAATAAGCCATACGAACCTGAGGCTCATCTCCTTCTTCAATGATTGACATTCGCCGCTGACGCTCACCATCGCCAGGCCAGCGTTGCGCGACCAAACCTAAAAAGCGCGCATTAATTTCATAAATAATTTCAAGCAAACGAGGTAATAATCGCTTGAATAAACTAACAGACCATTTTTCCAATGCTTCGGGCAATAAAGTGTGATTCGTGTAAGCCATCGTTTTGCGCGTGATCTCCCACGCCTCATCCCATTCAAAACGATGCTCATCGAGTAACTGTCGCATTAATTCTGCAATGGCCACCGTAGGATGGGTATCATTGAGTTGAAAGCAGTTTTTTTCAGCAAAAGTTGAAAAATTTTCACCGTGATCACGAATCCAGCGTCGCATCACATCGTGCATGCTTGCTGCAGCTAAAAAGTACTGCTGCCTTAATCTCAACTCCTTACCATTTTCACTTGAATCGTTGGGATACAACACCATCGTGATATGTTCAGCAGAGTTTTTGGCAGCGACGGATTCGGGATAACTACCGGCATTAAATTCACCTAAATCAAATTCATCTGTTGCTGCGGCCTGCCACAAACGCAAGGTATTCACTGTACCATTTTTATAACCGGGAATAGGAACATCAAATGGAATAGCAAGCACATCTTGTGTCTGTACCCAGCGTGCTCTGGATATTCCATTTTCATCTCTATAGTGTTCACAATGACCACCAAAATGCACTCTTTGGGTAAACTCGGGACGCTCAATCTCCCAAGGGTTACCATCACGTAACCAATGATCGGGTTCTTCAATCTGCCAACCTTGCTCAATTTTCTGTCGAAACATACCGTATTCATAACGAATACCATAACCAACGACGGGCAACTGCAAGGTTGCACAACTGTCGAGAAAACAGGCTGCAAGTCGACCTAAGCCCCCATTGCCTAATCCTGCATCATGCTCAGCTTCAGCAATTTCTTCTAGCTGTAAACCATAAGTAAGCAGTGCTTTTTGTGCCGTATTCTCTACACCCAGGTTCAACATCGCGTTACCCAGCGCTCGACCCATTAAAAACTCCAGGCTCAGGTAGTGTGTGCGTTTACAATCTTTGGTTTCATGCGCATAACGTGTATTTTTCCAGCGCTCTGTCAGTCGATCTCGCAACGTCAGTGCCAATGCGGCATAGGGATAGTGAATGGACGTACACCGTTTATCACGCCCAAGAGTATGATTATAATGTCGTTGAAAATCCTTCTCTAAATCTTTTTGCTGCAAACCCAGAGGGGTTAGATTTTCTGTTAAATCCAGCGTAGGCGTGCCATTTTTAAACCGTTTAAGCTTTACATTCATATTCAGGAGCCTGACTCTTTTTTCCAAAATGAAGCCAAATTATACAACAAAGTAGCGGCTAAAAAGTGCAATTTAAGTGTCCGCAATAGCAACACGACCAAAACAATATTTTATTATTGTGGAAAATAAATAAACCTCTATTGTTTTGAACACAATTTCAATGAAAATGTTATCTACTTAAAAACACTTGATAAATTTATTAATCCGTTTATAGTGTCTCCATCTTAAGACATACGTACAAGTAACTACAATTTATACAACATAAGAATAATATTTTTACTGAACGTCTGTCATTCCATCTATATGGGTAAGGTTAAAAAATGAGAGAGCAACAAGCGCTTTTAGTACGAGAAGCCATACCACAAAACCTGAATTTGCTCATACAGGTTATTGAACAATCCGCCGACCCAAGCATCATCGTTCACGTCGCCTCACACAATATTCTGCACTTTAATAATGCAGCGGCTTCGCTGTTCGAAATTAGCCCCTGCGAAGCCATTAATCGCTCTTTACAACAATTCCTTGCCGTCGAACTGCGTAGTTTGAATGGTTGCTCATCCGTACCGCCGGAGAAAGAACGGCGCACAGGCCAAGGTCATAGACTCCTCGCAGGAACCAAAGCAAACGGAGAGTCGTGCCCTCTTTACGCTTCTTTGGTGCCATTTAAATATGCGAATAAAAATGCGTACCTAATTACGTTGCATCGCGCCTTGCAACTCAATAAAACTGGGCATCTCGTCCCCTCCCAGTCGTATGCTTGTGCTGTCCCTGAGCTGAGTAGTATCGAACCGGCTCCTCATCATATTCACCATGACATGCTAACAGGACTAACCAACCGCACGCTTTTTTTTGATCGGCTTCAGCAAGCTTGTCTACGTACTGAACGTCACGGTATGCTGGCCTTACTCTATTTGAATATTGATGAACTCAAAATTATCAGTGAGGCCTTAGGGCATGATTTAGGCGATAAATTATTAACTCGTTTCGCAAACAGACTCTCAACATGTGTTCGTAAAGAAGATACCGTCGCCCGCTTCAGTGGTGATGAATTCACAATTTTATTGGAAAATATCTCAGATGAGCACCAGGCAAATAAGGTTGCAGCTTATATTTCCAAAAAATCCCAAGCCCCTTTTGAGATTAATGATCGAACTTTTTTTGTTTCAATCAATATAGGCATCGCCATTGCCAAGAATAATCAAAATTCACCTCATGATCTGATCAAGCAAGCTAACATTGCCATGCGTAAAGCAAAAGAAACAGGGCACCGCGCCTACCATCATTATACACCGGCACTTAACAAAGCGGCACTGCAACGTATGAACTTAGGAAGCGATTTGCATCTCGCGACAAAACGTCAAGAGTTTCATATACATTACCAGCCTCAAATTCATAGCCAAACAGGCCACATCAGCGGAGCTGAGGCCCTGCTACGATGGAAACATCCAAGCAAAGGTTTGATTCCTCCGTCTAAATTCGTTCCTATGCTGGAAGCCAATGGTCTCATTACCCATGTGGGTAACTGGCTCATCGACAAAGTTATTGCACAAAAATCGAAATGGTCAGAAACCTACCCTGCGTCAACACAAAACTCCGTGTCAATCAATGTCTCGACTATCCAATTGTCGCGAGGTGATATTGTTCGGACATTAAGCGAAGCACTTAAAAAATATGGTGTTAGCCCAGAAGAAATTACACTGGAAATGACGGAGTCTGTCATTTTAAAAGACAGTGACCAAATTAAACGATTATTAACACGGCTTCGCAATTTAGGCGTTTGTATTGCGCTAGATGACTTTGGCACTGGATATTCATCACTGAGTTATTTAAAGAAATTTCCCATAAGCCAAATTAAAATTGACCAATCTTTTATAAAAAACATACTCCATAAACCCGACGACAACGCGATTGCGACAGCAATGATACAACTAGGTCATAGCTTAAAACTGGATGTTGTTGCTGAGGGCGTCGATTGCCTGGAAAAAGTCAAGTACTTGATGGATTGTGGTTGCGACCTGTTACAAGGTTTTTATTTTAGTAAAGCGGTTCCTGCTTCACGCATTGACTGGGCTTCAAATCAATTAACAGCAGCAAAAAAACACCCTATTTTGTATAACTAATCGCGACATTTTCTAGCACTGTTGTCCATCGGTATGACGTCAGTATCGAGCGGTACCTGGCCTGTCGGCAGAGGGATTAACTGAGATTAATGTTGGCTTGCTCAATTCAATTGGTAACTACTTCGATCTGCCAAAAAGTTATTATCACATAGAGTGTATTTTTCTGTTACTTGTCTTTATGGCTTTGGCACGATTACAGTCCATAGAGGCGCTTTATGCTAATTTACGTGATAGCAAATATACTGACAAAACTGATATACATGAAAAAAGAATGTAACCAGGGAAAACCATTAACATAATTACCTCTGCATTATCCACACGTTGCGATTCATGTATATATGGTGTTGCGAGAATATTGTAAGCAACAGAAAATAAGCCAAAGTTTAATAATGTAGACATTATAAACATGCCTGCTATTAGTATGACTTTTTTCATATTTTATTTTATCTCCCAAAACCAAACTTCTTTGCTTTTGTTAAGGTCTGACACAAGACCAAATAGCAAAATAACTCTGAATCAGTTTTTATGCAACGATAGAGTTAAACGCCACAGGTCTATCCTTTGGCAGCAAGCACCGGTATAATCTCGTACTATGCTCAGCGGAAACTTAACAAAAATGGATGTGGAACTGCGTCCTGCCACAACGGTTCAATATACATTGCGAATGGGTGCTGAGCGACAGCTATTGAACCCTTATATTGGCTCAACCATCCATTTGAATTTTACAGGCGCGATTCATTGTATGAGTTGCGGTAGAAAAACCAATAAGAGCTTTCAGCAAGGCTATTGTTTTCCATGCATGAGGTCTTTGGCTCAATGTGACACGTGTATCGTTCGCCCGGAAACTTGTCATTTTGAGCAAGGAACCTGCAGAGATGAATCCTGGGGGCGACAACATTGTTATCAGCCTCATCTTGTTTATTTAGCGAATAGCTCCGGTCTCAAAGTCGGTATTACCCGCCACACCCAAGTGCCGACGCGCTGGATAGATCAAGGTGCCATCCAGGCCATTCCCTTATTTACTGTAGCCAACCGACTACAGTCAGGTTGGGTCGAAGTTATTTTGAAAAAACAGGTCTCGGATCGTACCGACTGGCGAAAAATGTTAAAAAATACCTCTGAACCCCTCGACCTCGTAGCCGAGCGTAAAAAATTACTTTCGCTTTGTGAAGCTGAAATAGATCAACTGAAAACTCAAATCGGCAACGAAGCAATGCAATACAATGACAACCTCGACATCACTGAAATTCGCTATCCCGTGTTAAATTATCCCACCAAGGTGAGCTCACTTAATTTTGATAAAACGCCTCAAATCAGCGGCCTGTTGCAAGGCATCAAAGGACAATATTTGATTTTCGATACCGGCGTACTCAATATTCGAAAATTTGGCGGATATCATATCGAGTTTACAGCCTAGGAGGCTGTCCGAAAATAGAAATCGTAGCGAGGGCCTCGGTACCCCCTTGTGTGGGGGGAAGCCATTTTGTACCCGCAAGGGACATAAAAGTCAGGTTTTAGCCATAATACGATAAAGTTCAAACACAGCACCGGGCAACAAATCGACACAAGCCGTATACTCTTCGTCACTTAATTCATGATTTTCATCGCTATGTAACAAAGCTAAAGTTGCAATGGGAGCAAGCAAATCTTCTGACTCCTTTGCCACATCACCCCATTTTTCTTGGTAATTTGCTACTCCCAACATAAAACCAAAACACCAACCATCGTAAACTTCATAAACTTCGCCCTCTTCCTCTTCTTCTATCACCAAAGGTTCAAAAGGATGCTGTTCACGCAAGCCTAATTCGGTTTCATGATATAAACGCAGAAAAAGATCAGACATTCGTGCTTTAAACTCACCAGAGCCTTCAGGCTCTCCCCATATATCGCTCAACCACACCGCCGTATTGATCCCACCTCCGCCGACAATAAGAGAGGAAAGATAACCATGCGCCTCGTCTATTTGTAAACGATCACTAACATCACCATCGAGAAGAAAAACATCAAGCTCCGCCAGCTCCTCATCGGAAAGCGGTTTGTCAAATTGAGCAGACATAATAATAGCCCTGAATGGAAAGTTGTAACACTTGAAAAACCGCAATTATAACGCTTAAAGAAAACAATAGCTATTAAGTGCGCCCACCATAATTATTTTAACATTGATTGGTCTTTTTCGCGTGACTCCGCGCTGTAGCTCTAGTCACATGCGCACTATGCTCATTTCGCTACGCCTTGATTCACGCGAAAAATCCTGCAGAAATTGAGTTAAAATAATTATGGCGGGGCACTTATAGTAAACTCCATTGTCAAGACAGTCATATCAAATAGACCATATAAATAAATCATACCTGGAGTAATTGATGGCTCAAAACAAGACAAAAACTACGTTTAATACAAATTTGTTTACATTTTTGGCTGACTCTCCAACCCCCTTCCATGCGGTGCAAACTTCAGTTCATGCGCTAGAAAAAAATGGTTTTGTGGCACTCGCCGAGGACGAAAGCTGGCAACTTAGTGTAGGGAAAAAATATTACGTGACACGTAATCAATCGTCAATTATAGCATTTACTCTGGGCAAAAACTTTAAAAACAGACCTTCAATTAATATGATAGGTGCACATACTGATAGTCCCTGCTTAAAAATAAAACCTAATCCTGAACGAAATAAAATGGGTTATTTTCAATTAGGGGTGGAAGTTTATGGCGGTGCACTATTAAACCCCTGGTTCGACAGGGATCTATCCTTAGCAGGCAGGGTAAGCTACGAAAATAGTAGTGGAGAATTGAAATCAGCATTGATTGATTTCAAAAAACCCATCGCGATTATTCCAAGTTTAGCAATACATCTGGATAAAGACGCAAATAAAAACAGAACGATCAATAAACAAAATCATTTACCTCCCATTTTGGGCTTGTTGTCTAAGGATAAAACAATTAAGTTTGTTGATTTACTGGAAAAGCAAATCGATAGTCAATACCAAGGAATTAGCATCAAACAAATTCTGGCTCACGAGGTATTTTTTTATGACACGCAAAAACCAGCCTATGTCGGATTAAATCAAGAATTTATTTCCAGCGCTCGCCTGGATAATTTACTAAGTTGTTATACGGGTTTAACGGCATTGCTGGATGCGGATGATACACAGACTAATCTACTGATTTGTAGTGATCACGAAGAAGTCGGTAGCGCATCAAGTAGCGGAGCACAAGGCCCCTTTTTAAAATCCGTTCTAGAACGTTTATGCGGAGCTGGAGAATCGTTGACCCAATGTATGCATCGTTCCTTTATGATTTCCGCCGATAATGCACACGGCATTCACCCTAATTATTCAGATAAACACGATGACAATCATGGGCCACTTTTTAATAGCGGCCCAGTGATTAAACTCAATGCGAATCAACGTTATGCAACAAATAGTGAAACCAGCGCCTTGTTTAAAAAAATTTGCAAAAAGGCAAACGTACCCTATCAATCATTTGTTGTGCGCAGCGATATGGGCTGTGGTAGTACGATTGGCCCCATTACAGCGACAGAACTCGGCATTAAAACCGTAGATATTGGATTACCCACGTTTGCTATGCATTCAATTCGTGAACTTGCCGGGGCAGAGGATGCATTTAATTTATACCAAGTATTTATCAATTATTATAAACATGGCGTGTAAACCCATTGGCGGAACACCAAGCAAGAAAAATAATCAAAAATGTGAAATAATTATAATCATTACTTACTGAACTTAAGTCAGTTACGTTTGTCTTTAAAGATGCATAGAAAGCATATACTCGTAGCGTTTGAGGTTTAAATGTTCGTGACACCCTATTTTTATGGCTAAACAAAATGACAAATAAATTTTGATCGCTACGGATATATATTGTGATTCACTATAAAAAAACTTAAGCTAAGGGACTGTAAAGTTATTTATTTACAGCCCCTAAATACAAAGAAAATAATACAATCTTATGTCTGCACAACACGCTATTACCCAGCTACAAACCGATCTCAACGCCGCCATCATTGGACAGGAGGCATTAGTCACCCGCTTGCTGATTGCCTTGCTTGCCGACGGTCATTTATTAGTCGAAGGCGCTCCGGGACTTGCCAAAACGACGGCCATCAAAAGTTTGGCTTCAGGCTTGGAGGGCGAATTCCATCGTATTCAATTTACGCCCGACTTATTACCCGCTGATGTCACCGGAACCGAAATATACCGACCTCAAGAGGGGTCATTTGAATTTCAAAAAGGACCGCTGTTTCATCACTTTGTCCTGGCTGATGAAATCAATCGCGCACCGGCAAAAGTACAATCGGCATTACTCGAAGCGATGGGAGAACGACAAGTCACCGTAGGTAAAAGCACCTATGCCCTACCGCCTCTTTTTTTAGTTATGGCAACACAAAACCCGATAGAACAAGAAGGTACATACCCTCTACCCGAAGCCCAACTGGATCGGTTTCTGATGTTAGTACGTATCGACTACCCTGACAAAGTCGCTGAAAAGAAAATTCTCGAACTGGTACGCCAACAAGCCATTGCTACCGGAGATTCGCAGCCGCCCCCTCAGCAAAAGATGGTGTCACAACAACATATTTTTGAAAGTCGACAGGACATACTCAAACTCCATTTGGCACCTGCACTGGAAGATTATATTATCGAGCTCATCACTGCAACACGACAACCCCAGCAGTACGGCGACGATCTGGCTCGCTGGGTCAGCTATGGTGCCAGCCCCAGAGCAACTATCGCTTTGGATCGTTGCGCCCGCGCTCATGCCTGGTTACACCAACGAGATTATGTTTCTCCCCAAGACATTCAGGAAGTTGCACCTGATATTTTGCGGCATCGTATTCTCCTGTCTTTTGAAGCCGAGGCAGATGGCTTGACTACCGACACCTTCATTAATGAATTACTCAACCGCATTCCTGTTCCGTAGCATGATTATCTCTTCCGGCATCACCGTCACCACCGATGAACTGATTCAGTTACGCGACAAATCAAAAGTGCTGACGAGCAACAAACAACACATCCGTTCCAGCAATGCAGGCGGCTATCTTTCGTCATTCAAAGGTAGAGGTATGGAATTTGATGAAGTTCGCGTCTATGAACAAGGTGATGACATTCGGCATATCGACTGGCGTGTTACCGCACGTACCGGACAGACCCATAGCAAACTATTCAGAGAAGAACGTGAACGCCCCATTTTACTCATCGTTGACCAAAGCCAGAGTATGGCATTTGGCACACGTATCGCCTTTAAATCCGTTATTGCCGCAAAAGCAGCCACTTTGTTAGCCTGGGCTGCTGTTGATAAAAGGGACAGAGTTGGCGCACTGATATTTAATGACCATCAGCATATCGAGCTACGTCCTACTGGCGGCAAAAAAGCGGTTTTACGTCTGATTAATACACTAACAAATTACAACCCCGACCCCACTGCACCTACAACGAATCAATCAACCTGGATAGATACCCTGGTTAAAGCACAACGAATATGCAAACCGGGCACCCTGATTTTCATCCTCAGCGATTTTCGCTTACCCGATGAAAACGCACAACGACATCTCAGTCTATTGCGCCGACATAACAGCATTATCAATATTTTCATCTATGATATGCTGGAAGAAACCGCACCCCCCGCTGGAATCTACTCCATCACGGATGGTATACAACGATGCCATATGGATACCGGAAATGCGGTCACACGACAACGTTATGCCGATCAATTTCAGCATCGCCAACACTTTTTAAATGAACTCAAAAACAAAGGTATTGCAAAATATTTCAAGCTGGCAACCCATGACAATATTGAACAAACTTTAAGCCGTGGCTTAACACAAGCCCATTAGATTATGGATAACACGCTCGACAATTTTCGGGACATTACTCTACCGACAGCCGTTTCATGGTGGCCACCTGCACCAGGTTGGTGGCTGCTCGCCTTGATATTAATCATCGTTATTATCTTATCCACTTCTTGGTTAAGAACAAGGTTATACCGAACCTCCATCCTGAGCTTAGCGCAACAAGAACTGAACGACATCATGTTCAAATACAATGAGGATCACAACAGCACGATATTAATATCTCAACTTTCGATATTATTAAAACGTTACGCATTGCTCTGCTTCCCTGAAGAAAATATTGCCGGATTAAACGGCAAAAAATGGCAACATTTTATTATTCAACATGGGCCTGACATTAAGGATATTAATGCCGAAAAAATTGCTGAGCAGTTGACCACCTCACCTTATAAAAAATTTGAAAACATAGATTCAGATACAAGCAAACTGATCGCTTATTTTAATGCCTGGTTAAAATACACCCACGCTAATAGCAAACATAAGTTTCAATATAATAAACAAAAGAAAAACAATGATTGAATTCACTTGGCCTTGGCTTATTGCCCTGGCGCCCTTACCCTGGATCATTAAAATACTGTGCAAACCTGTTGCGCCCAGCCAAGAGCAAGCGTTACATTTACCTTTTTTTGACGCCTTGAATACACCGCAATTTTCGACAAAATCACAATCAAAAGTGAATCGCTGGACAGCATTTTCCGCATTATTTGCCTGGGTCTTATTTGTTCTAGCATGTACCCGTCCACAATGGGTAGACGAGCCCATTGCACTGCCTTTAACCGGACGAGATTTGATGCTGGCTGTCGACGTATCAGGCAGCATGGAAACCCGAGATTTCGTGCTCAATAAAAAAACGGTCACCCGTTTAAGCATCGTTAAATATGCCGCCAATGCGTTTATTCAAAAACGCAAAGGCGATCGTTTAGGTCTGATTCTTTTCGGTTCGAATGCTTACCTACAAACACCGCTTACTTTTGACCGAAAAACAGTACGTCAATTATTAAATGAAGCCGTGATCGGTATCGCGGGCAAAGAAACCGCGATTGGCGACGCCATCGGCTTGGCGCTTAAACGTCTCAGAGCCGGTGAAGTGCAAGATCGTATTTTAATACTCATGACCGATGGTGCCAATACCGCCGGAGAAGTGGAGCCATTGCAGGCCGCTGAATTAGCCGCCGCTGAAAATTTGCGCATCTATACTATCGGTCTGGGTGCTGACGAAATGATTCTTCAAGGGGGATTTTTTGGCCAACAAACCATCAACCCCTCTCGAGACCTGGATGAAAAAAGTCTTAAACGCATTGCTGAACTAACAGGTGGACAATACTTCCGAGCTAAAAATACAGATGCGCTCAGTAATATCTATGCCGAGCTGGATCTGCTCGAACCCCAATCGTCAGACGAATCTTTTTTTCGACCCACACAATCACTCTATCACTGGCCACTGGCGCTGGCTCTACTTTTTTCTGTTTTAGCGACCCTGCTCTATTTTCAAGTTTTTAACTCACGGCTAAATAACGACCGAGTCGAGCATCATGATTGAAAACTTTCATTTTCTGCGCCCTTTATGGCTGCTTGCTCTTGTGCCCCTGGTTCTTATTTTGGGCTGGTTATTCCAGCAAAAAAAAAGCAACAATAGTTGGGCAAAACTCTGCGACAGTCATTTGCTACCCCATCTTCTTCAAGGCAGCCCCACACCTCAACGACGGCGCCCTTTTTTCCTCCTCGCCGGTATTTGGTTCATCAGTGTTATCGCGCTATCTGGCCCAACATCAGTCGAGCTACCTCAGCCTTTGTTTCAGACAGCACTGTATCGCGTTATTGTTCTTGATCTCTCCAAATCGATGGATGCCCCCGACTTACGACCAAGCCGCTTAAGTCGCGCTAAAATCAAACTTCATGAGCTATTGCAACGCAACAAAGAAGGGCAAATCGCATTGATTGTTTACGCTAACGATGCTTATGTTGTTTCGCCTTTAACCCAGGACAGTGCAACCATTGCCGCCCTGGTGCCCAGCCTGACCACTTCATTGATGCCCGAACAAGGCAGCAATGTGACGGCAGCTCTGATAAAAGCAATAGATTTATTGCCTGATACACAAAATGCACATAATGAAATTATTTTACTGACGGATGGCCTCGACGACCCAGCATCCGCATTGCAAATAAGCCAAAAACTAAAACAGCACAACATCACTTTGTTCATTCTCGGTGTCGGCACCAAAGAAGGCGCACCCATCCCGCTACAGGGCGGGTTTCTTAAAGATAGTCAAGGCAATATCGTCATTCCAAAACTCGACTCCAGCCCTTTACAGCAACTTGCAAATTCCAGCGGGGGTAACTATGCCACTATAAGCCCAGACAATCGAGACATCGACCTCCTGAGCACGACTGCCTTGTCTTATGATACAACCCTGACAATACAAGAAGAACTAACCCACAATGATCAATGGCGTGACGATGGCCCCTGGTTATTGTTACTCATTGTCCCTTTAGCCCTGTTATTTTTTAGACGAGGAATTATATTTATCCTCCCTCTTGCCATCATCACACTGCCTCAGCCTAGCTATGCTTTGGAATGGGAAAATTTATTTTCACGCCCCGACCAACAAGGGCAGAAAACCTTTAATCAAAATGAGCATAAAAAAGCCGCGGAACAATTTAATAATCCAGAATGGAAAGCCTCGGCCTATTACCGCGCTCAAGATTATGAAAATGCCGCTAAATATTACCAGGAAATAAAGACCAGCGATGGCCACTACAACCTAGGCAACGCGTTAGCAAAACAGGGGAAACTGAAAGCGGCCATAAAAGCTTACGACGAAGCACTCAAACTCAAACCGGATCATGACAACGCCTTGTTCAACCAAAAACTGGTTAAAGATCAATTAGAAAAACAGGAACAAGAACAAGAACAAGAACAACAAGCTGGAGGAGAAGGAGAAGAATCACCCGAAAATGGAGAGGAAAAACAAGATAAAAACAGCAACGGTGAGAATAAAGAAAATTCAAGTCCGTCCGAGTCACAAGATGGCACTGAAAACAAGCCCGACGAACAAAAAAATAGTGAAGCTCAACAAGAACAAAATAGTAGTGAAAATGAACATAACAACAAAAACTCTGCCTCGCAACAAAATAACGAACCCGCAGCAACGCCTGAAGAACAGCAAGCTGAAGAAGCACTCACAGAAAAAAAACCTGAAGAACATAAAAATCAGGACGTTTTAGCCCAAGAACAAAAAGAAAATAAACCCACAGACTCCAATCAAACGCAAACAGAATCTGAACAAGCCCTGGAACAGTGGTTACGACGTATTCCTGATGATCCGGGTGGTTTGTTACGACGTAAATTTCAATTAGAACATCTACGACGGCAAAACACACCAAACAATTCGAAAAATGAGTGGTAAATTAATGATCCAGTTAAAGACCTATATCGTTACTTTTTTCGTTCTCATGTCGGCAACCCAAACCAGCTGGGCAGCTACGGCGTCTATTAATAGAACTATTATTTCTGAAAATGAGACGGTCGTATTAACCGTCGAAACGCAAGATATGTCGGCACAGCAAATTGATCTAAGCCCACTGGAAACAGACTTTGAAATAATAAGCACCTCGCAAAGCAGCCGCATTCAACTGTTTAATGGTGCCGGTTCCTCAAATAAACAATGGCAAATCACGCTCGCCCCGCTGCACAGTGGAACACTCACTATTCCTGCACTTACGGTGGGTAAAGAAACAACGACAGGATTAGAGCTATCGGTACAGGATTTTGATCCCGCTGACCTCGATAAAAAAACTCAAGAGATCTTTCTTGAAACTTCACTGAGCAAAAACCAGGTTTATGTACAAGAGCAAATCATTTTCACCATAAAACTATTTCACAGTACCGCAATACGTAGCGGCTCCCTGACTTCACCTGAGGTAGAGAATGCTGTGATTGAACGCCTGGGAGAGGATATTTCTTATCAGGCCGAAAAAAATGGAACACGCTACTCTGTATTAGAGCGTCGTTTTGTCATTTTCCCACAAAAGAGCGGCGCGCTCACGATTGACCCTATTCGCTTTAGTGGTCAAATTCAGGACAAGCGAACACCACCGCGCTCACGATTTGATGATTTCCTAGGGCAATCGCTGTTTAATGATCCATTTAGCCCCAGCTTGAAAAATTTTCGCACTAAAAGCACGCCTCAGTCCTTCAAGATACAGGCTCGGCCTGATACAGCGCTAGGAAAAGATTGGCTGCCTGCTCAAAACCTGGAATTAACAGAAAACATTACGGAACAAACAGATCAACTGGAGATAGGACAACCCTTAACGCGCACGATCACAATCACAGCAAAGGGCCTAAACAGCTCACAACTCCCTGAATTACTTCTGCCTGAGCTCGATAATGCTAAAAGTTATCGTGACCAGCAAAGCCAAAAAAATCAGGTAAGCAAAACCGGAATAACCGGAATTAGCCAGCAAAAATTCGCCTTGGTACCCACTGCTGAGGGTACATTACAGTTACCAGAAATTAAAATTCCATGGTGGGATGTTGTCGAAAATAAACAGCGTTTTGCTATACTCGCAGCCCGAACTATGACGGTTGCTCCGGGTAATAACAACCTTGCGGTTACGCCCTCTAACATAGAAAATACGCTGCCCTCTTCGTCCCCTCCAGAAACTAAACCCGCTCTTTCATCGGTATGGATTATCGTAGCGGGTTTATTTTTTATTTTGTGGTCCGTAACACTCTATTTGCTATGGAGAGAAAAACAAAAGCAGACACCAGCCATATCTTCTGAAGCTGATATTTCCGAGCACCTTAGCCTTAGAAAAAAACAGAGCGCAATAGAAACTGCCTGTAATGAAAACAATCTTGAAGCAGCCTATATGTCGTTAATGCGATGGGCAAAAGCACGTTGGCCGGCGCACCCACCTCATAATCTTGTAGCGCTGGCTTCTCTCTGTAATCAGGACGACGCCATATCCGCACTGCAAAATATGGATAGAGCGCTCTACTCAACAGAGCAAGAATCGTGGAATGGTAAGCAATTTCTTACTGAAATAAACTCATTATTACATCAAAAACCACATCGCAATAACAAAAAAGCAAACCCTACGCTCCCCCCTTTATATACCCGTGGCGTCTGAAATTTAGGCCTCATTACCCTATAAAAAACTCAGGCGGCCACTTGCGTGGTGTGATAATATCGCAGTGACGAAAAGGCTGAATTTCTTATCTATATTGTTTTATATGTCGTGCCTATATTGCGCTTTGAGACATCGTTTTCCTTTGGTCGAGTTCCATGGCGATAGACAGGGTTATTAATTGACCGACTACGGTCTATTTAAAATTAATTACATCATGGTCATCAAATGAAGAAATTTTTCCGCTCACTACATTTTTCCTTATATAAAAATCTCGTTTATTTGATATTTTCTTCTCTTTTAGTCGTTAATGCGAAAGCAGATGAAACCCGTTTTTTTCTTGGATCCTCCATCGCAAATACAACTATTCAGGAAAGTGGATATAAAGGTGATACGTCCTTTTCACTTAATTTTGGTTATCGACTCTCATCAATGTATTTAGAATCAAGTGTCACAAACCTCGGCAGTTTCAAGCTGAAGCGATCAACCGATACAAAAATTAATTTAAAGGGCGTTTCACTACTGCTAGGTAAGCAATTCAACATCGTAAAAGGGTTGAATATGAATATACATGGGGGAGCGATATTATGGAAAGCGGATGCAACGCTATTAAATAGATCGGTTGGTGACGATCAAAAGACCAGTGCCATGATGGGGCTTGGTCTTTCATATTTTTTTAAAATACCCAAACTCAGTATTAGATCACAAATACAGTATCTATTTGATATCTCCGAAACTGATATTCTATTATTATCTGTCGGCATAAACTACCATATTTAAGCAACCTTTAAAATGACAGTACAGGAAATTAATATGAAGCATTTATCGTTCCTGAGCATTTTGTTTGTTTGTCTCTCATTGCTCGGGTGTGGCGGTGATCATGGTCGTGATATTATTGCGACTTCAAATCAGATCTCAACCGATAGCTTTGTTGCTAATATCCATATTACTAATGGAGGGGGGGAAACGACCGCTGTAGAAACACAACTCCAACTATCCACGACCTCTGCAGTAATAGACTTAAAAGAGGGCGATAAGCTTTATTCCTCAACCATAGGCCCGGTCGATAGTGTTCGCATTTCTGATGACTTATTTACTAATCTGGCTCAAACTGTCAATCAAATCAAGTTAATGACGAGGTCTTTTGCCAATACTAGTTTCCCAACGACATTATTGTATTTCGAAAACAACGTGCTCGGGGCTTTGTACAAAGAAAACAGTAACAATACGACTTTTACTGTCTCTTTGGATCGGCCAATAGGTAAAAATGCATCTAATTCCAATGTAACTTTACCTTTAGGGTTTTCTATTATCACACCGCAAAGTGCAATGCGTTTTTCGCGTAGCACTGATAATATTGTGATCAGCTGGAATACCATCGATGATACAGCTGCAATGAAGGTAACTGCGTCATTGATTTGTGCGGACAGTCATACCATTATTATTGGACTAGACCACACGCTTACAACAGATACCGGCAGTATAAATATCCCAGCAGGCACTTTTGTCAGCACAGATGATAATTGCAAAATCAGAATACTACTGGATCGTTTTCGCTCGGGTACAATTGACCCACAACTTGCCGTTGGAAGTCAAATTTTCAGTCACCAAAAACGCTTTGTTGAAGTACTTTCCATTCCCTAATAATAAACACTTGCCAGCTCAGAACATAGCATAAGCATTCACACCAAACAAACTAGAATCATTGGAACTACGGATCATAACTCTGGGTCACCGGATAAAATAAAGCCGGTGACCCAGAGTTTACAGCTTCCTCTATGGAGGAGAGAGCGGAATTTTAATTTTTTCGGGGATTACTCTGTAGCAACGATGGCCTTCATGCTTAAGCGTATCCGTCCTTGCTTATCGACTTCAAGAACCTTAACCTGGATGACATCACCTTCAGAGAGTTTATCACTGACATTCTCTACTCGCTCATGAGAAATCTGTGAAATATGAACCAATCCATCGCGTCCAGGCAAAATCGTTACGAAGGCACCAAAGTCCATCAATTTGACTACTTTTCCTTCATATATTTTTCCAACTTCAACATCCGCTGTAATTTCTTCAACACGACGCCGTGCTTCTTCGCCTGCGGCGCTGTCTACGGATGCAATTTTCACGAGTCCATCATCCGTGATATCTATGCTGGTGCCTGTTTCTTCGGTAATGGAACGAATGGTCGCCCCCCCTTTACCGATTACGTCTCTAATTTTTTCTGGATTAATCTGAATGGTAATGATTCTTGGTGCATATTCGGACATTTCCTGACGAGGACTGGAAATGACACGATTCATTTCCTCTAAAATAAACATCCGACCTTGTTTGGCTTGCGCCAACGCTTTTTCCATAATTTCTTTAGTGATACCATCTATTTTGATATCCATTTGCAAGGCGGTGATGCCTTCAGCCGTGCCCGCTACCTTGAAATCCATATCACCCAGGTGATCCTCATCACCCAAAATATCGCTTAATACCGCATATTGATCGCCCTCTTTAATCAAACCCATGGCGATACCCGCAACAGGGGCTTTCAATGGGACACCGGCATCCATTAACGACAAACTGCTACCACATACACTGGCCATTGAGCTAGAACCATTCGATTCCGTGATTTCAGAGACAACGCGAACCACATAGGGATATTCATCCATATTCGGCATAACCGCTGCAACACCGCGTTTAGCCAATTTACCGTGACCGATTTCACGTCGCTTAGGGCTACCCACAAACCCAGTTTCACCAACACAGTAAGGCGGAAAATTATAGTGCAACATAAAGGGATCTTTTTTCTCCCCTTCAACGGCATCAATAATTTGCGCATCCCGATCTGTCCCTAAAGTAGTCACAACCAAAGCTTGTGTTTCACCGCGTGTAAATAATGCAGAGCCATGTGTTCTAGGCAGAACTCCAGTGCGAATAGTGATGGGTCGTACCGTATCTAGCGTACGTCCATCGATGCGAGGCTCCCCCGCCAAAACTCGACCCCGGACGATTTCTTTTTCTACTTTACCAATCATTTCTTTTACCTGAGCCGCATCCCAGGTACTTTCGTCCTCCGCAGATAATTGCGTTGCCACCTCAGCCCGAATCGTCGTTAAACGATCATACCGAGCTTGCTTTTCACTAATACCATAAGCCGCAGTCAAACTGCCTGCTGCCGCTGCACGAACTGCTGATAATAGAGCCTCATCCGTTGCCGGAGCTTGCCAATCCCAGGGAATTACGCCAGCCTCTGCGGTGAGTTCTCGAATAGCTTGAATAACCACTTGCATTTGCTCATGACCATACATCACGGCACCCAACATGGTCTCCTCTGGCAAACCCACCGCTTCTGATTCCACCATTAAAACAGCCGATTCAGTGCCAGCTACGACCAGATCCAGATCCGCATTTTGTAATTCCGTTTTGCCTGGGTTTAAAATATATTGCCCATCAATATACCCCACCCGAGCGGCACCAACAGGACCACTAAAGGGTGCGCCGGAGAGAGCTACAGCGGCAGAGGAACCAATAATGGCAGGAATATCAGGATCAATTTCAGAATCTAAAGAAACAACGGTTGCGATGATTTGAACTTCGTTAGTAAACCCTTTGGGAAAGAGCGGTCGCAAAGGTCGATCAATCAATCGACAAGTCAGCGTTTCCTTTTCGGAAGGTCGCCCTTCACGCTTGAAAAAACCACCTGGAATTTTTCCGGCAGAATAAGTACGTTCCTGGTAATTAACCGTAAGTGGGAAAAAATCGCGACCTTCTTCGGCGTCTTTTTTAGCTACAGTGGTCACCAAAACCGAAGTATCACCCATACTACACAAGACTGCCCCCCCGGCTTGCCTGGCAATTTCTCCCGTTTCCATCGTTACCGTATGACTGCCATACTGAAATGTCTTTTTAATAGGATTCACTTTCTTTCCTTACGGTTCGCTCGAGCTTGATAATTTAAATACAATTAATAAAATGTTAACTAGCGACGCAATCCAAGACTACTAATCAAGTCACGATAACGCTGAACATCTTTACCTTTGAGGTAATCCAGTAACTTTCTACGTTGACTCACCATCCGCAATAAGCCCTGTCTCGAGTGATGATCATGGTTATGCGCTTTAAAATGTCCAGATAACTGTTCAATCCGTGCTGATAATAACGCGACCTGAACCTCGGGTGATCCAGTATCATTTTCTGTTCTCTTGTACTCATTAACCACTTTTTCTGTGGTCGCAGTAGCGAGAGGCATGGGCAACTCCTAAAATATTTAACAACAATAATAAAAACAGCATATTTTACCAATGAATTCAAAGCAATGGCAAGGATACACTCACATAAATTTCATTCTTTTATAAACATTCCTGTAATTACAACAAAAACAATCATATAACAGCTAAAGATCAAGGGTCTGTAAATAAATAGTTTTGCTATTCTGCGCCGAATATCGTTTACCTTCAAGGCACGCACCCCAAGGACACTTCTTTCAGGGCACATACTCGCTGTATGTAACTCTTTGTATAACGCCGAAGACGATAAGGATAGGCAAGCAGAATGAAAAGTCACTTATTTTCAGCCCCTTAGCATCCGTTTCGGTGCAATGCGACCATCTTCCTGGACACAACCCACTCCGATAAAAGCACGGCCACCTTGTCGTAACTGGACGTAACCTTTGCGTGGTGCTTTAGGCACCAATACAGCCTGCCCCTGTGTCAAATAGTAGGCCATATCATCTGATATATTCACGATAGGCAATTGATACAAGGCCGCTTCCATTGGCAAAAGCGATGCATCCAGAGCTTCAACGCCAGCCTTTGCCAGGCGTTCCAAGTCAGAAAAAGTAAGCATGTTTACCGCTGAAAAATTAGCAACATCAAGACGCCTCAGTGCCGAGACATGACCGCCACATTGCAATGCCTCGCCAATATCTTCTGCCAAGGTGCGAATATAAGTGCCCTTTGAGCAATGCACCTCCAGAATCAATTTTTCATTTTGCAACCCGCCTATTTTTATATCAAATAATGTAATTTCGCGGGGCTTTCTTGCTATTGTTTTTCCTTTTCTCGCCAGTTTATATAGGGGTTGCCCATCCACTTTCAAAGCGGAGTACATAGGCGGAATCTGCATCTGCAAACCAATAAAACCCGGCATCACCGACTGAATTTGATCGAGCGTAATATGCGATGCAGCGCACTGTTTTATTATTTCACCTTCAGCATCGCCTGTCGCTGTCGTTACGCCCAGCTTGATCGTGACCTGATAACGTTTATCGGCATTCAGCAAAAAAGCAGACATTTTTGTTGCTTCACCAAAACAAATAGGCAACATACCCGTCGCCAAAGGATCCAGACTGCCTGTATGCCCCGCTTTTTGAGCTGAATACAAACGCTTCACCTGTTGCAAAGCGGCATTGGAAGTAAGCCCCATGGACTTATCTAACAATAAAATGCCATTGACTGAACGTCCTTTACGGTTTTTTGCCACTTTTTTCCTCGTCTTCGCCGTCATCCGGTAAAGATTGATCTGCCGCAATCGCCGAGTCTATTAAGGCCGATAACTCGTTGGCATGCTCAACCACGACATCATAGTAAAATTTTAGCTGGGGGATGGAGCGCATTCGCATTGATTGACCTAATTGGTGGCGAATAAATCCAGCGGCGTTATTCAGCACCTTTAAAACAGCCTCTCGCTCGTCTTCGAGGCTATCTATTAAAGTAAAATATATTTTCGCATGACCTAAGTCTCGACTGACAACAACCGAAGTAAAAGACGCACGTATCAACCTGGGGTCTTTCATTTCCTTGCGCAAAATTAACGCAAGCTCTCGCTGCAATTGGCCAGCCACGCGCTCTGTACGACTAAACTCTCGTGCCATTTCAGTCGGTCACCTGTTACAAAGAGCGTTTCACTTCGACTCGTTCATAGACTTCGATTTGATCACCCTCTTTGATGTCATTGTAATTTTTCACACCAATACCACATTCCATACCAGAACGTACTTCGCTCAAATCATCTTTAAACCGACGTAACGATTCCAGTTCACCTTCATATATCACAACATTATCTCTCAATACACGAATTCGATTGCTCCGTTTTACCGTACCATCGACTACCAAACAACCTGCAACATTACCAAATTTAGGCGAACGAAAAACATCTCGCACTTCAGCCAAGCCAATAATTTCTTCTTTAAATTCGGGCGCCAGCATCCCCGTTAGCGCCTGCTTCACGTCTTCAATGACATCGTAAATAACACTGTAATAACGTAAATCCAATTCGTTGTCTTCGACTAAACGTTTGGCACCCGCATCAGCACGGACATTAAAGCCAACCATGACCGCGTTAGAGGCGACTGCTAAATTAACATCAGACTCAGTAATCCCCCCCACTGCACTGGCAATAATTTTAACTTTAACTTCGCTAGTAGAAAGTTTGGTAAGAGATTCCATCAGTGCTTCAGCCGAACCCTGAACGTCAGCTTTCAAGACAATATTAAGATGATTGACTTCTCCTTCTTCCATACTCGAAAACATATTTTCGAGTTTGGCAGCCTGTTGTTTGGCAAGCTTCACTTCCCTGAACTTCCCTTGCCGGAATAAGGCAACTTCCCTTGCCTTTTTCTCGTCGGCAACGACAACCGATTCGTCTCCAGCATTAGGCACACCAGATAAACCTAGAACTTCTACCGGTATAGAGGGCCCTGCTTCACTCAACATTTTTCCATTTTCATCAAGAACAGCACGCACTCGCCCATATTCCTGTCCAGCGAGTAACACGTCACCTTTTCTTAACGTGCCACTCTGTACCAGTACCGTAACAACAGGCCCCCGCCCCTTATCTAATCGGGCTTCAACTACGGTTCCGCGTGCGGGTATATTCGTCGGCGCCTTTAACTCCATCATTTCAGTTTGTAAAATAATAGCTTCTAGGAGATTATCGATGCCATCACCCGTTTTAGCCGAAACGGGGATAAACTGAGTATGGCCACCCCAATCTTCCGGCACCACTTCCAATGCAGATAGCTCTTGTTTCACTCGATCAGGTTGTGCGTCTGGTTTATCCATTTTATTGACCGCAACAACAAGAGGAACACCGGCAGCTTGTGCATGCACCACCGCTTCTTTTGTTTGTGGCATAACGCCATCGTCTGCAGCAACAACCAACACAACAATGTCTGTCAATTTTGCACCACGAGCACGCATCGCTGTAAATGCAGCGTGGCCTGGCGTATCCAAGAATGTAATACTGCCACGCTCTTTTACTGCAACGTTATAAGCGCCAATATGCTGCGTAATACCACCTGCCTCGCCAGAGGCGACACTAGAGAGACGAATATAATCCAATAGCGAGGTCTTGCCATGATCAACATGACCCATAATCGTCACCACCGGTGAGCGAGAAATAAGTTCAGCATCGCCAAAATCCGTCGCTTCTATCGCTTCCTCGAGCGCATTTTCTTTTAACAGTTTAACCGTATGCCCCATTTCTTCAACAACCAGAGAAGCTGTTTCCTGATCGAGCACCTGGTTTATAGTCACCATACTACCCAAGCCCATCATCAGTTTAATGACTTCAGCCGCTTTAACTGACATTCTTTGGGCAAGTTCTGTAACGGCAATGGTCTCAGGAACTACAACTTCTCTGACGACCGGCGCGGTTGGTTTTTCAAAAGCATGCTTTCCTGTAGGTGCAGCGGGTACAGACTGTCTACCTTTTTGTTTCTTACCCCGACGTCCCGTCTTCCCTTTAGCAACATGAAGCTCTCTACGCCCCCCCCGCTTATCATGACGTCCGCCATGATTTTCTTTTGTTGCCGTACGCTTACTCGCGTCTTTATCTTTGTATTGTGGGGCCGCCTGAGCAGCAGCAACAACCGCTGCAGCTTCAGCCGTCGCTTTGGCTTTTTCTTGTGCCTTCAGCTCCGCTTTTCGAGCTTCATCAGCAACCAGCCTTGCTTCTGCCGCCGCCTGAACTTCGGCTGCAGCGTGAACAACGGCTGTAGCCGCCGCTCTTTCTGCTTCTGCTACTTGTAAAGCCGCTGCCGCTTCTGCTGCCTGTTTTGCCTCTAATTCTACTTGCTGAGGGTCTTTCTCTATCTCTTTTTGCGGCGGCGCAGCCGGTTGGTTTTCATTCTCTACCTGATCTACAGCGTCTTCAGTTACAGTCTCACGTTTAACGTAGGTACGGCGTTTACGTACCTCAACGCTGACCTTGCGACTTTTGCCCGTGTTTGTACTTTGCTTTAACTCGCCCACCACTTTTCGACGCAAGGTGATTTTTTTGACTGAAGCCCCTTCCTCGTTACTCTTCAATGAGCCATCACGATGTTCTCTTAAATATTGCAAAAGCTTCATTTTCTCCTGGTCGGATACTCGCGCATCTTCATTCGCAGCAATCACACCCGCTTCCTGCAACTGACCTAATAGCTTATCTATAGGTATTCCTACCACATCCGCTAACTGTTTTACGGTGATCTCTGCCATGCGTCGCTTCCTCTTGATTTACCCTTGCGCTTCTTGATCAAACCAAGGCGCTCGCGCCGCCATGATAAGTGCTTTAGCCCGCTCTTCTTCCATGCCTTCCACTTCCATTACTTCATCCAGGCATTGCTCGGCTAAATCTTCCTGCGTCACAATTCCATGCACCGCCAGCTTCTTTGCCAGATCATCATCCATGCCTTCAAGCTGCAGCAAATCATCCGCAGGCTCCGGCGCATCACCCACATGCTCTTCCGTCGTTAATGCCTTGGTTATGAGCAAATCTCTTGCTCTATTTCTAAGTTCTTCAACCATTTCTTCATCAAATTCTTCAATAGCGAGCATTTCATTAACCGGCACATACGCGATTTCTTCCAAGCTGGAAAAACCTTCCTGAACCAGGATAACAGCCACATCCGCATCAACATCCAACTCTGCCATAAATACGTTTTGTACCTTATCTGCTTCAACTTCACTTTTTTCTTCCGCTTCCGCTTCCGTCATGACATTCAGCGTCCAACCGGTTAACTGGCTCGCCAGCCGTATGTTCTGTCCACCGCGACCGATGGCTTGTGACAAATCATCTTCTAACACAGCAACATCCATACTATGTGTATCTTCGTCTACAACAATAGAAACAACTTCAGCGGGAGACATGGCGTTGATCACATACTGCGCGGCATTATCATCCCAAAGAATAATATCTATACGTTCGCCACCCAGCTCATTTGAAACCGCTTGTACTCGTGAACCCCGCATTCCCACACAAGCACCAACGGGATCGATGCGTTCATCGTTCGTTTTAACTGCAATTTTTGCTCTCAGCCCAGGATCTCTGGCCGCGCTTATAATATCGATCAAACCTTCTCCGGCCTCGGGAACTTCCAATTTAAACAGTTCAAGCAATAATTCAGGTGCTGAACGACTTACAAATAGTTGTGGACCTCTGGCTTCGGAACGAACTTCTTTCAGATAGCCTCTGATGCGATCACCGGGACGAACCGCTTCCCGTGGAATCAAATTATCCCGAGAAATATACGCATCGGCAATGCCTCCCAAATCTATAGATATACCATTTCGATCTGCCCGTTTAACCACGCCTGTAACCAATTCACCGATGCGGTCTCGATAGGCCTCTACCACCTGGGCACGCTCAGCCTCTCTCACCTTCTGCACTATAACTTGTTTTGCTGTTTGTGCAGCAATCCGACCAAAAGTAACTGAATCAATAGGTTCTTCTATATAGTCGCCTAACGCAACGCCTGCTTGTTGTTGCTGTGCATCATCAAGTAATAATTGACGACCTGGATACTCTAATTCCACCTCGATGCCGTCGATAACGAGCCATCGACGAAAAGTTTCATAGTTACCCGTTTCACGGTCTATGCAAACTCGCGCGTCTATATCTTCTTGGTGTTTTTTCTTGGTCGCTGCAGCCAACGCTTCCTCTACTGCCTCAAAAATGACGCTTTTACTGACGCCTTTTTCATTCGACACGGCATCTACAACCAACAGGATCTCTTTGCTCATTGACACAATCCTCTAAAAAATTTTAGGTACCAAGCGTGCTTTTTCTATTTGTATGAAAGGGATTTCAAAGTTCTCCCCATCGACATTAATAATAATATTTTCTTCGTCGCTGGCGTTAATGACGCCCTTAAATCTACGTCGACCGTTCAAGGGTACAACCAATTTTACATCAATAACTTTGTTTTCAAATTTTTTATAATCTGCCAGCTTAAATAAAGGTCGATCCAATCCGGGTGAAGAAACTTCCAAAACATACTGAGTTGAAATAGGGTCTTCGACATCAAGTACACCACTTATTTGATGACTTACTGTCGCACAGTCATCAACATTCACACCCTCTGCTGCATCAATATAAACGCGCAACATTGAACGTGCACCTTGAGGCAAATACTCTACACCCACATACTCATAGCCCAGCCCTGACACAACAGGCTCAAATAATTCTTCCAGCAGCAAAGTTATTCGCTTACTCATGCATAACACACCATAAAACAAAAATGGGCCAGAGGCCCATTTTGAAAATATCCAGTATCCCGCAAAATAAAAAGCCCCTTCACGGGGCCTTATATTATACTTAAGGAATATGCACTTTCTATCCAAACAATCCCGTGCACCTTCCTCAGGGCTACAATAAAACCAGCCCCCCCGATTGAACGGCTCATAGTCTAACCCTAAGCCATTCAGGTTTCAACATTTTTGCGCGGAAAGTTCACGAAGTCATTTAAAAAAAACGCCATTCGACCGGTGTAAACGTTGTACTCACCTAAAGCCGGTTATCCCACGCTCAAAGCAATACTGTCGAATGGCGTATTCAGTAACAACGCTGACCTGCTCTAAAATGTATGAGTCAACGGCAACGTTAAATTTCGAAACATAAGACCAACTTAAGCTGATATTATAACGATAAGCTCTTTCGCCTGGAAAGAATAATACAGCCCTCAACATTACAATGTCAATGAATAAATTCTTATAAATTGTTGTTTTTCAATGAAAAACAAATACATACCGAAGTTAAAATCAACCATGAAATAGGTTAAATTAATTCATGCTTAAAACCCAAACCTCTCAATATTGTTTTCCGAAATATGACCGGAAAATCAATATTTATTTTTAATTTCCGAGAAAATACATGGCTTTAGCGATTGGAGTTTGCGGCTATAGCGGCGCCGGCAAGACAACACTGTTACAATCTGTCATTCCTGCACTCATCAAGCAAGGAATGCGTGTTGCCGTAATCAAACATGATGCTCATCGATTACGCATAGATCACCCCGGAAAAGACAGTGACTTACTGTTTCGCGCCGGAGCAGATATTTATCTACGATCGACAGATGAGTCGTTTTTGCGAGAACGAACGTATCGTGATATCCCAATTAATGAAACGCTCCGTAAGCTAGACCCTTACTACGATATCACCTTAATCGAAGGGTACAAGCATTCAGACATTCCCAAAGTATGGTTGCTAAGTGACAAGGAAACTGCCCCACCTGTTGAGTGCCACTCTATTTTAGAGACCCTGGGTCGCCAGGATGATCGGCACGATAGCTTAATGCAGATCATCCAAGAACAAATTATTGAACACCACCGAAAAACCAAGATTTATGCTAATATTTTAATCGGCGGAAAAAGCACAAGAATGGGGCAAACAAAACACCTGATACCTCACCCAGATCAAGGCAGCTGGCTGGATCATACACTCTCGATACTCTCACCCTACTGTAGCGAGACCATATTGACGGGTAAAGCCCATATCCCCAAACATTTAACACACCTGAAACATTTGACTGACGCCCCCGACGTTAACGGCCCCATGAGTGGTATACTCGCTGGCATGCGCTGGGCACCCAAGGTATCATGGATACTCTGCGCTTGCGACATGCCAATGATGACGACAAAAGCAGTAGAGTGGCTTCTAGGCCAGCGCCAACCTGGAATCTGGGGGGTGTTGCCTAAGCGTTCAACTCAAAGCCCTGCGGAACCCTTACTGGCATTTTACAGCTCTCATTGCGCCCCCCTACTGGAACAAGCGGCTGTAACACGGGAATTCAAACTCAACGTATTAAGTCAACATGATAAAATTCAAAGTCCAATCCTGCCCAAGTCGCTACTCAATGCCTGGTTAAATATCAACACACCTGAAGACTGGAACCCTGACTTATGGAATTAAGCATCACCAAGCCGGACGACTGGCATTTACATCTTCGCGATGGCGAAGCGCTTAAAACAACCGTACAACATACTGCCAGATGCTTTGCACGCGCGATTATTATGCCGAATTTATCTCCGCCAATCACGACATGTTCAGCCGCCGCACAATACAAAAAACGGATTATCGAAGCAATACCCAAAGGAGCACGCTTTAACCCACTTATGACACTTTACTTAACCGACAAAACCACACCTGAAGAGATAAAAAAAGCCAGTGAAAGTGATTTTATTTATGCCGCTAAATTATACCCAGCAGGAGCGACAACCAATTCCAGCGCCGGCGTTACCGATATTAAAAAGATCGACATCGTATTAAATGCCATGACACAACATCGCTTACCCTTACTGGTGCATGGTGAAATCACCGATGCGTCAATCGATATTTTTGACCGGGAAAAAGTCTTCATCGAAAAAATACTTGAACCTTTAAGCAGACAACACCCTGATCTTAAAATCGTAATGGAACATATCACAACACGAGATGCCGCAGCTTTTGTAAAGCAGAGCAGCGCTAACATTGCAGCCACCATCACCGCCCACCATCTGCTGTTAAATCGTAACAGTATATTCGTCGGCGGCATAAAACCTCATTACTATTGCCTACCTGTTTTGAAACGTGAAACTCACCGAGAAGCCTTGGTTGCCGCAGCCACAAGTAATGATCCTAGTTTTTTTCTGGGCACAGACAGCGCCCCTCACGGGCAACATGATAAAGAATCCGCTTGTGGTTGCGCCGGCATATATACCGCCCATGCCGCCATCGAATTATACACACATGTTTTTTTCGATGCAGGCGCATTAGATAAACTGGAAAGCTTTGCCAGCTTTCATGGTGCTGATTTTTACGGACTGGAACGCAATAAAGAAAAAATTACTTTAATACGACAACCATGGACAATACCCAAAACTTACCCTCTTGGCGATAAAACACTGATCCCTTTTTACGCGGGACAACCGCTAAATTGGTCAGTCAAATCTAATGAGGTGTGACATAATAACTTGGACATCTTACTTGTCTATCCTTTCGTTTTTTGCGCGGCACAAAGGATTACATACAACGAACATGCGCAATCTGTTCAAGTTATTCCATACACGCCCCTAATACACTCGCTGAATGCTATACCCTTGTCTAGTCAAGGCTTGTAAAATTCCGTTATGACCTGGTAAATGCAAGGCACCCACAGCAACAAAGGTTTGCCCTTTTATCAAGAGAGGCAACATTCGTTCTACCATTTTTTTATTTCGATCTACAACCAGACGCGCCATCAAAGTATCAGCGAGGTGACCGCTTGAATCAGCCATATATTCATCGCTCATTTTTTGTATAGCCGGTAAATTTCGCGCCTGATAAAGCTTGATTAAATGATCAAACATCTCAGCATAACCATCATATTCATTAACTACATTTTGCAATAAGGTAATCTGATCCGCTAATTTTAAGGCATCAAAAACTGCAATTTGCTCTGCTGGCGTCTCTAAACCGACGACCTTTTTTTTCTGCTGGTGTGCTTTTTCATAAAGGATTTTGTCCATAAAAGTATTCGATTGCTGCTTCGGCATACTCATCACGCTCATCACAGCCCAGGGTTTTAACGTCTTAACAACCTGTTTTTTTATTCCATGTTGCACGACAATTTTCAGGGTTTTTTGATATAACGCATCACCAATAAGGTCAGAAAGTGTTTGCCCATCGTTAATCAACATCGCTTGAGCGACCTTCAACCCGGACAAGGGACTGAGATCCATTTCCAGAGCAAATTGTTTGGCGCCATCAAATGCAGGGTAAACATGATCAAGCACCGCTAATGCACGGGGATCACCTGAATGGATGGTTCCAAAAACAAAATTTTCAGTCTCCCCTTTGACAACACGCCATAATAAACCTTTGCCATGCTGCTGTGTTTCATTGTCATTACTAGCAAAAACCACCGTTGAAAACAACAGCAAGCTTAGTATCGTCGGCCAAATCAAGCCTTTAATCAAAACCGTCACACCGCACACCTCATCGTATTATTACCCATAGCGTTATGAATTTAGGTATTTTCATGCACATCTATACCCCATCTTCGGCTTTTTCTCAATCGAAAAAAACTCAACTTAGAGGCGAGCAGGTCTACGTTTTTTCTCAATTGGAAGAACCAAACCTAAGACATATTTATACGCGCTAACACCTAAGTTCATAATGCCATGGGTATATATTCACATCACCCTCCCCTGGCTATCGCTTATTCTAACTGAATCACGTATCCTGTGAAGGATGACGCTCGCTAACGAAAAATCCTCTATAGCACGTCGGTTTCGTGGATTTTTACCTGTTGTTATTGATGTTGAAACAGCGGGTTTTAATGCGAAAACGGACGCGCTACTTGAAATTGCTGCCGTATTACTAGAACTGGATGAGCAAGGCTTTTTGCATAAAGGGAAAACCTATGCGCATCATATCATCCCGTTTCCAGGTGCGAATCTTGAATCCAGCGCATTAAAGTTCAATGGCATAGACCCTTACCACCCCTTCAGGCTGGCGATCGCGGAAAAAGAAGCTTTAGAAAATATATTTAAGCCCATACGTAAAGAAATTAAAGCGACAAAATGTACTCGGGCAATCCTGGTGGGGCACAATCCCTTTTTCGACATTAACTTTATTAGTGCTGCAATCAAGCGAACAGGCATCAAGCGTAGCCCGCTGCACCCCTTCAGTACATTTGATACAGCGACCTTAGGCGGCTTGGTATTTGGACAAACTGTTCTCGCTCGCGCCGCCGAAGCTGCGGGGATTCATTGGGACAACGAAAAAGCTCACTCAGCAATCTATGATGCCGAGGGAACAGCCGATTTATTTTGTGATATTGTAAATCGTTGGCAAACCCTCGCACCATTTGATTTTAACCCAGAATGAGCGTTACAGCCTTCTCTCCTAGGCTATTTTTTTGCTACCGCTTCTGTAATAAGAGTCTGTAATTCGCCACTTTGAAACAGCTCTAAGGTAATATCACAACCACCAACTAACTCTCCATCAACAAAAACCTGAGGGAAGGTAGGCCAATCTGAGAATGTGGGCAAATTTTGGTGCACCTCGGGTTCGTCAAAAATATTCACATAGGCAAACTCTTCGCCACATTGCTGTAAGGCCTGAACAGTACGACCAGAAAAACCACACTGAGGAAATTGTGGCGTTCCCTTCATAAAAATCACCACCGCATTACTCTCTACCAATTCTTTAAGCTTTACCATAATATCCATTCTATCCAACCTCTTTACTTTACTAATTTAGTCAAGCATACATGAAAGTCACTCTTATTTCCAGCTTAATACCGTTAAACATCAGCCCGTTAGGAATGGGAACGTCATAACGTCCCTGCTTAACATTTCAACTTTATTCACACGGTATGATAGCAAATCAATAAAGCATGGGGTATTCACGCCTTATTTTTTCTATTTCTTGAGTCAGCCCGGCAGGCAAGTTTAAAGCGATGGAGCCTATATTGCTTTTTAGTTGCGCCATGCTGGTGGCACCAATCAGCGTAGAATTTACAAAAACCTGGCCATGCACAAATGCCAAAGCCATTTGGCAAACATCAAGATCATAACGTTGAGCCAGCTCAATATATCGTTTAACCGCAACATCAACCTGCGACCCAGCACGATGCTCTATACGAGGATCAATCATGAGTCGTGCACCTTCAGGGCGAGCACCATTAAGGTATTTTCCACTTAATATCCCACTGGACAGGGGTGACCAAGCCAGTAAGCCACAGTCTTCATGTATCGCTATTTCACTGAGATCAGGTTCGAAATGACGGCAAAGCAAGGAATATTCATTTTGAATAGAGACGATACGTGGTAAATTATTTTGCTGGGCCAGTTGCAGCCATTTCATCACACCCCAAGAGGTTTCATTTGATAAGCCGATATGACGGATTTTTCCAGCTTGAATTAAAACTTGCAGGGTTTGCAAAACTTCTAAAAAGTTGTCTTCTTCCATTTGAACATCAAATTCAGGGGAAAAATCCCACACCTGACCAAAGTGATACGAACCTCTGTTAGGCCAGTGCAATTGATAAAGATCAATATAATCTGTTTGTAATCTCTTCAGACTGCCCTCAACAGCGAGCACAATGTTTTTTTTATCTATAACATTATTGCCCTCTCTGATCCAGGGTAAACCAGGCCCTGTTATTTTTGATGCAAGAATAACTTTGTCACGATTTAATCGTGAAGCAAACCAATTTCCGATAATGGTTTCAGTACGGCCAAAGGTTTCACTACTGGGTGGAATCGCATACATTTCGGCGGTATCAAAAAAGTTGATCCCACATTCAAGCGCATAATCCATCTGCGCAAACCCTTCCTCTGGTGTGTTTTGAAAGCCCCACGTCATCGTACCTAAACCAATGACGCTGATATCTAATCCAGTTCGACCTAATTTTCGATATTTCATTGTCGTCCCCATGCAGTGTACTGTAACATCGTATCTCTGAAGGCGATTCTAACTTAAAACTAAGTCAAAAAAATGAAAAACTTAATTCGTAAACGCATCATGGTGACAGGAGGAGTTGGGTTTTTAGGCTCTCATTTATGCGAGCGGCTTCTCATTGATGGCCATGATGTACTCTGTGTTGATAATTATTTCACTGGATGTAAAGACAATATCGAACACCTGCTGGATAATCCCCATTTTGAGCTCATGCGACATGATGTCACACTCCCTCTTTATGTAGAAGTTGATGAAATTTTTAACTTAGCCTGCCCAGCCTCTCCCATTCATTATCAACACGATCCGGTACAGACTACAAAAACATGCGTTCATGGCGCCATTAATATGTTGGGGCTTGCTAAAAGAGTCCAGGCTAAAATTTTTCAAGCTTCAACGAGTGAAGTTTATGGCGATCCACAAGTTCATCCTCAACCTGAAGCCTATTGGGGGCACGTTAACCCAATCGGGTTGCGCTCCTGTTACGACGAAGGCAAGCGATGTGCTGAAACACTCTTTTTTGACTATTTTCGCCAACATGACCTGAAAATAAAAATAGCAAGAATATTCAATACCTATGGATCACGCATGCACCCCAATGATGGTCGAGTCGTTTCTAATTTTATTATTCAAGCATTAAACAATCAGCCCATCACCATTTATGGCGATGGCGCTCAGACACGCTCATTCTGTCATGTGGATGATTTAATTGAAGGTTTTATCAAATTAATGAACTCGCCAGACGAAGTCACAGGCCCTGTTAACCTGGGCAACCCCAATGAGTTTACCATTAAAATGTTAGCCGAAAAAACAATTGAACTCACCGGTTCTCGCTCTACTCTGGAGTATCAACCCCTTCCGCCTGATGACCCATTACAAAGACAACCCGATATTTCTCTGGCAAAAGAAAAATTGGACTGGGAACCCCGCATTGAACTGGAGCACGGACTCAAAGACACGATTGCCTATTTCAGGCAATTAATAAAGAAATAAGAAATTTGCGCAAAATAACGGCTATATCTCGCCCATCTCGATTTAATAATGAGCTCAAATAACTCCGGTTTCTGTACGCCTTTCTAAATACCTGCGAAGACGAGAGATACCTTCTGCCAATTGCTCAAGGTTGCTGGTGTAAGCGAAACGGACATGGTGTTCGGCTTGGTAACAACCAAAATCTTTTCCTGGGGTAATCACAACGCCTGTTTGTTCTAATAACTCATAACAGAACTCATAGCTATTATTTGAAAATCTCTGGCAATTGGCATAGATATAAAATGCCCCTTCCGGCTTACCTGCAATTTCAAACCCTAGGTCTGAAATTGCGTCACAGAGGAAATCACGACGCTTTTTAAATTCATCGCGTCGCTTGTTCAGCTCAATTTTTATTTCCGGCAACAAGGCGGCCATAGCGGCATATTGGGATAAGGTACAGGCTGCTAAAAAAATATTTTGCGCCAGTTTTTCAACCGCCTCAACATATGCCTTGGGAGCCACTAGCCAACCAACTCGCCAACCGGTCATACCAAAATATTTAGAAAAACTATTCACGACAAAAATATCTTCGGAAAAAGCTAAAGCCGTGGATGACTGTTCGTCATAGGTCAAACCATGGTAAATTTCATCGACAATAAGGCATGCGCCCTGCTCTTTCACATAGCGGGCGATGTCATTAAGTTGTGACGTTGCAATAATAGAACCCGTCGGGTTCGCCGGAGATGAGATCAATACCGCCACCGTATCTGCCGTCCATACCGTTTGGCATTGCTGTAAAGTCAACTGATGACCCGTCTCCTTACCCACAGGCACAGAGATGGGTTCACCATCCAGCAAACGAACAAAATGTCGATTGCAAGGATAACCCGGGTCGGCCATTAAAACCGAGTCACCTGAGTTAACCAAGACCGAAAGTGCCAGCTGTAAAGCACCCGAAGCACCGGGGGTAACAATAATACGTGCCGGGTCTATTTTCACCTTATATTCACGCTGATAAAAGCGGCTTATCGCCGTGCGTAACTCAGGCAACCCCGCTGCTGGCGTATAATGCATCGTTTTTTCTTGCAGTGCCTGCTGAGCCGCCGCAATGACATGAGCGGGCGAGTCAAAATCAGGCTCACCAATTTCCATATGAACAATAGCAACACCTTGAGCTTCTTTGCGTTTTGCAGCTTCAAGTAAACGCATGACATGAAAAGGCTGAATATGGTTTAGCCTTTCAGCAAAAGGCATTTTCAGGTTATCACTCATTGAGCTGCAAAAGATATTTTTTGCAATAAACTCAAATCAACACAGGAAGCACCATAGCCTTCACCACGACGTATTTTAAAGGCCTGATCAGGATCGCCAAGCTGATCGACAACCAATGCGGCTCCTGTAAAATCATCATCTTGTGTATAGCCATTATAAGTAATCACGGTGGGGATACCCGCACCAATAGAGGAGAGATTCCCGTTATAAGAATCCTCCAGCGCAAGACACTGCCTAGCACTCACATTCATTTTTTCAAGCACATAATGGTATATATCAGGTGCGGGTTTTTTGGCAGGAACAATATCGCCCGCTGCGACACATTCAAACCAAGACTGCGCCTCTTCGGCAAAAGCATGTTCAAGCAGCGCTGTAATATTCGCCAGTGTCGTTGTGGTTGCTATAGCCAAACGAATACCGGCTGCTCGTGCTTCATTAATCAACCTTTCTACACCGGGTCGCAGTGGCAACTTACCTTCCTTGAGCATCGTTGTAAAATAGACTGTTTTAGAGGCGTGCAGTTGTGCAATAAAATCATCCAGCTTATCTGGCTTGGCAAAAGCGGTATTATATTCATCCAGGTAAAACTTGATCCGTTCTTTCCCTCCGGTCACTTTTAACAAGTCGCCATACAAGGTAGGTGACCAGTCCCAATCCAACCCTGCGTCTTTAAATGCCTGATTAAAAGCGACTCGATGGCCATTGCGCTCGGTGTCAGCCAAGGTACCATCCACATCAAATATCAATACTTCCATTCATACTCCTGCTCATCGTTATAGTTATATTATAATTTAAGTATCAGCTTAACACTTAGGCGCCACCATTTTAAATCAAGTTAAAATAAGAACGCATTATCTAGTTGATTCAACCATATAACCATGATAGTTAATGCATAAGCTATAAAAAAAACTGTCGCAAAATATTTGCATTCTTTATTTTTTTTTGATATACATGAGTGTTTTTTATGGGAACGAATCTCTACGATGCCAACAGCAAAAAAGAAAATTTCAAAAACTGCGACGAAAAAAAAATTAACTGGCAAAACATCGACAGTAAAAACAAAAAAAACTGCGGTGAAAAAACAGGCCAGTAAAGTGACGGCGACCCACACCGCTGCCGACGGTTTTAGCTTTCATGGCATAGGCCCCTATCAAGAACAAAAAAACGAAGAGTACATGAACGAAAATCAAATAGCGCATTTTCGTAACTTACTCGACGCATGGAAAAAAGAATTGATGGAAGAAGTGGATCGTACTTTGCACTACATGCAAGACGAAGCCGCTAATTTTCCCGACCCCAATGACCGCGCATCACAGGAATCTGACTTTACAATGGAGTTAAGAACGCGTGATCGAGAACGTAAATTAATAAAAAAAATTGATGAGTCCACCGAGCTGCTTAAAACAGGCGACTATGGATATTGTGAAAGTTGCGGCATAGAAATAGGGATACGTCGACTGGAAGCCCGACCTACCGCAACCTACTGTATAGACTGCAAAACGCTAGACGAAATAAAAGAAAAGCAACGTAAATAACCCAAAATCTAATCTCGTATCTTTAGACCATTAGATGTCACAAACTGCAAGATATGCTCATAAATAACGGGGTTTGTTTTTTGCAACGTCGGATCAATAAGCAAGCACTTCTCCCCATCGATAATACAGGGGCGCACACTGGCAGAATAATGCAAACGCTGATCGGAGCCAAAATTTGCCAGCGTGGTCGAAATTCTTTCAATCCAGTCACCTGGCCTGAATCGACGCCCATCTTCTACAACACTTTCAACAACCAACATTCCTTTAAGCATGAATACTCCAAACGATATAAATAACTATGACATAATCCTGAAAAACTCAGTTGGACGCGTCAGATAAATCAAGAACTTGTACCAAGCGCCGTGGATCAACTGGTTTTTCTAGGTTAGAGCCTGCAAATAACTTAACAAATTTGAGTAGGATAGTATTTCGCATCCAAAGCGCTCAAAGGCACGTACCCCAAAGACACTTCTTCCAGGGCGCATACTCGTTGTATGTAAGCCTTTAAGCAACACCGAAGACGGAATAATAGACTAGTAAAAAGTTAAGTTATTTATTTACAGCCCCTTAATATGATCCCCACCCCTTATCGGCACCTTATTCAAAAATATAACCTGAATTTAAATATTTTATAAAATACGTGCGTCCAGTATATCCTCTTGCTAATATTGCCTTTCATATTTAAAGACATCGAAGGGATTCAACTATGAGCCACGGCAATATTAATTCGATACTTAAGGAAGACCGGTTATTTTCACCTCCCACGCCATTTTCCGAGCAGTCGCGAATCAAAAGTAGAGCTGATTTCAATGCCCTTACCACCGATGCCAAAGAAAACAATGAAGTATTTTGGGCTAAACTCGCTAGAGAAAAACTAGATTGGCAAACCCCTTTCACGACCATACTCAATACGGAACACGCCCCCCATTTTAAATGGTTCGAAGACGGTACGCTCAATATTTCGTTTAACTGCATCGACCGACACCTGGAAAACAAGGCGGACAAAACAGCCATTATCTTTGAAGGTGAAAAAGGCGATATGCGCCACATCAGTTACCAAGCCTTGCATGACGATGTTTGTCGCTTGGCAAATGGGCTAAAATCTCTGGGTATCATAGCAGGAGATCGCATTGTTATTTATATGCCGATGACCCCTGAGGCCGTAATCGCAATGCAAGCCTGTGCGCGCATCGGTGCCATCCACTCCGTCGTATTTGGTGGTTTTTCAGCCACGTCACTCAAGGATCGCATTGAAGATGCAGGGGCAACCTTGCTCATCACCGCCGATGGCGGGTTTCGCGGCGATAAAATTGTCGAATTGAAAGCGGCAGCAGACCAAGCATTGGCAGCGGGCTGCCCCAGCATCAAACAGACGATAGTACTAAAACGAACGGCGCATGATATCCATTGGAACACCGACAAAGATATCTGGTGGCATGATATAACGGCCAACCAAAGCACAGAATGCGAACCCACGTGGGTCTCCAGCGAACACCCCTTATTTTTACTTTACACCTCGGGATCTACAGGTAAACCAAAGGGAATACAACACTCTAGCGCGGGATACTTGCTTAATGCTTTAACAACAGTAGAGTGGGTCTTTGACATTAAGGACGATGATATTTTCTGGTGCACTGCAGATGTCGGATGGATCACCGGGCACACCTATGTGGCTTATGGCCCACTCGCGACCGGCTCTACCATTGTCATCTATGAAGGTGCGCCTACTGTACCTGATAGCGGACGATTCTGGAGCCTCTGTGAACGTCATGGTGTCACTATTTTTTATACCGCCCCCACCGCTATTCGAGCCTTGATGAAATTCGGTGATGACATTCCCTTATCCTATAACCTCGAAAAATTACGATTATTGGGCACGGTCGGCGAGCCCATAAACCCAGAGGCCTGGATGTGGTATCACCGTATTATCGGTAAAGAGCAATGCCCTATTGTTGACACTTGGTGGCAAACTGAAACAGGCGCACATATGATTGCACCTGTCCCGGGTGCAATTTCAACTAAACCCGGCTCCTGCACTTTAGCACTGCCTGGCATCGAAGCGGCCATCGTTGATGAAAAGGGTAACGAAATACTTGAGGCTGATGTCGGTGGCTACCTCGTCATCAAAAAACCCTGGCCTTCTATGTTACGCACCATTTGGGGAGACGATCAACGTTACATCGACACTTATTGGGCAAAATTTGAAGGCCGTTATTACTTGGCTGGCGACAGTGCACGAAGAGATAAAGCCGGTTATTTTTGGATTATGGGCAGAATAGATGACGTTCTCAATGTCTCCGGTCACCGGTTGGGCACGATGGAAGTAGAATCCGCCCTCGTTGCTCATGAGCGTGTTGCAGAAGCCGCTGTTGTAGGTAAACCAGACGAAATCAAGGGCGAGGGTATTTTTGCGTTTGTCGTCCTTCTTGGCGATCGTCCTGAAGGCGGTGTTAATGAGGCACTCACTCAAGAGTTGAGGCAGTGGGTCAGCGAACAAATCGGCCCCATCGCTAAACCAGACCAAATTCGTTACACTGACAATTTACCCAAAACCCGCTCAGGTAAAATCATGCGTCGACTACTGCGATCCATCGCTAAAGGAGAGGTCATCACTCAGGACACCTCAACATTAGAAAACGAAGATATTTTAAAACAACTTAGCGGCCAAGCATAAATCTATAAAAAAGCGTGGCTATTTTTTCAACCCGGAGTTAATAACGAACCACTATATAACAACAACTGTGCGCCAGAAAAAATCAAGGTACCAGGGTCATTTTTACTCTCAATCCTAATCTAAACAGAACGTTATACGCACAGAACGAGCTTAATGGGGAATCAGGCTAACAAACATTTTCTCGGCATGAATAAAGTTTCACTCCAAGTATAAGGCCAAATTGTGAAAAAGGACTCCTCAACGACCAACGAAGCCATAGATGTCTGGCGCTTGCTCAAGCTCATGGATCTAAAAAATGCTTCCGACCTTATTCTTACCGTAGGCATGCCGGCAAGTCTAAAAATTGATGGCCGTATTCAAGTCATCAATACAACCCCCCTGTTGAATTCCAATGTCCAGGCGCTTGCTCAATCGTTAATGTCTACCGAGCAGTTCCAGGAGTTTCATATTCACCTCGAAAGCAACTTTGCAATCAGTCACCCCAACGGCGGACGCTACAGGGTGAATGTTTTTCAACAACAAAATAATCTTGGCCTCGTTATTCGCCGAATTTTAACGGACATTCCCACTTTTGACCAACTGGGCTTGCCCACACACCTTCAAGAACTGGTGATGGAACAACGTGGCTTGGTGATTGTTGTCGGAGCAAGCGGTGCTGGTAAATCAAGTTCCCTGGCGGCAATGATCGGGCATCGTAACAATAACAGTCCGGGTCATATCGTCACGATAGAAGACCCCATTGAGTATATTCACAAGCATCATCAATCCATCGTCACTCAACGCGAAGTCGGCATTGATACACACTCTTATGAGAATGCGCTAAAAAACACCTTAAGACAAACACCCGATTTGATTATGATTGGTGAAATCAGATCCCGCGAGACGATGGAACATGCTATCGCCTTTGCCAATACCGGCCACCTAGTTCTAACGACACTGCACGCCACGAATACGAATCAAGCCATAGAAAGAATACTTAATTTTTTCCCTGAAGAAAAGCGAACGCAATTGCTACTTGATCTCTCTTACGACCTTAAAGCCGTTATTGCACAAAGACTCATCCCGGATATCAATAAAAAAGGTCGACATGTTGCGACTGAAATCATGATGAACACGCCGCTCATCTCAGATCTGATACTCCGAGGGGAATATCATTTAATCCCGGACGTAATGAAGCGATCCCTTAATGAGGGTATGTCAACGTTTACCAACAGCCTCTACCACCTCTACACAAAAGGCAAAATAAGCTACGACAACGCCTTACAATACTCCGATGCACCTAATGAAATACGCCTGTTAATTAAATTAAAGGGGCAAGTTAATAATGATGAAACAACACCTGTTACCCCACCCATCTCTTTATTTTAGACATCAAGCTTTTTTTCTTGATCGATAACTTCCCTTCATTATCAAAAGCAGGGGGCTGAGGCAAACTGGAGGGTTCCGCATTATTCAGTATACCCTGCGCACGGATATGCAACATATTTTCAGCTTCCTGTTGCCCCAGAGACTGGGCAACTACGTCCCTACCCGCTGACAATACGGGTGGGCGGCGCGTTATATTATGCGCATCAGTTGCAATCAGATGCACGATCCCATCGTCCAGCATACGCTCTGACCAGGACAACGCCTTTTTACCAAAACGACCGGTTATACTTTGTGAAGTTAGCTGTATCCAGGCACCCTGCTCTACCATTTCAATTAACTGGGCGTAGTATTCATTAATCCAGCGCTGTCTTTCGGGGTGCGTAATAATAGGAATATAACCTGCACTATGCAAAGCAAATACACAATCTTGCATCATTTTAATATGTCCTCGATGAGGAAACTCTAACAATAAATAACGAGAGTGATTTAACGTAGCGATACGTCCTGACTTTATCCCGTGAACTAAATTCTCATCAACGTGAACATCCGCACCGCAAAATAAGGTTAATTCGATATTCGCTGCACGTAAGGCCTCTGCAAAATTTGCAATCGCTTGAGTAATGCCCACCTTGGTATTCTCATACAAACCGGGATAAATATGAGGCGTACAGACAACGGTATGAATGCCATCGTCCACGGCTTGCTCGGCCATAGTCATCGCCATTTCTAGATTTTTGGCACCATCGTCAATATGGGGCAACATATGGCAGTGTAAATCAATCATAATAGCCTAATAAACGTTTTCTGGTTTAAATACAACGAATAGCGTACAAGACATAATTTTAAAATCCAGCCACAAGGTCCAAGTTCGAATATAAGTCAGATCATATTCAATTCGTTTTTCCATTTTTTCCAACTTTTCTGTTTCTCCGCGCCAACCCTTAACTTGAGCCAGACCCGTAATACCCGGCTTGACTCTATGCCTTAGCATATAGCCCCGAATAAGATGTCGATGTTGCTCGTTAAGTGCAACAGGGTGCGGCCTGGGCCCCACAATAGACATCGAACCTTGCAGTACATTTATAAATTGCGGCAGTTCATCTAAAGAGTAGCGCCTTAAAAAAGTACCCACCGAGGTTACTCTCGGGTCATCCCGTGTCGCTTGTATAAACGCCCCATCATTTTCACAAACCGTCATCGTGCGAAATTTCCAAATAACAATTTCTCTGCCATCCAAACCATATCTTTTTTGTTTGTAAATTATAGGCCCTGGTGAACTTCTTTTGATCGCAAGGGAAATCCAAAGCAAGGGCAGCGCCATCAGCATGAGAAAAAGCACCGACAGCACAATATCAGTTAAACGTTTAATACTCCCATCCAGCCCATAAAAGGGGGATTCAAACACATTGATGGCGGGCACACCATTCATCGACACCCACCGCGCATGTAATAAATCAGATATAAAAACATCGGGAATCACGTAAACTGTCACCGGAGTATCCGCCAAAGCAGAGACCAGCGTCTCCATCGAACTTTCACTCTCTTTAGATAACAGCAAATAAACAATTTCGAAATATCCCTCTGTAGCCGCTTGTATTAACTCTGCCCGCCCACCCGCATTAACAAGGTCATCCGGGACACAACCATCACCATATACTTGAATTTTCGAGTCATCTGCGTGATTACTTTGACATATATGCTTGAATAAGCGTTGACTAATCGGTTTCGCCCCCCATACTGCAATATTTTGCAATTGTCCCGAACGTTTTCGACTATGCAATAAAACAGAACTAAAGACCCCCCGCCACAATATGATCCACATCGGGGTAGCAAAAAACCATAAAATAATCACTCGCCGTGGATAATCTGCCGATATTTTAAATACGTAGGCTAAGAGCAAAAGAACAAAAATGACGGTAAACCAAACCCAACCTATACGAGCCAATTCCTGCTTGAGTTCAATGCCTCTTGCCGCGAGATAAAGCCCTTGGTATTCAGCGACCAAAAAAAACAAACTCAGTGTCACGGCTAATACCATCAGATAGGCAGAGTACCATTGGGGGTCATACCATGGGTAGGGTGAAAACAACGATACGATAATTAATGACAAAACAATGCAGCCTGCATCAAGCAGGCGATAAAAGGCACCTAACAAAGAACGGTCCGGACGAAATGATTTGGTTTTTTGGTGAGCAAACAATGGTAAACTCGATACAATATGAATGGTTAACAAGCACGGAGTCTAACATTAATTTCATTTTTGGACTTTAAGTTACGCCGATAACAACCCACAAAAAAACAATAATTATTTTATGATTATTTTTATAAGCGACGACTGAAGCCCATACCAACGAGACCTAAACCAAGCAAAATTAAGACACTTGGCGCTGGGACAGGAACATAACCATGACCCCTTTCAGGGATATACCCATGACCGACTACGACTGTCTCTTCATCAGAAACGGGAACAAAACCATGATCTGGAACTAAAATAAAGCTGTCCTCGGGATAAGGAATCGCGTCAGGATCTGGAAGGTGTTCTAAATGTGGGTCTGTTGCTAAAGAAAAGTCATGACCTGGAGGTAACATAAAGGTATTATCAGGCGCTGAAATGTCAGTTGAAAAAGTAAGCACATTGTTTGTCAAATCCCATACCCCCGCTACCTCGCCATCCATAGTAGACATAATTCCAGTCCCGGCCAAACTGAGGGTGTGGGTATCTCTATCGAGAATATTCAAAGTACTGATAGTGAAACCAATGTCAAAAATATTCCACCCCCATGACGTTTCAGGTGCAAGAGGGTCTATAAGCAAATTACCCCTGAAACCAGCTAGCTCACTATCATATCCTACAAAATAACCGGTCACACTACTGGCCGAATTTCTCGGCATATTTGGATCCCCGGCATCAAAATGAGAGGTAGGCTCAGGGCCAAACCAAAGTTCAGTGGCATCACTATAATCAGTACCAGAGACAATCGTATTACCTTCAGAGAAAGTAACAGTTCCTGTTAGAGGGAGAGCCAATGCATTGCTATTGATAATCATCAAGGTTATCAGCACTATCATTCTTAGTCGTGTCATCATTTCCTTCCTTAGAAATTGAATTAAAACACAAT
>VAPM010263232.1_pt1 | contig 71596 bp, 53 predicted proteins | sample 3395091 | NCBI WGS metagenome assembly VAPM01 (sample SAMN08290445, study PRJNA428436) | hydrothermal vent metagenome | isolation source: Deep-sea hydrothermal vent chimney 3 | place: Pacific Ocean: Juan De Fuca Ridge
AGCTCCAAAGTCCAGTGCCTGTGGCAGGAGCTGTAGCAGCTAAAGTAAAAGTACTGTTGTCGCATTGTTCGATGTCTGTTCCTGCGACGGCAGCACTTGGGGGATCATCAACGGAGAAGGTAAGAATATTACTTTCATCAAAGCAACTGTTTGAAGTCGTGACAATAACCTTAACCTGATCATTATTAACCAAGCTAGAAGTCGAATAAGTATTTGCAGCACTATTTTGTTCGGTGGTACTGTTTACAATAAATTCATAGTTGGCAGATGACAAAGGTGCTGCTGTAAAGACTACTAAATCCCCAGAGCAGATTGTATTATCAGAATCGTCACTTACAATGTTGGCTGTCGGAAGAGGATAAACAACATTTGTGATTGACGAAGGAGTATGCGTACAGCCATTAACGTAAGTAGCATCTACACTTACAACCGAACCATCGTTTAAGGTGGCAATCGAAAAGGAACCGCTTGCACTATTTTGTAAAGAAATTCCATTTACAAAAAATTCGTAAGAATTTCCTGCATTTGGTTGAGAAGATAAAACAGTAAATGTCACATTAGTTCCTTCACAGAAACTATTATCTCCGTCGTCACTTGACAAGGCAGAAGTGAAATTTACTGAGCTAAATGTTCCATGATCATTGCTATTGCTTGCTGGTGAAGTCCCTGAATTTGCTGTTATTGATGTTGATGCAGATGGGCTTATAATGGCACGAATTGTTAAGCCTGTGATTCTAAAAGCATCAAGTGTAGGTCCTCCTGAAGTATGCGAATAATTTATAGTAAAATTAGCTGATCCTTGTGTAACGGAAATGGAAGTGATATTTGATCCGGCAGTTACATTTGCATTTCCTGATGTTGGGTCAAATTCAAAATTGGGAGGAGGTGTAAGAATATAAGTATAACTAGCATTTACTCCAAGGTCATTAAATGCTGTTTCAGTAATGTCAATATTTCCAACATTTACATAATTTCCTCCCACACATAAAGGATAAGAAACACCGCTCCCAGGGCTAACCGTAACCTGCGCTATGGAATTATAGAATAGTATAAGTAATGGTAATAAAATTACCCCTCTTAGTGTATTAAAAAAAGTGCGATGGGAAAATCTCATTAAAAGTCTAAATTTTTAGAAAATACGTTAATCATCTTTTCAGTTTATATCTTGTTCAGATTTATATTATGCAACCATAGTTTGCAATGCACAATTTTATTTACATTGGCACTAAACCGCCATTTGGATTCACTTTCATCAAGCACATTTTTGACTTTGAATCCGGGTTTATTTCAAAACCTATAGTTCCAACTAATGCATAACTTCCATCGGATAGTTGAATTACTTTTGATCCCATGTCGTCATCATTGCTTCCATAGGTTTTTCTCCACTCAGGTTCGCCAAGGAAGTTTAATTTTAATAAACTAATTTCATCATTTTTAGGATCGTCTAGTTCAATTGTTGAAGAAACTATAAAACCACCATCATCGGTTTGAACTATACCGGTTTTTTTAACGTTTTTACCAAATTCATTATCAATCTCCTTCAACCATACTTCAGAAAGATTGGGATTTATCTTTACAATCAATTCTTTGGTGATATTTCCGTTTACTGTGTACCCCGATAATATATACCCACCATCACTGGTCATAAACACATCTGTACAATAATCATTGGCAGATGTGTTTCCATACAATTCCGGTGCAGGTGTTTGATTTCCATCAGATCTATAATTGAATGATTGAAACCAAAATGTTTTTTCAATTTGTTGAGAAGGAGATCTATTTACAGATCCGAAGCACACGAAAGGAGTAAAAGGATTGTTTGGGTTTTCGAATGATTTTGTACTTATATTATCTACTCCCTGAGTTCCAACATATCTCGATTTTCTATCTAAGGAAACTAAATTTTCATCAGTCTCGACCATGAAAAATTTTGAAGTGTCAGCTGTATTCCAAGTTGATGTTACCAAAAAACCACCATTTTCTATATCTAAAATGCTCGTGGCATACTCGTCTCTCAACGAATCACCATAAGTTTTTTGATTGAGTATTGATCCATTATCGACTGATATTTTCAGCACATAAACGTCTCGAATATTAGCAAGTAGAAATTTTTCTTGTGTAAATTCTCCACATACATAAATATTATTATCTCGACCAAGAATTACCGAATTACCAGAATCATCTCCTTTTCCGCCAAACTGATTTTCCCAAATTACATTTCCTATTTTATCAGTACGGACAACATAAACATCCTTTCCCCCATTTGTATTTGAAGTCGTTGAACCCACCAATACAAACCCTTCATCTGGTAATTGAATAATATCGTTTCCTATTTCAGATCCATTTCCACCATACAGTTTAATAAAAGTCTGATTTTGAAATGGCCTGACACTTTCAGTAGTATCACAGCTATAAAAAATAAAAGCTGCAAAAAGTAATATCAGCATCCATTTCAGGTTGGATAAAGTGCAAGAAAATATTTTGCTATATATATTATTTAAAAAATTCACTTAATCTTTCGCGGTTTATAAAGTGGTCTGACAAATCCTACAATAAATGAAAGGTTATTGATCTTAAAATCGTCATCAACATATCCTATTGGAAATTTTAGCTCTCTGCCAGTAGAAATATCTACTCTCATTCTATTATTTATATCGGTTACGTTTAGCATGCCCAACGAATAGCGAGCTTCAAAAACCAAATAATTTAACCCGATTTTGTAATTTATTCCACCTCCAAAAAGTACAGAATAATTAAACCTATTTTTCATTTCTGTTGTTTTGATTTCAGGCCGTGGTTGTACGGGAAAAATTTCATCTTCGGGCTGTTCATCTGTCCCCTCCAAACGATAATTACCTTTTATATTTTGAATAGTTGAGCCTACCAAAAAACCAGGGCTCACTCCCAACATGGCAAACGGGCTTATTTTCTCTCTGGGGAAGTTATATTTCAACATAATAGGCAACTCTATTTCTGTATGCTTTATGTCTAAATTTGTTAATAAAAAGTCGTCCCATTGGTTATCAAAAAAATGAATATTCTTTTGGGATATGAATATTTCACTGGCAAGATGAAGGTTTTTGTAAAGTACCATTTCACCTCCTAATCCTACCTGAAAGCCTACTAATGATGAATATTTATCTGATCCAATTTGCGAAAGGCTGTAATCCAACAATACATTGGCGGTAGAGAAATTAACACCTATTTTTCCCAGAGTCAAATAATATTTTGGCTTAGTAGTAAATTTTGCATGATGATTGATGATCTCTTGCGGGTCTAATTCATCATTGGTTTTAAATTCAGGAGATAGTTTCAGTAATTCTAAATAAGATTTATCTGCTTTATCGTAATAATCTAAAAACAAATAGGTGAGGGTAAGAAGTCTGTAGGCTCTGATTTCCTCTTCTTTAGAAAACCCTTTCTCAAGGCAAGAATTTATTATCTCAGGAATTTCATATAATCGCCCTTGATCATATTTATCTTCTGCTTCACTAAGTGAAAGTGCACATTGGGTCTGTGCTATTACCACTTCAGTAAAACTCCAAATAAGAATTATAAATATGAATAAAAATTTCATGTAACTATTAAAAATCATTTTGAAGGAGATACTCCAGCTTTTTCACAAGTTTTCACATAATAAATATCTTCGCCAACATACCTGTCCCATTCTGTGCTTGACATGTTTCTAATTAAATATTTACAAATATCCTGAGCCATAAGTTCTGGTTTAGTTGGCCACATTTTTAAGACACCATTTTTTGTTCCTGCAAGAAGGTAGTCACTGTCTGGACTAAACTCTATGTTCCATACAAAATCGTTGTGATCTTTGAATGCAACCGGTAACATCTTGTCCATTCGCGAAATAACCCAAAGTTGTACGGTTCCTTCCAGGCTTGCTGTTGCCAATAATTTACTATCAGGGCTAAATTTTATATTGTTGATTCTGGATTTCTGTCCTGATAATGATCTGGTAAAAAGTACATTACTTCCTGTTATTTCTCCAATAAACACAACCCCATCTTCATTGCCAATAGCAATGGTTTTGTCATCAGGGCTAAACTCAATGGCATATATGGGTCTGTCAGTAATATTATCAATAGATTTTACCTTATCCATATTTTTTGTATTCCATATATCCAGATTGCCTTTTTCATTTCCGGCGATAAGTACTTTCCCATTTTTGCTCAATGTTATCGCTGTATATCGATCATCGAATTTTTTCAGTTCACTGCTATTCACAAAGTCGTTAATTCTCAATGTACTGTCTTGAATTCCATAGGATAAAAAATATTCAGAATTGGGTAAAAACATCAATTTGGTAACAGGCCCACTGTGTCCTTCTATTTTAATTGTCTTTAAGGTTGTTAAGTTGATTACTAAAATACTGGGTGCATCACCACCAACTATCAGCCATTTCCCATCCGGACTAATTTTCATTGCATAGTTGATATAGTTATGCACAGGACTATAAAGTACCTCATAGGAATAATCACTGCTATTCCATTTAAGAATATTCCCATCACTACCCGTAGTATAAATATCATTTCCATCTGGAGAATAGACGATTGATCTGATCATGTCTCTGTGGCCTTTGTATCTGTATAAATCTATACCACGACTTTCATCTAACTTGTCCCTCTTTGCATAATACAATCCATCATAGATATAATTATCATATACATTTCCACCGTATTCTTTGTTGAAATTATACGCCTGATAAGCTAATAATGCTTTTAAGTCGGTTTCCTGGATATTTAATGATTTTACGGCCATCGATTGTGCAATAGAGATCATTCTTAATTGGTTGGCCTTGTCTCTTTCGTCCATTGCCAGCAGACTTTGTTCATCTGCAATTGTACGTAAGGAATCTGCAATTCTTTCTCTATCGAGGGCCAATAAACTTTGCTCGGTTGCAATTATTGTTTGTTTTTCTGCGATATTTTTTTGAAATAATGCACTATCAGCGTTTTGCTCTGCACGCAATCTTTCTCTTTCTGCCAACCCTGCATTATCAATGGCGATTTGAGTTTGAGTTTCGGCTTCAAGCCTTCTTTTTTCTGCGAGGTCTGCATTTTGTACAGCCTCAATTCTATTTTGTTCAGCCAACTCACTTTGATCGTCGGCTTCCATCTTTTTTATCCAACCAAATACAAAGAATATTATGGCTACAATAAATGCAATTCCCAAAATGATGGCAACCATTTTGGTACGCTGAAGCATTCTTTTTTGGAGAAGCTCCTTGCTTTTTTGCTCACTTTCATAGGCCGTTTTACTAGTTTCTAAAAAGACAATTGCCCTTTCAAAGTAAGGATTATATCTTTTGGCCCAGGTTTTTGTTGGTTTTTGTTTCTTTCGCCAGTTGAGGGCCAATTGCAAATCCGGAGGTCTCCATAAGCCTGCCTTGCCTACCTGATACATTTCAGCAGCATCAGATAATCTTTTGTACATATGAGAAGATTCGGCTTCTTCATCAACCCAATTCCTTAGTCTTTGCCAGATTCTCATCAAACTTTCGTGAGAAATCTCAACAATGGAACTTGACTTTAGGGTAACATTTGCAGGAGGCATTAATAATGATCTGCCGGGCTCTCTAAATTTTTCTATTGTGCTAGTGAGTTCTTCTTCTTCAACCCCAGCGATTTCTGCTATTTCGCATAGTTTGGCTGACCTGCGTACACCATTATCTCCAGTGCCTTTTTCTGTCAATGATTTGAAAAGCACTTCGCATACCTCTTTTTCTTTGCTATTTAATTCTGAATAAGCTTCATTGGCATGTTGAGAAAGAGCTTCATTTATTTTACCAACTGCTATGTAGTGGCGCATATCAACCGGCTCATCAGGTTCTTTGTTGGCTGCCCAGAAGTTCCAAGTACGCATAAGTGCATGTTGCATTACCGGGAGCTGATCTGGTTTATTACCTATATCGTTAAGTAATTGTTGAACCAGTCTTTTGGTTATTTTTCCTCCTCCGACAGCAACAGGTCCTTCAATTGCCAATCGCTGTTGATCCCGCGTCATCTGCGGAACAAGATAATGGCTTTTGTTTATTATATGTGTTAGTTCAGGAAATTGAGAGCAATCCCCAATAAAATCAGAACGCATGGTGAAAGCTACATAAATAGGAACTTCTACCTGAGAGATAGATTTTATAAGTAGATTAACAAAAGATGCGGCTTCATTGATTGTCTCATCGTCATCTTGTTTGGCTCTGATGTATCTGAATAATTCTTCAAACTGATCAACAAGTAAAAATACATTTTTTGTGGAAGATTCAGCACTTTGTTTTATGGCATCGACCAAACCCATGGAGCTACTCCTGAGTATCGTTGAGGTCATTCTTTTGCCAATTAGCTTTTCTTCTTCAGACGAACCTACATAATTTTCGTCTTTACTTAAAATTGACTCAGCAAGATTTTCTATTGGAGATATTCCGGGTCTTGTAACTATCACATTCCATTCTGATCCTGCGTCTGTCAAAAATCCGCCATATAAAATAGGGATGAGGCCACAATACATTAAAGAAGATTTCCCACTACCGGAAGCTCCAATTACTGCTGTAAATCTATGCTGGGCTAGATTTACTAATACTTCATCACTTTGGCCTTCTCTGCCAAAAAACAAATGACTCTCAGCAAAGGTGAAAGGCCTTAATCCGGGAAATGGATTGAGAAGATCAACCTCCCCATGATTTTGTTGCTCAATTATGTCAAACTCTTCAGAATTCATATTACTCTTTAAGTTTGGCTAAAAATGGTTCAAGAACTTTGGGTGAAAACCTTTTTTGACTTTGCAATATGAGTGATCCATTTTCAATCCCAAGACTTTCATTTAATTGAGATTCGTTTTCTATAATTATTGCTTGCGGACTAATTGGCTTGTCTCTACCCAATCCGTGAGATTTAAGTAAATCATTTTGTTTGCTTTTAATCCAGCCATCATTTTCTTTGCCATAATATATGAGTGTGGCATCACATTTTTTCAAATTTTCATTATGCTTATTTCTGATTTCATCAGGATTTCCGTCAAATTGGGAAAGGATTACGTCATACCCACTTTTATTTAAGAGTGTTTCTATTTTCTTGCATTTATTTATTCCAGATTGATCATGGATCAAATAAATGATTTTTTCATATCCCATTTCTTGACTACCAAATACTTTTTCATGATTCCTTAAATCATTTTGTATTTTATTAATTACAAAAGCTTTCAATTCTTCAATTGAAGACTCTATCAAATCTGCTGATTTCATTGAATCAGAATCCTTTTTTAGATTTTCGATGAATAGTCTTTGTTTTACACTAATATTACTTATCTCTGGTGAAACCCAAATAACTCTACTGAAATTTAATCTTGAGTTGGCATCCATTCTCTCCAAATTCTTGAAGTGATCTACGGCCATCCTATTTTGTAAGTCTATGATAGAAACATTTGAAGATTGTACTTTACCATAATCAGATCCAACAAGATGAATTGACATATTGCTGGATGTGAGATCCCTTTTTACTAATTTCATTATAGAGTCCAGATCTTGCGGCATATTTTTTTCGGGCAGAACTTTATAGCCACTTCTCAAAAGCTCTCGCTTTATTGCATCCCTTTGTGCAAGCAGGTCATGGCCTACAGCCGACAAGAAGACAGTAAATGAATTGAGGTCTTTATTGATGCTGGCAATTTCATTTTCAATATTTTTTAAGCTATCAATTACTTTAAAAATATCATAAGCCAGATCATATAGTCTCATCCAAAAAGTTTTTTCGGATGTTGGGCCAGTGAAATCATCATAAATTACAAGTTCATCAGTACTTGCGTCCTGATGAAAAAAATCATAACTGACAGAATTGCTAAGGTAATCCAATAAAAAATGCTCATGTTGAGGTTCAGGCTGAACTTTAAATATTCTAGAATTCCAGCTTATATTATTGTCGCTTTTATTTATGGCTTTTTCGTGAAACACTTTTAATTCATCCTTGAATGTAGGAGAATTTAATAATTCTTTCGATACAATAGGAATTAGTAAAGTGAGCGGCGAATAAATCTTTTCTACATTCAGGTCATCGCAATCAATTACGTTTATACTTATCTTCTCACCTGATAAACGTGAGAGTAATAGCTCTAAAAACTTATAAAAGCTAGTTCCCCAATCTTTGGTTATTTGGTCTTGCCCGGTCTGCTGAGAATTTATTAAATATATATGTTGGCCAAAACTCATAATGGATTATTGATATTAAGTCAGTTAATTTTAGTCACTCCACAAAAATCACTCGATATTTCTTTTAAATGAATGGTGATATCGACAATTCTAAAAACCGAGTTAAAATTATGTAAATAAAAAATTAAAGCAAAGGGGTTTATCTCACTCCTTTACAGTATTATATGATAAATATTACATAAGAAATAATTTTATTGAATATTGGAGTTTTCTCTCTGTGCACTGAATGAATCAAGCAGCGTAAGCGTAACATCATATTCGTTAGTTATAAGATTAAGAAATCTATTTTTTTCAATTCTCAAAAGTACAGTTTCTCCTTTTACTCTAATAGAACTAAATTTTTCCTGAAGATCAATATTAATTTGCTCACCAAGAAAATCACCTTTGGTAAATTGATCTATAATATTCTCATCATTGTCTATGGCGTCCAAACTACCATGATAAAGAAAGTAAAAGCTATTGTTGTGCCAGTCTGCATGTTTGATGGTTGATTCGCCAACTATATATATTTCTTCAATAAAATCAACTATGCTTGCGATAATATAACTAGGAAGTTCACTTAGAAGAGATTCATTTTTTAAAAATGTTATCAATTCAGATTTCATATGAGGCCTCAATTCCGAATTGCTATTACGTTCTTTATCTATTTTTAAATTTTTCAAATGATTGATATCTTCTGTTTCTAAGCGACTTAAATTTTCTAAATAAAATTGTTTATCAATTTCGTTCATAGACCAAGCACTAGCTTCTTTGATTAGACGATCAGGATTGAAAAGATTTGCTATCAATTCCATATCATATTTATCGGAGGTTTTATTTTGGCCTAAATAATGTATCATACAGACTTTAGTCCATCTATTTGTCGCATTATATTCTTTATTGATTATTTGGCGAATCAATGCTTCTAAACCCACTTCTAGAAATGGATAAAACATTTGTAATCGCCTGATACGGTCTATGTCCGAAATGTCATCCAATATTGGTATAATCTTTTGTTTTAAGTCTTCAGAAAGAAACACATCCAACAATTCAAGAGCATATGAAATGCCTTCATTTGTTTTTGTTTCAATATTTTCCTTAACTAACTGTATGGATTTTTGATCAAATATCATGGACAGGAGCAAATAGATATGACCATAATTGTGTTTGTTCTCATCATATAGTGCATCAATTATCTTCTCAAATGCGCTACCATGTTCTTTGAGTTGAACTATGGCTTTCAAATTCCAAATTATATCAACGATATCGTCTTCAATAAAAAACTTTATTCTTTGTGCTTGATCCTCCTGTGCCGTAAACTCACAGTGGTATAGAGAAAGTAATACTTGCGATACGATATTTTTATCTGGAAAATCAATCTTTTCCCATAATAATTTGATTGCAGCATCTCCTCTAACCTTACCATATATATTTACTATATTTTTCTTTGTATTTACATTTTGCTCAGAACTATTAAATAATACTTCGAGTTGCGAAAAGGAATTTTCTCCAAAATTTATTATTGCCTCAATTGAGGCATCCTTGTTGTCAGCATTGCTAAAATTATCTAAAATAAAAGGCAATAGTTCTTGTTTCTTTAATTCTGAGGCTGTAATTATTGCGGCATTTATAACCTCCGAATTTTTGTCATTTAGTAGTTCAATCAACATCTGATTACTTTTTTCAGATTTTGTTGCACTAATTAACTCTGCTGCAAGTTTACGCTCTTTAAAATTCGGAGATTTTATCATTTGCATAAGCTGCTCATCTAATGATGAATATTTATCTTCATTAGATTTTAATTTTCTATTTCCTTCAAAGATTTTCAAATTAGCTATGTGAATGAAAGAAAAATCACTTTCTAATGTCTTCAAGACCTTGTTGTATGAAACCATAGTGTGATCATTTTTGATTTCCTCAATTTTTGACTTGAACGTATCAGGAGCTATTTTAGATAATACCCTCAAAGCAAATACCATAAGACTGGGTTTATTAGAATCAATTGAAGAAAATAATTTTGTCACCAAAAGATTGCGACCTTTTTGTTCTATTTTGTCTGCTTCTGCTTTTTGTTTTTCGAGCTTAATTCTAATGTTGATCCGGTATAAATTACTTATTTTATAAAGTAAAACTACCCATATGATTATAATACCCAATAAAATCCACGAATAATGAATAAGCTTAAAAAAGGGGATTAAGCCAAACATTAATAATAGTCCTCCAGTTATGGCGCGCGATAACTCAGCGATGGTACCTTCCAATTTCGTTTGAATATCAAACCTGATACGGCTATTTAATGGCATAAAAAACAGCTTAAATACCGGACTTTCAGTAGCTTCTCTCAATGTCGTTACAAATAGTTTGCTCAATGCAATGAAAAGAAAAAACCAGATGAAGGTTGAGCTAGTCACATCAAAACCATAAAAATATCCAGCAACAATTGCAAGAGCTGTAAATGCGAATAGAATAACAGGAAGTAATAGTAATGAGGTTTTCATGCCATACATTGACAATAACTTTTCGTTTACGAAAGTTTGCAGTAAAAGGCTGAGTACCATAATTGACCCTTCGAATACGCCAAGAAAACTGGCCAATTGTTTAATATTTGGGTATTGCTGCTCTGTTACATTCATGAAAGAATAATCGACAAGAACAAAAGCCGACATGGATAGAAAAAGAAATAAAGACAGATAAACGATATATCTGTTTTTAAACATCATAAGGAAGCTAGTCTCCCTACGGTCTTCTTTTTGTTTGTCGTGAAAAGAAGATAGTTTGAATTGTGTGGAAAGGACGATAATAAATACACAAGAAATTGCTAACCCCACTTCACCTATGAGCAGAATATCTTTGATGTCTGCCATCAATGGTATAAGAAAAGGTATAGAAAATGTGGTGATGATAAAGGCTGTAAGCTGGCCGGAATCAATTCCGCCAATTATCCTTTTTGACTGTCTCAGGTCAAAAAGCCTGCCAAATACCCCCCAAAAACCAAGTAGCAGCAATGATGTAATCGGACCCAGCATAATGAATAAAATAAATGCAAGCCATTGCGAATTATAATATTCAAACATTACCCTAACTAAGGCAACAAAAATGATAATCGAAAGAATATTGAAGACGATCAATCGAGAGTACTTTACTCTATTTTGAAGTGAGGCATATGTCAAGGTAGTTACAACGCCTAATACACCTGAAACAAAAAATGCTTCTCGTATATATTCACTAAGGTTGGCTAGAAACAATGTTGTAGCAACAATTTTGTAGGCCGCTAGGAAAACACCCATAAAAAAACCGTAGCCTAATAATAATAGAACACGCTTTTCCTCTCCTTCAACAACATTCAAAATACTTAATAGTGCCTTACTCATGAGATCTTTCTACCAAAAATTATTATTTGAAAACATATGGCAAAATATTGTATTCTGTTCTCAATAATTAATATTAACAAAAATTAAATCAGATCGGAGCGTAATAATATGTGCCAAAAGACTATTTTTTTAATACTTTCTTTAAAAATTGCTCAATAGGATATGTCAATGTATTGTTTTCAAAAGCAATAAATTCAAAGCCTCTATTCAACAATGGAATTTTATTTCTCATTTCCAAAGGTATGACAACTGCGTTCCCAAGTATCGGATTTTCCCTTCCAAGCCCTGGGGATTTAAGCACATCCATCAATTTCATGTTCACCCAATTTATATTAGGGTTAGAAGAAAAAATTATGGCGATATCACAATTTTTAAGACAGAAATTATGCTGCTGCCTTACCTTGATAACATCAGTGGTGAACAGTGGGGAATAAATAACAAATCCTTTTTTTTCTATCTCTTTAGTTACTTCTTTGGCAATATCATTGTCTTTGAGATCATATATGAAATAAACGGAGAGATTATTCTTATTCTTTTCAAATGATTTTATCTCTTCTAAACCGCTACTTTTGGAATCGTTTTTTTTAAATAAATGACTTTTAAATTCTTCGAATGTTGTCCTTAAAAGTTCTATTTCATCAAGTTTCTGGATTCTTAAAATGTGTGCAGAAATATTCTCTTCATCATAAATATTTCTGTTTTTTGATTTAGGATGCCATGCGATTATGTTAAACTGGAGTTCAGAAGATTTTGATGAAAGTTCTTTATTTGAATAATGACTGATAGAATAATTAATTTGGTTTTCTTCAATTCCCGTACCCTCACTGTCTAATATTTCATCTTTGTTACTAAATATATGAATTGCAATATCACATTGTCCGATAAATTCTGAGTATTCATCAATGTTTTGTATTGGATTGGAAGGTGATATGACATTGCACCCTAAATGCTCTAATTCTTTAGTGATATTTTGCTTATAACTTCTCATGGTCATAGAAGTCTCAGCAACGAATACTGATTTTTCAGCTATATCAAACATATTAGGATTCTTTTTTGGTCTTTCGGTTTTGATGCTAATATACAAGATCAATAATGCAATAATGCAAATTAATCATTTTATCAGTTTATATTAACAACATGCAGTAAAACCTAAATGGTTAATGACTGCATTAATTTCTTTCTAAAAAGAGAATATACATTCTCCTACCACGAGCTTAGTTTGGTATTTACAATCACCTCATTCAAACCATTCATATTGTTACCCATTATTACCGATAGCTCTACAAAGTCTTTTTCAAGGTTTTTATTTAAGATAATATAAATTAAACTCTTTCCTGTATTGTCCTTAGCCTCTTTGTGATTAGCCTTGGCGGCTTCAAATTGAAAGCTAATTTCTTCATTGGCAAATGCTTGCAAAAAGAATTTTTTACCATTTTTAGTCAGGACAACCTTGTCCCCCAGGAGTTCTACATTTGCATCCGTCATCATTCCCCATTTTACTATTTTATTTTTTCCATCAAATGTGATTTCATCACGAATCATTATTTGATCATCATTCAATAGTTTATATCCACGTTTTACTTCCTGGGCATTAGTATATGTCTCTGACAAATCAAGAATACCAAAGGGTTGATTTATTTCATCATTAAAATTAATGATCTTGCTATCACCTGCTGGGAATTGAATGTCATCACCAATTACTAAGGTGCTATGGCTCTTATTGGTATTTCTATAATAAGTCCACCTGTCTCCATCAACTTTACTGTCAAAAAAATTGGGTAGGAAATAATTTTCAGAACCAAGGTCAATTCCCCATCTTTCTCCTTTTGCATCAATTACGAAAGTGCCGGCATCTAGTTGCTGGTGATTTAAAGTTCCTTTGCCCCCTTTTGCAGCGAGATAGATTGCATCGGTTCCTCCGGTTTCGCTTTGCAAAAACAACAGATCAACCATCCCTTTAAAGTACTGAGCTTTTGGCTTAGCCTTTGCTTCAGCATCTCCATCATCAAACCAGGGTAAATTGAGATAAAATAATCGTCCTCTGTCTTTACCATATTCAACAGATGAAGAATTTGTATTACTTTCAAGAATTTGCTTATAATAAGCAGATACATCTGTAGAATTGAATCTTTTGCTAAACCAAAACAAAGCAGGATTCAATGATTTTTGAGAACTTCCAGCATCTGCAAAGTTGAATAATTCACCGGTTGAGCTTATTGAGTTTACATAAAATTCTGCTGTCTTATCTAATCCTGGTCTTTCCGACAGTCCAAAATCATGCTCCAATGACGATTGCAAGGAAGAAATCAACATTGCCAGATAAACATTGGCATAACCCCAGTAAGCAGGTCCTTCATACCACACACCATCTGGCTCGTAAAGGTTCAGTGTAGGGATGAGGTTTTTGGTAGCATGATAAATAATATTGTTTTTTAAATCAGGAAAATCTTCACTTACAGCCAGAGCTCCCATAATCAACCCCCCGGCACAAACTTGATTCCAGTTATTTTTCATTTTATACCAGACATGTGGTTTGTCATCTGGATTTTGATAAACATCCAACCCTGGTTTCAATCCATATTCTACTATTTTATTTCTTATTGTCTCCTTTTCCCTTATGTTCAAATGATAAAAATTCCAATCATATCCGATAGCCAGGGCAGCGGTCATTTCAGCTACATCCAAAAAATGACTGGGATTCCAATTAGGATAGGTACAGACGTGCATCATTTGATCAATCGCCTTATCAGAATATTTATCTTCCTCGAAGATACGATACGCAAGCGAAAGAGTAAGAATTCTATTTAAATATTCCCTGCTTATGCTCAGCATGGTTTTTCGCCTGTCTAATTTATATTTGATGTCTTTGGCTGACAAAAGATTATCAGCATCTTTTTTTAACTCTTGCTTCAATTTTTCTGCAAGAGGATTCTCCATCATGATAAATCGAAGAGTCAATTCATCGTATTTTGTCATGATGATTCTGGGGTGGCCCGCTTTTACCTCATATGGATTTTGCTGAGCGAAAACATTGGTTTGGAATCCAATGAAAACAATAAAAAATTTAAGAAAAACCACAGGTTTTAGAATTCTATTATTGTAGAATGTTGTTATTGAATTTAGATTGCCAATTCCCATGCTCATTTTTCAATTACCAATTTGTATTTACTAAATATCCAGTATTCCGATTGAAAATTGCATGTAATTCACTCGCAAAATAAATTGGAGGGAATACACTATAAAGTAAATTGCATAGAAAGCAATTATAGGGATTCATCAGAAGTTGTGGTTTACTTTTTTAAATATCTGGTTTAACTTCATTAGTAAAAACCAAAATATTCATGGAGAATTTCTCCAAAAAATTCCTTGAATTCACAGATTGAAATATCAACTTAATTTTATGATGCAAAACTACAAATTAATATAAAGAAATGGCTGTTTCTTACTTGAAAAGAACACTTGGTAAATAATTTCTAATTTTATGTGGTGGAAGTAATTTTTAATGACAAATAAAACGAACGAATATAACTCAGTATTGAAGTAGTTTTTAGCTGGTAAAATTAACAATGTTCGTAATTATGCCATGTTAGAGTAGGAACTATATTGGTCAACCACAGCATTTTTTTTGCTTAATTTCTCCAGCATTTGCATGTGAAGTTTCAATGCGTCCCAAAAGTTTTTCTCTTCATGATATTGAACCCCAAAATCTTCGGCAGTTTTTTTAATAATAGTAGTCATCGGGATATAATGAGCATGATTTATCTTGGGAAATAAATGATGAACGATGTGAATATTAATACCTCCGGTCAACCATGCCGTGAATTCATTTTCACGACTAAAATCTGTTGTAGTTTCCAGCACGTGAATAAAATAATTATTTTCAATATCTCCATTTTCATCTGGCAAAGGATAGTGCGTGCCCTGATAGATATGAGTTACCTGAAACAAAAGGGCAAAAAACAAACTTGGTATAATATGAATATTTATCCAGCCAAAAATAATCCATGGCCAGGGTGCACTAAGTACAACCAATGGTAGCACCAGGGTAATTATAAAATAGAATGCTTTGGATATTATTAGAATAAAATATTCTTTTTTGGCATGTTTGATATTCTTCTTGTTGCCAATATTTAATTCACCAAACATCCACTTAAAATCTTTGACGATTAACCAGTGAATCATGGCGAAGCAATACAATATTGGAGTATAAATGTGCTGCCACCTATGAATTGGTTTCCACACTTCATGAGGAGTAAACCTAAACATACCATGCGTTTCGAGGGTGACATCAATACCGGCAATGTTGACAAAGGCATGATGCGCATTGTGCATTTTGGTAAATAAATAGCTGTTTCCGCCAATAAAATTCATTGTATAACCAAGTACGTAATTGAGGGTTTTGTTTTTAGAATAAGCACCATGGCATGCATCGTGCATTACATTAAATGCTAAAAATATATTTACAAAACCCAACATTAAAAAGCCGGAAAATAATAGCCATAAATTATGACTCAATGTGTCGCTAATAATCAATCCATAAACTAAAAACCAACATAAAAACCCGAAAACACCTTTTGCGATCACACCTTTTGTCGCATAAGGGCTTATATTTTCTTTATCAAAATAATCGTTTATTCTTCGTCTTAATTCTTTAGCAAAATCATCCTTAGCTTGGTTGCTTTTGTACCTGACTACCTTGCTTGAAGTTGTTCGTTTTAACATGGTTTCAGAAAATTTATTATTGCTTATAATACAATTTAGTAATAATCTTTTTCATCGGCAACATCATTGAGTTATTACAAGTTTAATAATAGAATATATCTTCTTTTATTAGATAATATATAATTATTTTTGCGTCTCAATTAAAGGTACACACATTGTGGGTTATTTTTCAGATTTCCATCATCAAAACTCTAATTGAAGCTAATAAATTTCAATACTTTTCCCCACTACTAATTAACATTACATGACCAATAATTCTATTTTAAGACTAGCGATTCAAAGAAAAGGACGTCTTAGTGAAGATTCACTAAGCCTGATAAAGGAAAGTGGAATAAAATTTAGCCATGGTAGCGGGAAATTAAAATCTCAAGCACATAATTTCCCAATAGAATTCCTTTTTCTACGTGATGATGATATACCAGATTATGTTGCCGATGGTGTTGCCGATATTGGGATCGTTGGAGAAAATGTAGCCTTGGAGAAAGGTAAAAATATTGATGTTATAAAAAGACTTGGTTTTTCGAAATGCCGACTTAGCCTTGCCGTGCCCAGAGAAGTTGATTACAAAGGTCTTGAGTATTTTCAAAATGGCAGTATAGCAACATCTTACCCGGAAATTTTAAAAGATTTTCTTAAGGAAAATAATATTACTGCAAATATCCATGAAATTTCTGGGTCTGTGGAGATTGCACCAAGTATTGGCCTGGCGCAAGGTGTATGCGATATTGTGAGTTCGGGGAGCACGCTGTTAAGCAATGGACTTACGGAAGTGGAGACAGTTATGCAATCAGAAGCCATTATTATTAAAAATCAGCACATGTCAAGTGAAAAAAAATCAATTCTTGATAAGCTGTTATTTAGAATAGAATCTGTACAAAAAGGTAAGAATAACAAATACATATTGCTCAATGCACCAAATGATAAGCTGGATGAAATAATTAAACTACTTCCCGGTATGAGAAGCCCAACTGTCGTTCCTTTGGTTGACAAAAGATGGAGTTCTATTCATACAGTAATAAATGAAGATGAATTCTGGGAAGTAATTGAGAAATTGAGAGATGCTGGTGCTGAGGGTATTCTGGTTATTCCGATTGAGAAAATGATCTTGTAGTATTATAATTTATTATAGCAAAGATGAAAGTGTTAAAAAATCCGGTTGGCGAAGAGCTTAAAGAAGCATTGAAAAGACCGGTAAAAAGACTTAAGAATATAAAAAAGATCATCAAGCCGATCTTAAGAAATGTAAAAAACAAAGGTGATAGAGCACTTTTGAAATATACATTGGAATATGATCATGTTCAATTGTCTGAATTGATTGTGAGTAAGGAAGAGGTTGATGCCGGTTGCAATAAATTAGATAAAAAAATAAAAATGGCCATTGATTTGGCTAAGGAAAATATTGAGAAGTTTCATCGGGCGCAATTGACACAAGACCTCGAAATGGAAACCATGCCTGGGGTAGTGTGTCAAAGAAAGAGTGTTCCGATAGAAAAAGTTGGCCTGTACATTCCGGGAGGAACTGCACCTCTCTTTAGTACAGTATTGATGTTGGCCATTCCTGCAAAGATTGCGGGATGCAAGAAATTAATTCTTTGCACTCCGCCAGATAAAAACGGAGAGATCAATCCCGCAATTCTGTATTGTGCTCAATTAACTGGTATAGATAGAATTGTGAAAATTGGTGGAGCTCAAGCCATTGCTGCTCTGGCATATGGAACAGAAAGCGTACCAAAAGTGTATAAGATTTTTGGTCCGGGCAATCAGTTTGTTACTGCGGCCAAACAACTTGTTTCTGAAAAGGGTATAGCAATAGATTTGCCTGCGGGACCATCTGAAGTAGCAGTTTTTGCTGATGAAACCGGAGTGCCGGATTTTATTGCTACCGACTTACTATCACAGGCAGAGCATGGAGCTGACAGTCAGGTTGTGTTGGTTACAACGAGTGAGTCTATTGCAAACGATACAATGCTTGCAATAGAGAAATACCTTATTGATTTGCCAAGGAAAAAAATTGCAGAAAATGCATTGGAAGAAAGTGCCATCATCATCGTAAATAATAAAAAAGAAGCTATCAGAATTCTAAATAAATATGCTGCAGAGCACTTGATTCTGGCGGTGAATAACCCGGAGAAAGTGGCAAAGAAAATAAAGAATGCAGGGTCTATTTTTCTTGGTAATTATTCTCCGGAATCTGTTGGCGATTACGCTTCAGGGACAAATCATACGCTACCAACAAACAGGGCGGCATTGGCGTATAGTGGAGTTTCTATAGACAGTTTCGTTAAAAAAATTACTTATCAGAAATTAAGTGAAGAGGGTATAAAAAATATTGGGCCTGCAGTAGAAATTATGGCAGAAGCCGAGGGGCTTTTAGCTCATAAGATGGCTGTCTCAGTCAGACTAAATTATCTCATAAATAAAGATGGAGATCAATAAATTACTCAGACCACATTTGCGTAACCTTACTCCTTATTCTTCAGCAAGAGACGAATTTCAAGGAACAGCAGAAGTGTATCTCGATGCCAATGAAAATGCCTTTGGATCAACATCAAAAGATATATACCGAAGATATCCGGATCCATATCAGACTGAATTAAAATCCAGGATTGGTGAAATCAAAGATATTGGTATAGAAAATATTTTTTTGGGAAACGGTAGTGATGAGCCAATTGATTTATTAATTAGAGCTTTTTGTAATCCGAAAACTGACAAAATAATGATTACTCCTCCAACCTACGGGATGTATGAAGTCAGTGCAAATATCAGTGATGTTGAAATTGTAAAAGTAGAATTAAGTGAAGATTTTATGCTCGATCCCACACGGATATTAGAATCGATTGACGAAAACGTGAAGATCATATTTCTGTGTTCGCCAAATAATCCAACCGGCAACAGTATCGATAAACGAGATATCATTGAAATTGTCAAAAAAACCCAGGGATTAGTTGTTCTGGACGAAGCGTATATCGATTTCTCACCTAACCGCAGTTTGATTTCCGAATTGAATAATTATCCAAACCTCATTATTCTCCAGACCTTTAGCAAAGCATGGGGATTGGCGGCACTGAGATTGGGAATGGCATTTGCTAATCCGGAAATTATTGGCATTCTCAATATGATCAAACCTCCATACAACATCAATGGAGCTACACAGGAATTGGCTTTGAATGCGATTGAAAATGAAAAGAAGATGCAGGAGATGGTAAAATATATGATTGCCCAGAAAAAGCAATTAATATCCAGCCTTATCAAAATTTCTTCTGTAAAAAAAATATATCCCAGCGATGCTAATTTTGTTTTGGCGAAAGTTGATCGTGCCCACGAAATTTATCTGAAATTGATAGATAATAAAGTAATTGTCAGGGACAGGTCGAATGTCGCACTTTGTAGAGATTGTTTGAGAATTACCATTGGGACTAAAGAGGAAAATTTGAAATTAATTGAATCGCTTAATTACTTTAATCGATGAAAAAAATATTATTTATAGATAGAGACGGCACAATCATTAAAGAGCCACCTGCGGACTTTCAGGTAGATTCTCTGGAGAAACTGGAATTTGTTCCGGGAGCAATTTCATTCTTGCAGAAAATAAAGAAGGAGCTGGATTATTCATTTGTCATGGTAACAAATCAAGATGGTTTGGGGACAGACTCCTTTCCTGAAGATACCTTTTGGCCTGCACAAAATAAAATGCTCACAACACTTGAAGGAGAAGGCGTAGTTTTTGACGAAATATTAATCGACCGATCATTTGAGAATGAGAATCTACCTACCAGAAAGCCGGGTATTGGATTATTAGCAAATTATATTGACGGGAGTTTCGACATAAAGAATTCGTATGTTATTGGAGATCGGCAGACAGATGTTCAGTTGGCAAAGAACCTGGGTTCAAAAGCAATTTTCATAAATAAATTACCAAATGATGAAGCTGATTTTTCAGCAAAGACCTGGGATGATATTTATAACTATTTGCGATTGCCTGATCGAATTGGAAAAATATCTCGAAAGACCAATGAAACAGATATCAGCATTGAGTTGAATCTCGACGGTGATGGAAAAACGAATATCAATACCGGGCTTGGTTTTTTTGATCATATGCTTGACCAAATTGGCAAGCATGCGGGGATTGATTTAAACATCAGCGTGAAAGGTGATTTGAATGTTGACGAACACCATACCGTCGAAGATACCTCCATCGCCCTTGGAGAAGCTTTTCTGAAAGCACTTGGTGATAAAAAAGGAATCAATCGATATGGATTTTTATTGCCTATGGACGATTCGTTGGCGCAAGTAGCACTGGATTTTGGAGGTAGGCCTTGGTTGGTTTGGGATTGTGAGTTCGCAAGAGAAAAAGTTGGTGATTTACCCACTGAGATGTTTTATCATTTTTTTAAATCATTTGCAGATGCCTCAAAATGTAATCTCAATATAAAAGTTGAGGGCGACAATGAGCACCACAAAATTGAAGCCATTTTCAAAGCACTGGCAAAATGCATCAAAATGGCGGTTAAGCGCAATAAGGATGAATTGAACAAATTGCCCAGTACCAAAGGTGTTTTATAGACATATTTTAGGGTAAAGACTCAATTTCAGGAATATCAAAATTTTATAACCTTTCACAATTTAACTCCCAAAATATTCGGGTTTAATATTATTTTTGCAGCATGTCAGAGCAAATATTGATCATTGATTTCGGTTCTCAATACACACAGCTAATTGCCAGAAGAATCAGGGAGTTGAATGTTTATTGTGAGATACACCCCTACAATCATTTACCCAAGACTATAGAAAATATTAAAGGTGTGATTTTATCCGGTAGCCCATGTTCTGTTAGGGAAGATGAAGCTCCTCAGATAGATTTGGATAACTACCGTGGGAAAATTCCTGTTTTAGGAGTTTGCTACGGAGCCCAGCTTTTGGTTCATGAAAGTAAAGGAGAAGTAGTTCCATCAGAAATCAGGGAATATGGTCGGGCTCGATTAGAAAAGATGGATCAGCATTTTGATCTTCTGAAAGAAATGACGCTTGGTAATCAAGTGTGGATGTCGCATGGAGACACCATTTCTAAGTTACCTGCCAACTTCAAAAATATCGCCAGCACCGAGGATGTCAATCACGCTGCATTTAAGCTGGATAATGAGGATACTTATGGTATACAATTTCACCCAGAGGTGACGCATACCGAAGAAGGAAAAATTTTATTGAGAAATTTTGTCGTTCATATTTGCGGATGCAAGCAAGACTGGACGCCTGACATATTTGTAGAAACCACCGTATCACAACTTAAACAAACAATTGGAGGTGACAAGGTAGTCCTTGGGCTTTCGGGAGGTGTCGATTCCTCTGTTGCCGCCATGCTCATCCACAGGGCAATAGGAAAAAATCTTTATTGCATTTTTGTTGACAATGGTCTTTTAAGAAAAAATGAATTTGAGGAAGTGCTTCATTCCTACAAAGACATGGGATTGAATGTGAAAGGTGTTGATTCGAAAAAGCAATTTTATGATGCCTTGGTAGGATTATCAGATCCCGAGGATAAGCGCAAAGCCATAGGAAAAACCTTCATAGAAATTTTTGATGAAGAGGCTCATAAAATCCAGGATGTGAAATGGCTGGCACAAGGCACAATTTATCCAGATGTGATTGAGTCAGTTTCTGTAAAGGGTCCTTCTGCTACTATAAAATCTCATCATAATGTTGGTGGATTACCTGAAAAAATGAATCTCAAAATCGTAGAGCCATTAAATACTTTGTTTAAAGACGAAGTGAGAAGAGTTGGTCGTTCTATGGAAATATCAGATAAAATTCTCAACCGCCATCCTTTTCCGGGACCGGGTTTAGGGATCAGGATCATTGGAGAAGTAACTGCCGAAAAGGTGAGAATACTCCAGGATGTTGATTATATATTCATCAATGGCCTAAAAGAAAGAGGGCATTACGATGAAGTTTGGCAGGCTTTGGCTGTGCTATTGCCCGTCCAATCTGTGGGAGTGATGGGAGATGAGCGAACATACGAAAATGTTGTGGCACTAAGGGCTGTTGGTAGTGTTGATGGTATGACGGCAGATTGGAGTAAATTGCCTTATGATTTTTTGGCTGATATTTCCAATAAAATTATAAATAATGTGAAGGAAGTAAACAGGATCGTGTATGATATCAGTTCTAAGCCTCCCGCAACAATAGAATGGGAATAAGGGGTGACATGACTTATGTTGTCGAATTGACCGGCGTTTTTGATTAACAAATTTTAGTATGGATATAATTGAACATTTTCCTCATTTATTTAATTCTTATTTTTTTAAGCTAAGTGCAAGTAAGTTAATTACAATGCTCAAATATTTTTTCTTAAGAGTTAATTTGGCTGCCTTTTTCATTTTGATTTCTATAGGTATATCATTTTCTCAAAAAACTGATCCCAACGAATTGAGATTTAAAAATGCCAAGGAATTGATGAGTCTTGAAAAATACAGTCTTGCGATGCAGACCTTCAAGCCCTTGATAAGCTCCTTGGAAGGGAATCAATATGCTGCAATATCATCTTATTACTATGCAATTTCTGCTTACAATGACAATCATAAATATGTAGCCAGAGATATGTTTCTTCAGATACTTTCCGAATATCCAAATTGGGAAAAGCAAGATGAGGTTTATTTGTGGCTAACGAATATTTATTTGCAGGAAGGTGACTACAAAAAAGGATTGACCTATGCTTCGAAAATAAAAAATCATGAAATTTTATCGGCTGCCTCTGGCCTCAAAAAAAGCTTTCTTCAAAAACTTGAATTAAGTCAGCTTGATAGCCTGTTAAAAGAATATCCTTCTGATAAAACAATTGCTGAAGGTCTTGCAGAAAAAATATTTCAACAACCGATTGCTAACCAGGACAGGGATTTGCTCGAAAATATTGTTTCAGTTTATAATCTTGATAACAACAGATATCGAATAGATGAAAATTTGAAATCCGTTAAAAAAGATAAGTATCAAGTGGCAGTAATGTTGCCATTTATGAAAGATAAAATCAAAAATAACCCTAAGCATTTATCAAATGAGTTTGTGATTGAATTGTACGAAGGGATTTTAATGGGCGCATCGGATCTTAAAAGCAAGGGGATCAATATTTCTCTTCATCTGTATGATACTAAAAAGGATAGTGCAACCACTGCCGAAATTCTTGAGTTAGATGAAATTAAGCATATGGACTTAATTATTGGCCCCTTATTCCCGGATCCTGTGAAGATAGTTTCTAACTTTTCTTTCATAAACCGGATCAATATGATTAATCCGCTATCAGGAAATTCAGAGATTATTGGGAAAAATCCATATGCGTTTTTATTCTTGCCCTCCGGGAAAACACGAGCCAGAAAAGCAGCAGATTATATGGCTTCGACAATTGAGAATAAGAATGTTTTTGTATTTCATGGAACAAATGCAAGAGATTCTGTAATGGCTTATGAATATAAAAAGGAGATCGAAAAGCAGGGATTTACAGTTTGTTATATCGATGGAGTTGCCAAAGAAGACGCCAAAAATATCCTTGATATATTGACAAATACAAATACTGTAGAATTTGATGCAAGTGAATTTGACTCTTTAGAAATTGATCTAAAAATTAAAGGAAACTTAAGGATTACGAAAAAAGATTATCTTGCAATACAACCGGATAGCATTGGTCATGTTTTTGTAGCTTCTAATGATCAAGCCTTGGCTGCAAATACAATAACCGGCCTTGAGACAAGAGGAGATGCAATTGCCCTGTTGGGTTTTGAAGAATGGCTGAGTCAGCAAGTTATTTCCTTAGGAGGGTTAGATAGATTAAATGCGCATCTTATTGCACCTACGTTTATTGATAAATCAAACCCAAAGTATGAAAGCCTTAATGCCTTATTTATGGAGGCATTTAACGCATATCCCACAAGAAATTTTTACATTGGATATGAGGTGATGATCACAACAGGAAAAATGATGAATCGGATGGGAAGTCTATTTCAGTTTGATCGTGGAATTGATGAAATCATTGAAGGAGAAATATTTCAAGGAGCACTTTATGGCAATAAAAATAGCAATCAGATCGTGCCAATAATTAAGTTTAGAAATTCAGAATTAGTAGTTGTATCCCCAAAAAATTAGAAGCAGTGTTAATTAAAAAAAATAGCAAATCTCTTTTCGATAAGGCAAAGCAATTGATTCCCGGAGGTGTCAATTCTCCGGTTAGAGCTTTTAATTCAGTTGGTGGTGATCCGTTATTTATAAAATCTGCAAAAGGTGCATATCTCTATGATGAAGATGGTAATGGATTTATCGAATTAATTAATTCGTGGGGCCCAATGATTCTCGGCCACGCCAATGAAGAAATTGAGAAGGCTGTAATAGATGCTTTGAAAAAGTCACCATCATTTGGGGCTCCAACAGAAGCTGAGGTAAACGTGGCCGAATTGATCATCGAAATGGTTCCATCAATTGAAAAAGTTCGTATGGTTAACTCAGGGACCGAAGCAACCATGTCAGCCATAAGGTTGGCACGAGGTTTTACAGGAAGAGATAAAATCATAAAATTCGAAGGTTGTTACCATGGGCATGGCGATTCATTTTTAATTGCTGCCGGTAGTGGGGTAGCAACCATGGGAACTCCTGACAGTCCGGGAGTAACAAAAGGAACAGCCGCAGACACACTAACTGTTCCTTATAATAATCTTGAGGCATTAGAAGAGCTAGTTCAAAAAAATGGAGGCCAAATTGCTGCCATAATAATTGAGCCTGTTGCTGGGAATATGGGATGTGTATTGCCGAAAGAAGGGTATCTTCAGGGAATAAGGAAGCTATGCGATGACCATGGGATTATCTATATTTTTGATGAAGTTATGACAGGATTTAGATTGGCCAAGGGTGGAGCTCAAGAGGTATTTAATGTAATGCCTGATTTGACCACACTAGGGAAAATTATTGGTGGAGGCATGCCTGTTGGTGCATATGGTGGCAAAAAGGAGATTATGAATTTTATATCACCTGCCGGGCCAGTTTATCAAGCCGGAACGCTAAGTGGAAACCCTATCGCCATGAATGCAGGATACGCAATGCTTAATCACCTCAATTCCAATGGCGATGTCTATGACAATCTTGAGAGTATATCGAAAAGGTTGAAAAAAGGATTTGAAGATAATTTACAAAAAGTAGGCAAAAACTATACGATTAATAGCATTGGGTCTATGATCAGTTTGTTCTTTACAGAAAATGAGGTGATTGATTTCAAATCAGCTAAAACATCAGATACTGGTCTTTTTGGTAAGTATTTCAATAAGATGCTTGAAAATGGTGTTTACATAGCTCCCTCCCAATTCGAAACACTCTTTATTTCCACAGCGATTACTAAAGATGTAGCTGATAAAATCATCGAGGCTAATTTAATTTCCCTTCAACAAATTTCCTGATATCTTCAATGTAATTGGCTCAATTCCAATATTTAATCACTTGGCATTTAAAGTACTTGGTTAGATGATGGAATCTTTCAAACTGAAATGTTTCAATGGTTAACATAAGTTTTATTTAAAAACTTACATACTGCCGAATTGCTATTTACTATGGTACATTTTCATACTATCATTTTATAAATATATTTGTTCAGGTCATGGTTCGAAAGACGACCATTATAATTTAATTAAATCCTTTTTAAGGTGAAGAAAATATTTATAGCGATATCATTATTTTTATTTTTTGGCACTGTAGGACTTGTAAGTGCTCAAAATGCTAACCTCAGCAAAGAGGCTAAAACGCTAACTTATGAAGAGTTGTATGATACTCCTTATGATATAAATAAGCTATTCATACACATTCAACCAATGTATGGAGAATATTTTACTACCAATACAACTGTTGGCTGGGGTATAAAGGCACAATACTATATGAAAAATGTTGCTAGCTTTGAGGCACATGTCAGAGCACCTTATGGAAAGCCTTTTGATTTAGTGAGAGATGCAGCAATAAAAAATAGCACTGTTGACAATGAAGCGCGAGCCTTTTCTTATTTTGAGGTGTTGGGTACTTACCATATCAAAGACGAAGAATTTGACACGGAAACAAAATTTATTTTATATTCTAAAAGGTACAAAGGGGATAAATGGGGAGCAACTGTACCATTGCATACTATAATTCCTACCAAGGGAAGAAGAATAATTGGCGCACGATTTGGAGGAATGGGCTATAGATCTGCCGTTGATTATAATAGAATAATGGACAAACAGCGTGTCACGTTAATTTCTGATGAAGGCGGTGAAATCGGATCCGATGAGTCTGTTTATGGCAATATGTCTGCCTTAGGATTTTTTATTGGTGGTTCGCTAACATTAATTAAAAATGTAGCTGTTCAGCCTGATAAAATATATGGTACTCTTGTAAATGACTTAATATTCACTACATTTTTTGATATCAATTTCACCCCGGTTGTTACAGTTGACGATATTTACAATGACGGTGATAGGTTTTCTGCTGAGCCAATTCAAAAAAATGTTCTTGGTTTTAGGGCTGGAGTAGAGGGTAAGTTTAACCGAAAGATTAGTTGGGCCTACAGCGGTGAAGTTGGTTATAGACCTGGTTTAAAGAAAAGCGGTGTTTTTGCATTGGTTAAAATATCCATTCCGGTTTTTTCTACACAGCTTAGATATCAGGTTGAAAGTTTTGGAAAATAGGAGTTGAATTATACACTCCCATTTTTATATCTCCTATAAAAATATATTGAGTGTTTTACCTGGCCAAATGAAATTTTGTCAAATAAAAGTGCTTAGATGAAGCACTTTTATGATATCAAATAATTTCAATATTTACATAAACGCCAATCCTATTTTGAAGTTTAAATATGATACTGCCGGTCTGTCGCCAACCTTTACAGCATATTGATATTTTGCAGATAGGTTTAATGAACTACTGAAATTTACCGGAATGAGAATTCCAACCTCTGGGGCAAATCCAAATCTCCAATTTTTATTATCAACAGTATATAATCCCATATCAAGCCTTTCATCTACTTTTTGTACACCAATACCGCTTCCTACATACAAGCGTGTCTCATCCCATTCGCCAAAATAATAATGCAAAGTAGCCATTATTGGAAAAGAATTGATATATCGATATTGTTTTCCATAAGCAGTTCTGGTGTCACCATCCTCAGTCCATTCCTCGGGGCCGAATTCTTCATAAAATACTGCCCAATTAAAAGAACCACCATATGATAGGTTGTCGGTAATAAATCCTCTGGCTTCGACACCAAATCCCCTGAAACTTGGCGCTGCAATTAAATCTGTTGTGCCTCCCATAGGAACACCAATGTCGTACGAAACGCTAAACAATCCTTGCGAAAAAACACTCGTGGTGCTTATTATTGAGATTAACCCAATTAAATATATATACTTTTTCATTTTGTTATTATTTGCTTTGAATGTATAGAGATTGCTTAAATGCTTGATTGATACCGGATTGAATTCTTGCAGCATTATTTTCTTTGGAACTTGAAACCATACCATTGAATGCTGCTACCCAATGGATGGGCTGAGCTTCTTCAGATGATTGTGGAACAGTTGGTGACTGCGGATCCCACCAGTTGATTATTACAGAACCTGTTGTGTAGCTATATGAATAATAGCCTCCCCAATAAGGTGGATAATATGGAGGAAAACCACATCCCCATCCCCATCCTGGGTAGCAAGGGTATCCCGGAACCCAGCCAACACTTGTACTCTCAGATGCTATTACACTTACTGTTACTACAAATTGAGCATCATCAATATCAGCTGGATCGAGACGTTGGTAGCCTCTTGAAGTAAAATTGGATTCAATTTCCTGAAGTAATTTTTCTTCATCCGCAGGGTCAAGTTCGCTATCATCAATATTTGTAATGTACTCAACTGTATCAGCCATGAAATATTTTTTTTGTTCTCCAAAATTATAATCTATATCATAATCTGTAACAGTCAAATCAAGATCAGCATAATATTCGGGTCCTTTTGGATAGCAGCCGGCTAAAATGAATAGTGCCAATATAAGCACTGGGCCAAGTTTTGATAAATTGTGCATTTTTTTAGTCATTGTTATTTTAATAATATGAATTGTAAATGAAAACGCTTGATTGCAAAAATTGTTTAAAAACAATTAGTTTTCTGGATAGGCTTGTAACGAATTGCAAAACTACAAACACAATGCTATTATCCTAAATAAATATGATTTTTTAATCCAGCGTAAATGCATAAGAAATGATGTTTGCACCCATCATAAGTGCCTTTTGTCTTTTGGACTCAGGGTCGTTGTAAATGCTCCGGTCTTCCCAGCCATTTCCCAAATCGCTTTCATAAGAATAAAAGCAAAGTAATCTTCCTTCGTAAATTATACCTAACCCTTGTGGAGGTTTGCCATCATGCTCATGGACTTTTGGTAAACCTTCTTTGAATTTGTACTTCTGGTGATAAATTGGGTGATCAAAGGGCAGCTCTACAAATTCAATTTTAGGAAATACCTTTCGCATCTCCAGTCTTACGTATTGATCCAGCCCGTAATTGTCATCGATATGCAAAAAGCCACCACCAATAAGGTAGTTGCGCAAGTTTTCTGCTTCATGATTTGAAAAAACGACGTTTCCATGGCCGGTCATGTACACATATGGATATAAAAATAGTTCAGCACTTCCAACTTCAATTACATCTTCACTATTTACAATATTCATATTCAGATTACTATTGCAAAATTTTATTAAGTTAGGAAGTGCCGTTTTATTGGCGTACCAATCTCCACCGCCATTGTATTTTAGTTTGGCAATTTTAATGACCGGTTGGGCTAAGATTATAGTATTACTTAATATGATTATTGAAATAAGGCTAATTATTCGGGTCATTATTTATCGTTTATAAAAACCAAGAGTACTTTTTCCATCTCTGCTTTCAGCTCCCTGATAGAAACGTTAAAATTATTATTCATAAAACTAAATAATAGCATTTTCCCTGAATTTGTTTCCATAAATCCAGATAAATTATATACATGACTCATGGATCCAGTTTTGGCATGAATCCTACCTTGAAGTTGTGGGAAAGACGTTTTAAGCGTACCCCTGCTCCCTGATTTTGGTAAATAGGCAAATATTTTTTCAGTTGGGGTTTCATCATATATTTTTTCTAAAACGGCAACGATGGCATTTGGTGTTACTTGGTTATATCTGGAAAGACCAGAGCCATCTACCCAATTGATTTGATCTTTTAACTCAGAAAAGTGGTTTTCCACCATGAAACTAATAGTATTTTCTGAACTGAGTGTATCTCTTAGTTGACCACTGATGACTAACAATAATTGTTCAGCCAAAAAATTATCTGATTCGATTAAGATTTGCTTATAAATTGAATCTGTAGAAACGGAGTATAGAACATCAGTTTTACAATCGGGAAAAGTTTTCTTGGAATAAATGGATCTTTTTAAGGTATCAGATAATAGATTAATAAATAGGTCATTGGAATAAATAAAAGGAACAGCATCATCAATATCCATGAGATTTTCGTTGAACTTTAAAGTAAAAATATTAGCACTTTCATCTCTTTCAATTAGATATTTGCTTGCTGAATTGACTTGTTGTAACGATAGGTTATTTTCAAAATAATCGGGAGTGATCTGGATATAATCACTTCCCAACTCTTTATGGAATTTTACCATATTTCCATAAATGGGAAATGATGATTTCTCTGCTGAATAATAAAATGGGTAGTCGTCCCATGCCCAACCCGGCCCAAACCGCTGGTCAGCCATTGGTCTTTGGACATAAACTAAATGGTCCGAAGTTGATTGTAGAAAATCCAGGGTATTAGTATTATCAAAATGCCGATAAAGTAGGGAAGGGTCACCTGTTCCTGTAAAAAATAGTGTATCCTTAACTATACAATATTCCAAAGAAGGAATGGAATCTTCTAACATTTTTATACCAGAGTACCACGTCAATAATTTTGTATTTGAGGCTGGTGTAAAATGCTTGTTTGCATTGTAATCAAAAAGTGTTGTTTTTTTCTCAATATCATAAACCAGCAATCCTGTATGACTCTCCCTAAATGTTGAGTTTGCTTCAAAATATTTTTCTAAAGGAATTTTGTCAATGCGAAATTTGGTAACTGCACAAGAAGATAAATGTGTAAGCCATATGAATGATAAAAGTGATATAAATCCATGAAGGAGAGTAGTATTCCTCATAAACTCAAATATCAATAAAGAATAACTAAAAAAATAGTTTGTCGCTATGAAATATTAAACTAAAGATTTAGTTATAATTGTAATGTAATTAAACAACAACAAGCATGATCAATTTAAGAACAATTTTTATCGCTATTTTCCTTTGTAATTTTTCTTTTTTTTCTGTGCAGGCACAGAAACTAAAATTGAGCAAAGAAAGAAAAGTTGAACTCGATTCAATTAAAAAAATGCAACAAGAAATTTGGATAGAGGAAACCACTCTTGCTGAAAATCGAAAATTGAAGTGGGAGATGAAAATGGATAGTCTTCATAAAATTTATCCAGATATGTTGATAAGAGAACGTGAGATGGATGAAAGGAGAGCCAGTGCTGAGTTGATGCGCAAAAATGAAAGCTATATGTTGGATTCAATCAATAGGGTTAAATATGATTCTTTGATGAAGTCTTCAAACTTTTTGGAGCGCTCTTCCTTGAAATTCAACAATGGACATTTTGAGAGACTTCCAGATCAGTTGAATGATATGGATAATCTGGACTCTCTGGACTTTTCTGGAAATGCTATTAAAACTATAGATAAGGATTTGTTTTCTCTTCCGAAATTGAAAAAAATAAATTTGAGCCATAACGACCTTGGATATAAAAGTATATCAATTAGAAAAAATTTTAATTTGGAAAGTCTTGATCTCAGTTACAATAAATTGACAAAAGTACCTTCTCGAATCCATAAATTAAAACAGCTCAAAAGTCTTGATTTATCCAATAATCAATTGGAGAGGAATGGGCGCAAGCTGAGGCTGAAAAAATGGAAAAGCCTCGAAAATCTCAACCTGAGTAATAATGGATTGACAAAGCTTCCGGCAGGATTGCGTAAGCTAAAAAACTTAAAATCACTTCAATTATCCAACAATAAGATTTCTTCTCTCAATGGGCTGGAAAAAATGAAATCTTTGAAAGAACTTGGTTTGAGTAGAAATATAGTTGCATTGGACCCAAGGTATATTGTAGGATTAGAAAGCCTTGAAATACTTACGATGCGCAATTGTGGATTGATAAGTTTACCATCGGAGATTGGTCAACTACAATCGTTAAAGGAATTGGTCTTGCCGGAAAACAAGCTCGTTAATCTTCCTGGTGAAATAGGGGAATTGGAAAACCTTGAAATTCTCATGGTCTATAAAAATCAACTAAATGAACTGCCGGAAGAATTATTTGATTTGAAGCAGTTGAACTGGCTTGATATTTATTATAATAAAATCGATCAACTGTCCAGTAAAATTGCAAGCCTTAAGAATCTTAATATTCTATTTTTATCCCATAACCAATTTGATGAATTGCCGGAGTCGCTCGGATCAATGGAAAGTTTAAAGGAATTATACATCCATCATAACAAACTTCGAGAATTACCGGATATTTCCAACCTAAAGAAATTGAAGTATTTGCACTTACAGCACAATCATTTAACTGTATTTCCTTCGTCAGTACTTGAGTTGAAGCAATTGGAAGAATTGGATGTTTCGCACAATCTTATCACAGATTTTCCTGAAGAAATAAAAAATTTTAGAAAACTCAATTTTATATATCTCAATGATAACATGACAGATATGCTTGATGTAAATTATGAGAAGCTCAAAATGGCTTTAAAAGAGTTAAATGATAGGGGAGTGGGTATAAATTTCGATTATCCCGAAGAAGAGGAAAAATAAAATGTGCATCAATAGGATGACTTGCATAATCAAAGAATCTGTGGCCAAAGTAGTATATCTACTCTTCTGTTTTTTAGCTTTCCCTCCCATGTAGAATTATCATAAACAGGATTGTGCAAACCAAAATCTTTTATTTCAATCATATCATGTTCGATGTTGTTGAGCAGTAATTATTCTATTGTCGATTGACTGCGCATTTTAGAAAGCCATTCATTGAATTCTTCACTACCAATATTATCAGTATGGCTATGAATAGTGATATTATATTGTTGAACATTGGTGATAAGTTGTAAAAATATTTTTAAATCTGATAGTTGGTTTTCAGTAATATAATTGCTGCCACCGCCGAAATAAATGCTCATTTGATACCTGGGTTCTTGCGTGTACCCATTTAAACTATTGGTGATTAGAGCAAATACTATTAACAAACGTATCATCATGGTTAGTAATCTAAACGGAACCTTTTTTGAGATTGTTCATATATTATAATAATTAAATAGGTAAAAATACTTTTTATACAAGGTATAAATACCTATATTTGGGTATGAAAAAGAAAAAGAAGTATAAAATGGTAGAAATTCCAAGCGTTGTTTCAGAGCCGGATATGCTTTATGCAGTTAGGCAAAATAATATTGATTCAGAGCAAATTTTTAACCTAAAAATACTTTCTGGATTGAAAGATGAATTTTTATCTCTTTCTCTTAACCTAAATATCAAAACATTTAGAAATTATAAATTGAAGCAATTACCGATGAAGCCCTATTTGCAAGAGCATGTATTTGCTTTGTTGTCGTTATTTAATCATGGTATCGCATTATTTGGTTCCTCAGATCAGTTTAATGAATGGCTTCAAAAACCCAATCATTTTTTTGATAATGACTCACCGTTAGATTTTTTGAATACAATTAGTGGTATTAAATATACAGATGATAGATTGATAGCCTTGGAATATGGCGATAATGTATGATCTTTTATAGAATCTCACTAGAAAAATATGCCTCTTCATTGTTCAGTTCCGGAGTCGCAAATCGCTGGAATAAAAATGGCCAGCATGTAATTTATTGCTCCGAAAATATTTCTTTGTGCGCCTTGGAGTTACTTGCGCATACCAATGGGATAAGGCCTGCTGGAACTTTTAGTCTTATGCAGATAGAAATCGCAGATTCGATCGTTCTGTATGAGGTGAAATTATCAGAATTGCCTTTGCAATGGCATCATTTATCTTCCTATGCATATACCCAAAATTTGGGCGGCCTTTGGTACGATTCACAGGAATCACTTTGTATGAAAATTCCATCAGTGATTGTACCTTCTGAGCAAAATTTTGTTATCAACACCCTTCATGAAGATTTTGTAGATAAGGTTCATTTGGTTGACTCTCAGCAATTTTTCTGGGATCATAGATTCCCAAGTAGTTGATGAAATGACCTTAGCGTCAAGCTTTAGAATTAATAACAAAAATGTGAGTACATAGGAATAAATATCTGAGCATAAAGTATCTTTGCACACAAATTTTAAAACTTCAATAAAAATCTTTTTCAATTGTACGTAATCACCTGTTATTCAGATAGTTGATTTTGTATTCCCGGAAAAGAAAGCAATTACATTTTATGGAAACATTTCAGGATACAGGATTACATGAGAATATCATCAAGGCGATTGATGAGTTAGGGTTTGAGAAACCAACTCCTATTCAAGCAAAGACATTACCATTTTTACTCAGTTCAACTAAAGACCTGGTTGCTTTGGCGCAAACTGGCACAGGTAAGACTGCGGCATTTGGTTTGCCGATGATTCATAATATTGAATGGAAAAACAAGTCTGTTCAAGGTATTATACTTTGCCCTACCAGAGAGCTTTGCATGCAAATATCTAACGATCTCGATTATTATTCTAAATATATCAATGGCTTATTTGTGGTTCCGGTCTATGGTGGAACTCCGATAGATAAGCAAATTTCTGCTCTTAAGCGGGGTGGACAAATTGTTGTGGGAACTCCCGGGCGTGTGTTGGATTTAATAAAAAGAAAGAAGTTGATTCTTGACAACATCAAGTACGTTGTGCTGGATGAAGCGGATGAAATGCTCAATATGGGTTTTAAGGAAGATTTGAGTGCTATTCTAAGTAAAACTCCTGAAGGGAGACAATCGCTGTTATTTTCTGCGACAATGCCTAAAGGGGTAGCTGGCATGGCAAAAAAATACATGAAAGATGCCGAAGAAATATCGGTGGGCAAGCGTAATGCGGGAGCTGATAATGTTCAGCATCATTACTATGTTGTACAAGCCAGTAACAGATATCCGGCACTGAGAAGAATTGCAGACTTCTATCCAAATATTTATGGAATAGTTTTTTGCAGGACCAGACGTGAGACCAAAGAAGTCGCTGATAAACTAATGCAAGATGGGTACAATGCCGACGCACTTCATGGCGATCTTTCACAAGCGCAACGTGATCATGTCATGAGTCGCTTTAGACAAAAGCATTTGCAAATACTTGTGGCAACTGATGTGGCAGCTCGAGGTTTGGATGTCAATGATCTTAGTCATGTTATTAATTATAATATTCCTGATGAACTGGAATCATACATTCATCGAAGCGGTCGAACTGGAAGAGCTGGAAAAAAAGGAATTTCTATTACTATTGTCCATGGAAGAGAGACAAACAAGATCTCTCAATTAGAGAAAAAGGTTGGAAAAGGATTTGAGAAAAAAGAAGTTCCAAACGGTAAGGATGTTTGTGAAAAGCAACTTTTTACATTGATTGATAAGGTAGAATTTGTAGAAGTAAATGAGTCTATTATTGAAGATTATCTTGATGTCATATATAAAAAGTTGGCTTGGCTATCCCGTGAGGAGCTGATAAAAAAGTTTGTTTCTGTAGAGTTTAATCGCTTTTTATCCTACTACAAAGATGCACCAGACTTGAATGTTAAATCGAAAAAATTTGATGATAGAAATGATAGAAGAGATAGGGGAGGACGAAGAGATAGAGGTGATCGAAGAGATAGAGGTGACCGAAGAGATAGAGGTGACCGAAGAGATAGAGGTGACCGAAGAGAAGGAGGTGACCGCAGAGAGAGGAGAGAAAGAAGCTCCTCTAATTCAAACTTTACCAGGTTTCATATCAATCTTGGGCTGAAAAACAAAGTCAGTGCCATAGACCTAATTTCACTTATCAATGAAAACACTGGCAATAAAAGTATTGATATTGGTCAAATAGAAATCTTGAAAACTTTTTCATTTTTTGAGATTGACAAATCTTATGACAAACTCGTGACTGAATCATTTAAAGATGTGAGCAGGGACGGGATTAAAGTGAAAATAGAAATCTCAAAAAACAAGGAAAAGCCTGATATGTCAAAGAGGTTTAAACGGAAAAGATCTAAATCTGGAAAAGGAAGATTTGAGTAACAATCTTCTTTTGAATAGTGTCTCAATTTTTTTGAGGCACTATAAGTATAGAGTAATACCACCAAATAGTTGATATTAAATAATTGGCAATTTCCAGGGGTTGCTGTATTCTGGTGATAAAAGTTTATTTGCTTTTTCAGAATTTGTAAACCGTACAGCTTCATCATCCCAAATTAGTTTTTCGCTGGTTCGATGAGCGATATTTCCCATATGAGCTACCATAGCCACTTCTTTCCCCATTTCTACAGTGCAATTAACCTCACCGCCATTTCTGATTACATGCAAAAAATTAGCTATGTGGATATCAAGACTACCTTCTCCTTTTACCCAAGGCATCTCAACTATTTTATCAACTCGTTCTCCCTCTTTCATTTCTTTTTCGGGAATTACACGCCAACCACCTCTGCTAACCAATACTGAACCTTTATTCCCTTGAAAAACTACACCATGTCCCATGCCATAGTCCCCATTACCTAAACAAATTGAATGTTCCCAGGAAAGTGAAAAATCATCAAATTCATACAATACGTTCATAGTGTCTGGAGTTTGACGAGCATCTTCGTATGAAAAATGACCGCCTAAAGCTGTTATTGATTTTGGCCGTTTTGCCTCCATACCAAATAAAGCAAAGTCAAGCATATGCACACCCCAATCTGCCATTAATCCACCTGCATAATCCCAGTAATACCTAAAATTGTAATGGAATCGATTTTGGTTGAATGGCTGTTTTGGGGCAGGTCCGAGCCACATATTATAGTCAACTCCTGGAGGCACATCAGAATCAGGCACAATGGGAAGCGATGATTTGGAAGTATAAGCCCAGGCCTTTACCCTGCTTACTTTGCCAATTTCACCAGACTTCACAAAATTTACAGCGTCATGCCAATGTTTTCCGCTTCGTTGCCATTGGCCTACCGTTACTACGTTTTTGTATTTTTTTGCTGCTTTTTCCATGATCAGTGTTTCCTCAATAGAATTGGCCATGGGTTTTTCGACATAAACATGCTTGCCTGCCTGACTAGCATGCACCATCATCAGGCAATGCCAGTGATCTGGTGTTCCGATCATGACGGCGTCAATGTCTTTATTTTCCAGTAATTTTCTGTAGTCTTTATATATTTTCGGTTTTTTAATCGTCAGCTTTTCTCCATTGGCAATTCGTTCGTCATTGATTTTTTCTATTTCAACTAATCTTCGATCAAGAATCTCATCATCGATATCACAAATTGCACCGCATTCTACATTGGGGTTTTTTAAAAAAGATTTCAGATTGCTAAATCCCATATTTCGCAAACCAATGGCTCCAATAACTATTTTCTTGTTTGCTGTATTGCAACTAGATGCAATGGGCAACATTGAAACCAGACCTGCACCTATGGTCATTTTGGTAGTATTTTTGCAAAACTCTCTTCTTGAACTATTTTCCATATTAAGTCAGATTACATTGTTAATTGTTAAAAATATGGTTCTACTGTTATTTTAATGGAAACCTTTGTTGTTAGAGACGCCTACCGGACAAGGCAGGCGGCTTCTGACATTATTTATTGTCTTCCACTAAACCTGTCTGCGGTAGGCAGGTTCGTGGTAGAACCAAAAATATTAATCGATATTGCATATTCGTGATGAATTTTGAAACTTTATATTACCCTAAAAAAGTTTCATCATATTATCGATTTAAAGTTAAAAAGGGGCATCAAATATTTACAGCTTTTTATCATAAATGTTTTTCCAATATTATTTACAAATCTTAATTGAAATGAATAGATGTCTTTTTGATAGAATTGAGGTATTCCTTCGGTTCATCAATGGAAGATCATATTTATTTCTTTTTACCAATACTCACTTTAAAGTCATCAGGATTGCCAATTAGTTTGAGGTTGAGATACCATGTTTTTTTAGAGGTGTCTTTATACTGTATGACATCGATTTGTGTGCTATCGGAGATTGTTTCTTTCTTGCCAAACAATTTGTTTCGAGCAGATTTTGCTATCATTTTCATTGGAATTTTAATATAGTATTCCATATGGTCATTTCCCATATCCTGAGTACCTGAGATATCCAAATAACCCAGTGTTGAATTGATCGTCATCTTGGGAATAGTAATGATTCCATTTGCCAGATTCAATTTATTTGAAAGTGTGTCAAAGCGAATTATAGATAAGTTTTTATCTTTAAAATATTCGGATAGGGCATTTAAGGGTTTGTAGTTTTTAAGTTCTCCATCTACAATTTCAAGTTCCATTTGAAGTTCGGATTCATCAATTTTTGGAACCATATCTGTATGCATTTGTACCTTACCTTTAATAGTACCTGAAATAACGCCCTTTAGATTTTCTGACACTAATTGTTCCTGACCAAAATTATCGAACCGATATAGCATTTGATCCAGATTTATATTGCTGATATTTATTTTTGGATAGAAATAAATACTGTCAAGATTTGATCCGTTAAAATATCCGGAGATATCAAATTTACCTCCGGCTGTTTGCAGTTTTAGGGTGTCAACAAAAATGAAATGATTTTTTTGAATTCTAATATCTGCTTTTAGTGTAGTAATCTGATGTTTATGATAATTGAGCTTATCTATAGCAATATCTAAAGTCATATCAGGAAATGGCAATTGGTAAATATTGAATGCGCTGTCATAAGTTTCAGCCTGATTTGTACCTTCCATTGACGAATGGTCATCGTAACTAAAAAGCTGATCAAAGTCGAGGCTGGAAGCCTTCAGATGCAGGTAGTTATTTTTCCCGGCCAGACGATCATTATCTTCAAAATGATAAACCATATTTGCGATAAATGTCGAATTTCCAACTTTCCCCGATAGGGTATCTAAGATGAGCTGGTCTCCTGTGTATCGAATTTTGCCTTGAAATTGCTCTAACTCCATTTGATGATGTTTGAGATTGGCATCTAATCTATCAAAATATATTTCTGTGGATTGTAGCGTTTTGTTAAATCGTAAATAGGAATATCCATGCATGCGCAAATCATTGATTCCTTCGTGCCTATAATCTTCCGGTACATAATTTTCGCCACCGTAAGCAAAAAGATCAGTAAGGTTTAATCTCTTGGAAGTCAAATCAAATTCAAATTCCATATTGCCTTGTGCGGTGTCTTGTAGCCAAATCGTATAATTATCCAGCTTGCCTGAGTATTGAAAATCGCTTTCATCAATTTTCCCACTAAAATTGATAATTTCTAAACCTTCTTCACCAACAATTACCTGTGCGTTAAATTTCTTTAAAGTGTGCGGGTAGTTTTTGAGGTCGGCATAAAAATTCTTAATGAAAAATTTTCCTTCAGGCAGATTGGGAGATTCCATAAATGAGCTTGCTTCTGTTATGAAGGCGAGATCTAATTTTAAATTATTTATCTGTTCGTTAAAAGGCTTTTTATTTATAGTGTCATAGGATGTTAATTGTTTCAAGTCCAGTAACGAGGAATAGATAGATAGTTCTGAATTGACCTCATCGGAAGTTTGATGGATAATGGCAGGCAAATTATCTATTTCTCCTTTTAGGGTGATGTCAGAATTCCCAACTTTCAAAAACATATGATCAATTTTGGCACGATTTCCTTCCATAGTTGCCTTGATGTCGATGCTATCGAAAGGCCACGGATATCCAGGGATTTTAAAGGTAAGGTCATTAACATTCAATTCAGTGAAGTAGGATTGGCTAAATTTTTCAAGACTTTTTTCCGGGTGTTCCAGGTCAATTATATCTCTGAAATTCATTTTAATGGAAACATCGCCATCAAGATTTTGTAGAGTGGTGACATTGAGAAATTTGGCCAGAAAGTCCAGATCAAAATTTGAGGTGACATGCATGTCTATATCCGGAGATTCAAAGTTGTTCACTTTCAGGTCGGCAAGAAAAGTTCCGGCCTCAGGTTTTGCTGTCATATTTTCCAATACGAATTCCATGGTTGTTGTATTTCTTGATTCACCGTTGGTAAAGTATCCTGTAAAAGAAATTTCTTCAAGTTTTTTATTGGAAACTGGGTTATTGAAATAAGCACTGTCACATCCAAATTGGGCATTGATTGCAGGCTGAAAACCGCTCATTGATTTTCCCTGGATGGTGGCCTCAAAAAATATGTTACCTGCATTTTCATACTGCTCAAGTGTTGGGATCAACTCTTCGGGTGCAAAAGCAATGAAGAGGTTGAAATTGGGTTTGTTACCATGAATGTTGAGGTTAATATCAAAATCATCCATTATATTGATTGAGCCATCAATAGAAAAATCAGCATTTTCGAGGAAGATTTCAGAAGGATTAATGGTGAGTATATCCTTTTCTTTATCGTAGATCAACTCGGTATTCGCATCGAAATGTTTTTTCTTAAATATTGTAGAATCTCCATTATTAATAATTGTGAGGAATAAGTGACTTTCCAGACTAATTAATATTGTATCTCGGGCAATTATAAACTTCGATTCTATATTTTCTATATAGGTCTCTACATGAATGTTGGTCGTCTCATCGTATTTGATTATGTCTATATTAGAGAGTTCTATTTTCTGAATCTCAATATTAAAATCATTTTTAATGTCTTCTATCTTTTTATCGCTCGAGAGTGCATTTTTGATATTGAAGCTACCGTCTTTGTATCGTATTATATCTAAATTTCCATTTTCAATATGGAGCTGATTTATTTTGAAATCCTTATTGATAAGCGTCCATAGATTGAAGCCAATGTGAAAATATGATACATCGAGGATCGGTGCAAACATATCCACTTTGTCTTCATATATCTGCACATTTCTTACAATAATTGTTACGTTTGGAAAATTTTCCAATAGAGAAATATCTGTGTCGCCGACCACAATGACACCATGAAAATCGTCATTAAAAGCATGGACGATTTTCTGGATAGCCTTATCCTGATACAATACCAGCGTAATACTGATTGCTGTAAGTAACAAAATAAAAACAGTGATTATTCCCAGTAAAATTCGTTCCCAGATTTTTTTGATCATCTACCTGTTATTTTAGTAGCAATAATTATCTTCTCAAAATTGGCAATAGAATCTTTTATAAACAATCGTATGCCACCAATACATTAATTATAATTTTTGGTTTTGAAATGGTCTTTCTGGATAATTTGTATTAAAATGAATTATTTACTCTTGCAAGGGTTTAAAGCTTACCTCACTTTACTAACATAGGCTGCTCATAAAAATCTAATTTTTATTAATATGATTTTTGGTTTTGTCTTTCAAGAAGTAATTCTTTCTTTTAGTGAATATTGAAAGTTATGAAGAGATATTTAATTTTTTTGGTATGTGCCTTTTTTCTTAATACGCACAGGGCCTCTGGGCTTCAGAAGGGTTCCATTGAGTATAGATTGTCCATGCCAAATCCTCATACCCACTATTTTGAAGTAGAAATCAAGTTAAAAAATTATATTAAAGATTTTGTAGATTTTAAAATCCCTGTGTGGACACCAGGTTCTTATTTGATCAGGGAGTATGCAAAAAACGTAGAAGGTTTTTCTGTTGTTAATGCAGAAAAGAATGAATTGAAATATTATAAAATAAATAAAAATACCTGGAGGATAGAGCATAACAAGGAATCTGAGATATTAATTAACTACCGTGTTTATGCATTTGAGGGATCAGTACGAATGAGTTATCTGGATGAAGAGCATGCTTTTATTATGGCCAACACAACTCTCATGTTTGTCGAAGACCTGCGTAATGAAAAATTACTCTTAAAAATTGATAGGCCTGATCATTGGAAAAAAATAACAACTTCATTGACAAAATTAGAAGGTAGGTCTGATGTTTTCCAGGCCCCTAATTATGATATATTGATAGATTCTCCAATAGAAATTGGAAATCATAATATTATTGATTTTGAGGCAGCAGGAGTATTGCATCAAGTAGTCATGTTTGGAGCTGTCAAATATAATGCCGATAAAATTAAACGCGACCTGACGAAAATTGTGGAAACTGCCACAGATATATTTGGCGAAAATCCCAACGAGAAATATATATTTTTTGTGCACCATTCTGATAAATCTTCAGGTGGATTGGAACATCTTAATTCTACGGTAATGGCTGTAAATCGATGGACTTATTCAAATTCCGTTTTGTACGATTCTTTTTTGGAATTGGCAGCACATGAGTATTTTCATTTGTGGATGGTAAAAAGGCTGAAACCAATAGAGTTTGAAAAGTTCGATTATGATAAGGAAATCTATTCAGAGATGCTCTGGGTGATGGAAGGGATTACAAGCTATTATGATGAAAAAATTATGCTAAGATCGGGCTTTCATGATGAAAATATTTTTATCACAACATTAATACAAACAATGGCTGATATTAAAAATACGCCTGGGGCTGGTGTGCAATCTTTGACCGAGGCGAGTTTTGATGCATGGATTAAATTTTACAGAAAAAACAGAAATAGCAATAATAGCCAAATATCGTATTATACTAAAGGGATGATTGTTGGTGCATTGCTTGATTTGGAAATTATTAAAAGTTCGACAGGTAAAAAATCATTAGATGATGTAGTAAAACAACTTTATAGCAAGTTTCACAAAAAAATGAATAAAGGCATAATAGCTGATGATTTAAAAAATACAGCCGAAAAAGCATGCGACTGTAATCTCGATGACTTCTTTAATGACTATGTTTTTGGCACAAAACAGCTTGACAACAATAGATATTTGAATTATGCCGGAATAGATCTTAAAATCAAAAAGAGCTCTCCGCATGCAAAAACGATTGGATCTAAGGTCAATCTGAAAAACCAAATATTAACAGTGACATCATTACAAAAAGGAGGATCTGCCTATGAAAATGGATTGAATGTCGGAGATGAATTTATTTCTATAAATGGGTTTAGGGCTAATGAAAAAAATGTGCCTTTATTGATAAATAATTTTGATGTTGGCGAAAAGGTAGAAATTATGATAAGCAGAAAAGGAGTAATAAAAAAAATAGAATTGGATGTTCGGAAAGATGAAAAGGTGATCTACTCATATGAGGTTGTTGAAAAAAGAACCAAACTCCAGGAAAAAGTATATCGAGTCTGGATAGGAATGTAAAACTAACGCTCATTGTGCTAATAACAATTTGTAGTATTGAGTACAATATTTAGATTTGCATTCCAATCATTATGCACCATGACCAGGGAAGAAGCAAAGAAAAAAATTAATGATCTTATCGATAGTATTGGATATTATAATACCAGGTATTATCAAGAAAGTATTTCAGAAGTTTCAGATTTTGAGTTTGATCAATTATTGAAGTCTCTTGAAAATCTGGAGACATTATACCCTGAGTTTAAATATTCCTATTCTCCCACTCAACGGGTAGGCGGCACAATTACTAAGTCTTTTGAAACCGTAGCACATAAAAATGCCATGCTCTCACTTTCAAATACTTATTCTGAGGAAGAATTATTTGATTTTGATAAGCGAGTAGCAAATGGCCTGGAAGGTCAGAGCTATACGTACTTGTGCGAATTGAAATTTGACGGAGTAGCCATAAGCTTGTGGTACGAAAATGGTGTTTTGCAAAGAGCAGTGACCAGAGGCGATGGAGTAAGAGGGGATGATGTTACTACCAATATCAGAACGATCAAATCAATTCCACTCAAATTGTCAGGAAATGTTGCGATGCCTCAATTATTTGAAGTTAGAGGAGAGGTGTTTATGTCTCATGAAGACTTTAAGAGGTTGAATATTAAAAAGGAACTGAAGGGAGAACCATTGATGGCAAACCCCAGAAATACCGCATCAGGCACTCTAAAAATGCAAGATTCTGCGATCGTTGCAAAAAGAAATTTGGATTGCTATTTATATTATTTTCAAAGTGATGAGTCTGTGGTACCTACTCACGAAAAGGCAATTCAACTTATTGAAAATGCAGGATTCAATGTTTCTAAAACATATAAAAAATGCCTAAATATCCATGAAGTAGTTGAGTACATTAAGGAATGGGAGCAGAAACGTTTTGATTTGCCATTGGATACGGATGGAATTGTAATAAAAGTAAATAGCCTTAATCAACAGGATCAACTTGGCTTTACTGCAAAAAGCCCTCGTTGGGCCATAGCCTATAAATATAAAACGGCGTGTGTTACCACCCAGCTATTGGGTATAACTTTTCAGGTAGGACGAACCGGAGCAATAACACCAGTTGCAGAACTGGAACCCGTACTGCTTGCTGGCACAACTGTAAAAAGGGCATCGTTGCATAATGCGAATGAGATTGAGCGTTTGGGACTGAAAATCGGAGACTTCATTTTTGTTGAAAAGGGAGGAGAGATTATTCCTAAGGTAACAGGAGTTGATTTGAGTAGGAGAGTTAAAGACTTATTAGATTTTAATTATATAACAAATTGCCCCGAATGTGGAACTGCCTTAATAAGGAAGGAAGGGGAGGCCAAACATTATTGCCCGAATGAAGCCGGATGCCCTCCACAAATATTGGGTAGAATAGAACATTTTATCCAACGGAAAGCCATGAATATAGAAAGCCTTGGGCCTGAAACAATAAGAGGTCTTTTGGATCATGGTAAAATCAAAGACGTTGCAGACTTGTATGCTTTGGCATTTGAGGATCTGAATGGTTTGGAGTTTAAATTGTATTCAGATAAAAAAGAGGCTTTTTCTGTGAGGAGTTTAAGAGAAAAATCATCAATAAATATTATTGAATCTATAGAAAATTCTAAGAGCCAGCCATTTGATCGTCTGTTATTCGGACTTGGCATCAGATATGTTGGCACAACAGTATCAGAGAAATTGGCTGATCATTTCAAAGGAATTGAAAAAATGGGCAATGCTTCTTTTGAAGAGCTTTGTGAAGTTCCTGAAATAGGAGAGCGGATTGCAGAAAGTTTAAGATTATTCTTTGATGAACCTAAAAATAAAGAGCTGATCAGTCGATTAATTCAGTATGGATTAAAGCTAAATATCGATGAATCAAAAGAAAGTAAAGTCAATAATATACTTGAAGGAAAAACATTTGTAATTTCAGGTGTTTTTGATAAAATGAGTAGAGAGGATTTGAAAGAACATATAAAAATGTATGGTGGTAAAGTGGTAACATCAATATCTTCAAAGCTCAATTATCTTTTGGCAGGAGATAAAATGGGCCCATCAAAAATGGAAAAGGCAGATAAACTTAATATCCAAACCATATCGAAAAATGATTTTTTGGAAATGATCGGAAAGCATGATTGATTTTTTAAAAAAATATGGATTGCCAATTGGCTTGAAAGTTTCTTTAAAAAAGAACAAAGCAAAAAGGTTTAGTCCTGGATATTCTGAGGCAAAAAGTATTTTATTGTTTTTTACTTCAGAAGGAAATCAAAAGATTGCTTTAGTAAAAGGTCTTCAAAATAAATTGGAGAAAGAAGGGAAACTGGTTAAGTGTCTTTATCTTTTACTTAGAGAAGAAGATAAGCCTGATGTGCGAATGGATGAAGGAATGGTGCGGATAGATGAGGCAGATTTTACACTTTTGGGCGAAATAAAGAAAACAGAAATTAACGAAATTTTAAAAAAGGAATATGATTATTTGATTCATGCAGACATGGAATCTACTATTTATTCTGATTTAGTTTTGTCAAAATGCAATGCTAAATGCAGAATAGGAAAATATTTTGACAATCATATCGATCAATATGATATGATGGTTAGAATACCAGAGAGTAAAAAGATCAACTTTCTTCTTGATCAAATTTTTCATTATACAAAAGCACTATAAAATATTAATATGAAAAAATTATTTAAAGGTACCGGAGTAGCACTTGTTACACCATTTGACGCTAACCTTAAAATAGACTTTGAAGCTTTCGGGAAATTGTTGGAGTATAATGCCAATGGTGGGGTGGATTATTTTGTGGTGAACGGAACTACAGGAGAATCAGCTACAACTAACAAAAATGAAAAGCGGGAGCTATTAAAATTCATTCAGAAAAATAACCCCAAAAAACTTCCAATTGTTTATGGGACAGGTGGATACGACACACTTGACATTGTTGACCATATCCAGGAAATGGATTGGACAGGAGTTGATGCACTATTAAGCGTGAGTCCATATTATAATAAGCCAAGTCAACAAGGAATTATTGCACATTATGAAGCGGTAGCCAATGCTTGCCCTATTCCGTTGATTATGTATAATGTCCCCTCCAGAACTGGAAGTAATATGTCAGCAGCCACTACAATTGAATTAGGTTCACATCAAAATATTCTTGGAATTAAGGAAGCTTCCGGAGATTTTGGCCAAATTGTGGATATTATTTCTAAGAAGCCTGATGATTTTTTGCTCATTTCAGGTGATGATATGTGTACTGTGCCTATGATTTCTCTTGGTGCAGTAGGGGTTATATCTGTATTGGCCAATGCATTTCCTCATGAAATGTCATCAATGGTTAGTGCGGCGAACAAAGGTGATTATGCAAAAGCAGTATCCTTCCTTTCTGGGTTAAGTATTATAAATCCGCATATGTATACTGAATCAAATCCGGTAGGTGTTAAAGAAGTTTTAAAGCAAAAAGGAATTTGTGATAGTTATGTAAGGCTACCTCTGGTTGGTCCTACGCCTGAGTTGTCAGGCGTTATTAAAGAACTGATTTAGAGTAGTTTATAATGTATAATATATTATAAACATAAACTTTTAGACATAAAAAAAGGAGCAAAAATGCTCCTTTTTTTATGTCTAAACAAAATATAATTTCTTATGCTTTGTTTTTGATTTCCTGTACTTCTACTCTAATTGTTTGAGAAAGATTTTTCAATTCTTGCATTCCTTTTCTTACTCTAGTTCCAGCTGCCTGGTTCTCTTTGTCGTAAAATTTTTGAAAATCGCCCTCAAGGGACATTACTAAATCTCTTAATTCATCGAATCTTTTCATGTTATAAACGTTTTGTTATGTTAAAAACAGTTAAGGTTTTATGCAGGCAATATAGCTAAATTGTTCTTAAATCAATAATTACACCACTTTTTTTAAAAAAATTATTGAGCAAAATTAAATATGCCTTCTTTTCTATATTTTCCAGATACTAAACTTTCTCTCACAGCAACAAATGCATCAATTGTTCTATTAACATCTTCAATAGTATGTACAGCTGTTGGAATTATTCGAAGCATGATTATATTTTTTGGAACGATAGGATATATTACCATCGAGCAAAATATATTATGATTTTCTCTGAGGTCTAAAATTAAATTTCCCGCTTCATATTCTGTACCATTTAAAAATACAGGTGTTACTGGAGATTCTGTTGTACCAAGGTCATATTCCTTTTCTCTTAATCCTTTTTGAATTGCATTTACTATTCGCCAAAGATTTTCTTTTAACTCTGGCTTTGTTCTAAGAAGTTCCAGTCTTTTCATGCCTCCAATAACTAAAGGCATTGGAAGTGATTTTGCAAATATTTGAGACCTGACATTATATCGTAAATACTTTATTACTTCTGCTGTACTGGCCACAAATGCGCCAATACTTGCCATTGCTTTTGCAAAGGTCGATATATAAATATCGACATCGTCTTGTACGCCAAAGTGTTCATCTGTTCCAGCGCCTGTTTTTCCCATAGTGCCAAAACCATGAGCATCATCTACCAAAAACCTGAAATCATACTTCTTTTTGAGAGCGACTATTCCTTTGAGATCGCCAAGATTTCCCGACATGCCAAATACACCTTCTGATATTACAAGAATCCCTCCTCCGGTTTCCTTGGTTATTCTGGTAGCTCTTTGGAGTTGCTTTTCCAGATTTTCTATATCGTTATGCGGAAAAATAAACCTTTTACCCATATGAAGTCTAACGCCATCTATAATACAAGCATGTGATTCTGCATCATAAACAATAACATCTTTTCTATCTACTAATGTATCAATAATTGATACAACTCCCTGATAGCCAAAGTTGAGCAACATTGCGTCCTCCTTGCTCACAAAATCTGCAAGTTCAGATTCAAATTTTTCATGATACTTTGTGTTTCCAGACATAATTCTAGCTCCCATAGGATAGGCCATGCCCCATTCTTTTGCAGCGTCTGCATCTGCTTTTCTCACCTCAGGATGGTTTGCTAAACCCAAGTAAGTGTTAAGTGACCAGACGAGTACCTCTCTTCCACGAAATTGCATTTTAGAAGCAATTTCCCCTTCCAATTTAGGGAACATAAAGTATCCATCATCCTCATGGGCAAATCTGCCTAGTGGTGTCTTACTAATATCTAATTTTTTGAAAATATCCACGCTTATATTTATTATGCCTTCTTTTAAAAACCGCAAAGGTAGTATTTAATTGATTCTCGGCAAAAGTAAGCAATACAAATTGTGAGGAATCAATAACTATATGCATATAGTGCTTCAGTTAAAAATTGGGCAGTTAAATTGAATCAAATTAAAGTTGTATTTGAGTTTATTAATCTATTCCCAAATATTTATTCTTTATTTGAAGCAATTATTTTCAATTCAGTTTTAATTAGTTATAATATTCAAATATTTTATTCAATTAATGACTGGAATTGGGAAGACATTTATACGAATACAAAATGCATATAAAAAAAGTGGTCTTGTTTTTCTTGTTGTATTTCACGGCAATTTATGGTAATAGCCAGAGTAGGGAATACAACAGTTTATACCCAATAATTAACGAATATGTAAAGAATTTTTCTAAGGAATTCAGAAAAATACTGGAAGATCGTCGCTACAGACTAAATGAAATAGTTTATTTTTTAGAAGAGCAAAAAGAAAAAAACACGCCGTGGCAATTAATTTTTATGAGCACAAATCAATCTTCTGTAAGTCAAATGACACAGGTATGGTCCAAAGCAGCTGCCTATTATTATGGGTTCAAAAACTTCCAATCATTTTCTTGTGGGATTAAACCAGACAAAATATCTGTCAACACAATTGTAACACTGGAAAAGGCAGGCTTTATTGCATATAAAACCAATGTAGATGGCATAGAAGTTTATAGAATAAAATATTCATATAACCTTTCGCCAATTGTCGTTTTCCCAAAGAAAATCGGACATGTAAAAAACCCATACAATAATTTTATGGCCGTAATTGTTGATGAGAACGCAGAAATTAATATATCGAATATTGAAGGAACTTACCATAGATTGTTATTGGAATATACAGATCCTATCGGTTATGAAAACTCTGATCAGGAAGTTGAAATTTATGAAAAAACTTGCCATAAAATCGCTATTGAAATGTTTTATGTATTTGCGCAGTTACGAAAAAGACAAAAGTACAATTAGAATGAGTCTTGCAAATTAGCACACTTAAAATTATTAAATTCCAGATAAAGTGAACTGATGAAAGAGATACAAAATATTTATAATTTGGTAATAGGAAACCTGATTATCCTCATCCTGATGGCAGCAACTGTTACACTGATAATGATGTACAACAATCTGTCGTCAACGGTTCAGACTATGTCAAAAGTCATGATTCAGGATCGTCTTGATCTCACAAAAAAAGAAGTACATAATATTTTTGAGTCTTTAAATAAAAATTTACAAACAGCTAGAAGTCAGGGAAAGAAAGGATTGTTCGGAAATTTGCTTTCTCATCAAAAGATAAACGCCATTTTCATACCGCTGTTAAAAAACACATCTTCGATTTCGTCATTGACTATTGCAAATAGTGATGGTGATGAATATATGCTGCTTAAAAACGACAGTGTTTGGATTACAAGGAAGACAATTAAGGGCAGCAAATACACCTTGCCAGTTGAATATTATTGGAACGAAGACATACATGGAAAGGAAATATTAATTGATAAGAAGGAACATCTAAAACCTTATGATCCACGTTTGCGACCTTGGTATAAATTATCATTTGAAAATAAAAATGATTCTTCTATCCAATGGACTTCTCCATATACGTTTTTCACAAGCCAACAACCTGGAATAACAGCTACTACCAAATGGTTTGATCGTATGTCAAATAAATATTATGTGATCGGCATGGATGTTTTGATTGCTGATTTATCTGAATTTACCACAACCATTGATGTGACAGATAATGGAAAGGTTTTTATATTATCAGATAAATTTGAAGTGATTGGTTTGCCAAAGGATAAGCGATTTTTAGATAATAATGCCATAAAAGAATACACGCTTAAAAAGCTGATAGATCTTGATATTCCTGTATTGAATACTGCTATAGATGCGTATTACAAGCGAAACACAGATCGTGGTATATTTTCATTTGAGTTTGAAAGCCAAAGATGGTGGGCAGGAATACAAGACTACTACTTAAGCCCAACAAATAAATTGTCGATAGGAGTTGTGGTGCCAGAGACCGATTTTTCAGGTGAGATTGCAGATACAAGGCGACTGTTGATCGGTGGTTTTGTAATGATTTTTTTATTCTTTCTTATTATTCTTTTTTCCTTTTTTCAGTTAAAAAAAGCGAATAAAATTATTGCTATGGAAAAAGATAAAAACGAGCAATTGCTACTTAATACGCTGCCAGTAAAAGTTGTCAATGACCTCAAAGAAAATGGCAAATCTGAGCCGCAAAAATTTAAAAACGTTACAGTTTACTTCTCAGATTTAGTGGGTTTTACAGATATTTCTGCATCTCTTGATCCCAAGGAGTTGATCAATGAGCTTAATGATATTTATACCTCCTTTGATGAGATTATGATAAAATATGGTTGCGAAAGAATTAAGACAATTGGTGATGCCTATTTGGCAGTTTGCGGCATGCCAGAAAAAAATCCAAAACATGCAGAAATGATGCTCATGGCATCATTGGACGTAATGAAATATATTGAAGACAGAAGTGAAAAATCTCAATTGAAGTGGAAAATGAGAATTGGATTGCATTCCGGTAATGTTGTTGGAGGTATTGTCGGTATAAAAAAATATATATATGATGTATTTGGTGATACTATAAATACAGCTTCAAGAATGGAAAATAATTCAATACCAATGAAAGTTAATATATCTGAAGACACATATCAGAATGTTAAAAATTCAGCCTTTATTAAAGAAAACAACATCGTTTTTGAAAACAGAGAGGCGGTTGAAGTAAAAGGTAAAGGATCAATGAATATGTATTTTGTTTCTCAAATTAGCGATCGCACATAATTATATAAAATTGTATTATTTAGTGATGCTATAAAGATATGAGGTTCAGAGAACCTGCAACAGTCGTTACTTGATTTATGGAAGAAATAATTTACACCTCCGAGCATCACAGATGTCAGCTGGTGTTAATTGCTAAATTTTTGCTTCCCTAATCCAGCTTTACATTTTCCCTAAATATTGATAGTTCCACACCTGGAATACATTGGACTCATGTTGAGGAATATAATATCTTGTTATCGAACATCGTATAGCCAATCTTAGCATAAAATTTTTTTTACCAAACACAATACATTGCGCAATTTGGGATGATTTATGCATAATATGGTATTTGGTATATACTTTCCTGTATCTACATTTAGATAACAATTAATTTTTTTTTGTGGCTTACTGACATGGATAACATATAGGATATGCAGAGTAGCGAAACGAGTTTTTACAAGAAGAATTGGCGTTGGTTTGTCTTAGGGACACTATTTTTAGCCACATTTCTAAACTATTTTGATAGGCAAACCCTTGGAAATGCCCTAGACCCGATCAGCGATGAGTTTGGCTTAAACCTGAGTCAACGCGGTAAGCTCATTTCTTCTTTTATTTATGTATATGCCATCACACATTTTTTTATAGGTATTTTTTTAGACAGAGTCAAGGGTATCCGATGGCTCTTTCCTGTAATGGTAATCGGATGGTCGGTAAGTAATTCATTGGTATATTTTGCCCAGGGGTACACCCATCTGATATATCTTAGATCTATGCTTGGGGTTTGGGAAGCGGTCAATTTTCCCATTTGCTTAATGATTATCGCGCGCATATTTCCTGCAAAGGAAAGAACCCTTGCTGTAGGTATTTTTGGTAGTGGCGCCGCCATTGCCACCATTCTTGCACCCAGCTTTGTTATTTATTGTTCATCTGTAGAAGGGCTCAACAATTGGCGCTTGAGTTTCATTCTCTCTGGCTTACTGGGGTTTGTTTGGCTGATTCCTTGGTTTATGATTTTCAAAAATCCTGAAAAACATTCGAAAAGCTGGCAAGAGGCCATCGACAGAAGGAATAAGGCGACTCATGCCAACAAAATAGTCGATGTACTGAGGTCGTATCAAAAGATCATTAAATCTCCAGCATTTTGGGGGCTTACCTTCATAGGATTTGGTATCGTACCATCCGTTTATTTTGCAACACAATGGTTTCCTACTTATTTCACGCAAGGCCTCAACCATGATTATGACCTTACTTTAGGGCCAAAATTATCAATTATATATTTTACCCAAGACTTGGGTTTATGGATAGGGGGAGCTGCAGTTTTGTATTTATCAAACAAAGGGCTTTCCATTTTAAAGTCTCGAAAAATTATCATTACAGTCGGTTTTCTTATGATGCTGTCAATTCTGTTCCTTCCGAGTACTACTTCTTTCCCCTTAATCGTAATTATTCTTTGTGTTTACGTATTTGGTTTTGGAACGATATTAGTAAATCAACATGCCTTCAAGCAGGATATTATCATTACTCACGTAGCAACAGTTGCCGCCTTGATTGGTGGAATCGAAACCCTATTTGCCGCTTTCATCAACGATGCAATAGGTGAAATAGTACACAGGACGGGCAACTTCAATATCGCCTTTTACATTTTCGCTGGCCTGGCATGTGTTTCATTTTTGTCAGCCATGATTTTTCTAAAACCTAAATGGCTAAATATTAAATAATAGGGAACTAATAAAAACTTGATCGGCTGGTTTTATGGGGAAATGATATTATAACAAAAACTGAATATAGGTTGCGTTATTTAAAACATTATAACAAATAAGCTTGCTGTCAAACTTTCAACTAATAATAGAACAATTAATAAAAAGATATTAACTATGGACATGTTTCAATTTAAAGAGTTTTGGCAACCATTCCGCGAAGACTCAAGGCAACTAAAAGAAGTGTTGCCTCATCATGATGATTATAATTCACTGTTAAAGCAAACAGATATGCTTGCTTACTTAATTCGTAGCTACACCACGTACGAGATGACTTGTGGATCATTAGGACATCCGGGAGGTTCTTTCTCCCAGTCAGAATTTTTGGCTGTTATGTTCAATTACGTGTTGCGATACGATGCAAAAGACCCAAAGTGGGACATGAGAGATGTGTTCTATTTATCAAAATGCCATGCTTGCCCAGGGTTTTATTCTGCGCTTGCTTTGGCTGGGTATTTTAGTGTAGAAGATCTCAAGGGGTATGGAGCATGGGACTCGCATCTCGAAAGTCATCCTGATGCCCTTACTACTCCTGGTATAGAAATATCTGGTGGATCTCTGGGCCAAATTCCAGGAGTCGCCGTAGGCAGAGCACTTGGCATGAGAAGAAATGGACCTGATGACAGTGATAGAATGGTTTATGTGCTGATGGGCGATGGCGAAAGCAATGAAGGATCGGTATGGGAAGCTTTTATGGCTGCAGGGCATTATAAACTTGATAACCTTGTATTTATAATTGATTATAATAAAGTGCAGGCTAAAGGATTTATCCATGCAGATATGGGTCTCGAACCATTGGCAGACAAACTTCGTGCATTTAATCTGCAAACTTATGAAGTGAAAAATGGACATGACGTAAATGAATTGGTGACGTTATTTAATAGCCTGAAAACACAAAGAATAGGCAAGCCTCATGCGATAATCCTGAACACAATAAAAGGAAAAAGCGTGGGTATGTGTCAATACAATCCGAATTGGCATACAAGTGCACCTCGCGAAGTGAGTATGGCGCAAGATTGGCTAATGGAGATGTGGGATAAATATGGCAAACATCTTGGTGCGCCAAAATCCTTTCCTGAGCAGTTGGGCAATGCTATTGAGATAGTTCCTCCGCTCAATAAAAATGTTGATGCAGTAAACGAAAAACAAGCTTAAAAAAATAAAAATGGCACAGTTTATAATTCCAGATAGAGACAAGACAAAAGAAATGCGCTTTCAAATGGGTTATGCTTTAGCAGATATTGCTAAGGACCACCCCAATATTGTAGCGCTCGATGCTGATTTACGTACCAGTTCAGGTTTACATATTTTCGAATATTTTCACCCAAGCAAATTGGTGAATGTGGGTATTGCTGAGCAAAATTTATGTGCGATCAGCACTGGCCTTAGTCAAGAAGGATACATACCGTTTCCTTGTACTTTCGATGCATTTGTAAGAAGATATATGGATCAATTATATATCCTGCTTGCTTACAGCAATTCAAATGTAAAAATTCTTGCTGCTTACGTTGGGCTTTTTACAGGCAAAGCCGGAGCGACTCACCAGAGTGATAAAGAGCTGGGGATGTTGTTGCGTATTCCAAATCTTACGGTTCTCGAGCCTGGGTGCAACGTAGAAATGAGACAGGTATTGAGAGCCGCGGCAGAAACAAAAGGGCCCTTTTATATTCGAATAGTCCGTTGCCAAGTCAATGAAAATGACTTGGCAGATGATTACCAATTCAAAATAGGAAAAGGCGTTACCGTGATCGATGATGAAAACCCTGAGATAGGTTTGATCACTACCGGATATATGATTAGAGCATCAAAAATTGCGGCGAAAAAACTACAGAAGAAAGGCATAAGAGTAAGACTGGATCATCACCCCAGCCTCAAGCCATTTGATAAAGAATTGTTGTTGGATATGGCCTCTAAAGTAAAAGCAGCTGTAACCGTAGAAAATCATTGTATCAGTGGCGGATTATTTTCGTTGGTAGCGGAGGCCTTTGCTCAGAATGGGGTAGGATTGAGGGTAGGAGCAATAGGTACCGACCCCAACGATTTCATTCACACAGGTCATGTCAATGATTTGTTGGTGCATTACAAAATGACGTCGGACGATATTGTTGAGAAAGTAGAGGAAACTTTAGCATTGGCTGAAAAACAAAATACAGTATTGATTTAGGTTTTTAAAATAGATTGGGAAATCGTAAAAGGTTGCCCATTTTGATGCCATAGAAAAGTGTTTTTTAAAATAAATAGTAAGCAAATATGAACGATATAGAGCTATTTTCAGATTATATCAAACTGGTAGGCTTTCCGACAATGCCGGTTGAAGAAGGAGTTGAAAAAAAACTTAATGGGAAGACTTTGGGGATCGTAAATGCGGCGAACTGGATTTCTCTGTGGTCTGTATATTTTGGTAAAAAGATTTTGCCTGGCGTTAGACTAATAAATATTTGTGATGACTCAGTGCAATGGCATTTTACTGAGGCTTTCAAAAATAATAAGCCCTGCCCACCACAAAAAAACCTCGACGCCTTTGCGCAGCATTCTGAAGCGCTATGCGAACGGGCAGGTGTCGATGCCATTATTCTCACTTGCTCGACTATGAACAGAGCATATAAAACTGTTCAGGCGCATGTTGAAAAATTCAATGTACCAATTATCCAGATTGATGAGCCGATGATGGAAATGGCCGTAGAAAATGGAGGCAAGGTGTTGGTTGTTGCCACCCTGGATACGACCGTGAAAAGTACGATAGCACTTTTGGAAGAAACGGCGAAAAAAAACAATAAATCTATAGAGATAGAAGGAGCAGAAGTAAATGATGCATTTGCCCTATTGGGTTCCGGTAAAATACAGGAGCATAATGAGGTCATTGCCAAAGCCATTCGCAATGCCCAAAAGAAAGATAAAATCGATATAGTGGTATTGGCCCAACTGTCGATGGCTGTATTTTCACTTAGCTATCCCGATCCGGTCAAAGAATTTGGAATAGAAGTGCTGAATAGTGCAGAAACTGGTTTTCAAAGAGTGGCAGAGGTATTGCAGAGGTAGAAGTCAGAAGACAGAAGACGGAAGTCAGAAGACTGAAAACGGAAGTCGTAAGACTGAAGATGGTGAAACTCAATGGAAGGTATTTTTTTCCTTCGAGTTTTCAGCTTTTCCCTTTCAGCTTTGAATTCGCAATTATGAAAAGAGTTTATCATTTATAAAATAAGTATGTCAGCAAAAATTGGTTTTATCGGCCTTGGGGTTATGGGTAGTTCTATGGCCAAAAATCTTATTAAGGGAGGTGAGGCAGTGACTGTCTTTGATATCGATTCCGAAAAAACAAAGGAGTTTGAAAGTTTGGATTGCAGGATTGCTACAAATTTCGAGGCGCTTTGTACAGAGGCAGAGATTGTGTTTTTATCCTTACCGGATTCGAGAGTAGTGAGTAAGGTTCTTCTTGGAGACCATGGTTTGCTATCCGTTTTGAAAAGTGAAAGTCTCATCATCGACCTCAGCACTATTGAGCCAGAAGTTGCACAAAAAATATATAGCCTAGCCAAGCAAAAGGAGATACAATATCTCGATGCTCCCGTAAGCGGAGGAGCAAAAGGCGCCTTCGAGGGTACTTTGGCAATCATGGTTGGTGGAGATCAAGCGGCCTTTGATCGAGGGATAAATTCAATGAGTAAGATAGGATCTTCCGTACAGCGAGTTGGCGAAAGCGGATCAGGGCAAATCGTAAAATTGATCAACAACATGATGGTGGCTGTGTCATTTGCCTCTGTGGCCGAGGGGCTTGCATTGGGACGTAAGTGTGGAATAGATGCCGATACTATTTACAATGCAGTCAAAGATGGGTGGGCAGGCTCCAAAGTTCTGGATGAAAGCATATCGGCCATATCCAGAAATGATTTTTCGCCGGGCGGCAATATCGCTCTTCACTCAAAAGATTTGAACTATGCACTGGCACTGGCAGAGAGCAAAGACATACCTGCTCCTTTTACATACAAAGTGAATGAGATTTTCAAAGCGGCAATTTCAGAAGGCCATGGCAATTCTTCTCAGCCAATACTAGTCAATATGTGGAACAAGGGGCAACTTCCGGGGTAATGATAGAATGATAGAATGGGGAAATGAGAGAATGGGAAAATGATGAAATAATGCTTGTCCGCCGAAGCTTTAGCGTAGGAGGGATAGAATAAAAAAGTAATACAAAACGGCAACAAATTAAATGAAAAACGTTTCGGCATTTAAGCATTATATCATTGACGCATTTTTAGTAGAATTAAAAGGAAAGTAAAAACAATGGGAAAAATAAAAGTCGGAATAATAGGATCAGGCAATATTGGGACTGATCTTTTGATTAAGCTACAGCGATCAAATATTCTGGACCTGGCAATTGTTGTCGGAATTGATGAGAAATCAGAGGGATTGGCTATTGCCCGAGAGCGGGGTGTAAAGACCTCTGCAAACGGCATTGAAGATATACTCAAGGAAGAAGGCCTGAAAATAGTATTTGACGCTACTGGTGCTCGAGCGCATATGAAGCATGCCGCACAGCTAAAAGAAGCCGGCATATTTGCCATTGACCTCACACCCGCTGCGGTAGGTCCGTATGTGGTTCCTTATATCAATTTAGATGAGCATATTCATGAGCAAAATGTAAACCTGATCACTTGTGGTGCCCAGTCAACTGTACCTTTGGTTTATGCCATTAGCCGGGTCGCAGAGGTAGAATATGCTGAGATCGTTTCTTCCATTGCCAGCAAAAGCGCTGGCCTGGCTACCCGATATAATATTGACGAATTTACCATCACTACCTCCAAAAGCCTGGAGAAAGTAGGAGGTGCAAAAAAAGGAAAAGCCATCATTGTATTGAACCCTGCCGAGCCTCCCATCATGATGCAGAATACGGTGTATGTGATGGTCAACGAAGTCAATGATGAGAAGATTCTAAAGGCTATAAAGAAAATGGTTACAAAGATTCAGGAATATGTCCCTGGGTATCAGTTAAAGCATCAGCCAATTTTTAAGGATAACCTTATCACCATTCAATTGAGAGTGACCGGAAGTGGAGATTACTTGCCGGAATATGCCGGAAACTTAGATATAATGACCGCAGCTGCAGTAGCAACGGGAGAAAAAGTAGCCCAAATGATGAGTGTAAAACTATAAAAAAATGACGGAGAACAAAAAAATCAGGATAGTTGATACCACATTGCGAGACGGCAGTCATTCTATCTCTCATCAATATACTGTCGAGCATGTCAAAAATATAGCGCATAGCCTCGATGATGCTGGTGTAGAAATTATTGAAATTTCTCATGGCGATGGTTTGTCAGGTTCATCGATCAATTATGGGTTGGAAAAAACAACCGACAAAGTGAAGCTACTGGCTGCCGCAGGATTAAAAAATGCCAAAATCGCTGTGCTACTGTTGCCGGGTATCGCTACCCGCCACGATCTGAAAATGGCGCATGACAATGGCGCTCAGATAGCACGCGTAGCCACGCACGTAACAGAAGCCAACATCGCCACCCAACATATTGGTATTGCTAAAAAGCTGGGCATGGAAACACTTTGTTTTCTGATGATGGCGCACATGGCCGATGTCGATACGATGGTACAACAGGCAGAGCAAATGCAAAACGATGGTGCCGATTGTGTTTACGTTGTCGATTCGGCAGGAACCATGACGCCAAATGAAGTTACCAAAAGGGTGTCAGCCATGGTCAATAGGCTCGATATCAAGGTAGGTTTTCACGCACACAACAATCTCGGACTGGCCATTGGTAACTCTGTAGCTGCCGTTGGGGCCGGAGCCACCTATATCGATGGATCGTTGAGTGCCATGGGTGCTGGTGCTGGAAATGCCATGCTCGAACTGCTGGTCGCTGTATTTAATAAAATGGATATTCACACAGGCATAGATCTTTTTAAGGTGATGGATGCTGGAGAAAAATATGTAAGGCCTCTGCTGACAAAGCCTATTGAAATCACCAATACCATTCTGACAATGGGCTATGCTGGAGTATATTCTTCCTTTTTATTGCATTGTCAAAATGCTGCCAAACAGTTCGGTTTGGACTCACGGGATATTCTCATGGAACTGGGCAAGCGACGTACAGTAGGAGGGCAGGAAGATTGGATTATTGATGTGGCGGCAGAAATGGCAGCGGCCAAATCCGGAAATAGTTAATAATATTTGATAAATGTTTTTCTTATTTAAATAATAGAATCATGTCTTTTATTGCAACACGAAAAAATCTAATTCTTGTCTTTTTATTTATTCTAATCAGTTTCGGAGAATCTCCAGGAACTCCAAATAATACCAATATGAGTTTAATACAAATAAATGCTGCTAAAGCCAGCTTATTAGAAAATATGGATGCCCTTTCAGAGGCAGAATTGAAAACCCTATTTGATAGTGATAATGCCGAGGCATGTCGCAAAATAATCATTGATGGAAACTACCGTGGTCAATCAAAAGTAGATTTTCTGCAAGATTTTATCTACAAATGCCCTGTTACATATTCCATCAGAAAAAATATGCAGCAATTATTGCAAGCACATCTCGATGCCTTTGGAAAAGATCAAGACCATGACCTGATGATTTTTCATGCATCCGATTCAATTTTCAATCCCTTTGGCGGATATATCTCTTACGATGAGGCCTTGGCACAGATTAAGATAGGAGATGAAGTGCAGGCGTTTCATACCATATTTGAAACTGGCAGTAACAAGAATACTTTTGTGCATAAAATGGAAGCACATGCCAATGAGATAGAATATGTACTGGCGCTTACAGATATAATTTATGGCCTTTGCCTGGTTTCAGATTTTGAGTATAGCGATAGGGGTGTGAAGGTCGATCCTAAAAAAATAAAATTGTTTTATGTAGAAAAAAACCACGTCATTGCCCTGCATCCGCTCGTGGTACACTCTGGGTCTTTATCTACCAATCCCAATAACCACTTTTCTATCATGGTATATAAAAAAGCCACGGACGACACCTACGTTTATCCGTTTGCCATTCCTGAAGAATGGGAACAACACAAAGATTTGATCAAACTAAAAGACCGGAACAAGTACTTTCTGACCCTGGAAGATGGCCCTGGAGATATTACGGAAAAACGCTTAAGGATACCATAATTGATATCAAGAGGTAGCAACAATCAGTTATAAAACTTTTCAGAAGTTGGCAGCTAGTGTTTTGTGTTTAACTCAAATTTTTAGGAAAGATTTAATTGACTCTCTTGAAAACTCAGTGGGAGTGGAATTTTAAATTTGGAGAAAAAAGAAACGGAATACTCAGAGGTATTATCACTTTTCTTACCGAATTCCAAATTTATAAATCGTGGTAGTTTTATAGAATTCATCTGGAGTTAAAACTGTAGATGGAAATTGGGGTTGGTTGGGCGAATCAGGATAGTGCTGGGTTTCCAGGCAGAAAGCGCCATGTCTGGGATATTTCACATCATTTTTCCCAGCTTTATTACCATCAAAGTGATTGGCAGTATAAAGTTGAACTCCGGGCTCAGTTGTCCAACATTCCATGGTGCGTCCTGATGATGGTTCGTAAACTTCAGCATATTTAATTAATTCACCCATTTCATTATTGAGAATATAAGTATGATCATATCCTCCGCCAATCTTCAATTGCTCATAATTATCCTTGATCCGCAAGCCAATTTTAGTAAATGCATTAAAGTCCATGGGTGTATTTTCTACATCCCAAAATTCTCCCAATGGAATTAATTCTTTATTGCCGGGGACAAACTGATTAGCAAATATTTTTAATTCATGTTCATAAACAGGATCAAAATTTCCTCCGGCAAGGTTGAAGTATGAATGATTGGTAAGATTTACGATGGTGGTTTTATCTGTCGTAGCGAAGTAATCAATCACCAGCTCATTTTTATCAGTAAGTGTAAAAACAACTGTAACATCCAGATTTCCCGGATAACCTTCTTCCCTGTCTTTGCTGAGATAATGAAGGGTTAATTTTTGCTTGTCAGATTTTTCATTAATCACTTCCCAGACTGTATTACTAAAATTTTTCAGCCCTCCATGAAGATGATTTTTTCCACTGTTTTGAGCGAGTTTATATTCCTTTCCATCTAAAGAAAATTTGCCATTAGCTATGCGGTTACCATATCTTCCTATGGTTGCTCCAAAAGAATTGTCTCCATTTACATAGTCGTTAATGTTGTCGTACCCAGTAACAATATCATCGAAATCCCCATGGTGATCTGGGGTAATGATTGAGGCAATTTTCCCTCCATAGTTTGTGATTTGCACAATCAGATCATTGTGGTTTTTGAGATTGTACAAGTCAACATTTTTACCATCTATGGTTGTTTTGAAATTTTCTCGGTTCAACATTTTTTGTTTTGCGGTTATGATAGTTAAAGAACTTTGCTCGTTTGATTTTCTATTGCATGAAGTAATAAAAAATGTAATTATAAGTTGAAAATAAACTATTGGTCTCATTGATTTAAATTTAGAATTTTCTGTATTCGAGGGAAACCTTTTCTAACTGATTATGCTGATTTTCCCAGATGAACATTATCGTTTACGTTGATTTGCAAGATATGCCAGTTGCTTGATAATTTTTTATAAAGTTGATATTTCTCTTAATCATATAAAAAAAGATATGAAGAATTCAATTTATTATTGTGATGGTAATGCCAATACTATGGCTTTAGTGTTTCATTTTTACCAATAGAAACTTATTATTTGTAAATTTGATCTATGGAAAACCAAGGAATTGATGTTGAAATTGATGAATTAACAAACTCAGTTCAGAATGTTGTTTCTGGCGATAGTTTTCAAACTGAAGTTTCTTTGGTGACCAAATCTGATTTGAAGACAATTACAAAAGTAATGGGTTGGCAATTTGATTGGAAAATTGAATTAAAGCACCCTGAACGTGATATTTATAAATTGACGATTGTTAATAACCAATCAATAATTCAGGGGTTAGTAAGTTTGGAGATTAAATCAGATCATGTTTATATGCACCTTGTTGAAAGTGCTCCGTTCAATAAAGGAAAATCAAAAATATATTTAGGAGTTCCTGGTAATTTGGTGGCATTTGCGTGTAAATTGTCTTTTCAAAGAGGAAATGAGGGAAACGTAGCATTTATTTCAAAGACTCAACTAATAGACCACTATACAAAAAGTTTAGGGGCTTTTCATTTTGGTGGAAGGTTAATGATTATTGAAACAAAAGCTGCTATGAAGTTAATCAAAAGATACTTTTCGAATATATAAAACTATGGGAAAGCAAAGAATAGAACTAGACGTTGATTTTATCGGAACTCAGGAATCAACATTGACTAAAAAAGAGGAAAAAACAATTAGCGAATATATACGTGTCCGTAGGGCTAAGAAGAAGCCAAAGACTTTGAAAGACAAAATTAAAGCCTAATTTCAAGGCACGTGTACATAAAAAGGGCGCTTTGCAAAAGCGTAATGACAAGTACTCGTCATACTGAACTCCTGTCCTTTCTGGCAGGCTGGTATTTCAGCATTTGTTGGTTATTTTCAATGATCCCAACCATTGAGAAATAACGCTTTCATTCTCAGCAAAAAAAACGACTCATATCATGAGTTTTTATGGTTTTTGCAACAGCTATTTGATCTCAAATAGTTGACAGATCCTGAAATAAACTTGCTTGCAGTAGGCAGGTTCATGATGACAACAAGAGTGGAGTTTACAAACAGGCACCAACAAAAAAAGTAATTTCACATCCTACCAGTTTTATTGCAATAATACCAAAGCCAGAATTTTCAGTTTGTATTGATCACTTATTTGGTCATATTATTTAGAGATTTAAAAAATATTTCATCCTCTTTTATGTCAAAAATATCGGCTATGTTTTCTTTCTAGTGTTCAAAAAGCAAGACTCAAAAAGCAAGACTCAAAATGTTTGACTGCCATTTGCCACTTGATTATAAAAAACATATTCTTGTATAGAATATTTCATTAAACGGATCATTTTATAAATGATTGATTTGTATAGTGCTCCTTTCCTTTCCAATAAAAACAAACTTATGAAAATAATTACTGACAATTTCCTGAAATTGGCGATCGCTTTTTCACTGATACTTTTGGTTTTTTCTTGCTCGCCCAACAATAATGAAACTTCGGATCCTCCAAATATTCTATGGATTGTAAGTGAGGATAATAGTCCGTTTTTTGGTTGCTATGGAGATGAATTTGCTACCACGCCTACATTTGACAAGCTGGCTTCTGAAGGCATTTTATATGAAAATGCATTTGCGAACGCCCCGGTATGTGCTCCGGCCAGGTCTACGATTATAACCGGAATGTATCCTCCAACAATGGGTACTCAAAATATGCGCAGTACTTATCCTACTCCTGAATTCATTAAGTTTTTCCCACAGTTTTTAAGAGAGAAGGGATATTACTGTACAAATAATGCTAAGGAGGATTATAATATAAATAAGCCGGAAGGAGTTTGGGATGAATCTTCTAATAAGGCACATTATAAAAATAGAAAGGAAGGGCAGCCATTTTTTGCCATATTCAATCTGGGAGTGTCTCATGAAAGCTCAATCCACAAAAGTATTCCAAATGATCAGCTACGGCACGATCCGGCAAAAGTTAAATTACCTCCCTATCATCCTGACACCCCGGAAATGAGGCACGACTGGGCGCAGTATTATGATAAAATAGAAGATTTGGATGGGCAGGTAGCAGCAATTCTCAAAGAGTTGGAAGAATCTGGTGATGCCGAAAATACCATAGTGGCATATTACGGAGATCATGGTGGTGTAATTGCAAGAAGCAAAAGATTTGTATATGAGTCGGGGACGCATGTGCCTATGATATGGAGATTTCCGGAGAAATACAGTCACTTGTCTCCCGGAAAGGCAGGCACCAGATTAGATCGCCTGGTGAGTTTTGTTGACCTGGCACCAACCATGTTGAGTTTGACAGCAATTGCAATTCCTGAATACATGCAAGGGAAAGCTTTTTTGGGGAAACAAAATACCAAGCCTGGAGAATATGTACATTTATTTAGAGGAAGGATGGATGAGCGTATAGATATGGTACGTGCTGTAAGAGATAAGCAGTTCAGATACATTAAAAATTATATGCCTCATCGAATCTACGGACAATACATAGAATATTTGTGGAGGGCACCATCTTGCAAATCTTGGGATGAAGCATATAAAGCAGGTAATTGCAATGAACAGCAAAGTGCCTTCTGGGAGCAAAAGCCTCCTGAAGAATTATATGATGTGACCATCGACCCCTGGGAAGTGAACAATCTTGCGGGAGATCCGAAATATAAGGATGTTCTTACGAGACTGCGCCATGAAAATGAAAGATGGATGACTGAAATTCGAGACACCGGTTTAATGCCTGAAGGAGGTATGTCAACAAAAAATCAAAGTACGCCATCATTTGATTATGTACATTCTGACAATTATTCGATAGATGAAATTCTGCATGCAGCTAATGTATCTACGATGAGAGATGATAGTAAAATGGACGAAATCATTTCTTTTCTCCAGGCATCAGATCCGGTTGTAAGATACTGGGGAGCTACCGGATGTTTGATATTGGGAAAAGCAGCAATTTCTGCTAAGAGCGAATTGAAAAAGCTATTGGAGGATAGCAATCCTGATGTACGAATCACTGCCGCGGAGGCATTGTGTAATATGGGGGATTCCAAATCAGGAGGCCCGGCATTGATCGATGCACTCAATGAAAAAAACGAGATGGTGAGAGTACATGCTATGAATAGTTTGGAAATATTGGGAGGAGATGTTGCAAGATTGTCCATACCAAAAGTACTGGAGGTTGTAGGTGATCGCGAAGGTCGAGCATATGATTTAAGAGCAGGTAAAAGGTTGATTGAGATCTACGGAGAATAATTATCGAAAATATCCATAAATAAATGTCACGCCCATGCAACGATGGAGTTGACATTTGCATCTACTATGTGGACGACAAACTACATGAAGCTTCAAATTCAAAAGTCAACATTAGAAATTGATATTATTAAGGCTTGCAAAAAGCAAAATGCACAAGCGCAACGGTGGTTGTACGACCGTTTTTCGCCAGCAATGCTTGGGCTTTGCAAGAGATACGTTAGCGGAGAAATGGAAGCTGAAGATGTGATGATCAGGGGTTTTATGAAGGTATTTACCAAAATAGATTTGTACAAAGGAAATGGGAGCCTTGAGGGATGGATAAAAAGAATAATGATCAATGAGTCCTTGGGATTTATCAGAAAAAACAAAGCCATGTATCTGGAAACAGATATTGAAATTGCTGATCAGGAACCGAATTTTGATAAACTCTCTACCACACTTGAAGCGCAAGATTTACTGAAAATGATCAATGAGTTACCAAGTGGATACAGGACGATATTTAATTTGTTTGCCATAGAAGGGTATTCACATAAAGAAATCGGGGAGCTGTTGGGAATAAGTGAAAATACGTCAAAATCCCAGTTGAGCAGAGCGCGGTTGCATTTGCAAAATAAATTACTTGAAACAGAACGAGTTTTGGAAAAGATAAAGAGAAGCCAGGATGAAAAATAGACTTGATAAATTATTTAGTGGTCAACTTTCAAAACTTGAAAGTGCACCATCTGCGCTTGCCTGGGATAAGATTCATGGTCAACTTAATAAAAATAGAAGATCCCTTTGGAGCAGGCGATTGGGTATTGCTGCGACAATTTTCATCTTCATTTCTATTGGATATCACACATCAAATAATCAATCTATATTAAATAGCGAGTTGGTAGCTGAATCCTTTGAAGTAAAGAAAGAATTTGAGGAACAATCAGTTTTTGATACAGAAATTAAGGAAAATGATTTTAATGAGCATGACGTTGAGCATGAAGTAGAGAGCCCATCTATTGTTAGCGATGAGAAAATTATATTAAAAAAATCCAATCCGAATATTTCACTAAAAAAAGAGATAAAAATTTCGGAAAAGAAAAATGAAGTAGTAATCGAACAGCAAACAATTCATGAGGAAAGACCAATAGAACCTTTGCTGACTATTCTTGAAATGGAAAACTCTCCACAAGGTCAAGCGTCTGTGAAACAGGAGAAATCATATTCGCAAATAAAGATTATTTACAAAGCGAGTAAAAATTCTCAGTTGGTAGGTACAAAGGAAAAATCATATATAGATCGGGGTATAAATAAAATAAATAATTTTTCTGACAAGCACCTGTTCACCCAAGATAGAAAAACGATGTTGCGCAATACCAAGGAAGACTTGCTGGCATTGAATTTTGGTAAACTATTTAAAAATTAACTGACATGATAAATAAAGCGATACGCATAACTGTGATTTTAATATTCACTGTACAATTTCTTAGTGCTGAAAATTTTTCATCTAACAAAAATTTGACAGATACCATTGAAGTCCACTTTGGCGACAAAGGAACAATTTGGATAAATGTAGAAAGTAAAGAAGACCTTGAGGCACTTAAAAAATATGATATCAACATGATGTTGAAAGATATCTCTGTACCCACAAAAGATGAGTTGGAAGAAGAAGAGATTATCATTTTGCAAGATGATGATGGCACCAAATATTTAAAAGATACTGTATTGAAAGTAGAAAGTTCCTGGCTATGGGAAAACAAGATTGATAAATCGGAAGAAAATCAAGATGATGAAGAAATGGAATATGCTTATCAGCGTAAGCCACGTCGTTTTTCAGGCAGCAAAACCAGTTTTGTTTCTGTCTTTGATTTTGGTATAAATAATTATCTGGAAGATGGCAAATACCCTGATGATAATAACCAGCAATATACTGTAAGGCCATGGGGGTCATGGTATGTGGCTATAATGCCAACATTTCAAACACACATCGCAGGGAAATTTTCACTCGATTATGGCGGAGGAATTAGCTGGTATAATTTTAAATTTCAAGATCCGCGAACGAAATTGATTAAAGGAGAAGATGGGGTAATATTTGACCAATGGGATGTAGAATTGCAAGCCTCGAAAAGTAAGCTGACAGTTGTGCACCTGAATGCTCATTTTATTCCAATGTTTGATTTTGGCTACGAGACCAACACAAAAGTCTATGATGATGGATTTGTGCAAAAGAAAACGAGATTCAGAAGAAACGGATTTAGAATTGGTGCCGGGGCTTATATTGGAACAAGAATAGATAGCTGGCAAAAGCTGGTTTGGAGATCTACAGGACAAAAGAGTAAGTTGAGAGAAAAAGATAATTTTTACCTCAATAACCTAAGATATGGCGCCAGATTCATTCTTGGATATGGAGAAGTCGACATATTTGTAAATTACGATATGAGTACCATATTTGCCGAAAACCGTGGGCCGGAATTAAATGCTATAACCTTTGGGTTCTCATTTTAACCCGAATAATTCGGGAGATAATTATTGGAAATGTTCAATATACCTGCCTTGCCAGTGAGGTAGGCGTTTTTGATGCCTTGTCTCTGAAAAAAAATACCTGTCCGGTATTTCAAAACGAATTAATAGTGGTGTCCATATTCCTTCTTAATAATCTTATCAAAAACTGCCCAATGTTCTTCGGTCATTCTTCCTGGGGTAAAAAGGCAAATACCGGCAGCACCATTTTCCATAGAACCTTTGATGGCAATCTCCAATTCTGCTGGAATTAATCCATGGTTTTCAGGATCATTTTCTGCTGTTTTATTCTCTGGGTTTGGGCAAATAAACAGGCCGCTGTACAAGGGCATTTTTCCAGCCAACGCTGTTACACCTTCCTTGGTGACTTCACCCACCCATTCCGGTTTTTCTAAATAAAAATCATTGTAGTTCATTGGAAATACGGCATCGAGATTCCATTTATCCCATTCCTGCCTTGTGGTCTTTTTGGCTACTGAATTAGGTCCTGGGAATACTGCGGCGTTGATTTGCTTTCCTTTGCCATGCACCAATTTGGCTAATCTATTGACAATATTTGTGATGAGATCATACCGAAACTGTTTCCATTCCCCCACCTGCGAAGGGTCTTCAACTGATTTGATGTCAATGCCTGATTTATCTTTGAAATCACCAACACATTTATCGCAATAGCAATAGTCATATTCCGGGAATTCTCTGTCCATGACCAACCCATATTTATTCCAAAGACCTTTGCCGAGAATTACATCAGGAAACCGAATATAATCCAGATGGATGCCATCAACCTCAGGAACGTCAGCAACAGCACCATACATTACGGCTAAATATTCATAGACTTCCTCACGACTTGGACACAAGAATTTATAATAATCAACATAGGCCGGCTTGTCATATGCCGATTCGCCTTTTCCATTGATTGCGTACCATTCGGGTTTGAGTTGTGGATTTTTTGCCTGAATCATTGTCGGAATCCAAGTATGAAATTCTAAACCGGATTTTTTAGCAATTTTCCCAACGCGTGCATAGGTCTCCGGATTATGACCGCCATTGTACATCACGCCATCAATCCCCCTCATTTTCAAGGTATCAAATTGATTTTTTAGTTCTAGGTCTGTTAGTTTACCAGGGCCACCCATCCATCCATAAACAGGGATTTTATACTCCTGAGGTTTAGTGCACGATATAATGATAATGGCTGAAAGAAATAGTATAAAATTTTTCATAAACAGGCTTCAAAAAAGTGTGACAAAAATATAATAATTACTAATATCGCTTAACGTCTCCTTTAATCTCAATTTTCGGGTGTCGAACTACCGCCCGATATTCATATGTTACATTGGGCTTAATTCCTTCAATCTCAATGGAAAAATTTCCCATGCTTTCCACATTGATAAATTTTGAGTATGTCCATTCTCCACCGGACAGATTTTCAGCAAAGCCGGCATAGGGTCGATAAAGGAATCCTACTTCCAATTTTTCCCCGTTTCCGTTCTTAACCAACTCACCATGCAGCCTCACTTTTCCGTTAATCATTTCCGCATCCAGTGTGTTTACAAACGGCGGATCCAAAGCTGGCTCAACATTTTCCAACTTTACGACAATAGGATTTGCCCATTTATGATTGTTATAAATCCGCTGAGCGCGAACAACCGATATATGTAGTCCGTCATCTTTTTGCTCAAATCTTGCCGAGGCATCAGCGGCTGGATTATATTCTACCAATTCTCCACTTTGCCCCAGCACGTTTATCTTTGTTTTGGGGGTCGATTGTATTGATTTAAGCATAAATACTTTCCTTTCTCCTCTCGTCCAATCAGCATTTTTTGTTAAATAAACATACACCGCATTGCCATTCTTCGATTTTGAAAACCAAATGTTCTCTTCATTGGTGATGATCCAGGGGCGCACATTTTCAATAGATTCCATATTTACAAAATTCCATGCTGCCAATTCGCGGAGTCTACTTTCCTGCTCAATGGGCAATTCGCCATTGGGTTTCGGACCAACATTTAAAAGTAAGGTACCACCTTTAGCTCTACTCTCAATCAATATTTCGATCAGCCGTTCTGCAGATTTGTAATTTTCATTTGTGGGTTTATACTGCCATTGCGTTCCCATGGTCACACAAGCTTCCCAGGCCTCATTGCTTGCTAAACCGGGAATTGATTGTTCGGGAGTAGAAATTGCACCACGCGTAACCAAAATGTCAGGTTGCAAACGCCAAACGACTTCCTTAGATTTTTCCTGTAAAGGTCCCTCGCCACCATCAAAGAAAATGACGTCTATTTTTCCATAATTGGTCATCAGCTCTGTGAGTTGCTTTTCAGTATAATCAAGGTAACTTTCCATCACTTCTTCAGGAAATGGATTAGTAAATTTTCTTCTGACCGTCTGACCATTGCGATGCAGCCAGTGAAAATCTTCCGGAGAAAAATAAAAGCCAACTGCCAGCCCATATTTCCTACATGCTTCGACATACTCATTTACCAGGTCTTTTTCATATGGGGTATTTAAGATATTGAAATCTGTAGTATTGGTATCCCAAAGACAAAATCCCGAATGGTGCTTGGTGGTAAGAACAATATATTTCATTCCGGCCAGTTTGGCCAATATCGCAATGTCTTCAGCAGAAAACTTTTTGGGATTGAATGTCTTTGGCAATTCGTTAATAAATCTTTCGATATAGTCCTGAGATGCACCTGCCATGGAGTGGCTGATCACGACACCCAGTTGACTGTCAAAGCTAAAATGTATGAACATGCCGAGGCCGGCATCTTGTAGCCATTCAAGTCGCTCGGGTTTATTGCGATCCAAAAAAGCTTCCTCATATCCAGGTGTTGTCTGGGCAATACCACTAAGTGCGATCAATAATAAAAATGCGAGGTTAGATAATATTTTCATAGAAAATACTGGATATAATTTAGAAAATGTAGATATACGAATATAGTAGATTATTGTATCATTTAGGAGTCATGATTCAATGGTATCTGATAATTCATACTATAAGGTTTAGCACAACATTAAATATTTATTGCTGTTATTCAGCTTTTTTGAACTTCAAAAATAGAATCAAGCAATAGTGCCCCAAAAACATGTAGTTTCCAGTTCAAAAATAACCTACTCGTTTAAATTTTGTTGTACGCAGATTTTGGTTAGGCAAGTTAAATATCCAGAGGATGCTTGACTTGCCATACTATCATATAAACTAATTTTGCTTATTTAGTAAACATTATTCCTTTACACAATGGTTCGTTATAAAATTTTAACACATTGATTATGAGTGATTTACATGATTTATAAAATGTCTTATAAACAACTGATAGTCAGGTATTTAATTTATAATTCATCATTTATAATTAATAATTAAACGAAGTGTTGTTACAGACACTTACTTTTTAATAATTAATTTCGATTCGAACAACTTATCCCTTTGGTAGAGCTTAACCACATACATCCCATTCACCATGCCTGATACATCAAGTACGGTTTCCGATTTATAAATTTCCTGAGACATCAAGACCTTACCACTCATAGATATAATATGAACTGAGTAGCCGCTTTCAACCTTATCTAATCGGATCGTCAGTTCCTTTTCAGTAGGATTTGGTGATATGGTGATCATTTTTTTCTCCGACTCTACTCCTGTGATGATGTGTTCATCTATCTCTCCATTACAATCATTGTCGAGATTGTCAGTGATTTCAACCGCTCCAGGATAAACAGTATCATTGGTGTCGTCACAGTCATCGGCATTGATGGCATAACCAGCTGGCTGGGTGCAGGCAGTAGTTGTAGCATTGGCATCTCCAAAGCCATCTTCGTCGGTATCGGCATACCAGGTATCACCGGTAGTGAAGGTTTTATCAGTATCGTTGCAGTCATCTGCATTACTCACATACCCTGCTGGCTGGCTGCATGCCGTGGTAGAAGCATTTGGATCGCCAAAGCTATCCTCGTCAGTATCAGCATACCATATATCATCGCAATAGGTATATATCGATACCTTTTCCTTAATATATCTGTTATTTATTAGATAAATTGTTTTTCCGTCATTCGAAAAAGCCACATCTCTTAGCCTCCCGTTTAATGCCTGATCTGCCCCAAAAAATCTTTTAGGATTCGGGTTTCCCTCTGTTGAAGGAGCGATTTCTCCATTTTCCAATAATTTCAATTGGTACAACTCCTGATCACTTTCATTGCCATTTTTTAGTGTTACAATCAGCAAACTGTTTTTCCATTCAGGAATGCCATCGCTTCCATAATAGATGCCATCTGATGGAGCTACTGTACCCCAGGCCAGCCATCCTCCCGCATTGTATGTCGTACCCCAGGCATAAAATGGTTGCACCAGTGAGTCGTTAGCAATACTTGGATGCGGGGTGTAGTTTGTTACATAATCCGTCTCTTCAGCATAATTACCATCGTGGTATCCGCTCACATCTTTCCATCCATAATTCATGCCTTTGTAAAGTATATTGATTTCATCGTCTGTCTCGGGCCCATGTTCAATATTGTAGAGCACATCTAAATTGGTGTTGTACATCAACCCCTGCGGATTTCGATGCCCACGTGTGTAGAAAGAATTGCCGGATATAGGATTGTCGGCAGGTATAGTTCCATCTATATTATAGCGAAGAATTTTTCCTATTTGAGTATTAGGGTCTTGGGTATAATCAGCAGGTACCGGATCAGTTACATAACAAGTACTGGATCCACCATGGTCTCCTGTCGATAAGTATAAGTACGATTGTGCATTTTGCTTTACGGCCAACAATCGGCCTCCTAT
>VAPM010159243.1_pt1 | contig 70275 bp, 58 predicted proteins | sample 3395091 | NCBI WGS metagenome assembly VAPM01 (sample SAMN08290445, study PRJNA428436) | hydrothermal vent metagenome | isolation source: Deep-sea hydrothermal vent chimney 3 | place: Pacific Ocean: Juan De Fuca Ridge
ACAACTTTGAAGCAATGGTTCCTGACAATGCTGTTAACAGATCAAGCGTATCATCTGTTTGAGCTTTTTAAACAAAATACTGTTACAATTAGAACTTAGCCATATATTGTATCGATTTAATATAGGTTGGTATTACGCAGATATAACCTTTTGAGAAAATCAAATCATCCAATAATCTTTAAATATTTCCATGAAATGTAAGAAAGGGAGAACTTAATAGAAATATGAATTCCAAGAATTATCATCTGCTATATTAATAAATTGTTAAATGTATTAATGGTATTTTTTGAAATTCGAAATTAATTGAACGAAAGGGCAAAAAATGGTAAACAATTTTTATTTATGCACACGTTAATTAAAAATATCATAATTTGAGAGTAATTAATTACGACAAACAATATTTTATTTTCGTTTTATTGCAACCTAGTCAATAATATTCACGTATCTTTGCAATGAGGATTAGACAATAACTCAATAACAATATAAAGTTCTGAACGTCGTTAGTGTCATTCAGGTCTTTAATCCGAGAATGATTTTCATTCAATTGGTAGTTACAAAAAAGATTTGTCTTAATAGTTTTTCATAATTTTGGGTGTTTAGGTTGAATAAAGGCAAGCTGCTAAGTTTGCCTTTGTTTTTTCTCATTTTTTAATATTTTACCAAATACCAGTCCTCATAATCACTAAGAAATTCATACGAAAATATCAGGTGTCAAATAGATAAATTTCTGATTTTATGACATAGATCAGTAATTTTAAAAGTGATTTTATGATACCCAATATTTGATTCTCAAATTGTTGCTTTTCATACCCTATTCGGTTAGATTTACTTTCAACCATAAATCTGGATAAGATTTTTTAATTTTATTTTTACCCAAAAAGCTAAAAATTATGAAGACATATGATGAGAAACACATAAAAAATGTTGTATTAATTGGAGGGGCGAAAAGCGGCAAGACTACCCTTGCCGAAACCATGCTTTTTGAAGCGGGGATAATAAAAAGAAGAGGCACGGTTGAAGATAAAAATACAGTTTCGGATTATCATGAAATTGAGCATAGTAGAGAAAACTCTGTATATGCAACATCTCTTCATACTGAATGGCGTGGTTATAAAATTAATATAATCGATACTCCAGGTTTGGATGATTTTATGGGAGAGATTGTCTCTTCTCTCAAAGTCGCTGACACATGTGTACTGTTAATTAATTCTCAACATGGCGTTGAGGTAAATACTGAATTAATCTGGAATTATGTAGATCAATTTAGAAAGCCTGTTATCATGGCAATCAATCAGGTTGACCATCCAAAATCAAATTTTGAAACTGCAGTTGAATCAATAAAAAAGAGATTTGGCGCACCAGCAATATTGATGCAATACCCAGTAAACCAGGGAAATAAGTTTGATACCATTATCGACTTACTCAAGATGATAATGTATAAATTTCCCAAAGAAGGAGGTAAGCCAGAAAAATTACCTATTCCGGAAGATGAGATTGATATAGCCAATGAGTTGCACAATGAATTGGTAGAAAAGGCTGCGGAAAATGACGAAGAACTCATGGAGCTTTACTTTGAGAAAGGAAGTCTCAATGAAGATGAAATGAGAAAAGGATTGAAGATCGGAATGATGAAACATGAAGTCTTTCCGATATTTTGCCTGTCTGCAAAAAATAATATGGGCAGTGGAAGAATGATGGGTTTCATTGATAATGTAGCCCCTGCGGCTACGGAGATGAATCCCGAAATCACCACAGAGGGGGAAGAAATACCTTGTGACTCGAGTCTGCCTACTTCCATTTTTGTTTTCAAAACCATCGTAGAGCCATTCCTTGGGGAAATCACCTATTTCAAAGTATTGACTGGAGAATTGAAAATTGGGCAAGACCTTGTTAACAATCAGAATGATACTACTGAGCGATTCAACCAACTATTCATAATGGATGGAAAGAATAAGAACAATGTCGAAAAGTTGGTGGCCGGAGATATTGGAGCATCAGTAAAACTCAAAAACACGCATACCAACCACACCTTGCATGATAAAAGTGTAAGTTATGCCATAGCTCCTATGGAGTTTCCCGCCCCTAGAATTACCACTGCCATTGAGCCTAAAGACAAAAATGATGATGAGAAATTGGCTGAAATACTAAGAGAAATTCACGAGGAAGACCCAACAATAATATTTGCCTACTCCAGAGAATTGAAGCAATTGATATTGCATGGCCAGGGAGAGCTCCATTTTGCAGTAACAGAATGGAAATTATCTAATCTACATAATATTGAAATTAATTTTATAAAACCAAAAATTGCATATCGAGAGACAATACAAAAACCTGCAGATGCCGATTACCGACACAAAAAGCAGTCGGGTGGGGCAGGGCAATTTGGTGAGGTTTATATTAGAATTGAACCATATTTTGAAGGTATGCCCGAGCCAACTGACTTTAATGTAAGAGGAAAAGAAGTAATTGAATTGGAGTGGGGAGGTAAGCTTATTTTTTATAATTGCATCGTAGGTGGTGTTATTGATACAAGATACATTCCTTCAATTATGAAAGGGATTATGGAAAAAATGGAAGAGGGTCCAATCACAGGATCTTACGTACGCGATATTAGGGTAATGGTGTATGATGGAAAAATGCATGCTGTCGATTCAAATGATATTTCATTTAAGATAGCAGGAACGATGGCTTTTAAAGAAGCATTTGTGAAAGCAGATCCGAAAATTTTAGAACCGATTAATGATCTTGAAGTGATGGTCCCAGATGACTTGATGGGTGATGTGATGACCGATCTGCAATCAAGAAGATCTATCATACAAGGTATGGATAGCAAGGGAAGTTATAAATTGATCAAAGCAAAAACTCCATTGGCCGAAATGTATAAATACACAACTGCACTCAGGTCCATCACGCAGGGTAGAGCTAGTTTTTCAACGAAATTTGCAGAATATTTACCAGTACCAATGGATATTCAACAGAAGTTGATGCGCGAAACCAAGACAAAAGGAGAATAGGGGAGTTCATTTCATTAATAGAAGTCCCCAAATGAAAGCCCAGCTTTTTATTATAAATAGTTGGGCTTTTTTTGTTTTTTAATACGTATTTACAATTGGTTTATTAATATCTTTACGTCCAATTATTTTTAAGAAAACTAATATGAAAAATACACTAATATTAACTTTTGTTGCAACCATCTTTTTAATTTCAACCAACTTGTTTGGGCAAAATAAAGTCGTTAGAGAGATATCCTCTTTTGACCAAGTAAAAATTTCCGATAACCTGAAGGTTGTATTTAAAAAGGCAGATAAAGAAAAAATAACAATTGTGGCAAATGGTATTGGATACGATAAAATTGTTACCGAATCTTCAGGAAGAGAATTGAAAATAAGAGTTAAAACTGGGATTTATAAAGACTCTGATGTCAATATTGTAGTTGAATATGTAAAAATCAGATCTATTGAAGCATCAAATAAAGCAGATGTCAAATTCCAGGAAATATTAACTGGCGATGAATACAAATTGAAATCAACCGGAGGCGCAGTAATCCATGTAGAGTTTGATGTATCTGCTGTGAAGGCTTCACTTTCCAATGGCGGTAGAATAGAAATTTCAGGAAAGGCAGATTTGCAAGAAGTGGATGCCGGCCTTGGGTCAAAGTACAACGCTTATGAATTTGAAACCGAAAATGGGTACATCAAATCAAATACAAATTCTAATGTTGTGGTTTGGGTAAAAAATAAACTTGAAGCTACGGCAGGCTCAAATGCCATTTTAAAATACCGTGGGAAACCGACAGATGTAAAATCCAGCACCAACCTTGGTGGAAAAATCAGTGGTGATTTATAAATAAAAACTATAACACTATGAAAACGGTTAAAAACTTAAATAAGTAGGCAAACAGGCACCACCCTTATTTCTTGATGGACGTAATCCGCATATTCCTTGGTGGTTTTCTTTTCTTCAAGGGAGTAAATTTTATGACAGACGCCCAACCTTTAAGAGATATCATTTCACCCAATGACGGATTTGTAAATTCTATGCTTATTTACCATTATGTAACCATGGCATATTTCAGAGGTGGGATTCTCATTGTGCTTGGCCTTTTGACAAGGATTGCAGTTGCGATTCAAATACCAATATTGTGGGGCAGTTGCTGTCAATTTTATTGTAGCTATGCGACCTCAAAATTTTATTGTAGCTACTGTAATTCTGCTGTTGTCATTCTTTTTTGTGGTTGTCGGATTCGGAAAATATTCTGCAGATTATAACCTGAAAATGGAAATGTAAATATCTAACAATGTATTGTGGATTAGCGTCAATATTATAAGTAGTAAATTCTGGCAAGAGGTTGATCGATTTCTTCCATCTCACTTTGATAGTCAAATTGTAAATCTTCGTCTAAATAATTCAATGCTTTTTTGATGTTAATCAGCTGTCTTTCATATAGATTAACCAACACCTTACTTTCTTCATATGGAAGTTTTAGCTTACGCATTTCTTGACAATAGCAGATCAATATTTCTACTTGAGCCTGCTTAGAGCCAGAATATTTTATGAATTTAGTAGCCATGCGCAAAATTTTCCTAATACTCTTTTTTGCAAAATAAAGTGTATTTGTATTGACTGCGGCAAACTCTAATTCGATTTCACTTTTAATTTCCTGTCGATAGTTTTCCTCATCGTAAGCTTCGAATAGAAGATAATTCAAAAGCTCCTTATTATTCCTGGCATATTTAGCCATTCTCAAGCAGCATTCTAAAACCTCTGAATGTGCGCGTCCTTTCAGTTCTTTTTTCAGCTTGGCCAGTGAAGCAATTTGCATATTTCAATATATTGAAAACCTTATATTTATTATAGATGTCTTGTCATGCAATATTCAATATTTTTCAATTGAATTTATAAATTAAGTTTTCATTTTGATAAATAAGTTTTAACTTTTAATTCTAACTAATCTCTATAAAACCATGAACACCTTACTAAAAATTAATCATCTTGCCGTTTGGGCATGCGTAGTATTATCATTTATTATTGGCTTTATCTGGTACGATCCTTTATTTGGAGATGCATGGATGGCCTTGGTAGGTCTCGATCGTGCGACTGTAGAGGCCAATCCTCCCGGAGCTGGTATTTGGATCATTAATATGGTAAGCTCCGTTGTACCTATGTATGCCTTGGCATGGCTATTTGTCCAACTTGATGTACGTGCAGGATTACGTGGTGCAGGAATAGGTTTATTGATTGTTTTTTCATTTCATTTCTTATCTACCTTGGTCGGTAATATGTTTGCGCAAGCACCATATGAACTTACCTGGATTACTGGAGGATTTGACTTGGTGCTTATAACGATTTCAGGATTTATTCTTGGAGCCTGGACAAAAAATGCTTAAAAAAATTGATCCTTTCAAATGGCTTGGTTTCATAATTGAATTATAAAACCAAGCCATTTTTTTGGATGAATATCATCTACTTTCCATATAATTCATCCAACATCTGCCCAAGTTCTTTATGGATCATGGGGGCTGTCTCAGGGCCAAGTGAATTAACCTCGCCATATGGGGCACTATTTCTGCCATAAGTGAATGGTTCATCTACATCCCACTGACTTTTAGGAATTATATACCCGACCATATCATTTGCCAATCCAAAAACAAAATTAAAATCACCTTTCATCTGAGCACGAATATATGGTACTTCAACAGGGTCGATATCATAATCCTGACCTTGAGGAGCTTCTACTCCGCCATTGACTATTTCAGGGTAAATCTCTCCCGGTACTGTAGTAAAATGTGCCGGACCTATGGAAAAAACAGCAAGTTCTGACCTTACCTGCATCCATCCGTTCATGCCCCTATCCATTAAGCCCAGTAAAACTCCAAGCCTGAAAATCGGATTTTTAAACTTCAAATCTATACTTTTTGCACGTATGGAGATTCCTGCTTTTTCGATATAATAATTTGAACTATCCAGGGCCTTCAATCCAAGATAAGCTAAATAGTCGCCCTGTGCTTTAGTTTTCTCGTAGGTAGGTTCTTTATAAATATTTCCAGTTAAAATATCTTTTACTTCCAGACTGGGATGTGTCACCATTAAACCTCCTACTGCTCCATTTATATAAACAGCAATTCCTCCTATGCCTTTATGCAAAATACTATCTTCATTAAACACACCATTTTCTACTCCTTCACGTAAATAATGAGGAAAATCGGAACTAATCAATAGATTCTCACTCCATAGTGTTTCGGGGTGATCTGCCCACGCAACCAGTGTGCCAAGTGTCTCGTTAGTTTCGAGGCTTATGGCCTGCATCATTCTTAACCCTTCATCAAAAACCAGGGGCTTTCTGGTATCCTTTAGCACAATAATTGCATCGTTTGGATTTATAGCCAGTTTAAATTTTGCAGGTTTTAAATTGTTTGCGGCTTCATCAATAGACTGGGCGGTATTTTTCTTAAGATCCGCAAGATATGCTTGGTTTACTCCGCTCTTGAAAGGGCTTTTCCCCCAGATCCCAATCAAGTCAGGAGCTTCATGGCTGTGGGTAGAACTAATCACCGAATAGGTTATTCCCGATGCTTCGCTTATCATTTCCTTTACATCTATAATATCGTCTAACATAAAACCAATCGCATCAATTGATGTAATGGCTATTCGCGATTGACCATCATCAACGACCATTGTTCTGGCCCATAGTTTATCATGAACTCCATTGGCTGCTCTCTTGTTACTAAATCCGGCGATCCAAATTGCATCAAATTTGCCATTCCCATTTATATCTTCATAGGTATCTCCGTCTTCCGGTTTATATTTTGCATCTCCATTAACATCTGTCCAACGATCACTTATCTCCGGTGTAATACTGATAGCAGAAAAACCTACCTTCAATTCACTTTGAATTTCATTTTTTATAGAAATATCCACATGATAATTGGGATGCCTGTCTCGGGCGTTGTAGTAAAAATAAGCCAACAATATCACTATAAACCCAGCAAATAGAATTAGAAAACGCTTGAACCACTTATTCATAATTATTATTGTTTAAGGTACAAATTAGTACAAAAATAGTGAGTTAAAAAATCAAACACATAGTTTGTTTTTCTTCACCTGGAGCTTTAACATGTCAGTGCTTTGCCCTTTAGGAATTTACTTTTTATCTCTGCCAAAAGCATATAAATCTGGGCAGTTCTGAAATGCAAAGAAATGTGATGAAAATCTTATTGCACCAATTTAATCTTCATAAAGTAGAATTTGAAATCTATAAAAACATTAACGTTAATTAAAAATATGATAGCTTAAGCTGGTTAGCGGATAAATATTATTCTAACTTAGACATATTGACATTTTATTATTTACTACCATCATGAAAAGCTCAAACTTACTTCACTTATTGGTTGCTATGTCTATGCTTCTTTTTTGGACTTGCAAAACCAAAAAGGAAAATAAAATAACAGATAAAGTAAATGCAGTTATCAAAGAGACCGGATTTGTAGCTAACCCTCAAGATGTTGAGGAATTTAAAATCACTACTTTAGCCATAAACGATAAAGCGCCTGATTTCAAATTACCCGCCATAGATGGTAATTTTTATACCCTTGATAACTTTGCAGATGCTAAAGTCCTTGTGGTTATTTTTACTTGCAATCATTGCCCAACTGCACAGGCCTATGAAGACAGAATTATTCAGTTGGTTAATGACTATAAGGACGAAGGTGTCCGAATTATTGCCATATCGCCCAATTCTGTTAAAGCCTTGTTACCGGAGGAACTTGGATATTCTGATATGGGTGACTCCTATGAGGAAATGAAAATTCGTGCCAAAAACAAGAAATATAACTTTTTATACTTGTATGACGGAGATACACAGGAGACTTCCATTAAGTATGGACCTATCGCAACTCCTCATGCTTTTGTATTTGATAAGGAAAGAATCCTAAAATATGCTGGAAGATTAGATGATTCCGAAAAGCCAGGCACTGCCAATGCCGATGATTTAAGAAGCACTATTGAGGCGGTGCTTTTAGACATAGAAATCTTAGAGCCAGAAACTAAAACATTTGGCTGTTCGATCAAATGGGGATGGAAACATAACTGGACTGATAAAGTGAACAGTGATTGGGCCAGAAAGCCTGTAAAATTAGATGAAATTGGCACTGAAGGGGCAAAGTTTTTAATGAAAAATGATTCCGACAAATTGCGATTGATAAATATTTGGGCTACATGGTGCGGCCCATGTATCATCGAATTTCCTGAGTTTGTGAATATACACAGAATGTACATTGCAAGAGATTTTGAGTTTATTTCGTTGAGCACAGACAAGTTGGATCAAAAAAATAAAACTTTGAATTTTCTCAAAAACAATAACTCTGCAGTACAAAACTTTATTTTCTCAGACACAGATATTTATAAACTTATTGATGTTGTAGACTCTGAATGGAGAGGTGCATTGCCCTATACTGTTTTATTGGAACCAGGAGGAAAAGTCATTTATAAAAAAATGGGAATAGTTGATCCTTATGAACTCAAGAAAATTATTGTAGATCATCCAATGATCGGGAGGTATTATTGAGCGTTTAAAATGAAAATATTCAGGAGGTTATTTTTAAAATTGTATTGATTGTACTAACACTTTCATATTTTGTATTTGGATGGATAAAAAAAATTGATACTAAAAATCAACGTGTAATAAACGTAGAGCTTTGGGAATTCAATAAAAGTTTGAAGGATTCTATTGCAGTATTGAATTAAAGAATTTGCAAATTATAAAAAAATATCATTAGGAGACCTCACTAAAAAATATCTATTTGAAAGCTGTTGATTCTACCCAATTTTAGTCTCAAGTCAACGCTTAATAACATTTATTTTCTCCACGGTTATCAATCCCCCCTTTACATTTTCTTCCAAAAATGGCATCAACTGATTTATCTTTTCTTCAGCATCAACCAACTCGACAATGATTGGTAAATCTTCTGATAACCTAAGAAATTTATCGGAATGAATCTTGCTCGTTGCTCCAAAACCCATGATCCCACGAACAACCGTTGCCCCTGCCATTTTAAGCTCCTGAGCCTGTTTTACTATTGCTTCATAAAGTGGAATTCCGAGAAGCATATCACTTTCACCAATAAATATTCTGACTAGTTTGCCTTCATCCATATTACTTTCTATTTTGTCCATACAGCATATTTTACTTCATCATCTCAATTGTCCGACTAACAATTTAGATAGAAAAAATCCTCCAATAACCATGAGCAACCCAATAATATTATTTGCCAATAAATTGTACAATGCGAGCTTTACTTCTCCGTCCCGATAAAGATTGAGCGTTTCCAGCATGTAAGATGAAAATGTTGTAAAACCTCCCAAAATCCCAACAAACAAGAATATCCTAATGTTTGGGCTTAGGCTTGACGATTCGAATATTCCCCACAAAAGGCCAATAATAAATGACCCAATCAGATTGACTATGAGCGTACCAATTGGGAATATCCAATCAAAAAACTTATATGAATATCCCGATACTGAGTATCTTAAATATGTACCAATTGCTCCTCCAACAAGAATAAATAAAATTTTTGTCATTCTTCCTTTCAGTTTATCATGCGGAAAACACCAAATTAAAATTAATTATTTCTAAAATCGAGTGAATTCACTAAAACCTATATTGAGCAATAAATTACACCCAATATTTATCAATTTTTGTAATCGATAATATTTTAATTTCCTTTCTTAATTTATAACTTCGCCAGCATGGAATTAGAAGGAAAAATTATTCAAATAAACCCACTACAATCCGGCGAAGGAAAAAATGGGACTTGGAAGAAACAAGATTATATTTTAGAAACGAAATCGCAATACCCCAAAAAAGTTTGCATCACTGTTTGGGGCGACAAAGTTGATCAATTTGCCCTTAGTGAAAATGAAGACGTAAAAATCTCCATCGAACTGGAAAGCAGAGAATACAATTCAAGATGGTACACCGATGTGAGAGCTTGGAAGGTAGAAAAAAGCAATAGCCAGCAGCATGAATCCGGCGAGCCCGAAGTTTTACCTCCTTCAAATGATCCTCCATCAGGGGAAGATTTGCCTTTTTAAAATTAATTTGATTTAAATTAAACAGTCAGCAGTTATTAGGACAAGTAAATCTTAGACTTGATTTGGAGTTGTAGAGAAAAGCGATTTCAATAAATCTGATCGCTGTTGATATATTTTCAATAAAACGTACTTCTGATCTTAAAATATTCTTGGAGAGGTTGTTCAATAATCTTCCGCACGGATCTGGAATATTACGATATTTTAATATCATTTAAGGATGAGCATTTACCCATACATCACCATCTTCAAAAATTTCCTTTTTCCAGATTGGAACTGTCTTTTTTAGTGTGTCAATAATATATCGGCAAGCCTGAAAAGCAACATTTCTATGAGCCGAAGATACCGCTATCACAACTGCATCATCACCTATCTGTTTTTTTCCAATAGCATGAAGAATAGCTACTTTATTAATTGACCATCTTTTTTTTGAGTCCTCAACAATTTTTTCCAACTCCGAAATCGCCATTTTCTCATAGGCTTCAAATTCTAGCCCTACCACTTTTTTACCTTTGGTGGCATTCCTTACTGTCCCTACAAAAACATCTATACCTCCGGCAGCCTCATCACGTACAAAATCAATTGCCAATTTTATGTCCAATGGTTGAGTATCGAGTTTAATCATATCATCCTCCACTCACGGGCGGGATTAAAGCAATTTCATCATTTGATTGAAGTATATCCTTATCTAGCGCATATTCACTATTTACGGCAATCGCCATTGAATTCAGTTCAATAAGTTTTGGATATTTATCTTGCAAAATCATTTTAAACTCAGCTACGGATATTGACTGCTCCACGTCTATAGTTAATTTTTGCTTACCAACCATTTCTTTGGAGATTCCAAATAAAAGCACATTTACAATCATAATATTGTCTATTATTTATCAAAAATAGCAAATGTACATTCGAAAAGAAATATATTTGTAAGCACAGATTATTATTGAAAATGAAACTGCGATTAGAAAATAATATTGTTAAAATCAGGCTATCCCCAGAGGAGATAGATAGGTTAGATTCCGAAAAAATTATATCCGAAAAAGTACAAATTTCCGATGGAAACAAATTCAGTTATTCAATTCAAATAGTTGAAAATATAAAATCGTGTACCGTAAGTTTTGAAAACAATTCATTAAAAGTCTGTGTTCCCAGTTTGACAGCTTCTAAATGGATCGAGTCTAATCAAATAGGTATCATAGCATCCATTGATTCGAATCTGGGAGAAAGTATAATATTGACCGTGGAAGAAGATCTCCTTCCTCGCAGAAAAAAAAATAAATAGTTGCCTTATGCTATTGAGAGATAATTTCGGCAGACCAATAAGGTATTTGCGATTAGCTGTTACAGACAGGTGCAACCTAAGGTGTTTTTACTGTATGCCAGCTGAGGGGCTTCATTTTTTACCCAAAGAGAAATTACTTTCTTACGAGGAAATGTTGAGACTTACTTCTCTTTTTACAGAAATGGGTGTTGAAAAGATTAGAATTACCGGAGGCGAGCCATTCGTAAGAAAAGATTTGATAAGTTTTTTGGAAAGATTATCTGTTGATAAAAACCTTGGAAATTTAAGTGTTACCACAAATGGAATTCTCACCAAACCCTTTTTGCCAAAATTAAAAGCTATTGGTATTGCCAATATTAATATGAGTCTTGACTCAGTTGAAGAAAATAATTTCAATAGAATATCCAGGAGGAAAGAATTTGCTAGTGTGATGGATACGTTTCATCAAATGATAGCTGATGGATTTAAGGTAAAAATCAATGCTGTAATTATGGACGGTGTCAATGATCATGAAATTATTGCATTGGCGAAAATGGCAATGAAATATCCGGTGTCGGTTCGTTTCATTGAAGAAATGCCTTTTAACGGGTCATTGAAAAATGCTCAGCCAATAAAATGGAATTATAGGCGAATTCTCGAAGAGCTTAAGCTGGGATTTCCTGATATTCGCAAAAGTTTAACCAGCTCAAATTCAACATCAGAAAATTTTACTTTTGATGGCGCTATTGGCAATGTCGGTATAATCGCTGCATATTCCAGGACTTTTTGCGGATCGTGCGATCGAATTAGAATTACATCAACCGGTGAGATGAGAACTTGTCTTTATGGGCATAACGTATTGGACTTAAAGAAACTTTTGAGAGAAGGACAAAGTAACGAAATGATCAAATTGAAAATTATTGATGTTATAAAACACAGAGCCAAAGATGGCTTTGAGGCAGAAAAATATCGAAATGAAGGCAATCCAATAGGGGAATCAATGGCGATAATTGGAGGCTGATTTTTAATACGTTGTTGTTTATTACCGATATCGTAATATCAATATTAAAAATTACAATTCTTTATCGTTTTATTTGTATTCGTTAATTTTTAAAAATTTAAAAAAGAACAAAAGAAAAGATGAGCAAAAAATACAGCCTTCCATTTGGAACCGTTACACGAATGGTAATTTTAATGCTTTTCTTTTTATTGCTATATACTTTTTTGATTGAATTCAAAAACTTCCTGTACCCAATTTTTTTAGGAATTCTATTCGCTTATCTACTTCATCCGGTGGCTAAATTTTTTGAGAGAAAATCTCTTCCCAGAATACCTGGAATTCTCCTGAGCGTATTTTTAGGTGTTTTTATCGTTTATGGAACTATATTTTTCATATATACGCAATTAAAATTTTTACTCCAAGATCTCCCAACTCTTGAAGCTCAAGCTGTAAAAAACATTGATACTTTTGTTTATCAAATAGAATCCCAGTTTGGCACAGTCTCAGAAGAGCAACATACTACCTTAAAAAAAAGCATTTCTGAGTTTTTTAAATCAGGCACAGATAATCTTGATTTAATATTGACAGCCACAGCCCAAACGGCGTTTACAATTTTCATCATGCCGGTTTATATATTTTTCTTACTTTACTATCGAAACAAGTATAGAGACTTTGTATTGATGGTACTTCCAGAAAAGGGCCATCAAAAAACTGATGATATTATTAAGGAAATCTCAATTGTCATTAAAAAATATATGGGAGGTGTATTTATTGTCGTCCTCATTTTATGTGTCCTTAACTCACTGGGTCTTTATTTTGTTGGTGTAAAGTACTGGCTACTTTTAGGACTTATTGCTGCTATATTCAATTTCATTCCCTATTTTGGAACTATTCTAGGTTTTATCTTTCCATTGATAATGGCCTTACTTACAGGAGATGGCCCAGGTACTGCTGTCGGTGTAGTAATTCTTTTTATAATAATTCAATTCCTTGAAAACAATATTCTGACACCAAATATCACAGGTGGTCAGGTAAGAATAAATCCATTCTTTATTATTCTTAGTGTACTCATTGGGGGAATTATATGGGGAATTCCAGGAATGTTTATAGTAGTACCTCTAATGGCTTCAATAAGGATTGTTTGCGAAAAAATTGAGGCCTTAAAACCCTGGGCCTTTTTGATTAGTGATGCAGGTACCGAAAAATATGCATTGACAACAGGTAAGCTGAAAAAGTTTTTTACCTGGAAAAGCCAGGATTAGTATTGCGTATTGAAAGATTTACCTTTGGCTAAAATGCTAATTTTCAAGAAAAATATTTACCAGTTTTTTCCACTCTTCGTCCATGGAATAGTCCGGTAATTGCTCACCTATTTTAGAATACCAATAACAAGCATTTGATAAATCTCCTTCCCTTCTGTGTAGATAGGCGTGTATCCGATCTCCTTCAATTCCACTTGTTTCCTGAACGATTTCGTGTGCTTTGTCCCAATTTCCATTGGCCTCAAGCCATAGTGCTTTCAAATTGAGAGAAATATTTTCTGGAGGAAAACTATCAATTATCGATTTCTTAAATTCCATGAAAGTCATATAGTTGAGAAATAATTGTCTATTGTTAAATTCCTATACGCAGTCGCTAAAATCAAAGGAATCTAAAAAGCTGGTAGTAAACTGCCCGGATTTAAATATTTCATCAGACATCAGTTTTTTATGAAAAGGGATAGTGGTTTTTATTCCTTCAATGATAAATTCATCTAATGCTCTTTTCATCCTCACTATGCATTCATCTCTCGATTGCGCAGTAACAATTAGTTTGGCAATCATGCTGTCATAGTTTGGAGGAATAGTATAGCCTGCATACACATGGCTATCAATTCTCACCCCTTGACCTCCCGGGAAATTTAGCGAAGTAATCTTTCCTGGACTTGGCCTGAAATCTTTGGATGGGTCTTCTGCATTAATACGACACTCCATAGAGAATAATATTGGATAATAATTCTTCCCGGATATTCTTTCGCCGGCAGCTACCTTGATCTGCTCTTTGATAAGATCAAAATTTGTAACCTGTTCGGTAATAGGGTGCTCTACCTGAATCCTGGTGTTCATTTCCATAAAATAGAAATTACTATGTTTATCGACCAAAAATTCAACTGTTCCTGCCCCTTCATATTTTATTGCCTCACCGCCTTTAACTGCAGCTGCTCCCATTTTATCCCTTAACGCCTTATCAACTACCGGTGAAGGTGTCTCTTCAATAAGTTTCTGATGTCGTCTTTGAATCGAGCAATCCCTTTCAGACAAGTGGCATACATTTCCATACTTATCACCAATAATCTGTATTTCTACATGCCTTGGGTTTTCTATAAATTTCTCAATATATAAGTCTTCATTACCAAAGGCAGCACCTGACTCCATTTTAGCAGAATCCCAAGCTTTCTTAAAGCCATCTTCAGCTTCAACTATTCTCATACCTTTACCCCCTCCACCTGCTGTTGCTTTTAGGATAATAGGATAGCCAATTTTTTTTGCTTGTATTTTACCTTGTTCTATACTTGGCAGTATGCCCTTTGCACCAGGTACCGTAGGCACACCGGCCTTTTTCATTGTTTCCTTGGCTGTGGCCTTATCACCCATTTTATTGATCATTTCCGGAGAAGGGCCAATCAACTTTATATTATTTTCTTCACAAACTCTGGAGAATTCAGCATTCTCAGCTAGAAATCCATAACCGGGATGGATAGCGTCAGCATTTGTAATTTCTGCTGCTGCAATTATATTGGGTATATTGAGATATGATGTACTACTTGGCGCAGGACCAATACATACTGCCTCATCAGCAAATCTAATATGAAGGCTTTCGCGATCTGCTGTAGAATAAACTGCAACAGTAGGTATTCCCATTTCCCTGCAAGTTCTAATAACGCGAAGTGCAATCTCTCCTCTATTGGCTACTAATATTTTTTTAAACACGTGGTATAATCAATTGAATGAAAAATATAGTAATCTTATGAAGGATCTACTAAAAACAACGGTTGATCAAATTCTACCGGAGAAGAGTTCTCCACCAAAATCTTAACAATTTTACCAGAATACTCAGATTCTATTTCATTGAAAAGCTTCATCGCTTCAATAATGCAAACTGTTTGCCCAACTTTAACTGTATCTCCAACCTTCAAAAATGGATCGGCTTCCGGGTTTGGATTTATATAGAAGGTCCCAATCATTGGTGACTTAATTTCGATATAATTATCATTCTCTGCGGGAGTTGCTGAATCCACAGAAGGGACTTTTAATATTGGTGTCGCTGGCGTTTCTGCAATAAATGCAGGTGACGCAGCCACAGAAGAGTTATCTACTACAGTATTGATAACAGTTGCATTCTTTTTTACAGAAATTTTAAATTCCTGTGTCTCAATATTAACTTCATCCAAACCTGAGTTTGAAATAAAATCAATAAGGTCTCTAATTTCTTTAGCTTTCATATAATTTATTTTACTCTTTCAGAATAAGATGATGTCCTTGTATCAACTTTTATTACCTCTTCTTGATTTATGAATAACGGCACTTGAATTATAGCTCCAGTTTCCAGCGTCGCAGGTTTTGTTGTATTGGTAGCTGTGTCTCCTTTTATACCAGGCTCGGTATAAACAATTTTTAATACTACAAAAGATGGGAGTTCTACAATTAAGGGTGTTTCTGTTTCGTCATGATAAATCACATCCACCTCCTGGCCTTCTTTTAAAAATTGGCTTCCCTCAATAATTTCAATTTGCAAACCAACCTGATCAAAGGTAGTAGAATCCATGAAGTGATATCCCATATCGTCACGATAGAGATATTGATGTGGTCTTCTTTCAATTCGCGCAGTGGTTACTTTTACGCCCGAGTTAAATGTTTTTTCAACTACTCTACCCGTCTTTAAGTTTTTTAATTTAGTTCTAACAAATGCAGGGCCTTTCCCGGGTTTTACATGTTGAAATTCTACAATAGTGCACAGGTCATTATTGAATTCAAGACATAAACCATTTTTAAAATCTGCGGTTGTAGCCATAATCAAATTTTGAATCTAAGATTAAAAATCTATTGTTAAATTAAAAATGCGTTTCAGCAATTAAATAGTAATAATTGTTGCTGTTTTTTTGATTATTATAATTTATTTATTTCAATATTTGTATGCAAATATATTCAATTATAAGGATTCAAAGTGATATATTTTGCAAAACAAATCATGCTTTTTAAGAAATAAAAAAGGGAACTATCGCTCCCCCTAATATAATTTCAAATGCCTTGACTAGGCCAATACTTCATTTTCAATGATCACTTTTCCTTTGTAATAAAGTTTACCTTCATACCAAAAAGCTCTGTGAGGCATATGATGCTCACCAGTTGTAGGGCAAACAATCAAATTTTTCTCATTTAATTTTTTATGCGTTCTACGTTTATCCCTTCTTGTTCTCGAAATTTTCCTTTTAGGATGTGCCATAACTTAATTTTTTAACTCTTTATTTTTCAATTTTTCCAATTCACTCCATCTTGGGTCAATATTAGAATTTTCCTCTTGTTCATTTTTTGAAGAAAATACTATAATATCATCCATTGAATCATTTTCATAACGTGGGTGTAGTTTTTTCATTGGAATTGCTACGCTAATGTACTCATAAATATACTTCCCAACATTAATCATCTGAGTATTAAATGGGATCATTTCGATTTGGTCAGAAAGCTCACCAGCTTCTTCTCCAAATTTCAATACAATCTCACTCTCAGTTTCCAGATCATAATCAAATCCATCAAGGCTACGGTCACAAATTAATGCTAATGTGCCCTTAATTCTGAACAATAATGATATAATAGATGTCTTTTTATCGAGAATTAATTCGACTTTTAGACTTCCATGATCTATTAAACTATTATCAAATAATCCAAAGAACTCGTCTTTAATTTGATAGTGGAATTCATGCAGCCCTAAATCTATTTTTGATAATTCTATATCGTAGTCTTTGAGCAAATTCATCACCCTCATTTTTAAGACCGCAAATGTAGATATTATAAATTGATATTTAAAGAAAAGAATTGTTATTTATTTTACATTTTGCCTGCGGACATTTCTTTAATTTTCACTGTATTCGCTGCCAGATATAGTGCCTCTCTCATTGATAGAGGATTTGCGATATTTTTTCCTGCAATACTATATGCTGTTCCATGATCTGGAGATGTCCTCACTTTTGGGATTCCACATGTAAAATTCACACCATTCTCAAATTCTAGTAATTTGAAGGGGATCAATCCCTGATCATGATACATTGCCAAAATCCCATCATATTTTTTATGTTGCAATGTTCCAAAAAATCCATCAGAAGGAAACGGTCCATAAACCAGATGCCCTTTGTTTTTAAACTTTACAATTACTGGATCAATCCTTTCATTTTCTTCGCTTCCCATCAAGCCATCTTCTCCGGCATGAGGATTTAGTCCAAGTAGAGCTATTTTTGGTTTTTCGATACCAAAATCATTTTTCAAACTTTTAAGCATGATATTCAATTTTTGCTCAATAAGCTCTTGCGTCAATTTTTCGCTTACCTCACTAATCGGAATGTGGGCAGTTACAACGCCAACTCTTAAGCTTTCTCCAACCATTAACATGAGATTCTCCTTTGATCCCAGTTCATCAGAAATATAATCGGTGTGTCCAACAAATTGGAAGTCATCTCGTTGAATATTCTTTTTGTTTATTGGCGCAGTAACTAAAGCGTCAATTTTATTCTCTTTCAAATATTTAACCCCTTCTCTTAATGCCAGGTAAGCGCAATTTCCAGCTTCATTTGTCACTTGCCCAACTTTTATTTCTACCATTTCCGACCAGCAGTTCACAACATTAATTTTTCGGGTATTTATATCTTTAATAGATTTCAATTGGCTATACTGAAACTCTTCATTTTTTAGCATATTCCTGTAAAATGAAAGTGCCTTTGTCGACCCAAATATTATTGGCGTCATATGATTTAGAATTCTTGCGTCAGATAATGCTTTTATAATTACTTCAGGTCCAATGCCATTGATATCACCTATTGTAATTCCTATAATTGGTTTTTTTTGTGTCTCTTTGTTATTTGATAGTTCCATAATTATCAACCTATATTATTTATATTATAATCAATCAGTTTTGAAGAATAATCTGCAATTTGCACCTGCAATTTAACGGAAAATTTATATGCATGGTGTAAGGCCAAAAAAGTTTTTAGGACAGCACTTCCTCAATGATGAAAATATTGCATTAAAAATTGTGGATGCTCTCTCATGGGAAAGTGAATTTGAGACCATACTTGAAATTGGGCCAGGAACCGGGGCACTTACAAGCATTCTGGTCGGGAGGTCATTTAATAAATTAATTCTTCTGGAAATTGACAGAGAATCAATTGGTTGGCTAAGAAAAAATATGATAGGTGATAATATTGACATTATTGAAGGTGATTTTCTCAAAGCAAATATTGGTGATCTGTCAAAAGCGGATTTTTCGATCATTGGCAACTTTCCATATAATATCTCAAGTCAGATTTTTTTTAAAATACTAGAATCAAAACATCAAGTTAAAGAGGTTGTATGTATGCTACAAAAAGAAGTGGGAGAGCGAATATGTGCTTCACATGGCAATAAAACTTATGGCATATTGAGTGTTCTGATCGGGGCGTATTATGATACCGAAATATTATTTGATGTGCCTCCCGATGTTTTTATACCTCCGCCAAAAGTAGATTCTGTGGTGATCAAGCTAGTGCGAAAAGAAAACACACAATTAAATTGTGACGAGGTATTATTTAAAAAAATAGTAAAGCAGGGTTTTCATAATAGACGTAAAACCTTGCGAAATGCGCTGAAACCAATACTTTTGCCAAGTGAATTGACTCAAGACGAAATTTTCAAACTCAGGGCAGAGCAGTTGTCCGTAGATGACTTTATAAATTTAACTCAAAAAATCCAAAATTGGAAAACGTAACTCCATTTGAACTTACACAGGAATACCTGGAGAAATTTCGTGACGCTGTCGAAAATAAAAATGATATTTTTATTCGAGAGACGCTACACTCTGTACGACACGAAGACGTTTCTACGCTATTAGAAGAATTTACAGCTGATCAGTCAAAATATATACTGGAATTACTCGGAAAAGATGTTGCTTCTGATGTTATAGAAGATCTTGAAGATGATACACGTACCAAATTTTTAAGTGCTTTTGATCCTGAAGAAATTGCAGCCTATATAGAAGAAATTGAGACAGACGATGCAGCTGACATTCTCAATGATCTTCCGGTAAAAGTAAGAGAAGAAGTAATTTCCAATATTAAAAATACTGAAAAGGCAAACTACATTATCGAACTTTTAAGATATGATGATGACTGTGCTGGCGGGTTAATGGCAAAGGAGTTAATCAAAGCAAATGTAAATTGGAATGTCGTTCAGTGCATTGACGAGATCAGGAGGCAAGCTGAAAATGTACAGAAAATTTATTCCGTTTATGTCGTAGATGATGAAGATAAACTTTTGGGAAGAGTTCCGCTTAAGGAATTGATTCTTGCTAAATCACAAGCTAAAATTGCGGATATCTACAATTCAGAAATCATCTCGATATACACCTATCAAAAAGAAGAGGAAATAGCAGATATTATCCAGAAGTACGACCTTGAGTCTGCCCCTGTTATTAATGTTCAGGGTAAGCTTGTTGGCAGAATTACTGTTGATGATATTATTGATGTAATTACCGAAATGGCTGATGAGGAGAGAAAACTTATGGCTGGTATTGCTGAAGATGTTGAAGAGGATGATAGTGTCTGGGTTTTGTCAAGGGCTCGCTTACCATGGTTGGTTATTGGGTTATTAGGAGGTTTGGTTGGTGCTCGATTTATTGGAGTATTTGAAGAAGATTTATTGAAGGTTGCTTCATTGGCATTTTTTATTCCATTAATTATCGCAACAGGTGGCAATGTAGGTATTCAATCATCAGCATTGGTTGTGCAGAGTCTCGCTACCGTAACAATTTTTGAAACCACGATTTGGCAAAAATTTATTAAAACTTTATTCGTGGCTATTTTAAATAGTATAGTATTGGCTGGATTAGTATATGGTTTTCTATATTTTTCATACAGTCCAAAGCTAGCTTTCGTTGTTGGGGTTGCTTTATTTTCTGTAGTGATTCTGGCCTCTCTTTTAGGAACTATCATTCCTATTGTCTTAGATAAAATGGGATTTAATCCAGCCTTAGCTTCAGGGCCATTTATAACAACAACTATAGATCTGCTTGGCCTTGCGGTATATTTTACTGTGGCTCACTTGCTATATAATTTTTAATATTGCAACGCTTAATTCAAAATGATTGCTACAAAATATTGTGCATTTAAAAATTCAAACCAATAAATAGTTAAGCCATAAATATGAGCTACAAAGTATTAATTACCGAAACAATACATGAAAGTATAGTTCCTGCCTTAGAAAATATGGGATATGAAGTCCATTACAAACCAAAGATTGACAGAAAGGGCATTCTCGAAATACTTGCCAATTATTTAGGTGTGATAATCAGAAGTAAAACACCGGCAGATAAAGAACTAATAAGCGCTGGAAAAAACCTGAAATTTATTGCCAGATCAGGCGCAGGGATGGACCAGGTAGATGTTGAATTTGCCCAACATCAAAATATTGCCTTATTAAATGCTCCCGAAGGCAATCGAGATGCGGTAGCTGAACATACCCTTGGGATGCTCCTAAATCTTATAAACAAAATGCGGGAAGCAGATAATCAAGTCAGAAATAAAATCTGGGACAGGGAAGGAAATCGTGGCGTAGAATTAATGCACCGGACTTTTGGAATTGTTGGTTTTGGATATATGGGGACTGCTGTTTCTAAAAGATTGCGGGGCTTTGGGTGTAAGATTATTGCCTATGATAAATACAAAAAAGGATTTGCCAACGAATTTGTTGAAGAAGTCAGTTTAACCGAGCTATTTGAAAGAGCCGATATTGTAAGTTTTCATGTGCCACTAACTACAGAAACAAAATTTTTCGTGAATGACGAATTTATAGAAAGTTTTAAAAAGAATATCATAATACTTAATACAGCAAGAGGTGAAATTTTGGCTTTAAAAACCTTGGTAAAATACCTAAACTTGGGTAAAATACTAGCTGCCGGATTGGATGTGCTGGAAAATGAAAAAATGAAAAAACTTAGTGATGAACAAGGCAGACTTATGAGCGAGTTATTTCAAATGAATAATGTTCTCTTTACGCCGCATGTTGGAGGTTGGACTGTTGAATCTTATATAAAAATAAGCGAAACACTTGGGGCAAAAATCAAGGCACTGAATTTGGTAAAACAATAAGATTAGGATTGACCAGAAACAAAACGCCCGATTTTATAGTGTGAGTACCATTGAGATTTGGAAGGTAATAAATTGATATAATAATTAAACTATATTGTGTCTATTAATATGTTAAGAAAGTCAATTCAAAAATCAAGACAGAAGCAATGAGATGAAATTTAAAGAAAGGCTAAATAATATTGGCAAAAAGGTCTATTCGATATCCGAAAAACCTATTCTTACTTCTACCATGGTATTAATAGTTATGGGCTTTATCGTAATCATGGTAAGCCTTCCCTATTACCAAGAAGATTTTCATACCTTCTTCGGTCAGGTTTTGGCAGAAGCCCATGGAATGATTTTCGATATTGCTGTCATAGGAATATTGATTTTATGGCTAAATAAAACTGGTGAAAAAAGAAGCAGAATCAGGACATACAAAGATGAGATAGATGATTTTAGATTGTGGGAATCTCAAGAAGCTGCTTTTAGAACGGTAGGAAATATCAAGAGACTTAATCGACATAAATTATACAACATTAATCTTGCTCATTCTTATTTAGTAAAAACCAATTTAAATTATGTAAAATTAGCTGGAGCAAATTTGAATTATGCCAATATCTTCAATTCCATATTAATAGATGTAAATCTTGAAGGTGCCAGATTGAATCAAACCAATTTTGAAAATTGCAACATGAATCAATCTGTACTCAAGGCATCGTATGCCAATGGTGCAATCTTCAAAGACACGTATTTAATTAAGGCAGATTTCGAGAAAGCATTTCTTATAAAAGCAGATTTTAGAAATGCGTTTTTGATGGAAGCCAATCTTAAAAGGGCCTATTTAACAGGAGCTGATTTCACAAATGCCAATTTGTACAAAGCTGATTTTAGAGGAGCAAAAGGACTTACAGTAGATGTGCTTTCCACAACAAAGACGCTTTACATGGCAAAATTTGACAAAGAGATGCAGCAATTGATACAAAAAGAACTTCCTGAGTTAATAGGGAAATAAAAAATTACTCATTATCTTTTGATCTGGTAGTTTAATTGATGCACCCATTGGTACTTATAATCCCTAATATATTGGCTTAAGTTTTACTGGATTTATTGCTATTACTACCCCTCAAATATATTCAACATTTCAAATTACACTTGTGGATCTTGTACTGACTTTAGTTTGAGAATAAACTTAAAGCTGCCAGAATTTTTTACAGTATTGTACCCAATACTTTTTAAACGATTTATTTTATCCATATAGTTCATGTCGTCATTTAAAAGCGTTTTGTACTGCTCAAATAATAAATGTGGGTATTCCCTTACTTCTGATTTGTCACCTATTAATAAATACATGGGTGGCATTTTATCTACGCTCTCAAAGCCCATTTTTGCATATGATGCTCCATCAGACCAATCGGCATCAACATAAGTCATAATGTCATCCGGCTTGTTGATTTTAATGAAGTGACGCAATAACTTACTAAAACCTCCAACAACTGTCACGTTGAGCATATTGCAAAATCTCAACAATTCATAAGAATTGAAATTGCTACCCTCTCTAACAATAATCCTTGATTTGCTAAACGACATTACAGCTACAAGTCGATTATTATATTGAAGCCCATACTTATGCTTTCCTTTTATCGGAACGAGCAGGTGGTTTATGTTCAAAAAGTTCATCAATTGCTTATTATCAATTGGAATAATTTCTGTTTTACGAGCAAATATCCTTTCAGTTTTCCCAATAATAGACATTAATTTTGATCGTATTTTACTGTTCTGAAATAACCATTGATCTTCCCACAGATGAATTATTTTATTTCGAATGTTTTTACAATTATCAGACAAGTATTGTTTTTCACCCTCTTCATTCATTAAATGAAAAATTATACCGCTATTGAGTTGAGTAAAAAAAACGTCAATAACTTCTTGATTTACAATATTTATAGCCAATTCATCTTGATAAACCGTTTTAATAAATTCAATTACATCATATCTATAATCACTTTTCATCGGATAATATTCTGAAATAAGCTTTATTGAAAAATAAACTATATTTCAATTGATTTGAGTAAACTCTAAAATTGTCGGTAATTCATGCAAACTATGTCAATGTTTTTCGGTATCATCATCAGGATGTATTATACTCCTAAAAAGCATAATTCACAACATATTCATGCATACTATCAAGATTCATTATATTAGTAAAGGTGATTTCAAACCTGCATGCCGCCGGCTCTTTACAAGTATCAATAATTAACTCCTGAATTTTTCAGGTTAAATTGAGTAATTATTTTTCATTTATTATAAACTCTTAAATTTTTTAGTATTTAGCTATGGAAAAATACCACATCGCAGTTATAGATATTGGAAAGACCAATAAGAAAATCTTGATTTATAATCATCAATTAGAGAAAGTAGATGAGAAAACTATTCGGATTCCTGAGATTGAGAAAGGAGATATTTTATTTGATGATTTGGCGAAATTAAAAGATTGGATCTTGGATACCTTTTCTTCGTTCTCATCAAAATATGATATTCGTGTGATATCCACATCTGCTCATGGGGCCACCTATGTTGTGACGGATGAAAAGGGAAATAGTGTAGTTCCTCAAGTGGCATATAATACCGATCCCGGTGAAGGTTTTCATGAAGAATTTTATAATTTATTTGGAGACCCCATTGAGTTGCAAAAATCTACTGCTACCCCAAATTTCAATTTACTTATCAATCCGGCCAAGGGGATATATTTTTCGCAGCGAGAATTTCCTGAAAAATTCAAACAAGCAAAACATATTTTACTGTACCCTCAATTTTTTGGTTTCTGGCTAACTGACGAAGTTTGTGCCGATCCGACTTATGTTGGTAATCACACATATCTTTGGAACTTTCAAGAGAAAGAATGGTCAACTGTGGCAGATAAACTTGGTATAAAACATTTGCTTCCAAAAGCCTTCAAAAACCCATGGGATACCTTGGGGTTCATTAAAGAAGACATTGCAGAGAAAACGGGCTTGTCAGAGGACGTTATAGTTACTGCCGGAATCCATGATTCGAATGCATCCTTTTTGCCATATGCCATTTCTATGAAAGAGCCTTTTTTGCTCAATTCCACTGGGACATGGTGCGTAATTATGAATGAAAAAGATGAGGTAAAATTTCAGGAAGAGGAACTGGGAAAAGTTGTATTTTATAATATTGATGCGTTTTGGAGGCCGATAAAAACAGCCATATTTCTTGGAGGAATGGAGTTTGAGTATTATGCTGATATTTTACAGAGAATCCACGAGCGTTCTGACTACCCTAAATTTAACGCTGAAATTTTTCAAAAGATCATTAGCGAAAACATCAAGTTTATATTGCCAAGCGTTGCAAAAGGTATTGGACAGTTCCCCGATTCTAAAGCCAGAGTAATAGAAAATGGCAAAGTGTATGCTTTGGAAAATATTGAATCTGAAAAATCTATTCCTGAGTTTTTTGAAAATTATGAAGAAGCACTGGCAGTATTAAATCTATCTCTTGCGATACAGACGAAAGTGTCATTTGACAGGGCAGATAAGGCAAAAGGACTAAAAGTTTTTACTGAGGGTGGTTTTAGAAATAATGATAGTTACAATACCCTTATGACTTCTTTTTATCCCGATTCTGAATTTTTCTTAACTGATATTAAAGAGGCCTCAGCATTTGGAGCTGCGATTACAGCAAAAGCTGCTTATGAAAAAACAGATGTGGAATCATTAAAATCGTTTATTTCCATTGATAGAAAACCTGTTCCAAATAATAACCTGGTTGGAATTGAAGCATATTACAATAAATTCATTTCATTGATTTAAGAATGCTTGAATGATAAAATGATAGTGCCAACTTTTTAAATCCCTAAATTATTAGAACCTTGCTCCACTTTTGACAAATAATATAGATTTGAAATGGTAAATTTTGTAAATATTCCTAATGGAAATAGCCACCCTTTAGGGGCTACCTGTTATCCTGAAGGGGTAAATTTTAGTGTCTTTTCAAAAAATACCACGCAGATAGATCTATTACTTTTTGATCACGAAGAGGATGCTGAGCCTTCAGAAGTCTATAGATTGGATCCTGTAAAAAACAGGACTTTTTATTATTGGCATATTTTTTTACCAGGGATCAAGCCAGGCCAGATTTATGGCTACCGTGCGTATGCTCCAATTTCCCCAACTCCTGGAGATATGTTTGATGAAAATAAACTCTTGATTGACCCTTACGCAAGAGCACTTGCAGGATATAAAATTTACTCAAGACAAGCTGCAAAATTGCCGGGAAATAATTTTGACAAAGCTTTAAAAAGTGTTGTAATTGACCCGCAGAATTTTGATTGGGAAGATGATTTGCCAATTCAAAGACCTTATGCAACATCCATCATTTACGAGATGCATGTTGGTGGTTTTACCAACAATCCAAATTCTGGAATCGAGGAATCAAAAAGAGGAACATACCTTGGTCTTATAGAAAAAATACCCTATTTAAAAGAATTGGGAATTACTGCTGTAGAATTAATGCCTATCCAATTTTTTGATGAACAAGATGTACAACCGGGCCTGTCAAATTACTGGGGTTATAGCCAGATTGCCTTTTTTGCACCCCATGCAGGATATGGATGTAGTGATAACCCAGTTGAAATTGCAAATGAATTTAGGGAACTGGTAAAAGCCTTGCATAAGGCAGGAATAGAAGTGATTCTGGATGTAGTTTTTAATCATTCAGCAGAAGCGGGAATTGATGGCCCAGTCCTCTCTTTCAGGGGACTGGAAAATAAAGCATATTATATTCTAAATGATGATAGGAGTGGGTATCTCGATTATTCAGGATGTGGAAATACAATAAATGCCAATCATTCTATTGTCAAAAGAATGATCATGGACTGCCTGAGAAGTTGGGTCACAGAATATCATATTGATGGGTTTCGATTTGATTTAGCTTCGGTGCTTTCGCGAGACGAATTTGGGGAACCGCTTGAAAATCCACCTGTTCTTTGGGAGATAGAATCGGATCCGGTGTTGGCCGGCACAAAAATAATAGCAGAGGCATGGGACGCTGCGGGACTTTATCAAGTGGGCTCTTTTATTGGAGATCGTTGGGCAGAATGGAATGGAAAATACCGCGATCATGTACGTAGATTTGTCAAGGGTGATAAAGGAATGGTATCGAAATTTGCTGCAAAAATTATGGCCAGCCCGGATGTATTCGTTGATCCAAATCGTGAACCAAATAGAAGTATTCATTTTGTGTCTTGCCATGATGGGTTTACATTAAACGATCTAGTTTCCTACAATCATAAACACAATGAAGCCAACCTGGAAAATAGCAGAGATGGATCTAATGACAATATCAGTTGGAATTGTGGGGTAGAAGGGGAGTCCACAGATCGGGAGATCAATAAACTACGCCTGAAGCAGATAAAGAATTTTTTGACCTTGACATTTATATCTCAAGGAACCCCAATGTTGTTGATGGGTGATGAGGTACGCAGAACCCAGCAAGGAAACAATAATGCGTATTGCCAGAATAATGAAGTGGGCTGGTTTGATTGGGATTTGGTAAAGAAAAATGGTGATTTATTAAATTTTGTTAAGGGTTTGATTGTGTGTACCCAACAAAAGGAAATCTTTAGAATAGAGGATATTTTAGCTACTTCAGAGGATATTGATGAACCCCATATTACATGGCATGGTATAAAACTGAATGAGCCAGATTGGTATTCAAGCTCTCAAAGTTTAGCATTTACATTGATTCATCCAGAGGCCAAAGAAATAATTCATGTAATGGTCAATGCCTATCATAAGGAATTAAGTTTTCAGATACCTGTACTAAAAGAGAAGATGTGGTACAAGATGGTGGATACTTCAGCGGCTGCCCCAAATGATTTTGCTAGAGTAGGCAGAGGCGAGACTGTAAAGCGAAATAGCATTAAAGTAAAAGATAGATCTATAATTGTATTGATGGCACAATAGCTATTAAATCACCAGAGACTCCAATTCTTTAGGAACGATCACTTTTGGTAAAGAAATAGTAAAACAAGCATATTTTCCTTCTTCACTTTCAATTTTTATTTTACCTTGTAGTTTTTGTACTACTTTTCTTACCAGATATAATCCTAGCCCATTTCCTTTTGATCTTTCAGAACCTCGATAGAACATTTCAAATATTTTCTCGAACTGTTCTTTCCTGATTCCTACTCCATTATCCTCAACACTAACAATAATGGCTTTTCGAGAAGTCCTTAGTGAGACATCTATTTGTACTTTTTTTGTATTCTTAAAAATGACTGCATTCTCCAAAAGATTTTCAATTATTATCTTCATAAGAATAGGATCGCTTTTCAATCCAAAATTAGTTTCTACGTCGAGATTCACAATTAGGTCTGAAGCATCAATATAATTACTCAGATTAGATTTACATGCTGCAATAATCTTTTGAAATTTGATATCTTCCCTATTAATTGTTTCTCGATTAATGAAATGAATATTATTAAGTTTGTTCAATACTTTGTTCATGTCAACCGCACCCTTTTCTATCAACTCAATATATTCTTTCAATCCTTCATCTTTGTTATCCATCTTAGCCAGGAGAATAATACCGAGAAGTCTTGCTATGGGTCCTTTCAAGTCATGAGATGCTCTATAAATGAAAAGATCCAGCTCGTTATTGGAGTTGATTAGCTCATCGTTCATTTTTCTCAAAGATGACGTCCTTTCTGCCACTATGCTTTCAAGATTTGAATTAATGGACACCAATTTTTCATTTGTTTTATTAAGATTTTTTTCGGCTTTTGAAATGGTTACATTTTTTGTTTTCAATAATTTATTTTGGCTTTCAATCTCATTTTTTTGATTTAATATCTCGTGATTGGCTCCCTCCAAAATTTTATTCTGGTTTTCAATCTGTTTGGTTCTAACTTTTACCTGTTCTTCCAGTAAGATTTTAGCTTTGTTAAGTGATCGGGTTTTTAATTGAATGATAAGAATAATTGTACTTATAATAAAAAGGACAACTAGCAAATAAAACCACCAGGTTTGCCAGAAGGGAGGTTTTATTATAATGTACAATGAAGTGCCTTCTTCATTCCATACGCCATCATTATTGGAAGCTTTTACTCTGAGAATATAATCACCCGGCTGAAGGCTTGTGTAATTTGCAAATTTTCTATTTCCGATATAGTTCCATTTTTTCTCAAAGTTTTCCATCATATAGGCATATTCATTTTTTTTGGAATCTGTAAAGTTCAATGCTACAAATTCAAACGAAAGAGATATATCTTTGTAAGAAAGCACAACTGTATCTGTCTCGGAAATATGCTTTTCAAGAGGAGATCCCGGCTTTCCAATGGCAACTTTTTCGTTTAGAATTTTGAAGTCGGTAAAAATTACTTCTGGAATATATTGGTTGTCAGATATTTCATTTGGAGAAAATGAACAATAACCATTTATCCCTCCGAACAACATTTCGCCTTTAATTGTAAATTGTCCTGCTCCTGGATTGAATTCAGTATTTTGTAAGCCGTCTTCATCATCGTAATTAATTATAGAATATGTGTCCTTATTCATTCGAGAAATACCAGAACTGGTGCTTAACCATAGGTTGCCAACATTATCATCTAATATGGTGTAAATAGAATTTGATGCTAATCCATTATGTATATCAAAATGCGTAAATCTATTTTTCGCAACATCAAATTTATTTAGACCATCAGTAGTACCAATCCATAAATTGGAATCTTCGTCTAAATGAATAGAATATATCGAATTGCTGGAAAGACTATTTTGATTGTTTTCCTGATAAGCGTATCTGGTAAATCTATTCTTTTCAGGCTCTAGCATATTGAGGCCGCCACCAAAAGTGCCGATCCATAGATTTCCATATTTATCTTCAACAATTGATCTGACATCATTATGGCTCAAGCTGAAAATGTCATTTTTATCGGAATAAAACCGTTTGAATTTTCCATTTTGATATAAGTTAAGTCCAGCATCTTCTGTTCCAATCCATACTCTGCCTTTTTTGTCTTGATAAATACACCGGATGTTGTTGCTGCCTATCGATCGATCATTTTTGGGATCATGAGTAAATTTTGAAATTCTTCCAGTATTTATATTTAGAATGTTGAGGCCGCCACCTCCAGTACCTATCCATAGTTTTTTAGATTTATCTCGATGCAAAGCATATATTCTATTATTTGAAAGGTAATAAATTGGTGTTGGTTTTCTGGAAGTTTTTCGTTTATCATATTTTTTTAATATGCGGTTTCTTTCTTTTATACTTTCTCCTTCAATCATAAAATCGTTGATCATATAATTGGTATAGATGTCTGTCAATGGATCAAATTTTGTAAGTCCTTTGTCGTAGGTGCCAAGCCAAATCACTCCATTTCTTTCCTTGTAAATTGACTGAATGTTGTTGCTACTCCAAGTATTGGAAATTCCCTGAGTCCTGTTGTGCCATACAAATCGATCACTTTGTTTGTCTATAATGTTGATACCTGCGTTGGTGCCAATCCATAATATTCCTGTACGATCGTCAAATACAGAATTTACATTATTACTAAGAATAGAAAATTTGTTATTTGGATCCATGATATAGCTACCAACTTCACCTGTATATTTGTTCAGAAACCCAAGGCCATTCTCTACTGTTCCAAACCAGATTAAACCTGAGGCATCTTGAAATATGCTAAGAATACTATTGTCTGAGTCAGTCTTATGTTTATCATTGATATATGTGAAATTTATGATTTCTCCTCTGTTTTTTAAATTCCGGCTATGGTTTATTGTTTTGATCATATCAAGACCAGATGCAGTGCCGATCCATAAATCCCCTTCATTATCTTCATAAATTGAATTGATCTGATTGCTACTTAAGTTTTGATTATTGTTATTATCGGATTTGACGTAGCGCAGAAATAGTTCTGATTTGGTATCGAGCATATTTACGCCATAGTCAGCAGTGCCCACCCAAATAAATCCATACTTATCTTTTTCTAAACTTGTAATGTGATTTGAGCTAATGCTTTGCGGGTTATTCGGCAAATTCCTGAATGCTCTGAATTTATTTGTTTTCGGATTGTATTTGTTAAGACCGCCACCGGCAGAACCAATCCAATAATTACCAAAATCATCTTTAATTGTACAAGTGATTTGGTTGCTGCTTAACCCCAAGGGTGTATGAGGTTTACTTTTGAATTGCCTAAATGTTTCTAGCGATTGATCATATACATTTAAACCATTTTGAGTGGAAATCCAAATTTTACCTCTATCATCTTCAAAAATATGATTAATAATATTATTAGAAATTGAGTTGCTGTCAGCATCATTTCGTAAAAATGTCTTAAACTGCGAGCCGTCAAATCTATTTAATCCTCCATTGGTTGCAAACCATATAAAACCAAGTCTGTCTTGTAGTATCCAGTTGATATTACTTTGCGAGAGACCGTCTTCTACAGTTATTTTATCAAATTTTACACTCTGCTGTGAAAATACACTAAAAGATAAGAATATGATTATAACAAAAAAAGATAGCGTTCTATTGAGAAACATAAAATTGTTTAAAGCATTTATATTCAGGTAAATGTAGGTCAAATATAGTACTTATACTTTAAGTAAATTAAGAAATAAACTACGTTTATCGCATTTTCAATACAATGGCAACTCTAAGGTTTATAGGTAAGTCATTGTTCGTGATAACGCATTTGAATTGAAAAACTTACCTCAATTTAGTTTAATATCTTGTCTATTCTTGTTTGTAATAATTGTAATATTTGCATGAGTTGAAGCCCTCATTTTAAATATAAGTAATGCTTTTGCTATGTAAATATAACCTTTGATTATTGCGAATATGTTAGACATAATTAATTTTTGAAGACAAAAAAAGCCTGGTTAACCAGGCTTTTTTTAATATTATTTGATAAATATGTTAGAATCTGGATTCTCTTTCTTCGAAACCATTGTCCATTTCAGAGTTAAATCTAACGTTACCTACTACTTCTTGATTCGAGCTCTTTTTTGTGCTTTTCACTGCTACAAAAGAAGAAATGGCCAATACCAAAATAGCAACAAAAACTAACTTTGTAATCAAATGTTTCATTTTAGTATTTTTTTAATTATTTTTATGCCGTATGAATATCAGAAAATTTTATCTTCCTCCTGGCTGTTCTCTGTCAGAAAGTCCACCTTCACATTCACAATCACCCCAAGATTGCTCTAGTGCTACATCATTTGCAGGCGCAATTTCTTCTTTGTTACAGCCCATCATAGAAATTGTCATTAATCCAAAAAATGCGAGAGTTAAAAGTTTAGTTTTCATTTCAATAAAGTTTTAAGTTTTAGCCAATTAATAGAGAAATTTTTCCTCTTATGTCACATCAAACGTACATATAGTATTTGTATTATCAAAATAATACAAAAAATACTTTAAATAATACAATAAAATCTTTTATACGTACATTTTTGACTGATGTTATTGTTGGTAAATTATTATCTAATTGGCCAAAAGAAAACTTCTATTCTTTTATGTTAGATTTAATCTATTTAATCAATAGTAAATGTTTACGTTTCTATTTATTTATCAATTCGTTTTGTTCTTTGGCATTTTTGCATTTTATTGAAAAAATATAATTCAAATTAACTGGATTGAGTAAAAAAATAACAGAGCAAAGCATTTTGAAAATTGTATTATTTAAATATTTATTGATATTTTTTTGTTTGTCCTTAACTTGGCATAATGCAATTTCGCAAGTTGATATTGATAGCCTAATTGAGATTATTCCGAGATTAGATGGCGCAAATAGACTTAGTGCCTTAGAGGAGCTTTCTTATCGAATCTCATACATAGACAATGAAAAGTATCTTAAGTATTCGAGGGATGGGCTTGAGTATGCCTTAGCAGAAGGAGATAGTAGTTATATATCTACTTTTTTAATAGAGTTAGGTTATTACTTCAAATTTGGAGGAGCATATCAGGAATCTTTAAATAATCTTTTCAGATCTGTTAAAATATCGAAAATGAAGGGTTATGATAATTTGTTAGCAAGAGCCTATACAGGCTTGGGAAGTGTTTATCACGAATTGAGCCTATATGATAAAGCATTAGAGTTTCACTCAAAATCGCTCAGTATAAAAGAGGCTTCGGGCAATAAAAATGGACTTGGTGTATCATATAATAATATTGGTCTTATCTATTATAAATTGGATGACCCTGTACGCGCACTGGAATATTATGTAAAATCCTTAAATTTTAAACTTGAAAAGGGAGATACCGCAGAGTGTGTAATAAATTATATCAATATGGGTTTTGTCTATTCTGAATTAAAAGAAAGGAATAGCCAGAACAAAGCGATCGAGAGCTTCAATCATGCTATTGAATCAGCAATTAAATATGGCGAACTTTATAGATTAGGATATGCATACAATGGTATTGCTAAAGTTTATATCGAAAAAGCAAAATATGATTCGGCGAGGTATTTTTTGAATATGTCAGTTAAAGAGAGCATTGAAAGGAAATATAAAAAGCTAAATTCCTCAAATTATTACTTATTTGCTAAAATATCATTTCTTGAAAAACAGTATAAAATGGCAGTTAAGTACCTGCAAAGAAGCCAGTCATTCCTCCAAAACATAAAAGATAAAAACAAAAAAAAGAATAATTATCGTCTTTATTCGGAGATATATGAGGAGCAAAAAATACTAGATAGTGCATTTTACTACCTTAGGAAATATACTGAATTGAAGGATAGTATATTCAATAATGAGTTGGCAAATAATATCGCAAATGTGCAGATTGCCAAAATAGAAGAAATGAGTCAAAGAAAAATTGCAGATCAAGAAGCGACTATCTCCAAAGGGAAATCTCTTAGTTTTTTTCTGCTTTCTATATTAATATTAAGTATAGCTCTTATTGTGGTTGTATTCAGGAATTATGTCACTACAAGAAAAATTAACAAACAATTGAATGCAAATAAAATAGAGATAGAAGCTCAGAAGGAAGACCTGGAAATAAAAAATAAGCAATTGGCTGAAGCGCAGATAACCATTCAAAATCAAAATGAGGGACTCAAAAACATCAATGTTGATCTTGACAAAAAAGTTATCGCCAGAACAATAGAATTAGACAAATCAAATCATGAATTAGAGAAGGCTGTAAAGGACCTGGATCAATTTATTTATAAGACTTCTCATGATTTGAGAGGTCCTATTGCCACAATGCAAGGGATAATAAATCTTGGTATCATTGAAGCGGCAGATAGTGAGTCAAAAGAATACTTCAAAACTCTCCATAAAGTATCCAATAATTTAAATAATGTACTTTACAGGTTAATTGAAGTTCATGAAACTTATCAGAAAAAGCCGGAGTTGGTACTAATAGATCCAAAGAAAGAAATTATCGAAACGACAAATAAAATTGCCAAATATTCTGAAGATGCTGATATTACAATTGTTACAGAACTAAGAGCCAGCGGTCAATTAAGAAGTGATAAACTACTCTTTAATTTAATTATTGAAAATATGCTGCGCAACGCCATGCATTATAAAGACAGGGGAGAATCTGTCATTAAAATAAAGACCAGATATCATAAAAATCACATGGTAATTGTTTTTGACGACAATGGCTTTGGAATACAATCTGGTGATGAAAATAAAGTTTTTAATATTTTCTTTAAAGGCTCTCCACGGCCGGGGGGTACAGGGTTAGAAATTTACACAACTAAAATTGCAGTAGAAAAATTAGGAGGTGTAATACGGCTAATAAAACCCAGAAACAACACTATATTCGAAGTTCAGCTTCCTGTCATTAATTAATATTGTTTATTTTTTAATAAACAAATCCACTCTACAATAACTATATCTTTATCTTTGTGCAAATTTTAAATCATGTCGAAAAATTCTTTTAAAAGAACAACAGTTACTTCTGCACTTCCCTATGCAAATGGACCAATTCATATAGGACATTTGGCTGGCGTTTATATTCCAGCTGATATTTATGTGAGATTTTTAAAATCAAAGGAAGAAGATGTGATTTTTGTTTGCGGATCTGATGAACATGGAGTCCCGATCACAATAAGAGCAAAGAAAGAAGGTAAAACGCCGCAAGAAATTGCTGATACTTATAATGAATTGATTAAAAAATCATTTGAAGATTTTGGTATTAATTTTGATATTTATTCACGGACATCTGGTAAAACTCATCATCAAACTGCATCTGACTTTTTTGTTACCCTAAATAAAAAATCTGTCTTTAAAGAAATCGAATCTGAGCAATATTTTGATGAGGAACATAGCGAGTTCTTGGCGGATAGATATATCAAGGGTACTTGCCCAAGGTGTGGTTATTTGGATGCGTATGGAGACCAATGCGAAAGTTGCGGATCTACGCTTAGCCCTGCGGAACTTATCGATCCACAATCAATGTTAAGCGGCTCCAAGCCAATACTGAAAAAAACAAAACATTGGTATTTGCCATTAAATGAATATGAGACATGGTTGAGGCAATGGATATTAAATGATCATAAGGAATGGAAATCAAATGTTTATGGCCAATGCAAATCGTGGATTGATCAGGGATTGCAGCCAAGAGCTGTAACAAGAGACTTAAATTGGGGAGTGCCTGTTCCAGTAGATGGGGCAGAGGGGAAAGTGCTTTATGTTTGGTTTGATGCACCGATTGGCTATATCTCTGCAACTAAAGAATGGGCTGAGAAAACTGGGAATAATTGGGAACCATATTGGAAAGATAAAGATACAAGGCTGCTACACTTCATTGGAAAGGACAACATTGTTTTTCATTGTATAATATTTCCGAGTATGCTCAAAGAGCATGGAGAATTTATATTACCTGAAAATGTACCGGCCAATGAATTCCTTAACCTTGAGGGCAAAAAAATTTCGACCTCTCGCAACTGGGCTGTTTGGCTGCATGAATTCCTGGAAGACTTTAAAGGAAAAGAAGATGCATTAAGATATACCCTATGTTCCAATGCTCCTGAAACAAAAGACAATGATTTTACTTGGAAAGACTTTCAGGCCAAGAACAATAATGAACTGGTGGCCATTCTTGGAAATTTCGTTAATAGGGCAATGGTATTATTGAATAAATATTATGATGGAAAAATTCCTGAAAGAGATACGATAAAAGAAATTGATGACAAATTAATAAAAAAATTAGCAGATGCTCCGGGGTCAATCGAAAAATCTCTAAGCGCTTTTAGATTTAGAGAAGCATTAGCGAGATATATGGATATTGCCAGGTTCGGCAATAAGTATCTTGCAGATACAGAACCTTGGAAATTGATAAAGTCTGATCCAAAAAGAGTAGGGACGATTATGAATATTGCCTCTCAAATAGTTGCCAATTTGGCCATAGTGGGTGAGCCTTTTTTACCTTTTACTTCTGCAAAGATATTTGATTTCCTTTGTATGGATAAATTGAAATGGAATCATTCTGGTTCATCAGACTTGTTGAAACCGGGACATAATGTAAATAAGCCTGAATTGCTATTTTCAAAAATTGAAGATGCTGAAATTGAAAAACAAGTTGAAAAACTAAATGCTACGTTAGTGGAAAATATAAGTTCTGAAAAACAAAATATTACTCACCCACCAATGAAAGATCCTATATCATTTGATGATTTTGTAAAGATGGATATTAGGATAGGTGAAATAGTACAGGCCGAAAAGGTTGAGAAATCCAATAAGCTACTGAAAATGCTTGTTGATGTAGGGCTGGATAAAAGGACTATTGTGAGCGGAATTGCAAAGCACTTTAAGCCGGAAGAGGTGATAGGTAAGCAAGTAAGTGTATTATTAAATCTTGCTCCAAGAAAAATAATGGGAATTGAATCTCAGGGAATGATATTGTTGGCTGAAAATCAAGATGGAGAATTAGTTTTTGTTTCACCTGAAAGCCAAGTAATTGCCGGTAGCAGCGTAAGTTGATAAAAACGGTAATTGGCAATAAATCTTAACTAATCGGGTTAAGGGTAGTGTCCTGTCAATGTATATTTTTCTTTAATTAGTGAAAATTGAGTTTTGGATAAATTTGTAAATCAAAAATACTAAGTAGGTGGTAGTTACTAAAATAAAAAAATGGTGTTTGCCTATACAAATGATTGTCTTATTGATATTCATTTCATCTTCCTTTTCGATAGCTCAATCTGGCAAAAGTAAAAATAAAGAAGTTGATCGAGGAGCTACATATGATACCGGAACCAAAAAAGCCAAAAAGAAGAAAACGAATTATTCAATAAGCAAAGATTTTGACAACAAGGTCGAGGAGTATGAAAAAAGAATGCAGGACAATGTCAAAAAACGTAAAAAAATGGAGAAGGAAATGAGGAAGCCACAATACTCAGACCCTACTTATTTTGGGCATAAGAAAAAACCAAAAAAACGCCCTCAAGGCAAAAAGAAGTTTTGTAAGGAATGCGGTCTAAAACATTAAGTTTTTAACAAGGTTTTTCCAGATTCAATTTGCCAGTCTCAGAATAGGTATCAATAAATTCGATGGAGTTTTTGCCTTAAAAAAATTATAATCTCTCGTCCCCATTAGAATAAAGACAAAAATAAAGTCGTATTTTTCTAATATGATAAATCTAAATCGCTTTATCGAGCATACCGCTCTAAGTCCTACACTTACGAGCAGAGATATCGATAATCTTATTGAAGAGGCTATTGAGTATGAATTCCTAGGTATTTGCGTACCAACTTTTTGGGTGAAAAAAACTAGCCAGGGCATAAGGAATAAAGGAGTACAACTTGTTACTGTCATTGGTTTTCCGCTCGGGTATCAAATGACAGAGAATAAAATAGACGAAATAAAATTGGCTATTGATCAAGGAGCAAATGAACTCGATATAGTCATGAATATTTCAGCATTTAAATCAGGAATGAGCTGGGCAAAAGTAGAACTTGCCAAGTGTGCAAAAATTATTCATAACAATGACTGTTTGATGAAAATCATCATTGAAACGGCTTATCTTTCTGATCAGGAAATCGTTACTGCATCTTTAATGTGTCAAGACGCTGGAACTGATTTTGTGAAAACTTCAACAGGATTTGCGCCTTTTGGTGCTAAAGAAGAACATATAAAACTGATCAGAAATACCATAAATACTAATGTTGGCGTAAAAGCCTCAGGAGGTATTAGAGATCAAAAAACGGCAATTCTAATGATTGAGGCGGGCGCCGACCGACTTGGCGTTTCTTCGGGAGTAAAAATTATGCAAGAGAACAAAACTACCTTTTGAGAAAATTACTTCATTATAATATCCGAGTGATTGGAAAAGTTCAAGGTGTGGGTTACCGGTATTTTGCCATGCAACAAGCTAAATATTTTGGAATCAAAGGGTATGTAAAAAACACAATATCCGGAGCTGTAGAAATTGAAGCAGAAGGGGAGGAAGAAATCCTTGATAAATTTGTTTCAATTTGTAGAAATGGACCCGGTTGGGCACATGTCGAAAAAGTTGAATACCATACTGCTCCCTGCCAAAGTTTTAAAGATTTTTGTATAAAGCATTAGATTGTTGTTGATTCTTCACCCTTGAATTTAGGGTAAGTGTGGATTATTTATAAAGTCTCTTCAATAACAAATAAATCTATATGAACCAGTGATGTTTTAATTTTGATGGAATAGAATATTTCCGGGGATTTCCTGTTTGGCAATTTCTGGCCCTGACCATGAAACAATGAGATTACTGCCTCCGCCAATCTGAAAATAATGAACGGAAATTTTATGATATCCTACCCTCAATGAAATAGAATTAGATTTTTCATATGCGCCATGAGCTCCATCATTATTAATTATACTATGACCATTCAAATACATCTTGCTACCATCATTTGAATTAAGGTAAAAAGTATAATGGCCCTCTTTTGAGATGTTGATGAAACCGTCAAATGTATAGGCAAAATTATTGGTAAGGGAGCTTTTAGTTATTGAAAATTGAGGTAATATTCCAGATTTGATTATCGGTAGATCCTTGATTTTTTCAGTTTGATTAACTTCTCCTTCATAATAATGATAAATTAGTCCCTCCTGAGGTTTGTATGAAAATTCCTGTGCAGGCTGATAAATATTACCACCAATTTGTTTAAATATAATTTGGCTGGATGTTTTGCCATTTTCAAATGCCTGCATATACAATGGTGTTAGATTTGCAATGGATATGGGTTTTTGATATAATATTCCTTTCTCTTGTGTTGGGAGGGTTCCGTCCAGGGTGTAGCGGATTTCTGCGTTTTTATCCTTACAAGCCAGCTCAATTTTATCTTCATTTTCAGATAACACAAACGGATCAGCCGTTGCATCATTATAAATCCAATCCAGACTTAGACGTGTGATTTGCGTTGTCGATAATCCATTGTTTGACCTTCTATCTCCAGCGCAGTGCCCCAATAATACATGATCACCCACGAATTCAATAGCTGTATAGCAATACCATCCCTCAGGATCACTTTCTACTGTTTTTGTTTTGATCCAGCTTTTTCCCTCGTCTTTGGATATAGCCATATTGAATGGTGTTCTTTTTCCCCCACCTCTTTCTTTCTCAAAATTATGGTTCCATAACAATAATAAATCTCCAGTTACTGGAATTCGTTCAATGGAAGCAGGAGAAAGAGGAGACTTAATGTTTCCTGGTTCTATCGGAGACCAGGTATTTCCATTGTCATTTGAAAAAGAAAAATACTGTACGCCGGATTCAGTTCTACAAAATAGCATCATATTGCCACTTTTCAATTCAACGATTCCAGGCTCTTGCAGTACAACATTGGAAGGATTAGAGATTTCCTGTGATCTGGTCCAGTTTGTTCCACTATCATCGGAATAATAGCATACGATCTTTCCATGTGCCCATTCAGGTGTTTTATGAATTGAAGTAGGAAATATTATTCTACCTCCTGCTAATTGCACAAATCTGTCATTATTTACTACATGATACCCGTTGGTGTCTATGCATCTTGTAGGTTCACTCCAAGTTAGGGCTTCATCTGAAGATATGCGCATGAAAGGGATACAATCTATTTCACTATTTTTTCGCAGATAAAAGAGGGCAATCTTTCCATTGCCTAACCGCAATAATGAAACGGACATGATATTCATACCACCTTCATTGGGGAGAATGGAAATATCCTCTTTTGTCCAGGATTTTCCATCGTCATTTGAGTACCGAGCTGCAAGGTAGGCACTGGCATGATCTCCTGTACCGCCTGTAAAATGTGTATAAATGAATAGTATACGCCCATCATTCAACTGAATAAAATCTCCTTCGCTATTGCGTGGATTTCCCATTTTAGGCTCCAATCTTAACGTTATTTCTTTACCAGGTACTTCATCAGCATTATTATTTGAACAACCAAATAGCAGAAATATTACTAATGGCAGGCTTAAAAAGTATTTAAAAGTAAGGTTTATCATTTATCTGATTATCAATCTTAACTTGATGGCATTTAATGTTAAATTTAATTCTTATTGATCAGAATTATGTGCTGTTGTACAAGTATCAACATCTAAATAATAATATCATTAATTCTATTTGTTGTAGCTCCTAAAATTAATTCAGTTTTTGCAACATCATCAATTTCCTGTCTTCATTTAAAATTTGCACAATTATTATCCCTTATTATATTTTTTCTTTTGGATAAATTAATTGAGTCTAAAACTAGAGCACCTGCATACCAATCCGAATGATTTTCTGTTAGAGTATGAGAGAAAAACCATTATTCTGCATTGCTCATTTGCTCATTGAAAGCATCTTTATGAGGTTTGCCTCTTTCAGCAAAATGGGTTATTTTCTCTCGCTCGACAATTTTATTAAACCAGTCATAAGTCCCATCATATTTTGAGTTTACCGGATCTCGTTTACATTTTAAATACATCAATGGCAATCGTGCCATTTCTACTCGCTTTTTAATTTCCTCACTGCTTGCAGTGATTACAGCTTTGTCAAGTATCATGTCTGCTTCTGTAATAAAGCTATCCGAAAATAATTTATCATCATGATTAAGCCCGAGGTGAATATGTGTATCTGGAGTAATTTGTGCATGAAGTAAGTCGAAATATTCCTTAACATATTGACCACTTCTTCCATAGTAGCCATACATAAAATCATCAATCACTTCATCGACGTTGCATTCGGCATCCCATAAAAGTTTCGAAATAAGATACGAACGCAATTCAGCAAATTCTCCACCTCTGCTTTGATAGGCGGCCTGTTCCATGATGCCTATAGAATTGTTATCTCTAAATGATAAAATATTTGCTTGAAGCACCCTGAAATTTGGGTAGGGCATGATATAATGGCTAAAGTTAACCACATAATCCCAAATGTAAAGATGGGGCGAAATAGATGACCATCCTTCCAAATCAGATAGAAATGCCTGATTTTCAGGACAACTTTTGAAGTCATGGGAAAAACAGCATTCTATACTACACAACCTTATTACTACATTTTCATTGGGTGTCACATTTTTTGGAGGATTTCTTGTGTATTGATATGCAAGCGTTCCTACATATTTTGTTGGGAATTCTTCTCTTACTCTTTCCGCAACCTGATTTACAAACCAGACCATAATTCCCGCTTCGCTGTTTTCTTTTTTCACAATGGCTTGGCAGTTGTTACATTGACATGGATTTCTCCAATCATTTTGAGAAACCGAATAGATAAGATTGCTCGGATTTTCTCGCATGGCTATTTTTAGTCGGTCAGTGATAATATCCAGTACATCAGGATTGGTCAGGCACAATTGTGCATGATCGTGTATTCTATTCCCATCAATCAAACTGTAGTATTCTGGGTGCTCATCATAAAATTCCGTTGGTGGCATAAATTGATAAAATGTATGCACAGCCCAATATCCCTCGATACCTCCATGTTGTTTGCGAAATCCCATGGCACCATTTATTTTATTGTGAGCAGCCCAGGTCGGATCAAATGCCTCGTAGTAAAAATCATTTCGTACGCGTATCGAAGGTTTTTCATGATGATTGATATAATCAAAAACAAAACTCTTCATCTCTGGAATTACTGTTACTTTTGGTGTGTACCATCTTACGCCAAAAGTATTTTCCAGAAATGAAAAAACGGCATACATCGTTCCTCGTTGCTTCCCTCCCAAAAGAATAATATTTGATTTCACATTTTTATAAATAAAGGATTCATCCAATAAGTCTGGTGAGCTGAAATTATTTCCCAGTAGTTCCTGTGAATGTTTGTTGTAGCCGATAATCAATTCATTTTCCGTAAGTGGTGACTCATCGCTATCAATTTCGAAATTTGCCCCACTGATTTCATTGAGATTTTTTTGTAACTCCATAGCAGACCATCGCTCAGATTCTGATGCATCTTTGCCAATAATAATTCGGTATTTGGTTTTTCCTCCTTCAAATAAGGTATGGTCAATTCGATTTCCTGCATGAAAAATTATATCATTTTTCCATAATTTACCATCTTGTCTTTCAGCTGAAATCTTTAGGGTGTAGGGTGTGTATCCTTTTTCACCCACCACTAACTTCATTTTTTTCTCTTTGTTCCATTCACCAGACCAAACCTGAAGCGGTTCTGTATCATGAGTTAATATTTCAAGGTCAACCTTTTTGAATAAATTTTCGATAACAGCCTCATTCAAGAAAAATCGCAACTCCAGTTTTCCATTGGGCAAAGTGACTACTCTGAAAAGAGTTCCTTTATTTGTAAATGCATCAATATTGAATGGGAGAATCCGTGCACAAAATTCCCAGGTATTGCCTCGTTCCTCGATCTTAAGTAAGATTGTATTTTTTCCTTTTTTGAGAAATATAGGTATCAAATCTGCATCGGGAGTGCATCCTCTTGCTCCCGGATGATCCCATACTTCCATGCCATTGATCCATAGCTTCCCTCCATCGTTGGATCCCAGAGAAAAAATATATGTATCTTCCTGATCATTAATTATTTCTTTGTAGGCATAAGCGGCTACGAATGATTTTTTTGAGATGGCATTATCTAAACTAATTATTGAATCAGTACTATTGTACTTAATCCAATTCAACTTAGAGGTACCAACTTTATATTGCTTATTGGTCTTAATTTTCCCGCCATATTTAGAAAGAAAATCCTTTTCAAATCCAGGAAGATGCTTCAATTCATTCGAACTTTTGCCAAGAGGCAAAGGGCCCAGTAGTTGCCATGATGTTATCCATTCATTTAATTGAACTTTCTCTTTCTGGGCAAAAAGTTTGGTGTCATTGGAAACAACAACTAATAAAATTATTACAAATTTGACAAATATGTGTAGGAATATTTTCATAGTTGAATTCAATATTTATGTTCGTTTATACCAAAGATTGGCGCCACATTTCTGATACTAATTTCTCCATTATTAAGTGGCAATGTAATTAATTTCCCTCCTGTAGGCCATGCTTCATTTGTAGATTCTCCACTAATATATCCATAAGCTAAATCAACTTTTTTTCGATTACAATTTCGAATTGATCACTCGAAAGCCTCCTAATTCTTTGTTGACCAATAGTAATTGATAAAGAAGAAAATATCAATATAACTGTGATGACATATTTTAATTTGAAATGCATCATTATATTTTGTTATAGGACAGGTGTATGCTTACTCTTCTGTTATGTTAATAATCCTACAAGAGACGATCGTCTATTTTTTATACTTATAAATTAGCCTCTAAGACTATGGTCATTGGCTAAAAATTACTGGACTAGTAGTCAAGTAGGTGTAGTTTGTCCTTCAATGATTTATTCTTTCCACTTTTGTTTTCCTTCGTAGCTGCCAAGATGTACGCCTTCGTGTGATTTGCCGTATTCAAAATATTTTTTGAGTGCAAATGTAGAGGAATGAAATGCTATTTCATTCCAAGGGATTTCATCCTTTTCAAATAACCTCACTTCCAGGCTTTCAGTGGTGGGACCGAATTGCTGGTCATTGATATCAGCCAAAAAATGCATAAATACCTGGTTGACCTTTGGAAGGCTATAAATGACATGTAATTTTATTAGTTTGACTTTTGCCTGGGTTTCTTCAAGGGTTTCACGCAAAGCACCCTCTTCGGCCTTCTCGCCGTTTTCCATAAATCCAGCGGGAAGATTCCATAAGCCATACTGGGGTTGGATGGCACGTTTACAAAGCATTATTTTATTTCCGGAAATAGGCAAGCAACCAACAATTATCCTGGGATTTTGATAATAAATTTTATTGCATTGGCTACAGACAAAGCGGGCATATGTATCACCTTGAGGGACCTGTAATTTTATTTTGTCACTTCCACAGTTGCTGCAAAAATTCAAGAGAAATTGGTTTTAAATCAAACTTTAACAAGGACTTCTTCAATATAGTCAAATGTAGAGAGGATTTCAGGTTTGCCGTCAATCACCGCAACATTATGCTCAAAATGAACAGAAGGTTTGCCGTCAGCGGTAACGATTGTCCAGCCATCGCTAAGCTGTTTTATCTTCTTTGTTCCCAGGTTGATCATTGGCTCTATGGCAAGCACTAATCCGTTTTTTATCTTAGTACCTCTTCCTCTTTTGCCATAATTAGGCACTTCAGGAGATTCATGCATTTCCTCTCCCAACCCATGGCCGACCAGCTCCCTTACCACTCCGTACCCATGTTTTTCGGTATGATTCTGAATGGCATAACTTACATCTCCGATTCTGTTTCCAACAATCATTTGCTCGATACCAAGGTAAAGGCTTTCTTTAGTTACGTCTATCAATTTTTGTGTCTCGGGAGCAATTTCGCCAACAGCGAAAGTATATGCATGATCGCCATAATAACCATTTTTCAGTACACCGCAATCAACAGAAATAATATCACCTTCTAGCAATGGTTTGCCGTTAGGAATTCCATGAACAACTTGTTCGTTTAGGCTCATGCACAATGTATTGGGAAAATCATATAACCCTAAAAACCCAGGTACTGCCTGATGATCCCTAATGAAAATCTCGGCTAATTTATCAAGATAAAGCGTGGTTACTCCGGGTTTAATTTCTGTGGCCAACATACCTAAAGTTTTAGAGACCAGCTGAGCACTTTGCCGCATAAATTCTATGCCCTCTCTTGATTTTAACTTTATCATTTATAGATGAATTATTTTTTCAGTTTCAAATAAATTGCGTCAAAGTTAATATTTTTTGAGAGATTCTTTTTTCAATTCAAATGCGAATAATAGTATAATGAATTATAAAATTTGAATTCACCAAAAATGATTTTTGGTAATGCCTAAAAATTCATTGGTTGAAGGAATAATTTTTTTTGTTGCATATTATTTAAACATGCAACAAAAAAAATCAAGGATGATAAAAAATAATTAAATGAATTTTGCTTACTGAAATGTTGGATTGATCAACATTACTGGGTTTTAGCTAACTTTTTTGCAGCCTCTTTAGGTTGTTCTAAAGTGTTGACAAGTTTGTCGTACCATTCTTTTCCAAATTTTCTGATTAGTGGTTCTTTCAAGAAGATATAAAGAGGGAGTTTGTTTTTTCTTCCTAATTCACAGGCAGGCATGCATATTTCCCAGCGATCGTAATTCAGCGCATGGTAGTTGTCATATTTTGTTACTCGAATTGGATATAAATGGCAGGAAATAGGTTTTTTAAATTTTGACTTTCCTTCTTCGTAAGCTTTTTCAATTCCACATTTCAAAATACCCTTTTCATCGTAAACTGCGTAGGCACATTCTTTCCCATTGATAGTGGGAGTGGAGTAGTCACCCTCTTCATCAAATATATATTTCCCCTGTGTCTCGATTGCTTCAATGCTTTCTGGAGATAAATAAGGCTTAACCTGTTCGTAAATTTCTTCCAAAAGAGGAAGTTCATTTTCTTCCAGTGGGGCTCCGAGGTCTCCTTCAACACAACATCCGCCTTTACATTTATTCAGGTCACATAAAAAATAGTTGTCGACAATATCATCAGATATTACAGTCTTATTAATTACAATCATCTAATTAGATAAGGGGAGTATATTTTTTTATAAATTCTGAGTATGGATTTCATATTCAAGTATCAAAGATGAATATTTATAATGTATGCGCAGACGGCCAAATGCATTAATTCATATTCATGTAATAAATCTCTTTTGTTGACATGTTCATGTAAAGAAATTCTTTTTTTATACCGATGGTATTTTATTGATTGTGACAAGAATATATTTGTAACTTTCGAGCTGAATAAAGAATAAAATTATAACAGGCTATGCCTGAGATTATTATTGCTTTTGGTTTGTAGCCAGCATTGAAATCTCTAAATGGCAGAGAATAAGAATAAAATACATGGATTATTTAGATAGCTTAAACGAGCCACAGAGGGAGGCAGTTGTTAATACCGAAGGACCGTGTATGGTCATTGCCGGTGCAGGGTCTGGGAAAACTCGTGTTCTTACTTTTAGAATAGCCTATCTGATTCAGGAAAAAGGTGTCGATCCATTCAGCATATTATCGCTGACTTTCACAAACAAAGCCGCAGCCGAAATGCGCAAACGTATAGAAAGTATGGTGGGTACTAATGCAAGAAACCTCTGGATGGGTACCTTTCACTCCATTTTCGCAAAAATATTGAGGTTTGAGGCGGACAAATTGGGCTACCCAAGTAACTTTTCGATTTACGATGCCGACGATTCAAAAACATTGATAAGACAGATCGTGAAAGAACTCAATCTGGATGATAAGGTTTACAAACCCAATGTGGTTTTTAACCGAATTTCAGGAGCAAAAAACAGATTGGTATCCTGGCAGGAGTATAATAATAATCCGACATACCAGACAGACGATGAGCAAGCCAATAAACCTCAAATGGGCAAGATATATAGAATCTATTGCCAGAGATGCTTCAAGGCTTCCGCCATGGATTTTGATGATCTTTTGTTTAATACCAATGTGCTGTTTCGAGATCATATAGATGTTTTAAACAAATACCAACATCGTTTTAAGTATGTCTTGGTTGATGAGTTTCAAGACACCAACTTATCCCAGTATTTGATTACTAAAAAACTATCGGCAGTAAATCAAAATGTCTGTGTGGTTGGTGATGATGCGCAAAGCATTTATGCATTTCGCGGAGCAGACATAAAAAATATCTTAAATTTTGAAAAGGACTATCCTGATCTCAAAGTTGTAAAGCTTGAACAGAATTATCGTTCTACCAAAGTGATCGTAAATGCAGCTAATTCTGTTATCAGTAAAAACTCTAAGCAGCTTACTAAAGACGTATGGACTGCCAATGATGATGGAGAATTAATAGAGTTGCTCAAGGCAAATTCTGACAACGAAGAAGGGAAGTTGGTTGCGGCGTCGATTTTTGAAGAGAAGCTAAATTATCAGATCAAGAATAGTCAGGTTGCAGTTCTGTACCGGACAAATTCTCAATCTCGTGCAATCGAAGAATCTCTTCGCAGGGCAAGTATCAAATACAAAATTGTTGGCGGGCTTTCATTTTATCAGAGAAAAGAAATCAAAGACATACTATCTTACCTCAGATTTGTGATCAACCAAAATGATGAGCAAGCCCTTCGCAGGATTATTAATCTTCCGAAAAGAGGCATCGGTTCTGGAAGTATGGATAAAATTATTGTCGCAGCCAACGAAAATAATGTAGCGATATGGCAGGTAGTGAGCAATATATTTCAGTTTCTCCCCGGTAGAATCACCAATGCTATTGATCAGTTTGCTTCTATGATAAAGAGTTTTATGGTGGAGGTTGACAAGCGAGATGCCTATGAGGCTACGAGCTATATTGCCAAGCAATCTGGTCTTTTGAGAGCCCTCTACGAAGACAAGACTATTGAGGGATTGAGCAGGTATGAAAATCTCCAGGAACTGCTCAATGCCATTAAAGAATTTGTTGATAGCGAAGAAAACGATGATAAAAGTTTGGGCGCATTTCTACAAGAAGTCGCATTGCTTACCAATCTGGATGATGAGAAAGATGATGACAACGACAAGGTTACATTAATGACCATACATATGGCTAAAGGGCTTGAGTTTAAAAATGTCTATCTCGTAGGTATGGAAGAAGACCTTTTTCCTTCGCAAATGATGCTAACCAGCAGGGCAGATTTGGAGGAAGAAAGGCGGCTGTTTTATGTCGCCATAACAAGAGCAGAGCGAAAATTAGTACTTACATTTGCCAGGTCGAGATACCGGTTTGGTCAGCTGAAAAGTTGCGAACCGAGCAGGTTTTTAGAAGACATTGATTCCAAATTTATAAAATTGAACAAAAAATTTCGTTCTGAATCTGATGCTGTTTCCACACCACAAACATCTCATTATGCCAAGTCACTAATTTCGAGTACTAAAAATGTTGCGCAAAGACCAAAAAACACTACGTACACGCACAAAGCCTCCAGTGATTTTAGTCCGAGCGATACAAGTAACCTCTCACAGGGAATGAAGGTAGAGCACCCTAAATTTGGTTATGGAAATGTTTTGGTAGTTGATATTGAAGGCGCCAGCAGAAAAGCCAAGGTTCTGTTTGATAATTTTGGTGAGAAAACATTATTGCTTAGCTTTGCAAAACTTAAAATTCACAAGTAAATCTTATCTGAGCAAGCCTCAATTATCTACCCAAGTAGAAAATATTAATTTAATGATGGAAAAGAGTAATTATAATACCCAAAGGTCAGCCCTTATTCTCAAAGAGTATGGAAGAAATATGCAAATGTTAATAGAGCATATAAAAACCTTTGACGACAAAGAAAAGAGAAGCGAATCTGCACATACGCTAATCGAATTAATGAAATTGATAAACCCAAATGCTACAATTGCCCAGGAGAGCAGTCAGAAAATTTGGGATGATTTGTTTATCATGTCAGATTTCGACTTAGATATTAATAGCCCCTATCCTATACCGGAAAGAGAAATTCTAAATAAAAAGCCAGATAGAATGAGCTATAAGACTACCGAAGTAAAATATAAGCACTATGGTAGAAATATTCAATTGCTCATTAAAAAGGCCATGGAGCTTAGCGATGAGGAAGATAAGGAAGTAGCTGTAATCCATATCGGTCGATTGATGAAGAGTTTCCAAAATACCTGGAATCGAGACAATGTCGAAGATGTTACTATTTTAAAAAACATAGAAAATATGTCAAATAAAGTATTAACAATAGATATCGAAAAGGTGAAAGCTGACAACTTGTTTGATTCTATGGTTAAGGAAAGACGACCAAGACCAGTGAGTAACAGGCCTCCAAACAAGGGCAGAAGAAATAATAGTAATAATAACGCAAGCCGAGGCAGAAGAAGAAATTAATGACCACTTTTAGAGTTGTAGGCGGTAATTCGCTCAAAGGCAGCATTACACCTCAAGGGGCAAAAAATGAAGCACTACAGATATTGTGTGCAGCATTATTAACTTCCGACCCCATCACCATCCATAATGTTCCAGACATTAGGGATGTAAATAAACTCATAGAATTATTATCAGAACTGGGAGTAAAAGTAGAAAATCTTAAAAATTCTTCTTGGAAATTAACAGCTTCGGAAATCAATATGGATTTCCTGCAATCTGTCACCTATGAGAAAATGGCTGCATCGTTGCGCGGATCGATTATGATTCTTGGTCCATTGTTAGCTAGATTTGGAAAAGCAAAAATCCCAAAGCCGGGAGGAGATAAAATTGGAAGAAGGAGATTAGATACCCACTTCATTGGATTTCAAAAATTAGGAGCTGTTTTGGAATTTGATAGCCATAATCATTTTTATAAAATTGACGCCTCTAATCTGGTAGGTACATATATGTTGCTCGACGAGGCATCTGTTACGGGTACTGCCAATATCGTAATGGCTGCAGTTTTAGCAAAAGGAACTACTACAATATACAATGCGGCTTGCGAACCTTATCTACAACAGCTTTGTAGAATGCTCAATAGGATGGGAGCAAAAATTGGAGGTGTTGGGTCTAACCTATTGACGATTGATGGTGTTGACGAATTGTCTGGTACTGATCATACATTGCTTCCTGACATGATTGAAGTAGGTTCGTTTATCGGCTTGGCAGCACTTACAAATTCGGAAATTACAATTAAAAATGCAGGAATAGTACATCTTGGCATGATACCAGATGCTTTTGCTAAGCTAGGTATAAAATTGGATATTCAGGGAGATGATATTTTTATTCCAAAGCAGGAGTCCTATAAAGTCGATACCTTTATCGATGACTCAATTATGACAATATCTGATGCCATTTGGCCAGGTTTGACGCCTGATCTCTTAAGTGTTCTATTGGTAGTGGCCACCCAGGCAAAGGGAACAGTATTGATCCACCAAAAAATGTTTGAAAGCCGGTTATTTTTTGTGGATAAACTTATTGATATGGGAGCACAAATTATTCTTTGCGACCCGCATCGAGCAACAGTTATTGGCTTAGATAGAAAATTTCCATTGCGTGCAATTAGAATGACATCACCTGACATTCGAGCAGGGGTAGCATTATTATTGGCCGCATTGAGTGCCAATGGAACAAGCGAAATACTTAATGTCGAGCAAATCGACCGTGGCTATCAACAAATAGATGCAAGGCTAAATCGCTTAGGTGCTGATATTCAAAGAATAGATTAACCTCTCCCTCATTTTTTTTGCTATTTTTGTTCGATAAGCATGGCGGTTTTTAACGTTAAAATATATATGGCATCCGTAAAAGCGAATCCTGTTCAAGAGTTAAAATCATGTGGTCTTTCTGTAGATGATATTCTCAATGATTATAAAATAGGATATGCAAGCCGGCAGGCAAGTTTGGTTGGAAGAAAGGAAGTTTTTCTGGGCCGAGCCAAATTTGGAGTTTTCGGAGATGGTAAGGAGGTAGCCCAATTGGCCATGGCCAGGTTTTTCAAAAAAGGTGATCATCGCTCCGGGTATTACAGAGACCAGACCTTTATGTTTGCGGCCGGAATGTTAACAATCCAGCAATTCTTTGCTCAATTATATGCACATACAGATATTAATGCAGAACCTGCCTCAGGAGGCAGGTTGATGAACGGGCACTTTGCCACGCGAATGCTGGATGATCGGGGTAATTGGAAAGATCAAACAAAAATGAAAAATAGCAGTGCAGATGTTTCTCCAACTGCTGCGCAAATGCCGAGATTGATTGGCCTGGCCTGGGCATCAAAACTGTACAGAGAAAATAAACAACTCAAATGGATGACAGACTTTTCTGTCAATGGCAATGAAATTGCTTTTGGGACCATTGGTAACGCATCTACTTCCGAAGGTCTTTTTTTCGAATCAATTAATGCGGCGGCTGTTTTACAAATTCCAATGCTACTCTCAGTTTGGGATGATGGTTATGGGATATCTGTACCTAATGAATTTCATACACCTAAACTTGATTTATCTAAAGTTCTTGAAGGATTCAGACGATCTGAAACGGAAAAAGGATTTGAGTTAATCAAAGTTAAAGGATGGGATTATCCTGGACTAATAAGTGCATATAAATACGCTACAGAATTGATAAGGGACAAACATATTCCTGTTTTGATTCATGTTGATGATATGACCCAACCTCTTGGGCATTCTACTAGTGGTTCGCACGAAAGGTATAAATCAAAGGAGCGATTAGACTGGGAAGAGGAAAATGATTGCCTTAAAAAAATGAAAGAATGGATTTTGGACAATGAGATTGCACATCAAGGTCAACTTAAAGGAATTGAGGCTGAAGCAACAAAAATTGCTAAAGAAAGTAAAGACAAAGCTTGGCAAGATCATGTTTCCGTATTAAAACGAGATAAGCTAGAAGCGCTTGAATTGTTAGATCAATTGAATGCGGATTTGGGGCCATATGTTCAGCTTTCAAAATTTCGGGATAAGCTGGAAGAATTACAATATCCATTAAAATTGGAAACCATTAAGTCTTTGAAGTATGCTTTACGATATACCCGCAACCAGTATTCGAAATCAAGAAATAGTATCAGAGATTGGTTAAAAAATAAAGATGAAAGAAACCAAAAAAATTACAGTTCGCATGTTTACAGTGAGTCCGAAGATTCTGCACTAAAAGTAAAAATTGTACCTCCGTTATATCACAAAGATTCTAAATTGGTTGATGGACGTGAAGTTTTGTTGGCATGCTTTGATGCTGCCCTCGATCGAGATCCACGCATTGTGGCGTTTGGTGAGGATTTGGGAAAAATTGGAGATGTAAATCAAGCGTTTGCAGGACTACAAGAAAAGTATGGGGATTTGAGAGTAATAGATACCAGCATTCGCGAGTCGACTATAATGGGGCAAGGAATTGGAGTTGCAATGCGCGGCCTTCGTCCAATTGCTGAAATTCAATATCTTGATTACTTGATTTACACACTTCAGATTATGTCAGATGATCTGTCTTGTTTGCAATACCGAAGTGTTGGTGGACAAAAGGCACCGGTAATTATCAGGACTCGAGGACATCGCTTGGAAGGTGTTTGGCATTCGGGGTCCCCGTTGGGAATGATCTTAAATAGCCTTAAAGGAATATATGTTGTGGTACCACGAAATATGACTCAGGCTTCAGGGTTTTATAATACCATATTAAAATCTGATGATCCGGCCTTGATCATAGAAACACTCAATGCATACAGATTCAAAGAACGAATTCCTGATAATATTGGGGAATTTACACTTCCTTTAGGAGTGCCGGAAATACTGAATGAAGGAACAGATTGCACAATAGTTACTTATGGAGCTATGTGTAGAATATCCCTTGACGCAGCAAAGCAATTGGCAGAAGTTGGTATTTCATTGGAAGTAATTGATGTGCAATCATTACAACCATTTGATATCAATCATACAATTGTAGAATCTCTTAAAAAAACGAATCAAATAATATTTGCCGATGAAGATGTTTCTGGGGGTGCCTCTGCCTACATGATGCAACATGTGTTAGAAACCCAGGAAGGGTATAACTATCTGGACTCCAAGCCTATCACATTAAATTCTAAGGATCATCGACCGGCCTATTCTTCGGATGGAGATTATTTTTCTAAAGTAAATGCAGAAGATATTTACGATACTGTTTATCAAATGCTCAATGAGATAAACCCAATTGATTTTCCTGAAATTTACTAATCCGGAGGTCTGATTATATCATTAATTTCAAATTTGTCTGTTTCAATGATATTGCTTTTATGCAATGACCTGTCCTGAATTTGAATCCGAAGCTTTATTGTTTCATTTCTAAATAGCAATCTAAAACCCGATAATAATGAATATTGTAGTTCACCTGTCAAAGGTCTGATATCTCGTGCAGTATTTAATACAAAATACCTACCATGATAGGGCGGGGCACAGTTTCTCTCCAGAGCAGGATTAAACTCTCTGAAACTTCCATCATCTTCTTCAATAAGGAATGTTAAGAAAAAATTAAAATGGTCCAAATTTCTAATTACATAAATAGTATCGGCAGTTATAATTAATGAATCACCTACCGTGGACTCATTTCTAACTATTTCATAATCAACGCAATTGTATTCTTCGGGAGTTCCTTCATCACCGAATTGTAGCGTATCTCCGGTGATAGGGTCTGTGACAATATCCATTATATGATATGGGGGATCAGTCTCATTTGCATCAAGCCCTAAATCTCCATCACCATCTTCGAATTGAATCTTTATAATCAACGAGTCTAAAGAAAAATCTTTAATTTGCTTAAAATAAAATTCATTCAAATTAATCGAGGGGGTCAATGGAAAGGTAGGCCTGTCTTGGCAAGCGCCGAAGCTTAAAAATATCAATAAAAACCACAATGGATTTTTTACCATTTCTATTGAATTAAATCTTTGAAGATTAATTTATGAAAGTATAACGAGTGCAAACCTTTAATAGTTTTAAAACTAATATATTTCGCATCAACAATCAAAACTTTGAGCGACATGCAATCAATTTATTTCGATTTCAATTGAAATATAATAAGAAATATAGAGCGTATGTTAGCAATCTAAATATCAATACTTCAGAAATATCCAGCTTATTCGATATACCCTTTATGCCTATTCAATTTTTTAAACGATTAGAAATAAAGACTACTGAGTTTGAATCAGAAAAAATTTTTGAAAGCAGCGGAACAACAGGATTGCGAAGCAAACATTGCATAGAAGATTTAGAGTTTTATAATAAAATTAGTGAAAAAACATTTACCTCATTTTTCAATAATATAGAAAATGCCGTTATAATTGGGTTGCTACCTTCCTACTTAGAAAGAAATAATTCTTCCTTGGTTTTCATGGTTGATCATTTTATTAAAAGATCAAATAACCCACACTCTGGGTTTTATCTCAATGACCAAGAAAGCTTAATTGATAAGCTTAATCAGTTAGCCAATAGTGAAAAAAAAATATATTTATTCGGAGTGACCTTTGCCTTACTTGAACTTGCTAAAAAAGTAAATTTCAATTTGAGTAATTTAATTGTAATAGAAACAGGTGGTATGAAAGGCCAAGGAACTGAGCTTGTAAGAGAAGAATTGCATAAGAGATTAGGTAAGGCATTCAATACAAATCAAATATTATCTGAGTATGGAATGACGGAATTGTTATCGCAAGCATATCTTCAGCACGATGGTTTTTTTCATTCACCACCATGGATGAAGATATTAATAAGAGAAATGCAGGATCCATTTTCTTACGCAGCTGATGGTAAAACGGGTGTTATTAAAGTTATAGATTTAGCTAATATTCACTCTTGTGGTTTTATAGAAACAGAAGATATTGGCTGGAGCAATGGTTCGGGTTTTAAAGTGTTGGGGCGTCTTGATAATTCAGATTTACGAGGGTGTAATCTAATGTTGGCTTTAGAATAGACTTGCGTAAAATATTACATCAACTTTTATTCTGATTTCGCAGACTATATATTTGTGAATCAAGTTATTAATAAAACAGGTGTGAAATGAAAGTTAAATTAGCAATCGTAGTTCTTTTTTTAGTTGGTGTATTTTCTTGTACACAAAGAACATGCCCCACTTATACTAAAGATAATGTACAGAAAGTAGAAAAAGCTGAAGAAGGAGTTTAGTATTTCCAATTACCATAACTCCAAAAAAATATTCTAAGCAATAAAAGTATAGTTGACTATGATTGTCAACTATACTTTTTCACATCATCTATGGTAATATGATTTCCACACATTATTACCAAACGCTCAGTGACATTTCTTAATTCTCTAATATTTCCTGTCCATTCAAGTGTTTTGAGTTGATCAATTGCATCTTCATCAATAGTGCTTTTTTTAGTACCGTTTTCTGCTGAGATTTCATCAAGAAATTTATCAACCAATAGTGATATATCTTCCTTTCTTGCCTTGAGGGAAGGAACATGTATCAAAATTACGCCAATGCGATGATAGAGATCTTCGCGAAACGTTTTTTGTTGAATTTCATATTTGAGATCTTTATTTGTTGCAGCGACTATTCTCACATTAACAGGAATATCTTTATCTCCACCAACTCTGGTGATTTTATTTTCCTGAAGTGCTCTAAGGACTTTTGCTTGAGCTGATAAACTCATATCACCAATTTCATCCAAAAATAATGTTCCGCCATTTGCTTGTTCAAATTTTCCAATACGTTGTTTCACCGCCGAGGTAAACGATCCTTTTTCATGGCCAAACAACTCACTTTCTATTAATTCGGAAGGAATAGCTGCACAATTGACTTCAATAAATAAGTTTTTAGATCTTTTACTTTGCATATGAACCCATCTGGCAACGAGCTCTTTCCCTGTTCCGTTGTCACCAGTTATCATTACTCTTGCTTCAGTAGGAGCCACTTTAGCAATGGTATTTTTAACATCCAAAATTGCTTGCGATTCGCCGATAATATCAAATGTTTTTGAAATTTTCTTTTTAAGAACTTTTGTTTCAGTTACTAAAGAAGACTTGTCAAATGCGTTTCGCAGTGTAATCAGTAATCTATTCAGGTCCGGCGGTTTCTGAATAAAATCGTATGCCCCTTTTTTTACTGCTTCTACAGCAGTTTCGATAGATCCATGAGCAGAAATCATAATAAACTGGACGTTAGGATTGATTTCCTGAGCTTTTTCAAGTACTTCAATCCCATCCATTTTTGGCATTTTTATATCACATAGTGCGATATCATATTTTTTTTGAGACAGTTTGTTTATCCCATCTTTTCCATCTACAGCTTCATCTACTTCATATTTCTCATACTCCAAAATTTCTCGTAGCGCAGTGCGAATGCTAGCCTCATCATCAATAATTAGGATTGTTGCCATAGTATCAAATTAAAAAAAGTACAAAAAGTGTAAGCCGGGTTCTGTACTCCTATTATAAGGAGTTCTTATCATTTATCTTGTCCTGAAGTCACCTTCAGGATCAATCGTTCTACCCATTTTGTCTGCCCTTTCGGGGTTATGAGCGAGCAGCCCACTTTCATAACGAAAAACAAAACCTATTTGAACTTTCAACCCGTAAGGTTTACCATGCCACCATTGTCACCAATAGTACGGTGAGCTCTTACCTCACCATTTCACCCTTACCCCGATGTGCCTAGCCTATTGGCAGGCAGAGTCAAGGCGGTATTTTTTCTGTTGCACTATCTGTCCCCGTCAAACCTGCCTTTGGTAGGTAAGGCGGGGCCTTCCTGTTAGGAAGTACGGTGCTCTTTGTTGCCCGGACTTTCCTCCCCGATGACATGTCTCTAAAGAGAATCACCGAGGCGATAAGACTTTTTGTACTTTTTTATAAGTTTAAATAAAGCTCAACTTGCTTTTAAAAGAATATAAAATGTAAATAACAATTTTGTAGGCTATAGTTAGTTAACATCAAGACCTGTTAGCTTGAGTTCCCATTCATCAGCCAATTGGGCAACCTCTTTGATGATTTCCTTTAATCCGTCAATCTTGGCAGTCTCCAGAAAGGTTGATCCTTCTACTTTGATAAAGTCATCTACAATAACAAATTTAGCATAGCAGGTTTTTCCATTTTCAATAATCAACTGTTTACAATCGATGTCATCAGAAAATGGGCATACTTTTGATGAAAATTCAAGACCGGTTTTATTAAATTTTTCGTTAAATTTTAAAACTCCAAGTACTGCCTGAAATCTATTTTCATTCAATGGAACAATGATTACCGACTTACTCTTGTCGTATTCAGAAAACTGTCCGCCAATTTCTTCGGCAAATTGCTCCATGAAATTGCTAAAGTTAAACTCCATTATATTTTTTGGTTAGATTAAATTAATATCAACTCAAATCAATAACAAAATAATTATAAAAGTACATAAAATAAAAATTGATCTGCACCAATATGAAATGTACCTGATTAGAAATATACGATGGTAGATCCAAATCCAAATTTATCTTTATCTGCATCCTCAAAAAATTTGATTTCTTTTCTAGAACTGAGCCTTTTATGAATCTTACTTCTTAAAATCCCTGCTCCGATACCATGGATAATTTTCAACTTTTCTGAACTTGATAAAAGGGCTTTGTCATAGGCTTTCTCAAACTCATTTAATTGATAGGCTAAGATCTCACCACTCTTCATATCGGATGAGAGATTGTCAACATGCAAATCAATTACTTGCTCATTTGTTTGAATAGTTTTTTCTGCCTGAAATGTAGTTTTATAATTATTTTCTGACATTTTTTCTCTTAGCTGCTCGGGATCAATTTTTGCTGGAGATTTTTTTTCGATTTTTATTAAGTAAATTTCCTCTTCAACGGAATCAATACTTTCTTTTTTTGCCAACATACCTTTCTCTAACTCTAACTCAATACTAATTGGAGGTTCTATTTTATGAGACTTCTCTGAATGAAAAATCAAATGCACCAACAGATTTTTTGCCGAATTGAATATGCTGGATGTAAGCACACCAATTTCTTTTGCTTCAAAGCTTTCGCATATACCATATGCTTTTCCAACAATATTGTTTTTATCATTTTGACTTATGGAAAATAAAATTGTATCGCTAAGGTGGTTGATGAAAAATGTCTGATATTGATTTCCACTAATTTCCTTAAGTCCCAAATATAAGCCTGGTGAAATTTGACTATATATCCTTTCGTTTTGAGGCGATGCTACATCGCTTTGGTTGGAGGGAAACTTTTCTTTTTCGCTTCGATCAACAATCACTACTTCATTGATCAATAAAGGAATTACAAACCCATCTTCTATTTCTACATCTACTATTTTGTTTCCTTTTAAGGCAACAACAATACCTTCTTCAGTACCTCTTAGTAATCGAACACGATTTCCTATTTTCATTTTTTTATTAAGGGGATCTCTATTAATTCATTCGCATCAAAATTTTCATAGTGTTTTAAGGACAAGGAAAATTTATGAAGTCTTATCGGGATAAGTCAAGAAAATTTGACGCAGTATTTAAATCACTATGAAAACCTTTTGGGAACAAAGATAATAAACGATTTGACTTCGTTATATTTATTTTTAATAGCCTATGGCTATTAAAAATAAATATGCCTCGCAACTCATTCATTCTCTTTGTTTTTTGAAAGAAATGAATTAGTAGAGGCCCCCTAAAAGTAAAGCCAGTGAAAATTTATACCATTTTTATTATTAAACTCCAGAGTTGGCGCTGGGATTTTGATCATGTCTGCTATAAATAAAAGTGTATTTATAGCTTTATTTTGACTCTTTATATGTGATAGATCGATATCGATGCCTAAATAAAATTGCCTGTAACTTTTGTATCCATTGGCGTTATTATCTTCTTCTCTACCATAAACCATCCCTTCAGCACCATATCCAATTGCAATATTAAGCCATTTTGGTGTTTTTCTATTATAATTACCCAATGCGTAAATATCAAATGACAACCAATAGGTCTGGCCGTTATAATCTTTTAATAATTCTTCCATTAATCCATCTCCAAGGACTTCTGGTCTGAGTCGGGCGAATTCTGTTCTATGAAATGAAAATTTTGTTTTAATCTTCTGCTTTTCCCACAATAATTCCTGTGATAAAAAAAATCCTGATCCCAGCAGGTTTGCAGCAATGTCTCCCCATGAGAATCCATATTCTACGGCATATCCATCCATGATTTCGATAGGGATCATGATTGCCTGACTTATTACACTACCCCAAATAGCTGATTTTTTTTCTGACATATTTGTCCACATGAAAAGTTGTTTGCCTATCCTGCTGAATTGATAGGCAGAATAAAAATGGCCGACCTTATCTATTTGATTCCACTGTGAATTATCATTAAAAAAATGAAAATCAGTTTTACCTTGTTCCTTATACCATACTTGGTTCAATACTACCAACGATGCACTATATGTTATTCCTGTACCCAGCAGTACTGTATTTAGTCGTTTTTTATTTATTTGAGTCGAGTCATTATTATTTGACCCAATAGCTTTTGGGTTAATAAATAGTAGAAGCCAGAATACAATTAAGGGGGTGAAAATATGTTTATAGCTTAAAAAATAGCATGTCCTCATTGGGTTGAATCGATTGGATAAAAATCAGAGTTTGTTTGTCGAATTCTTACTTGTGGAAATACCCTCTTCAGAAGACGCATCAATTTTTTTAGATCTGTTTTTTTCTCGCGATTTTTTAAATATATTTTTTATTTCATCAAAGCTTTCAGTGTGACTCAAACTAAATCCTGCTGTAGTCGATGTGGACTTCAAATTTTGATTCAAATTATTGTAATTGGTTTTATTGTAAATTTTGGCTCTCAGTTTACCATCCGGGGATAATAAATATTCTACCGACCAATCGCCCAAGATACTTGCGACATTTGTTCCGGATGTTTGATCTGTAAAGCCTCCGTCTCTGGTTACACGCAACCTTCCATCTAGAAAAGAATAAGACATGCGAAGTTGAAAAGTATTGAATGCTTCTTCGTCAAGCGACCCAAGATCTACATCTACGACCAGATTCTCGTCAAACTGTGTTACCCAGTAGCTTATCTGGTTAGAAATAAATTCACTCACACTTCTTCCTACAGACTCTACAGATCCCCCCCCTACTTTAAAGGCATTTTCAGCAGAGAATTTTTTTAATATTATCAAACTAAAAACCTGCCTTTTCAATTCCTGCTCATCAGTTGCTAATAAGTTTTTGAAGGCAGTCATGCGTGTTTCTATAGATACGTCATTGTATGTTGCGTTTTTGGGATAGTCTTCAACGTCAACATCAAATTCGATTTGAGGGTACATCAGATTGCCTTTAATTCCGAGCAATACTTTTGCTGGATATTTCCTGTTTAGTTCTGGATTATCTTGAATTTCTTTGGGAGTTACCCTCAATATTGGAGCAAGTGATGCCAATTGCCTGTAGTTGGCTTTTATGTCGAGTATGGCTTCATAGGGGTCACCAATCCAAGATATTCTACTATTTGGCTCTACTTCAAATTCCTTGTTGATGATATTGTAAAGTGTAAAATTGTACCCGCCTTCTGTAATTTCATAATCTCCAAACATGTTGAAATCACCTTTGGTGTCTATCTGAAGATTTAATTTGCCATTGCCTCTTCCTCGAATGATATCCCCAGCTGTTAAATCAAATATTATTTCGACGTATGCATCAGGAGTAATATCCAGTTCAAGGTTTAGGTTAACTCCAGCGAGGTCCATTTTGGTACCTCTTTCGTGAGCGTCATGGTGGTGTATTGTGTCATTAATTGAAATAAAGTTGATAAAATCTTCTTTAACGACTTCTGAACTTCCTTCGAGAGGTATATAAAATTTTGTTCCTTTTTCAGATGTGGCGTTTGCAGAGATATTGATGACTTTTTCTTTTCCATAAATCCTTAGATCACCAGTAGCATAGGCTGTGCCGTAATAAAGGCTGTTGTTTTTTGATGTTGTATTCAGTACCAGAAAATTCTTTAATTCACCATAGAAGTCAAACTCAAGTTCTTTAAAGCCACTATGGGTAATTCTTCCCCAAATATCTCCTTCATTATTTTTTTTGTCTATAAGTTTGAAATTATTGAAGTCAATATAATTATTATTAAAAACCACCTCCCCGTTTAATTTATAATGCGTATTGAGATAATCTAGGGTAAATTCTCCGTTACTTGTGTTGCCAATTCCCTTAACTGTTGGTTCAGATAGTGATCCGGTAATTAACACGTTTCCATTCAATTTTCCATTAACATTAGAGATGTACTCCTCAAAAAATGGCTCGATCAAATTCATGTTTGTATTGATAAAGGTAGCATTGAGACTGAGCTGTTCTTTTTTATTGGAAGGGTTGAAATATCCATTGATTTTCATGGTTTGTTCTTCTCCTCTGAAAACTTTTAAATCTAAATCAAACAAATTCTTTATATTGTCAAAATCTGATGAGGCAAGGATGCTACCTACCAAAAATTCATTTACAGAAAAGTCAGATATTTTTATTTGACTGTTTATTTCTTTTCGATCGAAATAATTTTTCAGCGCAATAAACCCACTAAATTTACCATCAATCCTTTTCGTGAGTATTGGATTTAGGTTTTTCATATCAAAATTTTTGATGGTAATAAAAAGACTTTCTGATGGGTCTTCAGAAAGCTTTCCATTAAATTTAATTTTTTGATCACCATGATTTATACTCAAATTTTTTATCGTATAGTCTTTGGTGCGTATTGTCAAGAGATTATCACTACTTATTTCCCATAATTTATCAATGAAACTAATCTCTGAGTTATTCAAGCTTATGTTGGTGATATCAGGTAAAAACTGAATAAGTCCAGTTGTTTTAACATAATTGGAAGAGTTCGATTGGTCAATATCAATGGCAAACTCGATTTCATTTCCATCCCAATCGATATTACAGCTAAGATTTTCACTACTCTGTTTATTGTTTATTTTTTGACTTTCAGATTCAATTTGATATTTCGCATACACAAGGGTTGTGTCACTGCTTTTTTGGGTTTGAAAGTTTATATTATTTTTTTCAAAAGTGTATCCATCAATTGTAAGGGTATCTACAAGGCTGCTTAGCTCAACTAATTTTGTATTTCCTCCAGTAAATCCTCCAGTTATTTTTGTGTTTTTTGAAAGAAAAAAATTTGGAATAAAAAGATTAACTATTGGATTGATTTCTTTAAGATTAATGTCATAATCTAAATAATAATATTCATTATTTCCTTTCTTTTGACTGGAGTAATAAGCGTTAATTTCTTTGCTGTTGTTTCTGAATATCAATTTGTATTCGTCATATACGTTAATTATATCTTGAAAAAATGAGGTGTAGTTAAAGTCTCCAAATATATTTAAATCAGCATTCGGACTTCGAACAGTAAGCGTTCGGCTCAGCGAATCTTTTTGAGATAGTACGCTTAGTCTATCAATAAATATTTCCTTTTCTCCATACCTGAAATGCGTGCTATCCAGAAAAATATCTCCCAATATTTCATCTAAGCTCAATCCTTTCATATCCAATTTTAATGTTGAGCTGAGAAATGCAGGTTCTTTCGTTATTTTCAGTTTATCAAGATTTGCTTTACCCAGTTTTGCCTCTATTTGAATAATCTCATTTTCTTGGTTTAGATCTATACTGGCCTTGCCATTAAATTGAAGATTTGGATCATCAATTATCAGATTTCCACTAAAAAACTGTTCTGCCATTAATGCATCGGTCTTTATGTTATGATAATCGTAACCATTTAATCCTACCCTTGATATGGAAGATAGCAGATCAAACTTGGCATTTTCCTTAGTGAATCCACTTCCGTTAATGCTGCCATCCATATCAATATATTGATATGCAGCAGTATCGCTTAGTAAAATACCTAGGTTGAAGTTTTTTGTTGCTAACCTTCCCGAGTAGGTAGATTTTTCATTTATATTTTTCCCTATTTTGAGATTGATATCTGTGTCAATATGGCCGATATGAGTATTGAAGCTGGCGTTACTAACAAAATCACCAGGAAATCCGGAGAATCTCCCATTGAATTTTACTACTCCAAATTTTTTCATGTTGTTATAAGAGTTCTCACTTATATAAGGAGTGATATCATCCAGATGAAAATGCGCCGTGTTGATTTTAGCATTGATAAAGGACTCCTCAAAATTTGGGAGGCCATAAATCCCAAAATACCCTTTCACCTCGCTCTTTTTGCCAAAATTTATTGTCAAATTTTTGACATTAAATCTATTTACTGGTCCTTCTACAAATCCTTTTATTCGATAATATTCGCTATACTTTTTGAGAGCCGGCGCAAAATGACCAATGTCTTTTGAGTATATTATTGATTTTTTGACATTGGCTGTGATTTTCACACTATCCACAAATTCTTTTACTGATGAAGGCTGCTTATAGTCAAAAATCATGGACTGCGTGATAGAAGAATTGCCAAATTTCATATCCATATGTTGAAATACCATAGATTGCCTGGTGTAGAGAAATTTTGTTTCTAACTTTTTTATATCCAGCCCTGTTGCCGAATCAATGCATTGCAAATTGTTTATAGCAAAGGCGATATTTCCAGGCTTAATTATGAAACTTCTGAGATTGGCCTCTATGTTCATTAAAGTAAAATGATACTGATCAAAACGGTGAGTTATAGGATCTTTATCATCCCTGTAGATTTTAAATTTACCATTGGTCAATATTACTTTGTCGGTATTAAAAATTTTGGAATCTTTTTTAGATTTTTTTTTGATCAGTTTATTTTTAATCTCATCAATAAAAAAATTTAAATTAAACTGACCGTCAGGTGCGTTTTTCAACATAGCTACATTTGCGCCTTGCAATATGATTTTATCTAAATTGACGCTTTCCCTGGTTATTAATGAACTAAGTTTAAAATCAAGAATGATGCGATCTGCCTTGATCATTTTTTTATGCTGAGTATCATAAACCAACAAGCCCTTGATCAACACAGTGTCAAACCAACGAATATTAATATACTCAATATTCAGTTTATGCTCTATCTTAAGGAAGACAGCATCAGAAATTTTATTAATAATTTTTGTCTGGACAGCCGGGATGCTTATGGTGATAAAAGTAGCTATAAGCAAGAAAAGGTTGAACAAAGCTATTTTAATGGCTATGCTCAGTAGTCGTTTTTTTATAACTTGCGCCCTTGAATTTTTCTTGCTCAATTTTTTATGGATATTAACATATTAGCAATTGAATCCTCATGTGATGAAACATCCGCTGCTGTAATACATAACGGTAAAGTTCTCAATAATATCATAGCTACACAGACGGTACATGAAAAATATGGAGGAGTTGTTCCTGAATTGGCATCTAGAGCCCACCAGCAGAATATAATTCCAATCATTGATCAAGCGATTACAGATGCAAATATAAAAAAAACAGAGCTGAATGCAGTAGCTTTTACCCAAGGCCCTGGATTATTGGGAGCTTTATTGGTAGGCGCATCATTTGCTAAGTCGTTGGCATTGGCACTTGATATACCTTTGATAGGAGTAAATCATATGCAAGCCCATATTCTGGCACATTTTATCGATGAACCTAAGCCTGAATTTCCTTTCATATGCTTAACTGTGAGTGGGGGGCATACACAGATCGTTTTGGTTAAAGATTACCTCAATATGGAAATATTGGGAGAAACACTCGACGATGCAGTAGGAGAGGCCTTTGATAAAACAGCAAAATTATTGGGACTACCATATCCGGGAGGGCCATTGATAGATAAATTTGCCAAGGATGGAAATGCGGATGCATTTCACTTTCCCGATACCAGCACACAAGCTTTTAACTACTCCTTCAGCGGAATTAAGACGGCTATATTATATTTTTTACGAGATCAGATTAAGGAAAATCCTAAATTCATTGAGCAGAATATGAATGATATTTGTGCGTCCATTCAGCGAAAATTAATAGATATGCTCATGAACAAATTAAGAAAAGTAGCAAAAAAGCATCAGATTACCCATGTAGCAATATCAGGTGGAGTTTCTGCAAATAGTGAACTAAGAAAACGGATTAAAGAGGAAGGTGTTAAGCATAGGTGGGAAACTTATATTCCTGCATTTGAATATTGCACTGATAATGCAGGCATGATTGCAATGGCAGCACATTATAAATTTTTGGCCAAAGATTTTTGTTCTTTAGATGCTATTCCACAGCCCAGAATGAAGCTTGGTTAATTGCTGTTTTACAAATTCCAGAGCTTGGATTACCTAATAAGTATGATACAAAATTCCTCAATCCGCTTTATTAATTTGTTCTCTAAACTTCCTTTCCTAAATTTTGCCACATAGTTTAATGAATTCCGCATGAACTATTGAATAATCGAGGTTTAAATAAGGTTCGTAAACATCGCATAGGGCAGTAATCGCTACATCTTCATTTTTCATAAAGGAAAGAAGCAATTGTGTGCCTCTATTGTCAACGCCAATAAATCCCATCCTGATCTGATCTTTTCCTGATTTAGAATCAGAAAGTTGCATGCTACTCAGTGCATGGCTGCTTATAGCGACACTGGCTGCTGCCAATGAAGAGCTGGCAAAAAATTTTCTACGAGAAGAAATTTGTTTTTTCATAATGGATAGAAATTGTTAGAGGTCTCATTTATATAAATATAACTAAACGACATTGAATCATAATTATAGTCCTTAGATAAATACTTCAAATTTGATTGATAAAATGATTGTTAATGTACTTCTCTCCAATCAAAGTTGATATGCAATTGTCTTCAAGAATCAATAATTTTTTCCTAACTATAATGGTGATAATTTTTATTGCCAAAACAAATTACTGCTATCTTTTAGTGAAATTCACTAATTTTATCGGACCCGAATTATCTTTAAAGAAACAATAAATACGTGAGCTATAAATTACTTCTAACGCTGTTTTTTGGATTTGTATTAGCTTCTTGCAATACTGAACTCCCGGAGGATGTGGCCTTGGAGTATGAGGAACTTCCTCGCAACCTTGATTTCAATCTTCATGTTAAGCCTATTTTATCTGATAAATGTTTTTTATGCCATGGACCAGATAAGGCAAAACAAAAGGCTGATTTGCGTCTTGACCTGGAGGAATCTGCTTATAAAAAGCTTACTAAATCACCAGGGGAAAGGGCAATTTCTCCAGGAAATTTAAAACAAAGCGAAATTTTTCATCGCATTATTTCCAATGATCCTGAATACCAAATGCCACAGCCAAAGTCAAACTTGAAACTTTCAGCTTATGAAAAGGCGGTATTGATAAAATGGATAGAAAATGGAGCGGAATATAAACCTCACTGGGCTTTTTTAAAACCTACAAAAAAAGATCCTCCTCAAGTTCTGTTAGACCAATGGGTTAGAAACCCAATTGACAATTTTGTAGGAAAAAAACTCGAATCGAATAACCTTACTCATTCTCCGGAAGCAGATAAAGAACTGCTTTTAAGGAGGCTGACCTTAGATCTTACCGGACTGCCTCCTACGCTTGATGAAATTCAAGAATATGTAAAGGATGAATCTGCAAATGCCTATGAAAAGCAAGTTGACAGATTATTACAATCACCTCATTATGGCGAAAAAATGGCTATGGATTGGATGGATCTTGCTCGTTTTGCCGATACTCATGGATATACTGTTGACAGGTACAGAGATATGAGCCCCTGGCGAGACTGGGTAATAAAAGCATTTAATATAAATATGCCATATGACGAATTTATACTATGGCAAATGGCTGGAGATCTTCTGCCCAACCCTTCTGCAGAGCAGATTTTAGCTTCAGCATTTAATCGCCTGCATCCTCAAAATATGGAGGGGGGCATTATTCCCGAGGAATTTCGGGTTGAGTATGTGCTGGACCGTGTAAATACTGCAGGGCAGGCATTCATGGGATTAACGGTGGGATGTGCCAAATGTCATGATCATAAATTTGATCCCATATCTCAAAAAAATTATTATGAGATGTCTAGCTTTTTCAATAACGTAAACGAGGCAGGACAGATTTCTTTTGACAATGCAATGCCGGTGCCTACCATGTTTATTACCACGGAAAAGCAAGAAGAAATATTAAAGCTATTGAATACAGATATTGTTGCATTGGAAAATGAGGTTGAAACAATCGTGTCCAGCGAAAATGATAATTTGAATAATTGGCTTGCAAAAGAAAAGTACAGGAATATTGGCAAAAGAAAATATCCCGAAAGTATTATCGCTCATTTTGAATTGGAGGATTCAAAACTAAGCAACAGGATAAACCCTACTCAAAAAGGAGAGATGAAACGTTACAGTTCCAATTCTGAAAAGCCGGAATTTCAAGATGGGAAAGCTGGGAATGGACTTATACTTGACGGTGATGCGTGGTTTGATGCAGGAGGTATTGGTAGTTTCAGAAAAAGCAACCCTTTTAGTATTGGGCTAAATGTAAAATTACCCGAAACCCTGAAAAATGGCGTGATCTTTCATAAAGGAGAAGGAGCAGCTCTATATTGTTTTAAGGGATTTCATCTTGCTCTTAACAACAATAGACTTCAAATTTTAATGGCGCATACCTCACCGGATAATGCCATAATAATAAATACAATTCAGGAAGTACCAAGAGATGTTTGGCTGAATCTCATATTAACATACGATGGATCAGCAAAGGCATCAAGGTTTAAGATTTACCAGGATGGGCAAGAGCTTGCAACGGAAATTGAAATTGACAATTTATATAAAGATATTAATTTCAAAAGGAAGAGAGAACCTGGAATCCAGGTGGGTGCCAGGTGGCGCGGAAAAGGAATTGGCGGAGCGATGGTAGATGACTTGATGATCTTCGACAGCGAGCTAACGCCTCTTGAAATAATGCAGATAGCAGATTGGAATAGCTTCGAGGGAATAGCTTCAAAAAGTAAAAATGCACTGAGTGAATCTGAAAAGGAACTTCTAAAACTATATTTTTTAGCAAACATCTCCGTTCCATACCGCAATACTTTAAACGAACTTGAAAATGCCAGAAAAACCCATGCTGATAGTGTTGAGAATATTCAGGAAGTAATGATAATGAAAGAGATGGATGTGCCAAGAATAGCCTATGTTTTGAATAGGGGTGAATATGATTCTTATGGGGAAGAGGTATTTCCAAACACTCCGGAAAGTATTTTGCCCATGCCTGAAAATTTGCCTAAAAACAGGATAGGATTTGCAAAATGGCTTGTGCATCCAGATCATCCTTTAACTTCCAGAGTTACCGTAAACAGGTATTGGCAAACATATTTCGGAAGAGGAATTGTGAGAACGACCGAAGATTTTGGAAATCAGGGAGAACTTCCAAGTCATCCGGATTTACTCGACTGGCTTGCCGTCGAATTTATGGACTCTGGATGGGATGTGAAAGCTTTACAAAAATTGATTGTGATGTCTGCTACCTATAGACAGAGCTCTAAGACCAGCAAAGAACTTCTTGAATTAGATAAAGAAAATGTATTATTAGCCTGGGGACCTTCCACAAGATTAACAGCTGAAATGATTAGAGACAATGCCTTAATGGCCAGTGGACTTCTAAACAAAAAAATTGGTGGGAAAAGTGTAAAACCATATCAACCAAAAGGACTTTGGAAAGTAAACAGCACTAAATATGAGCCTGATTCGGGAGACAAACTTTACAGAAGATCCATGTACACCATTTGGAAAAGATCTGTCCCGCATCCTTCGTTAGCCACATTTGATGCTCCGGAAAGAAGTGAGTGTACTGTTAGAAGGCAAAAGACAAACACGCCACTTCAAGCCCTGGCATTGCTCAACGATCCTACTTATGTAGAAGCATCCAAGGTAATAGGAGAAAACATCGCACGGTACGATACTATTGAAAAGGGCATTTCCGAGAGCTTTCTCAGACTGACCGGTAGGACGCCAAGTAATAAAGAATTGAAAATACTCCTTGAGTTACAGGAGAAGCAATATGTTGATTTTAAACAAAAGAAAGATAAATCGAAAGGTTGGTTAAATGCCGGTGAGTATAAAACAGATAGCTCACTTGATGCCAATCTTATTGCTGCAAATGCCGTTGTAGCAAGCGTGATTATGAATGCCGATGCTTCAATAACTAAAAAATAAAATATGTCTCATCATCAAGATTTGTGGAGCTCTGATAATAAAGACCTTCAAAATATTGAAAAACAGTTTGACCGAAGGACGTTTCTGACGAAGACATCTTTGGGCCTTGGAGCAATTGCGCTTGGTTCGCTGCTTGGGTCAGAAAAGCTCTTTGCCGCTAATGGGAAGGTAAATCCTGTTTCCGGGGCAAATGGAATTCCAGGATTACCTCATTTTATTCCCAAGGCCAAAAGGATTGTTTATTTATTTCAAAGCGGTGGACCATCTCAACTGGAGACCTTCGACTACAAACCAAAGTTGTACGATTTGCATGGACAGGAGTTGCCTTCTTCTGTAAGGCAAGGCCAAAGACTCACGGGTATGAGTGCCGATCAAACAGCTTTTCCTATGACCTCATCTATTTATAAATTTAATCAGTATGGAGAAAGTAGGGCTTGGGTGAGTGAACTGATGCCATATACTTCTGAAATAGTAGATGATTTGTGTTTTATAAAATCAATGCACACCGAACAGATCAACCACGACCCTGCCATTACATTTTTTCAAACCGGTCATCAGTTGCCGGGAAGACCATCGATTGGCTCCTGGTTGAACTATGGCTTAGGCTCTTCAAATCAAAATCTGCCTGCTTTTATCGTATTGGTATCAAAAAATGCTGAAGGTCAACCACTTTATTCCAGACTATGGGGAAATGGTTTTCTTCCAGCAAAACATCAAGGGGTGCAATTCCGGTCAGGCAAGGACCCTGTGTTATATTTAAATAATCCGGAGAATTATGATGGCCATGACAGAAGACAGATGCTGGATTATTTGAAAAAGTTAAATAATGTCCAGTTTGATGAATATGGCGATCCGGAAATTAATGCCAGAATTGCCCAGTATGAAATGGCATATAAAATGCAAACTTCAGTGCCTGAAGCAACCGACATGTCAGACGAACCGGATTATATTTATGATATGTACGGCGAAGATAGCAGGAATCCGGGTACCTACGCAGCTAACTGTTTACTTGCCAGAAAATTGCTGGAAAAAGATGTGAAATTTATTCAGCTTTACCACCAGGGATGGGATCAGCATAATAATCTTCCGAAAGGCATAGAGAGCCAATGCAAAAAAACCGACCAGGCTACTGCGGCTCTAGTTAAAGACCTGAAACAAAGAGGTCTGCTTGAAGATACATTGGTAATTTGGGGAGGTGAGTTCGGACGTACTGTATATTCTCAGGGGAAATTAACCGAGAGCAACTATGGTCGCGACCATCACCCAAGATGCTTTACCATGTGGATGGCAGGTGCTGGTGTAAAGCCCGGTTTCACCTATGGGGAAACAGATGATTTTAGTTATAACATTATAAAAGACCCAGTCCATGTGCATGATTTTCATGCTACCCTCATGCATCTCTGCGGGGTGGATCATGAAAGGTTGACGTTTAAACACCAGGGGAGAAGGTATAGATTGACAGATGTGCACGGTAATGTGGTAAAAGATATATTGAAGTAATTGTAAATTATTGGGCAAAGCAATAGGTTTTAAGACTATTAATAAATCATATAAATGCATCGGTTCATTTAGCTCTTCAATATGTTCCTCAGGGCATATCGATTTAATGATTCTTAGGATTTGCAATCCGAATCTATGTGATGCCA
>VAPM010116467.1_pt1 | contig 66334 bp, 64 predicted proteins | sample 3395091 | NCBI WGS metagenome assembly VAPM01 (sample SAMN08290445, study PRJNA428436) | hydrothermal vent metagenome | isolation source: Deep-sea hydrothermal vent chimney 3 | place: Pacific Ocean: Juan De Fuca Ridge
CACGCATCGTTAAAGACCAACTAGCAGAAGAAGTCCCAATCGCACTTGTTTATAACGGTGTGTCTCATGCAGTGATGTTAGCAACACCCGAAGATTTAGAAGATTTTGCTTTAGGCTTTTCTTTATCCGAAGGCATTTTAAAGCATAAAAATGAGTTGTACGATACCGAGGTGCAAGTACACGCAAATGGCGTGGAGCTACATTTAGATGTGGCGGCGGAATGCTTTGTTTCTTTAAAAGGGCGTAGACGTAGCATGGCTGGGCGCACCGGTTGTGGTCTATGTGGCACCGAGAGTTTAGATCAAGTGTTTCGGCTGCCTGAAGAGTCATCTAGCCAACAGGGTGAAATGCGGGAAATTAGCGCCAACAGTATTTTAAAAGCACATGAAAAAATTAAAGATTTACAAGTGCTACAATTAGCAACAGGGGCAACCCATGCCTGTGCATGGGCTAATGAAGAAGGCAATATAGAACTGATTCGTGAGGATGTCGGGCGACATAATGCGTTAGATAAACTAATAGGTGCTTTAGCAAAATTAGATAAAAAGGGCGGCTTTATTATGACGACCAGTCGTGCAAGTTATGAAATGGTACAAAAGGTTGTCATGGCTGGCTTTGATTTATTGGCCGCCATCTCTGCACCAACTGGCTTGGCTGTACGTATTGCACAAGAATACAATATAACTTTATTAGGTTTTGTGCGTGACAAGCAGTATGTGGTTTATAGCCATGGCGCTAGAGTGAAGCATTAATGAGATATAAAGATAAAAGCTAAGATCATGGAAATAGAAAAATTAATTAAAATGGCCAATCAAATTGGAGACTTTTTTGAGGCTTATCCGGATAATGAGGCAGCAAAAAAAGGCATCGCAGTCCATTTGAAGCAATATTGGAACTCGGTGATGATTAAGTCTATGCTTGCGCATGTAAAGGATAATCAAGGGTCAGGTCTTCACCCGCGTGTGCTAGAGGCTGTTAAAGAACATATAGTCTAACTATTATTGTTAATGGATTTATCTTTTTTTAGTTTAACAGTCTTCAGTTTAATAGTGCCGCTGATTTTTTTTGCGGCAATGTTATATTCATCCGTAGGTCATGGCGGCGCATCAGGTTATTTGGCTGTGATGGCGCTCATGAGCATTGCCCCAGAAAGTATGCGTCCCGCTGCGTTGATGCTTAATATTTTAGTTAGCGCTATCGCATTTTATAAGTTTTACCGTGTGAAAGCATTTTCTTGGCAATTATTGTTACCTATTATCTTGGGGTCAATACCTTTTGCATTTGTCGGCGGTAGTATTTCATTGCCGGCACATTGGTATAAGCCGTTAATTGGTATGGTTTTAATGATTGCGGCATGGCAGGTTTTTTCAAAAGCAAAGCACATTCCACTAGTAGTAGAAGCATCGCCAGCAAGACCTGCCATGTTTGGTTTAGGTGCCGTATTAGGGTTGTTATCAGGTTTAACTGGCGTTGGTGGCGGGATATTTTTAAGTCCAATTTTATTGTTTATGAATTGGGCTGAAACTAAAATGATTTCTGGTATTGCCGCAGCATTTATTTTTGTGAATTCGGTGTCAGGCTTAGTCGGTGTGCTGGCAAACTCTAGTGTTGTTTTGCCCCAAGGGCTAGCCGCTTGGGCTGCGTCAGCTGTGCTAGGTGGTTTGATTGGTGCCGAGTATGGCAGTCGGCGTCTAGCTAACCCTGCTATACGTCAATTATTAGCGTTGGTGCTATTAATAGCGGGCATAAAAATGTTAGTGGGTGTTTAGCGTTACCTAGTTTTTTATTGGGCTTTGTATTGAAATAACCTAAAGCTTTCTTTACGGTCACTTAACCGTTTTCCATGCCATATTTTCTGCCAATCTGAGCCTGGCTCAATTTTATGCTTGTTACGTGAGTCTTCTATTAAATACAAATCGCAACCAATCTGTTGGTTAGGTTGTAATGGTCGCGTCTGTATTCCCGTATAGTAATGTAATAAGTCTTGTTGAGCATTGCCAAGGTTACTACTGTTAATGCAGGTGTATTGACTTGGCAATTGCTTATTTAAACTTGTAAACACATCGCCATAGCTTCTTGCTGAATCAATCATTGGTAACCAAATAGTCATTAATAGTGTCCAAACACAGGTCATACCAATGGCCCAGTTAGTTGCGCTAGACCGGTTGGTATGTCTTGAGCGGAATGTAGCAAACAGCCAAACCAAGCTAATTAACAATGCAATGAGTGTGGCGATCATGCTGAAGTTGAGTGTTGTGAGACCTGACAGAAATGTGAGACGTTCTTTGATTTTGGCAGGACTGTTTGTGAACATAGCAATCCAGCCTAGCCAAATTAGACTGGACATCAAGCCAAATAAAATGAGCCCAAACCAATTTAATGCATTGGCTGCCCCACGTTTTAGCGTTTCGATACTGCCGCCTGCTAATGCGGTTAACGGGATTAATAAGGGCAGTGCAAATATTTCTTTACGTTCTCCGCCAAGCCCGATTAAAGCAAAAGCAAGCAGGAAAAAAGTAATGCAAAGTTGAAATTTAGGGTTGCTAAATAATTGGCTGCGATAGCGCCAAAGCCCCCAAATTGCTAATGGTAATGCTGGCCACGTGTACCATAATAGGGTGGTTAGAAAATAGGTGTAATGTATATTGTTGAATTGATTTAAAGACTGTCCCCACCAGTGTGTAAACACATCGGTTTGAGATGAAAACAATAATAAAGGCCAAATGATTAAAAATGGGCTTGAAGCTAATAGCGAAATTATAATGGTAGTAATAAAAGATTTGCTACGCCAATGTTTAAAAAGAATAGGTAAAACGATGCATGGTAGGATAATAATACTAAGTGGTAGAAGGCCCGTTGAGAGAAAGCTGACACCTACACCCGTGCCTAATAAAACGCCAGCTCTATAGGGACGTCTTTTGGATAAAGAAAGTGCATAAAAGCTAGCCGCAAGCCCTGCTAAAGCCGATATAGCGGGTGTTAGTGTATGTGCGCTAACGACTAGGCCGAGTGATCCGATAAATACAAATGTAGTCTGGCGACCAAAGCCTTTACCCCATAACTCTCGTCCTGTCATGCCAATCATGAGTAAGGTAATTAACATCCAAAATCCAGTGACAATGCGCGCTGCATCATGCATGGGTAATATTCCGCCAAATATTTTTGTTGTAAGTGCGGCACTTAAATAATATAAGGGCGGGTTAATTATTTGGCTGCTCGCTGCAGTTGGTGCTAGAAAATTGCTGGTATCGAGTATTGTTTTAACAATGCTCATGGTGTGAGATTCAAATGGTTTCCATGGGTGATGACCAATTAACCCCATTAAAAGCCAGACAGCACAAAGTAGAATCAGTAAATGAGTTTTAGCACGTTCACCAACCCGCGCTTGCGGAGTGGATAAATTGCCTTGCCAGTCATGGTCTAGTTCGAAGCGCATATTTTGTTAATTTAAGTGATATAAGCTAATTTTAGCATTGTGTGTGATGAGGTGATGCAAAGTGCTAATCGGTACAAATAAAAAAAGGCAGCTTAGCTGCCTTTTTTCGTATGCATAAAACCTACATACCATATTTCTTACGGAATTTATCAACTCGGCCAGCAGTATCTAAAATAACTTGTTTGCCTGTGTAAAAAGGGTGTGATTTTGACGACACCTCGATTTTAACAAGTGGGTATTCTTTACCATCTGTCCACTTGATTGTATCTTTTGTGTTAATGGTTGAGCGGGTAAGAAAACTAAAATCCGCACCAATGTCTTGAAACACTACTTCACGGTAATCAGGGTGAATGCCATCTTTCATAATAATAACCTCAGTCTATTTGCATATTTGTTGCTGAAGCAGCAACAAAAGTAATAATTTATTCAGGGCGCTATTCTATTTGCTTTTGCGATGCTAAGCAAGAAAAACAATTAAATTGCTATCAGTTAATGTCTTTAATTAGCTACGTCGCATGCTGTCAAAGAAATCAGCATTGTTTTTGGTTGCTTTGAGTTTGTCGAGCAAGAACTCCATTGCTTCAAGATCATCCATTGGATAGAGTAATTTGCGCAATACCCATATTTTTTGTAGTACATCTTTTTCAATGAGCAATTCTTCGCGGCGCGTGCCAGATTTATTGACGTTAATGGCAGGGTACTGGCGCTTTTCAGCCATGCGGCGGTCAAGATGGATTTCCATATTGCCCGTACCTTTAAACTCTTCGTAAATCACATCATCCATGCGTGAGCCAGTGTCCACAAGTGCGGTTGCAATAATCGTGAGCGAGCCGCCTTCTTCAATATTACGTGCAGCACCAAAGAAGCGTTTAGGCTTTTGTAGTGCATTTGCATCGACACCGCCTGTTAGTACTTTGCCTGACGACGGGATAACCGTATTGTAAGCGCGCGCTAGACGGGTGATGGAGTCTAATAAAATAACAACATCTTTTTTGTGTTCAACGAGGCGTTTCGCTTTTTCTAAAACCATCTCCGCCACCTGTACATGTCGTGTGGCAGGTTCGTCAAACGTAGAAGCGACGACTTCACCTCTAACTGAACGTGTCATTTCTGTTACTTCTTCAGGGCGTTCATCTATGAGTAAAACAATCATGTGTACATCTGGGTGGTTGGCGGTGATGGCATGTGCAATATGTTGCATCATCACTGTTTTACCGCTTTTAGGGCTAGCAACTAATAATCCACGTTGGCCTTTGCCTATGGGTGCAATGATATCGATAACACGGCTTGTCGTGTTTTCTTCGCTGCCGATATCACGTTCTAACGTTAGTGGTTCTGTCGGGAAAAGTGGCGTTAAGTTTTCAAATAGAATTTTATGCTTAGTATTTTCAGGTGTTTCGCCATTAACTTTTTCTACTTTTACAAGTGCAAAGTAACGTTCGCCATCTTTAGGGGTGCGAATTTCACCAGTAATACTGTCGCCAGTATGCAAGTTGAATCGACGAATCTGTGAAGGTGAAACGTATATATCATCAGGCCCCGCTAGATATGAGGTGTCTGGTGAGCGTAAAAATCCAAACCCATCTTGCAGCACCTCTAAAGTGCCGTCACCAAAAATACTGTCACCATTTTTAGCTTTGTTTTTAAGAATGGCAAAAATCAAATCTTGCTTCCGCATTCGGCTGGCATTATCGATTTTATCGGGTATTGCCATTTCTACTAATTCAGTGACGGGTAAATGTTTAAGGTCAGATAAGTGCATGCGTATGCTCGCTAGATGGGTAGTACAGATTAGAGAGGGTTTATCGTTAGGATTAATCAGGTACCTGCTTATGCTTGCACCTGATTTAGATTAAATATTGCTATCAATAAATGCCATTAGTTGTGATTTAGATAGTGCGCCGACTTTCGTTGCTTCAACGTTGCCGTTTTTAAATAACATGAGGGTTGGAATGCCACGAATACCATATTTAGGTGGTGTTTGCTGGTTGTCATCTATATTTAATTTGGCAATCGTCAAACGGTCTGCATATTCGGCTGAGATTTCTTCTAGTATTGGCCCGATCATTTTGCACGGCCCACACCACTCTGCCCAATAATCAACTAGTACAGGTAGTTGTGCTTGTAGTACTTGTTCTTCAAATGTAGCATCACTTAGATGGATAATATTTTCGCTCATGACGACCTCATAAGGTTAGGTTAATTAGAAACAATCTTTTTGATAATAATGGAATGTATTTGTTTAGATTGGTTTGTTACGCCAATAGTGTGTTATTTCTTCAGGAAGAGAACATACTACCAATTCAGTAAAGCAATATCAACTGTATTATAACAAGCTGTATTGATAACGTTCAATAGTTGCTGTTCGCTCAATCAGTTTTTTTGTCAATATGTTGGTTTCGACATCATGCTCTATTATCGTTAATACTTGTCCTAAGCTAAATTCATGGCGTGGAACGATAATGCTAGCCCGTTGTTTTAGCACATCTAATTGCGGCAATAGTAATGCTTTGAATTTAGCTGTGTTTTGATCAGATGTCACCAGAATGGCTTTAGCACTAGGGGATATTAATTCAAATCCCGCATCGAGTTGATTCAATTCGTTTACATTGGCCCATCGTACAATAGCGACTTCCCATATGAGCGTTTCATTGTTTCTTATGGTGGCGACATCTCCTACATGCATCGTTACTTGGGATGAGTTAAATTTACGTAATGCAGTGCCTTTTGCGCTGATGTTGAGTACTTGCCAACGAGACGGCTTGATAGGCGCATTTTGAACGACTAGTTGTTTGAAGTTATTGCCAGACTTGGGAACAAAATAGTGCGCATCATTTATTCCAATGCCTAATTCTAAGCCGTCGTTTTTTTTGCTCCTAGAAAACTGTCTTAATGGCGATTTCCCAAAATGATTAATGAGATGGACTAGTAGGTCTTTATAATCGGTGCTAATAGCATTATTTGGTAGCGTGCCATCATTGGGGACAATATTGTCTTGTAGTAGCTTAAGGTGTGTGTGAATCCGTTTTGCCAATTTAATCGTTACTAAGAGAATGTCAGTTTCATTATTAGGTGCGCTTCGCGTTTTTGCATAACTTGTTGGCGGCTTGCTGCCATTTAATTGCACTAAAAAAACACCGCTAAAGTCATCGATAAGGCCTAAGCTTCTGAGTTCGGCGGAAGATGAGATATTTGTTAAGTAGGCATCCGTTTTTACAATATTCTGGTTAGATAATCGTTGCGGGTTAGCTAGTGCTAATAATAGTGCTTGCGTATATATCGTATTCACTGTGCTTTCATTAGTATTCGGCAGGCTTTCTGATACAGATAGTTCATGTGCGTTACGTTGTAATGCTGAATAATATAATTGGTGTAACTCTGTCCACAATAGTGATGATGGTGTGCGGTATATAAGGTAATTAATAAAAATAATTTCTTTAAGCGCATGGATGGCACGTTGAACTGTCAGCGCAGTTGATTTGTCTAAACTGACGTTAACAATTTTATTTTGCAAATCAACTAAAGCAAGTTTGTAACCGTAGGCGATTTCTTGCCACAATAATTCGGCAGCTCTTGCAAAGGTGAGTGCATTTTTTGATGTTGGAAGACTCGCGCTGCTAAAGTTGGGTATTAATGACTGATGAATTTTTATTGCAGCTGGGCGATATAACTCCAGTGCATTGACTCTGTTGGTGTACGCTATTTTTTGGCTGTTGAGGATTTGCAATTCTTCTGCTAAATCAGTAGCCGCCATAATGGGGTCACTAAAAGGTAAATTGTTAATAATGACATTAACTTTACTGGGGCGTGTTTCAGCTAGCAAAATCGGGTTATCATCAAATGCGGGAAGCTTGAGGTTTATTGACATAAAAATTCCATATAACTACCCTAAGATTCTAAATCCAATTATTAGTTTTGTCATCCTAATTCTATTGTTTTTATTGGGGTTTTAAGAAAAAGTGTAGAAATTTATGCAGCTAAAAAATAATGTGTGCTTAAGTTTAGTAATAGTTTTCGTGTTATGTATAACAGGTGTTGCGCAAGCGGCAGAAAACTTTGTGCTAAAAGACATGAGTGGCAAAGTGCACCATCTGTCGCAATATAAAGGTAAGTGGGTTGTCGTTAATTATTGGGCAACTTGGTGTCCGCCCTGTTTAGAGGAAGTGCCTGATTTGGTGGCGTTGTATGATAGCCGCAAAAATATAGACGTAATGGTATTAGGTGTGGTTTTTGATTACGAGAATGTTGGTGAAGTGGAAGCGTTTGTAGATGATATGTTGATGTCGTATCCTATTATCTTAGGTGACGATAAAGTCGCAAAACAAATTGGTAGCGCAGAAGCACTACCAACAACCTACATTTACAACCCTAGTGGGACACTAGTTAAAACCAAACGCGGACTTATTACTAAGCAATATATAGAATCTATTATGGCAAAGTAGTATTTTACAAAGGTGCTTCTATGGCATTGTTTTCAGCATCTAAAATGCTTAATTGGTTTTCGTTAGCAAATTGCATCAACTCTTCAAACCCTTCAGGGTTTGAAGTTTTTAGTTGCATTTTGACTGCTAAGCAGCGAATACCATCAATCATTTCAGGTTTTAGGTAGGGTGAATAACGCAGTTTTCTATCGTCGCCAAATGTGGCATAGCTACTACAAATACGATCTACCCAGTCGCTAGGACGAAAACGTTTGCCCTCTTTCGTTAGGCTTTGAATAAAAATTTCTTCAGTGTTAGTAGTCATTTTCTCTCAAGTTTAATTAATGAAATTTAAGTCAAGTGCATTAGTTTAAGTATTCAAAAAACTTAACAACCTTTGTTACGCCATCTGTGTTGCGAGCGATTTCTACTGCCGCATTAGCTTCGGCGGTGTTTACAATACCCAGTAAATAGACGACGTTATTTTCGGTGACGATTTTAACGTAATTGGCTGGGAATTGATTTTCCGTTAGAAATTTAGTTTTAATTTTAGAGGTAATGTAGGTGTCATTGCTACGTGAGCCAATTGAACTCTTTGGCCCTACAACAATTTCATTGGTTATATTGCGCACATTGTTAATTGCTTTAACAAAGTTTTCAGCTTCAACTTTTGCTTGCTCACTAGGTACTTCGCCAGTGAGTAATACATTGCGGTTATAGCTGGTGACATTCACATGGGCATCTTGGCCTAAATTCGTTTCCATTTGTTTCACAGCTTTAAGTTCAATATTTTCATCTTCAAGAAAAATGCCAGAGGTGCGTCTGTCCGCCGCTACAGCGCCACCAGCCGCTGCACCACCAACAACAACAGGTAAGCATGCCGTTAGTTGCGTTACAAAAATAATCGCGCAGATTGTTCTTAAGATAAGTGCTGAGGTTACTTGCATCGGGGTCTCCTAAAACTAAAAAAAATTAATTAAGTAGGTTGATGGTTGCGCATGATACGCCTTTTACGCATCAAATGCATTACGTATCCATTCAATGTGCTTTATATCAACCTTATTCATCAAAATAGCATCAAACCGGCAAGCGCTATCACGATGAGACTGCAAATAATACTGTGCAGTCTTAATAAGCTTTGCTTGCTTTTGTGGCGTAATACTCATGCCAGCACCACCAAACTGATGATTAGTACGTAGCCTAACCTCTACAAATACAATGGTGTCGGCATCTTGCATAATCAAATCAATTTCCCCGAAACGGCAGTGATAATTTTGATTCAGTAGTTTAAGTCCATTATTTATTAAAAAAGTTCCAGCTAATTTTTCTGCTTCTAATCCAGCATTGTTTTTATTGATTTTCATTTTGTGTTTTAGATAGGCTTAATCAATGCTTCGCGTTAAAATTTAAATAATGTCAGAATCAATATTATATGTGGTCGCCACACCAATTGGTAATCTTGGTGATATGACTTTGCGCGGGCTAGAGGTTTTGAAAAGTGTCGATGTGATTGCGGCAGAAGATACGCGTCACACTTCTGGGCTGCTAAAGCATTTTGGTATCACCAAAAAACTAATCGCCGTACATGCGCATAACGAGCAAAAATCAGCGCAGCTATTATTAGGGCGTTTGCAGGCGGGTGAGAACATTGCCTTGGTTACAGATGCAGGCACGCCTGGTATTAGCGACCCTGGCGCAGTGGTTGTCGATGTTTTACGTGATGCGGGGGTTAAAGTTGTGCCAGTGCCCGGCGCGAGCGCTGTTGTTGCCGCACTTTCTGCTTCAGGTATTGTGTCGACAAGCTTTAGTTTTATTGGTTTTTTACCAGCAAGCGGCTCGCAGCGGCGCAAAATGTTAGCAACGTTAAAAATTTATACAAGCACGCTTGTTTTTTACGAAGCGCCGCATCGTATTGTTGAGTCGATTGAAGATATGGCTGCTATTTTAGGGGGTGAGCGTCGCATTACTATCGCGCGTGAGCTGACTAAAACATTTGAAACCTTTCATCGATGTGCGTTAAAAGATGCCAAAGCGTGGTTGCTAGGCGATGCTAATCAGCAACGTGGTGAGTTTGTGTTGTTGGTAGAAGCCGCAGTACAAAAAAAACAAGAAGGCCTAGCGGAAGAGGTCGAACGTATTTTACGATTATTGTTGTCTGAGCTGCCACTAAAGCAAGCGGTAAAGTTGGCGGTGGAAATTACGGGTGCGAAAAAAAACCAGCTGTATGACTTTGCGTTAAAATTAAAAGATGGACTGTAAAATTAAAAATGACCAGTAAAACAAACACATCCATTACAATTACGCGTCCTGATGATTGGCATTTGCATTTACGCGATGGTGCTACATTGGCCGCAGTGCTGCCAGATACGGTTGCCCGCTTTGCGCGTGCGATTGTTATGCCTAATTTGCGGCCGCCAGTGACGACAACGGCATTGGCACGTGCTTATCGCGATCGTATTAAGCAAGCGCTACCTACTGGCGCAAACTTTGACCCGCTGATGACCTTGTATTTAACAGACAATACCAGCGCAGAAGAGATTGCAACTGCCAAAGCAAGTGGCATTGTGCACGGTATAAAACTCTACCCAGCAGGGGCAACGACCAATTCAGATGCTGGCGTGAGTGATATTAAACAATGTTATTCAGCGTTAGAGGCTATGGAAAAGCACAGTATGCCTTTATTGGTACATGCCGAGGTGACCGATGTGGATGTTGATATTTTTGACCGAGAAAAAGTATATATCGACCGCACGATGCGCCCATTGCTAGAAAAGTTTCCCAACTTAAAAGTAGTGTTTGAGCATATTACAACTAAAGATGCCGCGCAGTTTGTAGCAGATGCAGCTGACAATGTGGCGGCAACGGTTACTGCACATCATTTGCTGATGAATCGTAACGACATGTTGGTGGGTGGTATACGGCCGCATCATTACTGCTTACCGGTATTAAAACGAGAAGAACATCGCCTAGCTTTAATAAAAGCAGCAACCTCTGGTAATGCTAAATTCTTTTTAGGCACCGATAGTGCGCCACATGCTAAATCTGCTAAAGAAACGGCGTGTGGCTGTGCAGGCATGTATACCGCACATGCCGCCATTGAGCTATATGCTGAAGTGTTTGATGCGGCTAACGCATTAGTACAGTTAGAAGGCTTTGCTAGTTTTTATGGTGCTGATTTTTATGGCTTGCAGAGAAATGAAGAGAAAATCACCTTGGTGAAAGAAAGCTGGCAAGTACCAGAAAATTATGCTTGTGCTGGTGATGTGCTGGTGCCGTTAAGGGCGGGGAAAAGTGTTGGTTGGCGCTTGGCAAGGTAAGTTCTACACCTTGCGACGATGGCAACAGGACTTTCATATTTTAAAGTGCCATGTGTTTAAGTTGGCGCATCTAAATAATATTTTTCATAACTTTATCTTTTAGCATCCTGTTCAAGTGGGTATGGGTAGGCTTGTAAATCAGCAATAACAGGGCCGACTAGTGTTTCGTATGGGATAAAAAAACGCTCAATTTTTAGTTTGTCGATATGACGAAAAGCATAGAGTGACAATCCGTTACCTTTTTCTTCTACCCTTAGCGTCTCCATAAGCACTAATGGATAGTGCAGCGCAAGTTGCCATCCTGGTGTTAATTCTCGACTATTTGTGAAGAATAGAGCCTCAGTAGAAGGAACGCCAGAAGTCTGTGAGCGCAATAAAACTTTTACGCTCCGTTTATATTTTTTTGATTCAAATGATTTGATTTTTCCACCACCCCAAGTATGCGCTAGTAAGTTTAATTGTTTTGTGGATAAAAAACGAGCGGAGCTAAGTTGATGTGTGGCTTTGTTGAACGTTTCTATTTGGTTTGGGTTCTTATTTTCAGCTACAGAAATAAATGGGCATATGGTAAAGGTTAAGGCGATAATTAATTTTCTTATCTGATTCATTTTTCTTCCATTTAGCTATTTATCATGGATAATAATATTGGGCATCGAGTTGATTGTATCAGCCTTCCAGTATGAATTAAAACCATTTGATCTATGATAAAATTGTGCTGAAGCTAGCTAGACAGTCACCGTCACATTTTATTTGGTAATTTATTGCCGTAATAAATTGGGGAAGACCCTTGCGGTCTCCTTGAGGTGGGGGAGGAAAGTCCGGGCTGCATAGAGCAAGATGACGGCTAACGGCCGTACGCCGTGAGGCGAGGAATAGGGCCACAGAGACGAGCGTATTTAGTTACGGTGAAACGCGGCAACCTCCATCTGCAGCAAGACCAAATAGGCTGGCAATAGGCGTGACTCGCGCTGCCAGTGGGTAGGTTGCTTGAGCGTATGAGTAATTGTACGCCTAGATGAATGACTGTTACGTGTAGCAATACACGACAGAACCCGGCTTATCGGCTAACTTCACAATCGACTTAATGCGTTAGCATTTAGCGAGATTGGGGACGCCCCTTGCGGGTGCCGAGCGTATTTTAACAGTTCAAGCAGCATAGTGAAACGGATTGAGTCTTACGGTCCCATGGGTCACATTTTGGGCCTGGCAATACCCGTTACCTGCCATTTCATGAAATTCAAACACATAACCGACTCTTGTAATATTTCACATTCATTGACATTCATAAACCATTGAATATTAAAGGATTTGTTTTTATACAAAAAATACGCTAAGTCATTGTCTTATAAAGAAAAAACTACAAAAAATGCTTGCAAAGCGCTTTTTTTTTATCTATAGTGCAGATAAGTGGCAAAAAGTGGTTTTTTGTGGGGAATAGCTAACTAATTACTAAGGGGGTTAGTTATCCCTCACTTTTTATAGTTATTTAAAGTTTAAGTATACAAGGGTGGAAGCGATAAAAATGTTTCGCGGCGCAACAAGTTTAAATATGGATGCTAAGGGTAGGTTGGCGGTGCCAACTAAGCACCGTGACGCCTTGATTTTACAGTCGCCAGATAGCTTGGTGCTAACTGCGCATTTGCACACTTGTTTGTTGTTCTACCCACAGTCAGCATGGGAGCCTATTCAGTCAAAAATAATGAGTTTATCTAGCTTCGATCAGCGTTCAGCAGCGCTTCAGCGGCGTTTGGTCGGTCACGCGGAAGATGTGACCTTGGATGGTTCGGGTCGCTTGCTGGTTTCAAATGTGCTACGTGAATTTGCAGGGTTAAAAAAAGAGGTGATGTTTGTTGGTCAGGGTACGCATTTTGAGCTATGGAGTGCAGAGGCTTGGCATAAGCAAAATAAAGTAATTGAAGGTGATGTTTTTGAGATGCCGCCGGAGCTAGAGGGTCTTTCGCTATGATAATGGGCGCAACTTCTGCGCCCACTGATGCCTCGGCGACGCTGCCGCCAACTGCCGGGGAGATGGTTCATACAGCGGTATTGTTAGAAGAAGCGGTAGATGCACTTAATATACAGGCGGATGGCAGCTATATTGACTGCACGTTTGGGCGCGGCGGCCATAGCAAAAAAATATTAGAGCGTTTAGGCAGCAAGGGCCATCTATTTGCAATAGATCGCGACTTGGCGGCAATGGAAACTGCTAAAGCCATTACAGATGACCGATTTCATGTCGAGCATTTACATTTTTCAGAAATAAATCAATTGAAGGTACTTAACAATATATCGAGTGTTGATGGGATTTTGCTGGATTTGGGCATTTCATCACCACAGGTAGATGAGGGGGCGCGCGGGTTTAGTTTTAGGTTCGATGGCCCGCTAGATATGCGTATGGACCAAACGCAAGGAAAGACGGCTGCAGAGTTGTTGGCTGCAATTTCAGAAAAAAAATTAATAGAGGTTATAAAAAATTATGGTGAAGAACGGTTTGCTAAGCAGGTTGCAAGGGCGATTATTAAGGAGCGCACAGACGGGCGCGCCATCGCCACTACAGGGGAGCTTGCCAAGATCGTGGCAAGTGCAATCCACAAGGTCGAACCGGGGCAGAACCCTGCAACGCGCACCTTTCAAGCTTTACGGATTTTCGTCAATCAGGAGCTTGAGGAGTTATCGCTAGTATTGCCACAGTGTTTAGATTTCTTGGCACCCGGCGGAAGGTTGGTCGTGATTAGTTTTCATTCGCTGGAAGATCGCATTGTTAAACGGTTTATTAAAAGCGAGATGAATCGTGATGATTTGCCTAGTAACTTTCCAATTAAGGCTAAAGATTTGCCACAACCTAGATTTTTGTCAGTGGGTAAAGCGACCAAGCCTAGCGAAGAAGAGGTGAGACGGAACCCGCGTTCGCGAAGCGCGGTCATGCGGGTTGCGACGAGAACAGCGGCAACATGACACATTTAAATTTTATTTTATTTTTTTTCATTATTGCAATGAGTATTGGTGTTGTCACATCTCAACATAAAGCACGTAAATTACATTACGTGTTGGAAGGTTTGCATGAAGAAGCCAAAAAATATGATGTGCAATATGGAAAGCTCCAGTTAGAACAAAGTACATGGGCAATGCATTCGCGCGTGGAATGGATGGCAAGTAAAAAATTAAAGATGCAGGTGCCAGATGTAAAGCGTATAGAAGTTATTTTATTGGATAAAGCAGTTAACTAAATATGGCATATAGTCACCCAAATAATCATATAGTAAGGTTGCCAGCATGGCGTAGACGCGTGCTGCTTATTGCTATGCTCATGGGTTTTGGTGTGTTGCTATTCCGCGGTGTTTATTTACAGAGTGTGCATAAAGATTTTTTGCAAGAAAAAGGAAGTGCACGCTATAGCCGCACGCTGAAACTGCAGGCACACAGAGGAAAAATTATAGATAGAAATGGGGAGTTGTTGGCGATCAGCATCCCAGTGGAAACAGTGTGGGCGGTTCCTGCAGATGTTGTTGTCAATGCAAAACAAAAGAAAAAATTAACAGCGTTGCTAAAAATTGGGGCTAAGAGATTTGATAAGAAAATAGCCAATAAAAAGCGCCAGTTTGCCTATATAAAGCGGCGCATTACGCCAAAAATCGCCGCTAAGGTGATGGATTTAAAGATCCCAGGTATTTTTTTACAGCGAGAATATAAGCGATATTACCCAGCAGGTGATGTGACTTCACATTTGGTTGGTTTTACTGGTGTGGACGACAATGGTCAGGAAGGTTTTGAGTTGGTTCAAAACGAAGCATTATCGGGCGTTGAGGGGCGGCGTTATGTGATTAAAGATAGGCGGGGGCGGATTGTCGAGGATACGGAGGCGGTAAAAGAGCCGCTTGATGGAAAAGATTTGATATTGAGCATTGATCGCCGAATTCAATATCTAGCTTTTAGAGAATTAGCCAAGGCAGTAAGTGTGCATAAAGCTAAAGCAGGGTCTGCGGTCGTGTTGGATGCGAAGACCGGTGAGGTGTTGGCCATGGTTAATCTTCCAACTTATAACCCCAATAAGCCGACCAGCATTAAGGGTAAAATCCGTAATCGGGCAGTGACCGATATATTTGAGCCTGGCTCAACCATGAAAGCAATATCAGTGGCCGCGGCGATGGAGTATGGCCCGTATAAGCCTTACACAAAAATAGAAACAGCACCTGGGTATATGACGGTAGGGTCAGCAACCATTAATGATACGCACTCACATGGCGTGCTGAGTGTGGCACAAGTCGTGCAAAAGTCTTCAAATGTTGGTGCTGCCAAGATGGCCTTAAGTCTTGAAAAAGAGGACTTATGGAATGCGTTTAATCAAATAGGGTTCGGCGGGCGTACGAATGTTGGCTTTCCTGGTGAGGTAACAGGTAAGGTGCGACCCTATAAAACGTGGCGGCGAATTGAGCAGGCAACAATGGCGTATGGGCATGGTATCAGTGTGACGCTGCTTCAGCTTGCACGTGCTTATACTGTGTTTGCAAATGAAGGAAAATTAATGCCGGTTTCTTTGCTTAAGAGAAATGAGGCGCCAATTGGAAAGCAAGTATTTTCAAAGCAAGTGGCCAATGATGTAAAAGACATGATGGAGTTAGTTGTGCAGCCAGGTGGAACGGCAGTTAAAGCGCAAGTGGCAGGTTACCGCGTTGCGGGAAAAACAGGGACAGCACATAAATTAGGCCCCAAAGGTTATGAAGATGAGAAGTATGTCGGTTCGTTTGTAGGCATGGCACCTGCATCAAACCCGAGATTGATTATGGCGGTGATGATCGACGAGCCTTCAGCTGGTGATTATTATGGGGGTGTCGTCGCGGCGCCAGTATTTAGTGCTGTGATGGCAAACTCTTTACGCTTGCTTGGCATCTCTCAAGATGCGCCAAACAAGAATATCGTGATAGCACCTACTGCACTAAAAGGTGCTAAGGAAGTGATATGAAGAAGTATGTCATCAGAGCATCAATTAGAAGTATTGTTTCTGATAGTCGTGAAATTGAGAAAGGTGCGCTGTTTCTGGCCTATCCTGGTGGTGAGTCTGATGGTAGAGATTATGTAAGAGATGCGATAAAAAAAGGTGCTGCTGCAATCATTTGGGACGCTGAGAATTTCACATGGAAAAAGAGTTGGAAGATAGAAAATCTTGCCATTGAGAATCTAAAGCAGCAGGCAGGTAGAATCGCTGATCAATTTTATAAACGGCCCTCTTATAAGTTATGGACAATTGGTGTCACCGGCACTAATGGCAAAACATCGGTTACGCAATGGCTGGGTCAATGCCTAAGGTTTCTTGATCGGAAAACAGCTGTGATAGGCACGATGGGCTACGGTATGCCAGGGCAGGTTTTGCCATCGATGAATACGACACCTGATGCGGTGTTGTTACAAGGATTGTTGGCAGAATATATCAATCAAAAAGCAGAAGTTGTCGCAATGGAAGTGTCTTCTCACGGTTTAGATCAAGGCCGCGTTAACGGTGTGCATTTTGATGTTGCGATCTTGACTAATTTAACGCGTGATCATTTAGATTATCACGGTAGTTTTAAAAAATATAAAGAGAGTAAAAAAAGATTATTTGCAACACAAGGATTAAAGGTTGCTGTACTCAATGCGGATGATACTTTTGGGCTTGAGTTAAAAAAAGAGTTAGATGGTAAGGGCGTTAGTACACTGACTTATGGTATCGATGCCGGAGATGTTAGGGCTTCAAAAATAAGATTCACCAACAATGGCTTTAAGTTTTTAGTAACAACGCCGGATGGCGAGGCAACTGTTGGCGCTAATTTGTTAGGCCGCTTTAATGTTTATAACGTGCTGGCTGTGTTATCGACGCTACTCGTTTCAAAAGTGACTTTAGATGATGCAGTAAAAGCAATCACAAATATTCAGACAGTCGCTGGCCGTATGCAGAAGCTGGGTGGTGGCGTAATGCCACTGGTTGTTGTGGATTACGCACATACACCGAATGCATTGGAAAATGTATTGAAAGCATTAAAAGACCAAACAAAAGGCAGAGTTATTTGTGTGTTCGGTTGTGGCGGCGACCGCGATAAAGGTAAGCGAGCATTGATGGGTAAGGTTGTGAGCGAGCTTGCAGATGCTTTGGTTGTTACTTCAGACAACCCTCGAAATGAAGACCCTATGCAAATCATACAAGAGATTCTTGAAGGGGTGAGCGGTGAATATGCCATCGAAGAAGATCGTGCTAAAGCTATCGGTGCCGCTATTGCCAATGCAGGGGTAGAAGATACCGTGCTAATTGCAGGGAAGGGGCATGAGCTTTATCAGGAAATTAAGAAAGAAAAGCAGCATTTTAGTGATGTTGAAGAGGCGGAAAAAGTGCTGAAGCATCTTGAGGTAATCGTCGCATGATGATGTTGTCTGAAATAGCGAATGCCTTACATGCCAATATGTCTGGCTTGGATGTCAATGTGACAAGCGTAGGTACAGATAGTCGGGATATTGCTAAAGGCCAGTTGTTTGTTGGTATCAGGGGTGAGAAGTTCGATGGCAATACGTATGCAGCAAAGGCTATTGATCAAGGTGCGTCAGCAGTATTGGTTTCAGAGACGAGCATTTTAGCTGAGCCCGCTATTCTGGTGGATGACACGCGCTTAGCATTGGGTGACTTAGCTGAATATTGGCGCAAAAAATTTAGCATACCACTAGTAGCTGTAACAGGTAGTAATGGCAAAACGACAGTAAAAGAAATGATTGCGGCGATATTAACGTCAGCGGGTGCTGAAGTTTTATCAACGCAGGGCAACCTAAATAATGATATTGGCATGCCGCTTACCTTGTTAAAAATGCAGGCTAAGCATACCTATGCCGTCATTGAAATGGGCATGAATCATGAAAATGAGATTCGTTACTTAGTCAATATTGCGCAGCCAAAGGTTGCTGTTGTTGTTAATGCAGGCACTGCACATATCGGGGAACTAGGGTCACGCGAAGCCATTGCACGCGCTAAAGGCGAAATCTTCGAAGGGTTAAGCAATGGTGGTGTAGCCGTCATTAATGCAGATGATCATTTTTTTGATTATTGGAAAGGTTTAAATAAAGATAAAAATATATTGTCGTTTGGTTTTAAACCTAGCGCAGATGTTTCAGCTGAATTTAAGTTAAATAGCAAAGGTGCTGACATTGCACTTAAAACGCCCAGTGGGCATGTCGAGTTTCATTTAAATTTGCTGGGTGAACACAATGTAAGCAATGCGTTGGCGGCAAGTGCTGTGGTGGTTGCTTTGGGCATCTCTAATGAAGACATTGCATCTGGCTTAAGTCAGTTTAATAACATTAATGGACGATTAAATTGGTTGGAAGGCATACATGGAGCGGTCGTCATTGATGATACTTATAATGCAAACCCTGATTCGATGAAGGCTGCTATTGATGTGTTGGTTAAGCAAAATGCACATTGTATTTTTGTGATGGGGGATATGGCGGAACTAGGGTCGGGTGCTGAGAAAATGCATGCGGATATTGGCGTTTATGCTAAACAAAAAAATGTATCACGTGTGTTAAGTCTGGGTGAATTGAGTCAATTGGCAAGTTCAGCTTTCGGTGAAAATGGCCAGCATTTTGAATCAATAGAAACACTAGATGAAGCGTTAGGCGCTTATATGCAAGACGAAGTGACGGTGTTGGTTAAGGGGTCACGGTTTATGAAAATGGAGCGCATTGTTAATCAAATTATAAAAAATACAAATTTAAAGGGGATGGATTAATGTTATTGGAGCTAGCTCGGTATTTAGCACAGGACATTAGCGGCTTTAATGTTTTTAATTACATTACGATGCGTGCAGTCATGGCAACCTTAACAGCGCTCGTTATCTCGTTCGTCGTAGGGCCAACGATGATTAGAAAATTAACACATTATAAAGTGGGACAGGCTGTCCGTGATGACGGACCACAAACGCATTTGATTAAAACAGGCACACCGACAATGGGTGGCGCTCTGATTTTGGTTGCTATTGCTTTATCAACTTTGTTATGGGCTGATTTAAGTAACCGTTTTATATGGGTCGTTTTGGTTACAACTTTAGGTTTTGGTGCCATTGGTTGGGTAGATGATTATCGTAAAGTCGTTCATCGCAATCCAAAGGGGTTGTCGGCTAAAGCCAAATATTTTTGGCAGAGCTTAATAGGCCTGGCCGTGGCAGTCTTTCTTTATACAACGGCAGCATCGCCTGCCGAGACAACGTTAATTGTTCCGTTCTTTAAACACTTGTCACTTCCTTTAGGTGCAGTAGGTTTTATTGTGCTGACTTATTTAGTCGTTGTTGGTACTAGTAACGCAGTTAATTTGACAGATGGTCTTGATGGATTGGCTATTTTACCAACGGTGTTAGTGGGTAGTGCGTTGGCTATATTTGCCTATGTTGCAGGCCATTTGTATTTTTCTGAGTATTTGGGTGTGCCTTATGTCGCTGGCGCAGGAGAGTTGATGGTTTTTTGTGCGGCGATGGCTGGCGCAGGATTGGGCTTCTTATGGTTTAACGCGTACCCCGCTGAAGTGTTTATGGGTGATGTAGGCGCACTGGCTTTAGGCGCTGCACTAGGCGTTGTGGCGGTGATTGTTAGGCAGGAACTTGTCTTATTTATTATGGGTGGTGTTTTTGTTGTTGAAACTTTCTCGGTAGCAATACAGGTGATGTATTACAAATATTCAAAACATAAAACAGGTACAGGTAAACGCATATTCTTAATGGCGCCACTGCATCACCATTATGAGCAAAAAGGATGGAAAGAGACACAAGTCGTTGTGCGTTTTTGGATTATTACGATGATGTTGGTTTTGGTTGGGCTTGCTACATTAAAACTAAGATGAAAACGATTAGATGAAAACCGTACTTAAAAATAAACGTGTCATTGTGCTTGGGCTAGGTGAAACAGGCCTTTCAGCATTACGTTGGCTGCGCCTGCAAGGCGCGGTGCTAAGCGTGGCTGATACACGTGAAAATCTCGCGAGCGCTGATACTGTTAAAAGTGAAATGCCAGAGGTTGAGGTTTACATAGGTGAGTTTGATGCCACGTTACTTGCCTCTGCTGATTTAATTGTCTCAAGCCCTGGCGTGCCGCTAAGTGAGCCAGCAATTCAGCAAGCAATAACAAAAGGGGTGAAAGTTGTTGGTGATGTTGAGTTGTTTGCACAGCATCGCCCAGCTGGCGCAAAGGTCATTGCCATTACAGGCGTCAATGGAAAAACAACAGTCACTACATTAGTGGGTGAAATGTGTAAGGCAGCAGGCCTGAACACAATTGTTGCAGGCAATATTGGCTTGCCCGTATTAGATGCACTAGGCATGCCGCCAGCTGATGTTTATGTATTAGAGCTTTCAAGTTTTCAGCTTGAGACAACTACTAGTTTAGTGATAGATGCTGCAACGATGCTTAACTTAACTGAAGATCACATGGATCGATATGACGATTTAGCAGATTATGCAAAAGCGAAAGCACATATTTTTTATCATGCGCAAAATCAAGTGCTTAATCGTGATGATGCTTGGAGCATGGTTATGGCTAGGCCCGGTTTAGGGTTATCTACATTTGGTATAGAAAAAGATGTAAGCAACTTTGGAATTGAAATGCTTGCTGGAGAGGCTTGGCTGTGTGAAGGCGCGCAACAGCTGATTAATATAAAAGAAATGCATATTAAGGGACTGCATAATGCAAGCAATGCATTGGCTGCGCTCGCTTTATGTCGTGCTATCGATTTGGATTATTTGCCTATATTAAAAGCATTGCGTCACTTTAAGGGCTTGCCACACCGTGTGAGTTGGGTCGCTCGTATAGACGATGTAGATTATTACGATGACTCAAAAGCAACGAATGTTGGCGCAACTTGTGCTGCACTAGTGGGTCTTGCCACTAAAGTTGTATTAATTGCGGGCGGCGATGGTAAGGGGCAAGACTTTAGGGCGCTGCAAGAGCCAGTAAGAAATCACACCCGAGCAGTTGTTTTAATTGGGCAAGATGCGTCATTAATAGAGTCTTCCTTGTTGGAAACTGACGTTCCGATGTACCACGGCCAGGATATGGCGGAGGCTGTTGTTATCGCTAAAAAATTGGCTTGTCCTAATGATGCGGTATTACTATCACCGGCTTGTGCAAGTTTTGATATGTTTAAAAATTACATACATCGCGCAGAAGCGTTTATTCGCTCAGTTGAGCGGCTTGAGGTGGTTGCATGTTAACGGCGCCAGTCTATGCAAATAGCACAAAAATGACGACATCTAGTTATGATCATCTTTTGTTGTGGGTGACGTTGATTTTGCTCGCGATTAGTTTAGTGATGGTGTATTCGTCTTCCATTGCGATTGCAGAAGCCAATGATGTTATTGGCAATCAAAGTACTTATTACTTAGTCCGGCAAGGCATGTTTATTGTCATCGGCTTAATTGTTGGCTATGTCTCATTTCAAGTGCCCGTTGATTGGTGGCAAAAATTAGCACCCTATTTATTTTTAGGCGTCATATTTTTGCTGATGTTAGTGCTCATTCCTGGTGTGGGACGGAATATTAATGGTAGTCAGCGCTGGTTGTCATTGGTTGTGTTTAATTTGCAGCCATCAGAGTTGATGAAGCTGTGTGCAGCCATGTATGTGGCTGATTATGCAGTAAGAAAATCGGCGCAAATGGACAGTATCGTACGGGGTTTTCTACCCATGGTGGCTGTGATGGTTCTGGTTGGTTTTTTACTGTTACGAGAGCCTGATTTTGGTGCATTGGTCGTTGTGACTACTATTTCTATCGCCATATTATGGTTAGGCGGCATAAATATAAGAATCTTTATCGCACTTATTGCGATATTGCCAGTAGCTGTCTACTTCTTAATCATTAATTCACCCTATCGTTTGCAGCGTGTTATTGGGTTCTTAGATCCATGGGCAGACCCCTTTGGTAAAGGTTATCAACTTTCACATGCACTGATTGCATTCGGGCGAGGTGAATGGTTGGGGGTAGGCCTAGGCGCTAGTGTTGAGAAACTACTATATTTACCTGAAGCACATACAGATTTCTTGCTCGCTGTTATTGCGGAAGAGCTTGGTTTTGTTGGCGTAATGACAGTATTAGGTTTGTTTTCATGGTTAGTGATCCGTACGTTCAGAATTGGTAAGGAAGCTGTAGCGAATGAGCGTTATTTTGCAGCATTGCTAGCACAAGGAATAGCGGTGTGGCTGGGTGTGCAGTCGATTATTAATATCGGCGTCAATATGGGCGTGTTACCTACTAAAGGCTTAACATTGCCGCTGATGTCTTTTGGCGGCAGTAGCATTTTGGCCAATTGTATTGCAATCGCTATTGTGCTCCGCATCGACTATGAAAATAGACGGATACATAAAGGGCTGCCAGCATGACGTCTAATCAACATAAAGGAACGTTAAATAAGGGCACGTTAATGGTGATGGCAGGTGGTACGGGTGGTCATGTATATCCAGCAATGGCGGTGGCTGACTATTTGCAAACCCTAGGTTGGCACATAGTGTGGCTAGTGACAGAAGGCGGTATGGAAAATCGTTTGATTGAAGGTAAAGCTTATAGCAAAGCGATGATTAATATGCGCGGTGTGCGCGGCAAGGGTCTTGTAGGCTGGTTGCTGCTGCCAGTAAAATTGTTAGTCGCTTTTAAGCAAAGTTTAAGCGCTATTTTGCGTTATCAGCCAAATGTCGTGTTGGGTATGGGTGGTTTTGCAGCATTTCCTGGCGGGCTGATGGCGCGGTTATTAGGTAAGCCACTGGTTATTCACGAACAGAATTCTGTGGCTGGTTTAACAAATAAAGTGTTAAGCAGGTTTGCCAATAAAGTGTTAGTGGCATTTCCGTCTGCCTTTGTCGGCAAATCAGAATTGGTCGGCAATCCGGTGCGTAAAGAGATTACGCAATTGCCCATGCCAGAGCTACGTTATCAAGCAAGAGAAGGCAGGCTTAAGTTGTTTGTTGTTGGTGGTAGCTTAGGCGCGGCGGTGTTGAATGAAGTGTTGCCAAAGGCGTTGGCAACAATACCTAAGGCATCACGGCCAGAGGTTGTGCACCAAGCGGGCATAAAACATATCAAAACATTACAAGATAATTATCAAGCTAGCGGTGTGCGAGTAGAAGCTAAAGACTATATAGAAGATATGGCGGCTATGTATGCTTGGGCAGATGTTGTGGTTTGTCGAGCAGGTGCATTAACGGTTGCAGAACTGGCATGTGTTGGCGTGGCGAGTATTTTGGTGCCATTTCCACACGCGGTAGATGACCACCAAACGACAAATGCACAATACCTCAGTGATCATGGCGCGGCAAAATTAATACAGCAAACAGCTTTTAATGTAGAAAAAGTGAGTGAATTACTGGCTAGCTTAACACGTGAAATTTGTTTGGAAATGGCGAATAATGCCCGTGCATTATCGAAGCCAGAGGCCACAGAAACAGTGGCTAATATATGTCGCGAACAAATAAGAAGAAAATCATGAAACATAAAGTTAAGAACATACATTTTGTCGGGATAGGTGGCTCAGGCATGAGCGGCATTGCCGAAGTGTTTATCAATTTAGGCTTTAGTGTAAGTGGTTCGGATTTAGCTAGTAATGCTATAACCAAGCGCTTGGAAAATTTTGGTGCAACACTCTTTAAAGGTCATGCCGCTAGTCATTTAGGAAAAGCGGATGTGGTGGTTGTATCGTCTGCAGTGAGTGAAGAAAACCCTGAGGTGGTTGCCGCTAGAGAAAATCATGTGCCAGTGGTTCCGCGTGCCGTCATGTTGGCTGAGCTGATGCGTTTTAGGCAAGGCATTGCAGTGGCAGGCACACATGGCAAAACGACGACGACGAGTCTGATCGCAAGTATTTTAGCTGAGGCAGGGATGGATCCTACTTTTGTCATCGGTGGTCGGTTAGAAGCAGCGAGTGCCAATGCGAAACTTGGCACTGGAGATTATATCGTTGTAGAAGCAGATGAGTCAGATGCTTCATTCTTGCATTTAAGTCCTATTTTGGCGGTAGTCACTAATATTAATCAAGACCATATGGAAACCTATGAGCATAGTTTTGATAAGCTAAAAAATGCATTTGTAGAATTTTTACAGCAATTACCCTTTTGGGGTATGGCAGTTGTCTGTATAGATGATGCCAATATAAGGGAGATTTTACCGAGCGTCACTAAGCCCATCACAACTTATGGTTTTAGTGAAGGTGCGGCGGTGCGGGCAACTAATATACGAGCTGATAATGGGAAAATGCACTTTACAGTTGAGCGCGTAAACGGGGTTAAAACTTGCTTCGATGTCACATTGAATTTACCAGGAGAGCATTATGTGCTGAATGCACTAGCTGCTATTGCGATTGCTAGTGAGTTAAATGTTGCAGATGAGGCGATTGTGAAAGCGCTTGGTGAGTTCAAAGGCGTTGGTCGTCGTTTTGAGCGCTATGGAGAAGTGCCGGCACCTAAAGGTGGCACGTTTACGCTCATTGATGATTATGGGCATCATCCTGTAGAAATGCAGGCGGTCATTGCCGCAGCGCGAGCCGCTTTTCCTGATCGTCGATTAGTGATGGCTTTCCAGCCACACCGTTATAGCCGGATGCGGGATTGTTTTGAAGATTTTGTGCAGGTTTTATCGAGCACCGATGCGGCGTTGTTAACGGAAGTGTATTCAGCAGGTGAGCAGCCGATTGTCGCTGCAGATACACGTTCTTTGATACGTGCAATACGGGTTGCGGGGAAAGTGGAGCCAGTCTTTGTTGAAACAACAGATGAGTTACCAGCAGCAATTTTGAATGCAGTGCAGGCAAATGACGTGGTTATTGTTATGGGTGCTGGCAGTATTGGCCGTGTTGCTTATAACACGAGAGAGTTGACTCAATGATGGCGCAATTAGCGACACAAGCTAAGTTGCTAATCAATGAGCCGATGGAACGCTATACCAGTTGGCGTGTGGGTGGCCCAGCAGACCGCGTGTTGATACCCGATACTTTGGAAGGTTTGTTGCTGTTTTTAAAAGAGGTTGATGCCGATGAGCCCGTGATGTTTATGGGGCTAGGTAGCAATTTATTAATCCGAGATGGCGGTATTAGAGGAACCGTTATTGTCATGCACCAAGCATTAAAAGCGCTAAGCCTTGATGGTGATTACGTTTATGCCGAGGCTGGTGTGACTTGCGGAAAAGTCGCTAAGTTTTGCGCTGCAAATAGCAAACAAGGTGCAGAGTTCCTAGCGGGTATTCCAGGCACGATGGGGGGCGCATTATCAATGAATGCGGGGTGCTACGGTAGCGTGACATGGGATGTTGTGCATCAGGCGCTGACCTTAGACAGAAGCGGTAACACCTATGTACGTGATGCCAATACGTTTATTGCAACGTATCGCCATGTAGAAATGCCGGTGCGTGGTGAATGGTTTCTAGGCGCATGGCTAAAACTAGGCGCGGGTGTTCCAGCAGAGTCCACTAAAAAAATAAAACAGTTATTAGCAACACGTTTAGCCAGTCAGCCGCTTAATTTCCCTAGTGCAGGATCTACATTTAGAAACCCGGAAGGTGATTTTGCAGCAAGATTGATTGAAGAAAGTGGATTAAAAGGTTTTCAAATAGGCGGCGCGCAAGTGTCACTTAAGCATGCAAACTTTATTGTAAATGTTGGTGAATGCAAGGCGGCCGATATAGAGAAGTTAATACGGCATGTAAGAGAGACTGTATTGGAGAAACAGGGCGTAGCGCTGCAGCAAGAAGTACGAATAGTAGGTGAATATGCATAAAGAGATGATTGAGAAATTAGGGAAAGTAGCCGTGTTATTAGGGGGTGAATCAGCTGAGCGAGTAATTTCATTGCAAAGCGGTACAGCCGTGTTGGATGCATTGCTTAGGGAAGGTGTGGATGCGCACGCGTTTGACCCAGCTACTCAGTCATTGGATGACATTAAACAATTTGATCGTGCCTTTATAGCGTTGCATGGACGCTTTGGAGAAGACGGTGGTATACAGCAAGTTTTAGATGATGTAGGTGTGCCATACACCGGTAGCGGTGTTAAGGCGTCGGCAATAGGGATGGATAAATTGCAGACTAAAACACTGTGGCGTGATGCTGGCATTGCAACGCCAAATTTTGCATTAATTAATGCAAAAAGTGATTTTGCTGCAATAGAGAAGACATTAGGCTTGCCATTATTTGTTAAGCCAGCGAATGAAGGTTCTAGCATTGGTATTAGCAAGGTAAACAATACTGGAGAAGTTGAGATGGCCTATCAGTTAGCAGCAGAGGCTGGCCCTCTCGTGATGGCTGAAAGCTTTATCAATGCAGGTGAGTATACGGTTGGTATTTTGGCTGGCCAAGCATTACCCATAGTGAAAATTGTCGTAAAAAATGAATTTTATGATTACGACGCTAAGTATATTCAAAATGATACTGCTTACTTGTACCCATGCGGGCTTAGCGCGGAAAAAGAAAAACAAATTCAACAAGAGGCATTACATGCATTTCACGTGGTTGGTTGTTGTGATTGGGGGCGTGTTGATTTCCTAATGGATGATAAAGGGCATCATTATTTCATTGAGTTAAACACCGTACCTGGCATGACTAGCCATAGTTTGGTACCGATGGCTGCTAAGGCGGCAGGAATGAACTTCGATGCGTTAACGATGGCTATTTTAAGGTTGACTTTAGAAGAAAAAGTAGAGGGGGCAAAAAATGTGGCATAACGTACGTTTATTAAATTTGCTTGCCAATACCTTATACGTCATTGCTGGAATGTCACTACTTTACACATTGGTGTTAGTCATTGTGCGATTACCTATTTTTCCTATTCGTGAAATAAAAGTAAGTGGTGATTTGGCGCATGTTAATCAGCAACAGGTGAAATTGATCGCTGACGAGTACATAAAAGGTAACTTTTTTACTTTAGATTTAATTAAAACACGGGATGCATTTGAAAAGTTACCGTGGGCAAATACCGTGACTGTTCGGCGGCGTTGGCCAGATAGTTTAAGTGTTGAGATAGAGGAGCATAAGGCATTAGCACGCTGGGGCAATATAGCTTTAGTCAATAAGCAAGGTGTGTTATTTCATGCCGCTACGGATGCTAATTTGCCCGTATTTTATGGGCCAAGTGATGCAGTGGAAGCGTTGAGTCTTAGCTACGTTAATTTTAATGAAATTTTAAAAGGAACCGATATTAAAATCATAAAAATTAATTTGTCCTCTCGCCGTTCTTGGGAGATACAAAGTGAAAAGAATTTGCTTATTGCGCTTGGGCGTGTCGATGTGGAAAAGAGATTGCGTAAATTTTCCGCCGCCTATCAAAAAACAATCAAGCCACTCAATATTGAAATCAAATATGCAGACTTACGCTATCCCAACGGATTTGCAGTAAGAAAACCGAAGAAATTATCAACAAGCGCGTTATCAGTTGAATTAGGTAAGGCGTCAGGTCGAGTATGAATAGGGGAGTAAGAAATGGGTAAAGAACGTGAAGATAAGAACCTCATTGTAGGTTTAGATATCGGCACATCAAAAATTGTCACTTTGGTTGCTGAGCTCTTGCCTGAAGGAACCGTCAAAGTTATTGGTTTGGGTCAGCATCCGTCAAAAGGTTTAAAAAAGGGTGTGGTCATTAATATTGATTCAACCATGCAGGCAATACAGCGCTCTTTAGAAGAGGCGGAATTGATGGCGGATTGCAAGATTAAATCTGTCTATACAGGTATTGCGGGTAGTCATATTAAAAGCCTTAATTCGCATGGCATGGTGAAAATTAAAGAAGATGAAGTTACACAAATGGATGTCGACCGTGTGGTTGAAACAGCACGTGCAATTGCCTTACCCGCGGATCAGCAAATTCTACATATCTTAACGCAAGAATTTATTATCGACGGCCAGGATGATGTACGCGAACCGCATGGCATGAGTGGCATGAAGCTGGAGGTGAAGGTACACATTGTGACGGGGGCAGTAGCTGCAGCACAAAACATAGTGAAGTGTATAAAACGTTGTGGTATAGAGGCTGAAGATCTCATTTTGCAGCCGTTAGCATCTAGTGTTGCTGTTTTAACAGAAGATGAAAAAGAGCTTGGTGTTTGTATAGTTGATATTGGTGGTGGTACGACAGATATCGCCGTCTTTAAAAATGGCTCTATTAGCCACACTGCGGTTATTGCGATTGCTGGCGATCAAATGACAAACGATATTGCTGTTGCTTTCCGTACGCCGACGCAGTCAGCTGAAGATATAAAAATAAAATATGGCTGTGCACTTCGTCAATTAGCAGACCCCAGAGAAACAGTAGAAGTGCAAGGTGTGGACGGGCGTGAAGCACGCCAATTATCTATACAAACATTAGCAGAAGTGATTGAGCCGCGTGTGGTTGAACTATACGAGTTGGTGCTGCAAGAGTTGCGTCGTAGCGGCATGGAAGAAATGATCGCTTCTGGCATCGTCATTACTGGTGGCTCATCATTAATGCGCGGCATGATGGAGTTAGGAGAAGAGATTTTTCATATGCCAGTTCGCCTAGGCATGCCACGCTATATTGGCGGCCTATCAGAAGTTCGTAGTAATCCAAGATATGCCACTAGCGTCGGTTTGGTGTTAATGGGTAAACAGCAGTTAGAGCGTCAATTAACGGGTGAAATGGAAATGCATTCAGCTATTAGAGTATTTGAAAAAATGAAGCATTGGTTTAAAGGAAACTTTTAAAGTTTAGTTAAAAGTTTTCATGAGTAGTGATTAGCAAGTCATTTTTAAAGTAGTAGAAATTAGGGTAGAGCTTATGTTAAGTAAGCTCAAACATTTAGGCAAAAAGGAGATATAAAATGTTTGAAATTATGGAAAAAGATTCACAAGAAGCAGTGATTAAGGTGATCGGTGTAGGTGGCTGTGGTGGTAATGCAGTTGATCATATGATCAGTAAGAATGTAAGCGGCGTAGATTTTATTTGTGCCAATACGGATGCACAGGCACTTAAAAAAAGTGTCGCAACGACAAAGTTGCAATTAGGCTTGGATATTACCAAAGGCCTAGGTGCGGGCGCTAAGCCGGAAGTTGGTCGTGAGGCAGCTATAGAAGACCGTGATCGTATCGCAGAAATCATTGAAGGTGCTGATATGTTATTTATTACCGCTGGCATGGGTGGCGGCACAGGCACGGGCGCAGCGCCAATTATTGCAGAGGTGGCAAAAGAGATGGGCATTCTAACCGTCGCAGTTGTAACTAAGCCATTTTCTTTTGAAGGTAAGCGTACTAAGGTTGCAGCAGAAGGTTTAGATGAACTCTCGCAACATGTTGATTCACTCATTGTTATTCCAAATGAAAAATTGATGGAAGTATTAGGCGAGGAAGTGTCATTCTTGGAAGCGTTCCGTGCGGCGAACGATGTGCTACATAATGCTGTCTCAGGTATTGCTGAAATTATTAATTGCCCAGGTATCGTTAATGTTGATTTTGCAGATGTGCGCACTGTGATGTCAGAAATGGGCATGGCAATGATGGGGTCAGCAGAAGCAAGCGGTATTAACCGTGCAAATATTGCTGCAGAGCAAGCCGTAGCCAGTCCACTGTTAGAAGATGTTGACTTAGCCAATGCACGCGGTGTTTTGGTCAACATTACGGCTAATACAAGCTTCAAAATGAAAGAGTATTACGATGTGATGAATACGATAAAAGAATTTACTGCTGAAGATGCTACGGTTATTGTCGGTAATGTTGTCGATGAAAGTATCGGTGATAATTTACGTGTGACCATGGTGGCAACTGGACTAAACGGTAGTGTAGCTAAGCGTCAACAAAAACCTGAATTACGTATGATGACAACCGTTCGAGATGGTACTACTGATATGCCGATATACACAGAAGAGGTTGAGGATGACGCACCTGCGGTGTTTAGTCAAAACAACCGCCGTGCACAAGTGGAGGCAATGAAGCAATCGGGTGTTGAGGAATATGATATTCCAGCATTTTTACGCAAGCAAGCTGACTAGTAGATCGTTAGTATTTTATTAAAAATGCTAATATATCTATTAGATAGGTGTTGATTTATTGTTTTTGTTAAAAGGGAAGCTTTTTGTTAAAGCAACGGACATTAAAAGAACCGGTAAGCGCTAGTGGAGTAGGTTTGCATAATGGTGAAAAGGTTACATTGACACTTCGCCCTGCAGCTATAGACACTGGTATTGTATTTCGACGCACTGATTTGCCTGGTACGCCTGAAATACAAGCGAAGCCTGATGCAGTAAGCGATACGCGCATGTGCTCTGCCCTAGAGAAAAATGGTGCGCGCGTTGCAACTGTGGAACATTTAATGTCCGCCTTGGCAGGGCTAGGTGTCGACAATATTATTGTCGATGTGAGTGCTTCAGAAATTCCTATCATGGACGGCAGTTCTGGCCCCTTTATTTTTTTATTACAGTCGGCTGGTATTATCGAGCAGGCGGCCCCTAAGAAATTTATTCGTATTAAAAAATTGATAGAAATTATCGATGATGATAAATGGGCTAAATTCGAGCCATACCATGGCTTTAAAATGGATTTCACAATAGATTTTGCCCATCCTGTTTTTGAGAATTCAGGTAACAACGTTAAGATTGATTTTGCTGACAATTCGTATATTAAAGAAATTAGCCGAGCACGTACTTTCGGCTTTATGCACGAGGTGGAATACCTGCGCGCCAATGGTTTGGCTCGTGGTGGTAGCCTAGATAATGCAATTGTGCTGGATGAGTTTCGTGTGTTGAACACAGACGGTTTACGCTACGAAGATGAGTTTGCAAAACACAAGGTGTTAGATGCTATTGGGGATTTGTATATGCTAGGTTATCCATTGCTAGGTGCATTTACTGCTTATAAATCTGGCCATGGCCTCAATAATCAGCTGATTCGCGCATTAATAGCTGACACAGCTGCCTGGGAATACACAAGCTTTGAGCATATTGAAGAAGCGCCGCCTGGGTTTAAAGAACAAAGAGAGTATTTTAAACCTCAACTTATGCCACATTTTAGTTAAAATCAGGGTAGCCAATTGTTTATTATTCGCATCATGATGGCATTGGCCTTAATTGCTTTTTTTGTGTTGTTGGCAGCATTTCTTATCACACGTAACAAACAATATTTAAACTATATAAAACGGTTAACTAACTATTTAGTTGGGTTCGTTGTCGTTGTTGGTTTACTTTTTCTCATTTCTCGTATTATTCGATTATAGCTATATTTTCATGCGTTAAGGCACTTTCATGCAGACACTATTTTCTTTCATTATTATCACGTTACTGAGTATTAATACAGCGAGTGCTACCAATGATGTGTTGGTATTAAATGCCCATGCCGCTTATAAAGATAAGAATAAGCTTGCATTGTTAGATGATGTACAACAACTTCAAAAAGAAAATGATACATTAGCACCCTATGCTGACTATTGGTTGATGTTATTGGGTATGGAAGATGCGAACAATCAAACAGTGTCTGACTTTATAGATTCATATAATGATTACCCATTTGTAGAGTATGTGCGTAGGGAGTATTTAAAAAAACTAGGTAAGCAACAAGATTGGAAAAGTTTTTCTAATGTTTATGCAAATTATAGTGCTAGTAATACGGCGGTCGATTGTTATGCGGCAGAGCTTAAAGCAGTTGATGGGGGTGCTAGAGCACTAGCATTAGCAATTCCTCTGTGGTTAAGGTCTAAAGATCAGCCTAATGATTGCACAAGCCTTTATGACCGGATGCAAGCTGCAGGTATACTCACTGATGAATTGGTGTGGAATCGGTTTAGGATGGCATTGGCAGAAAACCGTGTCAGGTTAGCAAAAGCAATTGTAAAAAGAAGCAAAGTCTATTCATCTGAGTATCCTAAGCTCATTCGTCTTGCCGCTAAGTCCCCAACCTCAGTTATCAGTAAAAAGAGAATATCTTTTAAGAGTCGATTTGGGCGTGAAGTCAATTTATTTGCGCTCAGCAGGATAGCAAAGAAAAGTACTAATAGTGCATTGGCAGCATTTAAAAAAATAGCATCGAGATTTAACGCAGAAGAAAAGGCTTATTTTTATGGGCGGTTAGCCTTATTATCAGCGCAACGTCACGAACCCGAGGCTTTGCAATGGTTTAATAAAGCGGGCAATACAACGTTAAATAATGAACAAATGGCTTGGTATGCACGTGCTGCATTGCGTCAAGAAAACTGGAATGCTTTATTGGGTATTATTACTAAAATGGATGCTAAACAGGCAGATGCAGCACGATGGCGTTATTGGAAAGCGCGCGCGTTGATCGTGAAGAAAAAACCACAAGAAGCCAATGCCATATTGGCGCCATTGTCGATAGAGCGGCATTATTACGGCTGGCTTGCACAAGGTGAATTAAGAAAAGACCTAGCACCTCTACCTTATTTTAAAGCAGCTGATAAGGACGTTACACAGCTTGCTAGTAACCGTGCAATTCAGCGCGTAGAGGCACTACATCATTTAGATTTTCGCAAAGAAGCTAAGCGTGAATGGGCTTATGCAATTAAAGATTTTAATGATGAACAATTGCTTGCAGCGGCTGAGTACGCGATGCGTAAAAAGTGGTTCGATATTAGTGTTTATGCGGCAGATGCAACAAGAGGCGTACATGATTTTGCATTACGGTATCCAATGCCATACCGAGATTTGATTAAACCAGCTGCAAGAGATCAGAACATTGAGGAAGCCTGGGTTTATGGTATTACCAGACAAGAAAGTAGATTCATGCACTATGCTAAATCACGTGTCGGGGCATCTGGGTTAATGCAACTAATGCCTGCTACGGCAAAGTGGGTTGCATCTAAAGTAGGTCTTAGCCAATATAAACGTAGCATGATTCATGAATTAGATACAAATGTTACTTTAGGCACTTATTATTTAGGGCATACGCTGAGTCTAATGAATGGACACAAGCCAATGGCAAGTGCTGCCTATAATGCTGGTCCAAGCCGCGCAAAAAAATGGATGGCTAATCGTCCACTTGAAGGTGCTATTTACGCGGAAACAATTCCATTTAACGAAACACGTGTTTATGTACAAAGAGTCATGGCAAATGTACATTTGTATGCTCAGCAAATAGGTGCAAAAAGTGTAACGCTTAGGGAAAGAATGGGTATAGTGCCAGCAAAATTTTAAGTCACTGAGTCGCGGTAGGGAAGTAGAAGCTAGCAAGCATGAATAAGGGTAATAATGAAAATTAAAAGCGTATGTGTATTGGGTGGGACAGGGTTCTTGGGTAACTTTATTGTGAGCAAGTTAGATGCTGCTGGTTATCAAGTAAAAGTGCTTACTCGTCATAGAGAACGTGCTAAACATTTAATCTTGTTGCCTAATGTACATGTACAAACGTGTGATTTTAATAATGGCAGTGATTTGGCAAAAGGTTTAGAAGGTTGTGATGCTGTTATTAATTTAATTGGTATTTTGCATGAAAGTAATCACAATATGTTTGAAGCGGTGCATCACCAAATACCGCGGCGTATCGCGCAAATATGCAATGATAGTGGTATTGGTCGATTTTTACATGTAAGTGCGTTTGGGGCTAATAAAAGAGCACCAAGTCAATATTTGCAAAGTAAAGCAAAAGGTGAGGCTGCGTTAGATGAATTTAGTAAGAAATTAAAAATTACTATTTTCAGGCCATCTGTTATTTTTGGGCGTGGCGATGCTTTTCTTAATCTTTTTGCAAGGCTAATAAAATTTTTACCGGTTATTGCTTTGGCTAAACCGAATGCGAAATTCCAGCCAATATGGGTAGAGGATGTTGCCAGTGCTGTTGTCAATAGTTTGGAAAATATAACAACTTATGGCAACACCTATGAGTTAGGTGGCCCCAGTGTTTATAGCTTAAAAGAGTTAGTACAAATAGTCATGCAAACATTGGGAAAACAACGGCCCATTATTGGTCTTAGCGACAACTTTTCCTATATGCAGGCATTTTTTATGGAGTGGCTGCCTGTTAAGTTAATGACGCGTGATAACGTAAAGTCGATGGAGATTGATAATGTAACGTCATCACCAATCGCGCAAGAGCTGGGGGTAATGCCTACACCGCTCGAGGCAATTGTGAGCGAATACTTAGTGAATGATACGCCACGATCTGTTTACGATAAATTCCGTAGTGCGGCAGGTCGAGCGATTCATGTCTATAAATAAGCCATTAGAGGTTTATTGTGTAGGTGGTGCTGTACGTGATGAGTTGCTTGGCTTGCCTATACAAGATAAAGACTATGTTGTTGTTGGTAGTGAAGTAGATGAAATGCTCACGCTGGGTTTCAAACCTGTAGGCAAAGACTTCCCTGTTTTTTTACACCCACAAACACATGATGAATATGCATTAGCACGGACTGAACGTAAAACGGGCAAAGGTTATAAAGGCTTTGTCGTACATGCATCGGCGAACGTTACATTAGAAGAAGACTTGAGTCGACGAGACTTTACAATGAATGCGATTGCCAGAGCGGCGGATGGTAGTTTGGTGGATTACTACAATGGTGTTGTTGATATAAAAGACAAAGTAATACGCCATGTGAGTCCTGCATTTGTGGAGGATCCCGTTCGTATATTACGTGCGGCACGTTTTTCTGCGCGTTTTACTGCATTTACAATTGCGACAGAAACCATGGCCTTGATGAAGCAAATGGTAAAAGACGGTGAAGTTGATGCACTGGTTTCAGAACGTGTTTGGCAAGAGCTGTCCAAAGGGTTAATGGAGTCAGAACCAAGCCGTATGTTTGAAGTGCTGCGTGAGTGTGGTGCATTGAAAAGAATATTGCCAGAGCTTGAAAGATTATGGGGCGTACCGCAACCAGAAAAGCACCACCCTGAGATTGATACAGGTGTACATGTCATGATGGTGCTTGATTATGCAGCAAAACAAAAGTTTAGTTTACCCGTGCGTTATGCTGTGTTGATGCATGATTTAGGTAAAGGGACAACGCCTAAAGATGTATTACCACGTCATATTGGGCATGATGAGCGAGGCGGCAAAATGGTAAAAGAAGTGAGTAAGCGCTTACGTGTGCCGAATGGTTGTAAGGAGCTTGCGTATATCGTGGCGAAGTTTCATATCAAAGCACATCAAGTACTCGTTATGAAGCCGGCGACTATACTTAAGTTTTTAATGGATTTAGACGCTATACGCCAGCCTGGTCGTTTTGAAGACTTTCTACAAGCATGCGAATCAGATGCCCGTGGTAGGGCAGGTTTAGAGAACGCGCCATTGCCAGAGGCCGATGTGATGCGCAAAGCATTGGTTGCAGCGACGAGTGTTGATGCGGGTTCTATTGCTAAACAGTATGAAGTGCCTGAGCAAATTAAATTGGCGATATTTGAAGCAAGGCTAGAAAAAGTTAAGCGCGTGCTTTGATTTTATTTCGTGTGGTTTAATTTTTTTAAGGTATTTATTGTGAACGATGTATTTGGCACATGTATATCAGGTTGCTGTTTCTCGCGTAAAATAGCCTTATGAATTTGTACCCTATTGTAAAACCATTTTTATTTCAGCTAGATGCAGAGCGTACACATGATCTTACACTTAAGGGCTTAAAAGTAGCTGAAAAATTTGGGCTCCTTAATGTTTATCCACCCCCACCAGCATGTCAGCCAAGAGAGGTAATGGGCCTCACCTTTCCTAATCCAGTCGGTTTGGCCGCGGGTTTGGATAAAAATGGTGCAGTGATTGATGGTATGCATGCTTTAGGTTTTGGTTTTATTGAAGTGGGTACTGTCACCCCTAGGCCGCAACTAGGCAATCCTAAACCTAGATTATTCCGTGTGAAAGAAGCACGAGGCATTATCAACCGCTTTGGTTTTAATAACCTAGGTGTGGATAATTTAGTTGGAAATGTGAAAAACGCACAATATAAAGGCATACTCGGTATCAATATCGGCAAAAACTTTGATACGTCTAATGAACAAGCCGTTAATGATTATCTGATTTGTATGCGAAAAGTGTATGCCTATGCTAGCTATATCACGGTAAATATATCATCACCCAACACAAAGAACTTGCGTGATTTACAAGAGAAAGACGCGCTGTCTCATTTGCTGGCAACATTGAAATTAGAACAAATTAAACTAGCTCAGGTGCACGGTAAGCATGTGCCTATAACATTAAAAATTGCGCCAGACCTGACGCCTGCACAAGTCATAGAAATTGCTGACCTATTGATGGAACATCGTATCGAAGGCGTTATAGCAACCAATACTACTTTGTCTAGAGACGAGGTGAAAGATATGGTTAATGGCGCAGAAGTGGGTGGTTTGTCTGGCGCACCAGTATGCAAGCAATCGACACTTATCATTCAACAGCTTTCTAAGCAACTTCAAGATGCGTTACCGATTATCGGTGTTGGCGGTATTTTAAGTGGTGCGGATGCCGTAGAAAAAATCGCAGCAGGGGCGAGTTTAGTGCAAGTGTATAGTGGGCTGATTTACAAAGGGCCAGCGCTTATTCGTGATGTATGTAAAGCATTAGGATAGCCGTCGTATGAATGTTTTATATTCTTATCGTCGCTGCCCTTATGCCATGCGTGCGCGTATGGCTATGGTTTATGCTGGTATTTCAGTAGAAATACGAGAGATTGCCTTACGTGATAAACCCAAGCACATGTTGCAAGTGTCACCCAAAGGCACGGTACCCGTATTGATTATAGAAGATGGCACAGTAATCGATGAGAGTGTAGATATTATGTACTGGGCTTTACAGCAACAAGATTCAGCTGGCTGGTTGCAACATAATGGCGAGCTTAGGCGGCAATTGATTACTGAAAATGACACTAGCTTTAAAGCGGCGTTAGATGCCTATAAATACTTTGATCGATTTCCAGAAAAAAAACAAAGTGAGCATCGCACAGATAGTGAACTATTTTTACAAAAATTAGAAACATTACTGCAACACAGTCAATATTTACAAAGCAATCAATTAAGCATGGTAGATATTGCGCTATTTCCTTTTATACGGCAGTTTGCTGGCGTAGATGCAGCGTGGTTTGATGTGAGCCCTTACCCTAAGCTTATTGCTTGGCTAAAACGTCTAGTTACATCTGAGTTGTTTGTTAGCGTTATGCAAAAACGCCCAACTTATGTTGAGTAAGTAGGGCGTTTTACTGATTTAAACAGCTTAAATTATTCTGTTTGAGCTACCAAGTCAGCTTTTTTGTCTGACTCTTTTTCAGGAAAGCTTAGTTTGATTTCATCATTGTCATCAATATCGACATCTACTTCGCCACCATGGGTTAAACGACCAAATAGTAATTCATCAGCTAATGCCTTGCGTATTGTATCTTGAATCAAACGCGCCATTGGTCTTGCGCCCATCAGTGGATCAAAGCCTTTTTTACCTAAGTAAGTTTTAAGTGCCTCGCTAAACGTCGCATCGACTTTTTTCTCATGTAACTGATCTTCTAGTTGCATTAAGAATTTATCCACTACGCGAATAATAATTTCTTGTGATAATGGCGCAAATGATACGGTTGCATCTAAACGATTACGGAACTCAGGAGAGAATAGGCGCTTAATATCTGCCTGCTCATCACCTATTTCACGGCTGTTTGTAAAGCCAATATTCGATTTAGATAAGTTTTCTGAGCCAGCATTAGTCGTCATGATAATGGTCACATTTCTAAAGTCTGCTTTGCGGCCATTGTTATCAGTGAGTGTGCCATGGTCCATTATCTGCAATAGAATATTGAAAATATCGGGATGTGCTTTTTCAATCTCATCCAAAATCAACACACAATAAGGTTGCTTCGTAATTGCTTCGGTTAATAAACCACCTTGCTCAAACCCAACATAGCCTGGTGGCGCACCGATTAAGCGTGATACTGCATGACGTTCCATGTATTCACTCATATCAAAACGTATAAGGTCAATACCCATAATATAAGCCAGCTGTTTTGCAACCTCAGTTTTACCAACACCGGTAGGGCCACTAAATAAGAAGCTACCCACAGGTTTATTGCCTTGGCCTATGCCACTACGTGCCATTTTTACGGCAGAGGTAAGCGCTTCAATGGCTTTGTCTTGGCCGAATACAACTGCTTTTAAATCACGCCCTAGTGTTTTAAGCGTGCTTTTATCATCTTTAGAGATGTTTTTCGGTGGAATACGTGCCACCTTAGCCACAATGTCCTCAATCTCTTTATTGCTGATTGTTTTTTTACGTTTTGTTTTAGGTAGTATGCGTTGTGCTGCACCTGCCTCATCAATCACATCAATGGCTTTATCAGGCAAGTGCCTGTCATTAATATACTTAGCCGAAAGCTCAGCGGCAGTTGTTAAAGCATTAGCGCTATATTTCACATTGTGGTGTTCTTCAAACTTAACTTTAAGGCCTTTGAGAATCTCGATGGTTTCCCCCACGCTCGGCTCGACTACATCTATTTTTTGGAAGCGGCGAGATAAAGCATGGTCTTTTTCGAAAATACCACGATATTCCTGATATGTTGTTGCACCTATACATTTAAGTTTACCGTTAGAGAGCGCTGGCTTAAGCAGGTTGCTAGCATCTAGAGTTCCGCCACTCGCTGCACCAGCGCCGATTAGCGTATGAATTTCATCAATGAATAAAATTGCGCCCGCTTCTTCTTCCAGTTGTTTCATGACAGCTTTTAGGCGTTGTTCAAAATCACCACGGTATTTTGTGCCGGCCAAAAGCGCACCCATATCAAGTGAATACACAGTTGAGTCAGCTAATACATCAGGAATATTTTTTTCTACAATAAGTCTTGCTAGTCCTTCAGCAATTGCTGTTTTTCCAACGCCTGCTTCACCGACTAATAGGGGATTATTTTTTCGGCGACGGCAAAGCGTTTGTATGACCCGTTCAATTTCTGGGCCACGGCCAATCAGTGGGTCTATTTTACCTGCAACAACTTCTTGGTTAAGGTTGAGCGTGTAATTGTCTAGTGGGCTGTTTGGTGCTTCATCCACTTCTGCATCTTGGCTAACACCTTCTGTACTCTCGTCACCATTCGGTATTTTGGCAACACCATGTGAGATGTAATTAACAATATCTAGCCTTGTAATACCTTGTTGATGTAAGAAAAACACAGCGTGTGAATCTTTTTCACCATAAATAGCAACCAATACATTGGCACCCGTTACTTCTTTCTTACCTGATGACTGTACATGTAGCATTGCACGTTGTATCACACGTTGAAAGCCTAGCGTTGGCTGTGTATCAACCTCTTCTTCCCCTTCAACGATAGGCGTGTGCTCATCAATATATTGGTTAATTTCAGTGCGTAATGTATCAAATTTAGCACCGCATGCACGCAGTACTTCAGCCGCTGTCGGGTTGTCAATCATCGCTAATAATAAGTGCTCCACGGTAATGAGTTCATGGCGTTTCTGCCGTGCATCCATAAATGCCATATGGAGACTTACTTCTAATTCTTGTGCAATCATGTATTTCCTCTTTCTTTCTGCTTAAGCAGGTTCAACCACACACTGTAGTGGATGTTGAGATTGTTTTGCATTATTCAGTACTTGGTTCATTTTTGTTTCTGCAATATCCTTTGGGTACACGCCGCAGATGCCCATGCCTTTCGTATGTACTTGGAGCATAATTTGTGTTGCTTGTTCAAGACTTTTGTTAAAAAAGTGTTGAATGGTTTCTACTACAAATTCCATGGGCGTGTAATCGTCATTAATTAACATCACTTTATACATGTCTGGCAGTTTAGGTTTTACTCTGCTCGGCTGTATCGCAATATCATCTGTGGGTTGATTGGCCATGGTGTTCTTTAATTCAATGTCTAGTGTCTATTTTGAGCCAACTGCAAGAAATTTCAAGCCTACTGGTAGTAGGGTTAAAGAAAAATGAAAAATTAAGGGAAAATTTTGACGCTTTTGATGATTTTGTCTTGGGTTTGCACGATTTCAAGGATATAACCATTAATTTTAAAGCATGTACTGGCTTCTGGGATATCTTGAAAATGTTCTAATACGAGTCCGTTGAGGGTTCGAGGCCCATCTAACGGTAAGTCTAGGTTTAGTTTTTTGTTGAGCTCCCGCAGCGAGCTGCTACCATCGACTAACCAACTACCATCTTGTTCTAGGTGATAACCACTGACTCGACTGGGCGACTGCGTCGTGAAGTCACCGACCACTTCTTCTAGAATATCTTCTAAGGTGATGAGGCCTTTAAACTCACCGTATTCATCAACGACGATTGCAATGCGCTCTTTGTGTTCTTGGAACTGCTGAATTTGGCTATAAAGTGGTGTGCCAGAAGGTACAAAATAAGGTTTTTCAAAAGTTTCTCTTAAGTCATCTTTATCAAACTCTGCATCTTCGTGGTGTAAATGCAGTTTGTTCATACTTTTCCGAATATGAATGATGCCAGTAATTTCTTCTTTAGCGCCTTCTCGAACGGGTACACGTGTGTGGTGGCTGTTAATGATATGTTGCACAATATCTTCAATCGGATCATCAAAATCAATGACCTCTGCCAGCGTATGCGCAGTCATCACATCATCGACGGTAATTTTTTCCAATTCAAATAGATTAAGCAAAATACTGCGATGTTTGTTAGGTAAAAATTTTCCAGCATCTGCAACAATACTAGAAAGTTCATCCATGTTTAGTGATTGCGTTCCCTCGCTAAAGCTTACTTTAACACCAAGTAATTTTAGCCATGCCGCTACAAAAAGGTTAACGAACCAAACAATGGGATATAAAACTTTAAGTAGCGGGTAAAGAATATAACTACAAAATATACCAATTTTTTCAGCATGTGCTGCGGCGATAATTTTAGGAGAAATTTCACTAAAAATTAGAATGGCGAATGTGACCGCTATGGTGCTTAGCATGAGTACCCACTCACCTTCACCCAGTAGGTTGACTGTAATGACGGTGACTAAAGTGGCTAGTGCGGTGTTAATAAAATTATTGCATAGCAGGATGACACCTAATAGTTGGTCTGTTTTTAGTAAAAGAGCACTGGTTAGTTTTGCACCGCGGTGCCCTTGTTTTGCAAGGTGACGGAGGCGGTATCGATTAATCGACATCAACGCCGTTTCAGACATAGCAAAAAAAGCTGATACCACTAGCAGCGCGACGAGCGTGCCAAGTTGCCAAGAAAAAGGAATGTGATCCAAGTGGAGTTAAATCTTAATTATGATGTGTTTAGTTTAACTGCAAATCGATGAAGTGTTAATCTTTTAGTGCAGATTATTTTAGATGATAGCCGGTTGAACTGTGCTAAGAGATGCATCATAAGCACCTTAAATCATACACATTTAAGCGATATTTTCTTCTTCTGGATTTTTCTTTTTAGCAACATCACCAATTAGATTTGCTCGGCTAATACCTAAGCGCAGTGCGACTGGGCAAGCAACCAGAACAGAAGAATAAATACCAAACAAAATGCCAATAGTAAGTGCTAGCGAGAAGTAGTGCAGCACTTCACCACCAAACAACAGCATTGATCCAACCATGGTAAGTGTTAGTGTATGGGTGATAACGGTACGTGATAATGTACGTGTAATGGCATTATCAATCACTTCTACCGTGCCAGCCTTACGCATTTTACGGAAGTTTTCGCGAACGCGGTCAAACACGACGACAGATTCATTCACAGAATAACCAAGCACAGCTAAAATCGCTGCTAGTACCGTTAGGTTAAATTCCCATTGAAAAAAGGCAAAAAAACCAAGAATAATAATAACGTCGTGCATATTCGCGATAATCGCAGCCACTGCAAAGCGCCACTCAAAACGCAAGGCTAAGTAAGCCATGATGCCAAACAACACTAATAGCAGTGCTAAAGCCCCACTCTCAAATAACTCATCTCCTACCTGAGCCCCTACCGATTCAACACGTCGAACTTCAACACTGGCATTAGCTTCTCTAAGTGCAGTTGTTACCTGTTCAGATAATTCTGCGATGGAAAGGTCTTTTTTAATGGGTAACCGGATAAGTACGTCGCGGCTAGTGCCAAAGTTTTGTACCGTAGCATCTTTTAAATTAATGCCATCAATCGCTTTACGAATATTTTCTAAATTGGCGGATTCCGGATAAGAAACCTCCATAACTGTGCCGCCAGTAAAGTCAACACCGTAGTTAAGACCACGTGTTGCTAAAAAGAGTACGGCCAGTATAAAGGTAACAAGAGAGATGGTCGTTGTTAAACGACCATAACTCATAAACGGGATGTCTTTTTTAATTCTAAAAAATTCCATAATATCTGCTCTATTAAATCGTTTCCGTTAAATGATTGCTTAACAAATAGGTTTGTTTATTTATTAGGCTCGTCAATTTGGCCAATCGATAGTTTGTCAATTTTACGGCGGTAGCCATAGATAAGATTGACCATCGCGCGCGAAATCATCACTGCACTAAACATAGAGGTCAAAATGCCTAATACGTGCACCACGGCGAAGCCTTTAATCGGCCCTGTACCAAACATAAATAGTGCGACGCCTGCAATTAATGTCGTAATGTTGGAGTCTAAAATTGTGCCAAATGCCCTTTCATAACCTGCTTTAATACTGGCTTGTGGCGTATTGCCATTGCGTAGCTCTTCACGAATACGCTCATTAATTAGCACGTTGGCATCAATCGCCATACCTAAAGCCAATGCAATTGCAGCCAAGCCTGGTAGGGTTAGTGTAGCTTGTAGCATGGATAAAAGTGCAACCAGCAATAATAAGTTAATCGCCAGTGCAGTTACGGATACAACACCAAATATCATGTAATAAAACATCATCATAAGGGCAATAGCGGCAAAGCCCCATAAGGTAGAGTTCACGCCGCTGGCAATATTCTCGGCACCCATACTTGGGCCAACCGTACGTTCTTCAATAATTTCCATTGGTGCTGCTAATGCGCCAGCACGTAGTAGCAAGGCGACATCTGTTGCTTCCCGTACGCTGGCCATACCAGATATTTGCACACGGCCACCACCAATTTCTTCATTAATCACAGGCGCAGTAATCACCTCTGTACTACCTTTTTCAATCAATAGAATCGCCATCCGCTTGCCAACATTGTCGCGTGTTATGTTTTTGAAAATACCAGCGCCACGTCCATCCAGCGTTACATTAACTACTGAGCTGCCATTAAGTTGGTCTATGCCAGGGCCTGCATCTGTAATCCGGTCACCCGTTAACACGACACTTTTTTTCACTAAAATTGGGCGGCCATCACGAGTTTTATATAACTCATCACCAAATGGCACTTGCCCCGCCGCGGCTCTCTCCAATGTAGCAATATCAGTTTTATCTTCATCTACCATGCGGATTTCTAAAGTTGCAGTACGGCCTAAAATCTCTTTTGCTTTTGCCGTGTCTTGTACGCCCGGTAGTTGTACGACAATACGGTCTAAACCTTGTTGTTGCACAATAGGCTCGGCCACGCCAAGCTCATTAATACGGTTGTGTAGTGTTTGTAGATTTTGTTTTAGTGCAAATTCTTGAATTTGTTTTTGTGCCACAGGCCCAGAAACTGCTATTAACTTAAGCGCTTTACCGCTACCACTTTGGCTGTAAGTTAAATCAGGGTAGTTATTACTTAAAAGCTTATTCCCTTTCTCTCGTTCTACCTCACTTTCAAAGTTAACAATAACTTTTTCACCTTCGCGTGATACGCCAGTGTAATTAATTTTTTTACCACGTAATGTTGTGCGGAAATCGCCCACGCTACTTTCGGCTGATTTAGTGAGTGCAGCATCGACATCTACTTGTAGTAAGAAGTGTACGCCACCACGTAAATCTAAACCTAAGTACATTGGTCTTGCCCCAATGCTGAGCAGCCAATTAGGAGTGCGCGATAACAAGTTAAGTGCAACAGTGTAACCATCACCCAAATTACTAATGAGTTTGTCTTTAGCTTTTAACTGCTCATCAGGCGTATCAAACCTCACCTTTACACCGCTAGCATCTAAGTAAATACCATCAAATTGAATATCGGCTAAATTAAGTGCTGCTTCTACTTTTTTAAGTAATGCGGCATCTGCTTTTAGCGAGGCCTTAGCTGGGCTAATTTGAACAGCTGGTGATTCACCATAAAAATTAGGGATGGTGTATAGCAATCCAATCAGTATGGAAACAGCAATTAAAATATACTTCCATTTAGGGTAGCGGTTCATGTTGTCGCTCGCTTAATACTTAAAAAAGTTTAAAGAAAATGTGGTTGCCTGTGTAGACAGGCTTAAATAGATTTAGCTGTGCCTGGTGGCAATAATGTCTGTACAGCATGTCTTTGTACGTTAATCACGGTGTTGGCTGCCACTTCAATGCTCACAAAGTTATCACCCACTTTAGTTATCTTGCCGATTACACCACCTGTAGTAGCGACTTCATCACCCATTTTAAGTGCAGCCACCATTGCTTTGTGCTCTTTTGCTTGTTTCATTTGTGGACGAATCATCATAAAGTAAAACAAAACAAAAATGATAATCATCGGTGCAAGACCTAATAAATCACTACCCGAAGCAGATGCTGCTGCATATGCGTTAGAAATAAACATGTTAATTTTCCCTAATAAATGACAACTAAAATTTAAGGCAGGATTTTAACACAGACTTGAGTGGCTTAGCAGAGTGTATGCTGTAAAAGATATCTTGGGATATTGTTGTTAGTATGGGCAATTAAAAATAAATTTTCATACGTCTTATGTGACAACTCCGAATCAGCGTGTTATTACTTTTAGGTTAGGTAGGCTTTGGAGTGTATTAAGAATGATGTTATTTACTGGCATGTTAAATGGATAGCTTATAGCGTCGATAAGTTATTTAGTTTTACTTTGGTGAGCAGCTGCACTTTGGATGGCTGTTGCAATTTCATGAGATAGGCCTTCATCTTTGACCGCTCTTGCTAATGTAACTCCGCCAATCAGCATTGCAAGTGTTGCCCAAGTTTCATCTTCGCCATACTTGCTACTGGCAAGTTTTTTAATTTTAAGTAACTGACTTTCAAATAAGGCTCGAATATCTTCATCTGAGCGTCCTATTTCGGGCGTTAAGCTTTGTAGGGCGCAGCTTTCTGAGAGGTCGCAGGTGCGTTTTTGACCCATATAGAATTTTGCAAATTCTGCCCACCAATTTTCTCCATATGATTCCTTCAAGCTTTCGATTCCAGAACTTAATTCATTCATTTCTGAAACGATAGCTTGTTTGAATGCTGCTTTTTTAGAAGGGAAATGCCCATAAAATGCGCCTGATGTAACGCCAGCTTCTTTTGCTAAGCCATCTACGCCAACTCCATTGTAGCCGCTTTTTTTAAAGCTACGGCCTGCAGCAGCCACAATTCTCTCCAATGTTTGTTCCTTTTGCTCAGGTTTGTATCGCATATTTTTCACCCCTTTTGATTTGAAATAAATTATAACATAACGGTCGCTATGCTTGACAGATAACGACCGTTATATTATGATTTGTATCACGGTCGTTATTTTAAGACTAAAGTTACTGATTATTCAGTAAATTATTTACTTAATAGGAGAATGTTATGCCACTTACCTTACACCTTACTGAAGGAGTTATCCCTTCCGGTGCAGAGAAACAAGCCGTAAAAGAGATCACTAATATATTTTTAAAATGGCACGGCTTAGCGGGTAATCGTGTAATGACACCCAATGTCACTGCAATGGTTTCTGTTGTGCCAAAGAGCCGTACATTTTCGGGTGGGGAGGAAGTTTCCGGGGCTTGGATTGAATGGAAAACTCCCGGATTCGCCTTTACTGACCGAGAGATTCAAATCGGCTGTGCCAAAGAAAGTACTGATGTGATTTACAACCTATCAGGAGGAAAGCAGCGAAAAGACAATATCTACTTTAACGTTGTTCATACCGTTGATGGTACGTGGAATATGGATGGCCAAGCAATGACGAATGAGCAGTTAGGTGAGGCTATTTCAAAAGGGTAAAAGAACTTAATTAGGAGGACGAAAAAGTTTTTTACTAACCAAAAACAAGGAATAACTATTATGCGCAAGTTAACATTTAAATCAATATTTTCAATAATTATACTTGGATCATTAAGTCTTAATGCTTATTCCGCTGATAAAGAGTGCATACCTATTGGTGGAATGGGGCTTGCAGAAGCAATAGATGAAACACATCTGGTTGCAGCACTGAGTGGCGATATGACAGGTGCAAATGCAAAAATTACTGGCCAGAAAAAAACAGAAATGGGTCTTATTTTAGAGATGGAACACCACTTCATGAGTAATAAAAATGGGTTGCTTAAAACGAAGGACAAGGCAGTTTTAACAGCCGTTCCCGGTCAAGATCAGACTTACATGCTTGAAATTAACTATACCGTAGTCGATTCGAAAGGGGTCTATGCAGGCTACAAAGGCGAGTTTCATAGCTTTGGATTGATGAAACTTGGGAAAGGCCAAGTCATCCTTCGTTATAAAGGCGAGCTATGTAAATAATGCACCATAGTGAGTCAGATTATTCCAAAACATAGAATGTTTCTGACTAATTTTTAACCATAAAGTAAGGAAATTAGACAAGATGAGAAGAATATTGCACACAATGTTACGTGTTGGTGATCTACAACGATCCATAGATTTTTACACCCTTATCATTGGTATGAGAGTGCTACGCACATATGATCAGCCAGATGAAAAATATACGCTAAAGTTTCTAGGATTTTCCGAAGAGTCAACGGCTTGTGTTCTTGAGTTGACATATAACTATGGTGTATCAAGCTATGAAATAGGCCATGCTTATGGCCATATTGCGATTAGTGTCGACGATTGTAGTAAAGCCTGTGGTGAGATCAAAGAAAAAGGTGGCAATATTGTACTTGAGCCAAAATCATTTATAGGAACAAACGAAATTATTGCATTTGTTACCGACCCTGATGGATATAAAATTGAATTAATACAGCGCACATAAGCATTTGGTAGCTAGGTTTAAATGCCATACATAGGTGAATGTAATTAAGTACTAACTATTTAGATGTCAATTAGACATGTTTATTTCCCCATTTTTTCATTTCTAACATAAGCGGTCCAAGTTCACGTCCCTTATCAGTCAGGATGTATTCTGATCTGGGGGGGTGCTCTGAATAAACTTGTCTTGTAATGATGCCTTGGGATTCAAGCCATTTAAGACGTGCAGATAATGTATTGGGCGAAGGGCCATTTAAAGAAATCATTAAATCTTGAAAGCGACCATTTTTTTTGCGAAAAAGATCGCGTAGGATCATGATGCTCCAATCATCTCCTATTACATTTAACACCCTGCCTACGGGACATTTTTTATCGTAACGATTTGCCATATGCAAAATATTATCATAGATGAAATAAGATATTGACTATAAATATTATAGTGACTATAGTAGTTATAGTCTATAGGTATTAGAAATCTTTTATTAAGCAAAGCAAAGCATGTTGTTAGGTGGTAAAGGTGTTTTTTGGAATATTAATTAGGAGGTTGTTATGAAAAGAATAGCGAACACTATATTTTTTTTGATGTTTAGTTTGATGAGCTTAGGTGAAGTCGGTGCAGTAACCAAAGATGATGTATTGGGTGAATGGATTAATCAAGCTGGAGATGGGTTGATAGAGATATCGTGGCAACAGGGAAAAATTTTAGGCATTATTAAAGGTAGTCCTGATGGACAGGATAGGAAAGATATTAATAATCCGGACCCTACTTTGAGGGATCGTTCACTTCAAGGGGTTAAGATTTTAGGAGACATGTCTTATCGTGAAAATAACTACTGGTCTGGTGGCTGGATTTATGATCCCAATAACGGTAAGACATATAAATGTAAGATGAAATTAATTGATAGTAAAACGCTAGAAATTAGAGGATATGTTGGCATTTCATTGTTTGGCAGAACAGAAGTTTGGGAGAAAAAATGAGAAAACTAAACAAAGTCGCACTAATAACTGGCGCTTCTAGTGGTTTTGGCTATGAGTTCTCTCATCTATTAGCAGAGGATGGATATGACTTAGTGTTAGTCGCACGTAGAAAAGAAAAACTAGAGGAGCTCGCTGCATTAATACAGAAAAAATATACTAGACAGGTACATGTTTTTGCCACGGACCTGACTAAGGAAGGCTCAGTTAAAGCGTTATATCAATTAGTTAAAGACCAGGGTTTGCAAATGGATGTGTTAATAAACAATGCAGGGGTTGGCGGTTATGGCAGGTTCTATGAGAAGGACCTACAGACTGATGATGAAATGATAAGGTTAAATATAACTGCATTGACTGCGCTCACAAAGTTATTTGCTAAGGATATGGTTAAGCATGGGCATGGACGTATTTTAAATGTTGCTTCTCTTGGTGCTTTTCAACCAGCTGGCCCAATGATGGCTGTTTATTATGCGAGTAAATCCTATGTACTATCTTTTTCCCGCTCAATACGAGCTGAGTTAAAAGGGTCAGGCGTTTCTGTTACAGCACTTTGTCCTGGCCCCACTAAAACAGAATTTGGTAAAACAGATCATGTGCAGACGACTCGAATGTTCAAGATAGCTAAAACTTCAGCGAGGGAAGTGGCGGAAGCAGGATATAAAGCGTTAAAGAAAAATCGAGCAATAGTCGTACCAGGATTATTAAATAAACTATTGGCAATTGGAGGGGAGTTGCCACCCAGGGCGATTGCGCTTCAAGTTAATAAATATCTTTTGGGTGCGTGATTAGTTTAAACAAAAGATATTAAATGAGCTTAATGACATGGCTAAAATTGAAAATCATCCGACTGTAATCAAAATGCTGAATGATAAAGTGCCGCTTATGTCACTCAATACGGTTAAAGAGTTGGATATTGAGTGGTTAAAAGCATTATGTTTAGATTTTGGTGCTGATGATGTCGGCTTTGTTAAAGTAGATCGATCCGAAATAGATCCTGACCGTGAAAGCATAGAACAATACGCACCATGGACAAAGACATTGATTTCATTTGTTTGCCGGATTAATAGAGAGCCTATTAGAAGTCCAGCACGCTCCATAGCTAATCTGGAATTTCATAATGCGGGTGATCATGTAAATGAGGTGGCTAAAAAAATAGTGACTGCTTTGGAAGAAAAGAATATCCGTGCCATTAATCCTTCATTGGGTTTTCCAATGGAAATGGATAAGTTTCCAAATAAGATCTGGGTAATTTCGCATAAGTTAGTTGCCGTTGCTGCTGGACTTGGACAAATTGGCATTCACCGCAATGTGATACACCCTAAGTTTGGAAATTTTGTTGGGCTTGGTACAGTTTTAATTGATGCTAAAGTTTCGGATCAATCGCAACCTATCGATTATAATCCATGCCTAGAATGTAAGTTGTGTGTCGCAGCTTGCCCTGTAGGTGCTATAGGGTCTGATGGGGAGTTCAATTTTTCATCTTGCTATAACCATAATTACAAAGAATTTATGGGTGGTTTTACCAATTGGGTTGAGACAATAGCCGATAGTAAAAGTAATACTGATTATAGGAAAAAGGTCACTGATTCGGAATCTGTGTCTATCTGGCAAAGTTTATCTTACGGTGCTAACTACAAAGCAGCTTATTGCATGGCTGTCTGCCCAGCTGGAGAAGATGTGATAAGGCCCTTTTTAGCAAGTCGCTCAGAATTTCTAAAAGAGGTAGTAAGGCCTTTGCAGAAGAAACAAGAACCTATTTATGTGGTGAAAGGGTCAGATGCAGAAGAAGTTGTATTAAAACGCTTCCCGCACAAGACGGTCAGGCATTTAGAAAACGGTTTAAGGCCAACTTCTATTGAGAGTTTCTTAACAGGCTTGAAATTAATTTTTCAGAGAAGTCAATCTGCAGATATTAATGCAATTTATCATTTTACTTTTACAGGTAATGAGGAACGGAAAGCAACAATAGTAATAAAAGAAAGAAAGTTAGATGTTATGGATGGGCTAATAGGAAAAGCCAATATAAAAATAACTGCTGATTCTCAGGTATGGGTTAAATTTATTCGTAAAGAAACAAATATTGTTTGGGCACTAGTTCGTAGAAAGATTCGAATCAAAGGTAATCCAAAGTTACTACTTCAATTTGGGAAGTGCTTTCTTGCATAAGGGTTAAAGCGGAATCAACCGCTTCAGAACTTATTTAGATGCTAATTGCACACGTTTCTTGGAAAATTCAACTTTAAATGCTTGAAACCTTTCTGCTTCAATCGCATCACGCATGCCTTGCATCAGTACTTGGTAATAATGCAAGTTATGAATAGTATTTAAACGCGCACCTAAAATTTCACCAACTTTATAGAGGTGGTGTAGATAAGACCGTGTAAAGTGTTGGCAAGTATAGCAATCACAATCCGTATCGAGTGGCTGCATATCCATTTTGTAAGTGGCATTTTTGATTTTAACATCGCCATATTGCGTAAATAACCAGCCGTTACGTGCATTACGGGTTGGCATCACACAATCAAACATATCAATGCCTTGTGATACGGCTTCGACTAAATCTTCTGGTGTACCAACGCCCATTAAATAGCGTGGTTTATTTTGTGGCATTTTAGGAGCCGTGTGCGCTAGGATGCGCTTCATATCTTCTTTGGGTTCGCCAACGGATAGGCCGCCTATGGCAAAGCCATCAAAATCAATTTTGGCGAGCGTCTGTAGTGAAACATCACGTAAGTCTTCATACATGCCTCCTTGAATAATGCCAAACAGCGCGTTCCGTTCCACATGCTTAGTCACTACTGCGTTAGATGCGTCTTCGGCTTGTCGATGTGCTTTATGCACACCTTCCATCACATCATCCTTTCCGTCTTGCATTGACTTTGCTTGCGAAACGGATGTGTCATTTAAAAGTATAAACTCATCCTTGCTACGTTGTGCCCAGCGTAGTGATAGCTGCATTGAGTCGTCAGCTTCTTGATGAGTGGCTGGGTACGGAGTGCATTCATCAAAAACCATCACAATGTCAGCGTTTAAAATCTTTTGAATGCGCATGGATTCTTCAGGTGTTAAAAAGCAGGCATCACCATTTATTGGGCTCTGAAACTTCACGCCTTCTTCGCTGATTTTGCGCATTGCGCCTAAGCTAAATACTTGAAAACCACCAGAATCAGTGAGGATGGGTTTATCCCACCCCATAAATTGGTGTAAGCCGCCGTGTGCTTCTATGACATCTAAGCCAGGGCGTAACCATAAATGAAAGGTGTTGCCGAGTACGATATGGGCGTTAATATCATTTAATTCAGTAGGCGACATGGCTTTAACTGAGCCATAAGTACCGACAGGCATAAACGCAGGGGTTTGCACATCGCCATGGGCAAGATGGACCGTGCCGCGACGGGCGAGGTTATCTGAGTTGTGTAGGGTGAATTTCATATTGCTATCTAGGCTAACTATAATATTTAAACAATTTGTTTAGCGCGATACTACCATAGCAAAAGACAACTTTTTATGTGTTTATTTAGCGACTAATGATGGATATTGCGCTTTTTGGGTGTGTTTCGCATGATAAAGCCTTACGTGCTAAGGTATGCTTGATTTATACTTAAGCAAATTTTATTGGATTGATTGATTGAATGACTGAATTAGATCAACAGCCTGAACGCAGGGTAACAGAAAGTCAAAATACAACAGGTCGCTTACGTGAGCGTGGGATATACTTATTACCTAATCTCTTTACTTCAGCGGCTTTGTTTAGTGGTTTTTTTGCTATCATAAGCGCAATGAATGGTAGATATGAACAAGCCGCTATTGCTATTTTTATTGCCATGGTGCTGGATGGGTTAGATGGCCGTGTCGCAAGGATGACGAATACGCAAAGTGCGTTTGGTGCGGAGTATGATAGCTTATCTGATATGGTGTCTTTTGGTGTTGCACCTGCGCTTATTATATATGTTTGGGCGCTTAAGCCGTTAGGTAAATTAGGCTGGATTGCGGCTTTTATTTATTGTGCGTGCGCAGCACTTAGGTTAGCAAGGTTTAATACTAAATTGGAAGATCCCTTTCAAGATAAACGATTTTTCCAGGGTTTGCCTAGTCCGGCCGCCGCCGCTTTGATTGCTGGGTTTGTTTGGGTTTCTTATGAGTATGGTATTACTGGACGTGAAATATTTTTTGGGGCTATTCAAGTGCAATGGCTGGCTTGGGGCTTAACGGTGTTTGCAGCAGGCTCTATGGTGAGCGATTTTAATTTTTATAGTGGAAAAGATATTAATCTGAAAGAAAGCGTACCTTTTGTGGCCATCTTGGCCATCATGTTGGCCTTTGTGCTGATTTCTTACAGCCCACCTGAAGTATTATTTACAGTTGTGTTGGTTTATGCGTTGTCTGGTTATTATTTATGGGCCAAATCAAAACTGAAGCAAAAAAACCACACTGATTGATATTAAATTGCTTTTAAGGGCTATCTCCTTGAAAAATAATTAAAAAATAACTATACTAATTGCATGTTGATTGAATTTTCATCTCAAGTTACACATTCTTTTGCAGGCTTGTTGCTTACAAGCTTAGCACTGCTGCGCGCCAGCGCACACTAAATATACCCCCTACATAAGTATTATTGCACTCGCCTGACATTTAACGATAGATAGTTAGATGATAGGCGGTTAGAATTCGACTATTGAGTATTGGAAATAGACATGGAACAAGAGCAAATTGTTATTTTTGACACGACGTTGCGAGATGGTGAGCAGAGCCCAGGCGCAGCGATGACTAAAGAAGAAAAAATCCGTATTGCGCACCAGTTAGAGAAGTTGGGTGTGAATGTAATAGAAGCAGGTTTTGCAGCGGCAAGCACAGGTGACTTTAACGCTATTCACGCAATCGCAGATTCAATTCATCACTCCATCGTTTGCTCACTTGCGCGTGCAAGTGAAAATGATGTACGTCGCGCTGGTGAAGCAATTAAACCTGCGATGCAACACGATGAGAAAAATGGCCGTGTTCATACGTTTATTGCGACCAGTAAAATCCATATGGAAAACAAGCTTCGCATGACGGAAGATCAAGTGGTTGATCGTGCGGTGCAGGCCGTTAAGTGGGCGTTGGAATATACGCATGATGTTGAGTTTTCTGCTGAGGATGCTGTGCGTTCTGAGATGGACTTCTTAGTGCGCATATTTGATGCGGTCATTGAAGCGGGTGCAACGACGATTAATGTGCCTGATACCGTTGGCTATTCTATCCCCGCACCTTGGGGTGAACGTATGGCGACATTGATTAAACGTGTCAAAAATTCGGATAAAGTTGTATGGTCAACACACTGTCATAATGATTTAGGCATGGCAGTAGCGAATTCGTTGTCGGCTGTGGCTAATGGCGCGCGCCAAGTAGAGTGTACGATTAACGGCTTGGGGGAACGTGCCGGAAACGCTAGTTTGGAAGAGGTGGTGATGGCGATAAAAACGCGCCAAGATTTTTTCAATTTGGATACGCGTATCGACACCACACAAATTGTGCCAGCTTCTAAGTTAGTCTCTTCTATTACTGGTTACCCGGTTCAGCCTAATAAAGCAATTGTTGGCGCCAATGCATTCGCACATGAGAGTGGCATTCACCAAGATGGCGTTTTGAAGCATCGTGAGACTTACGAAATCATGCGAGCTGAAGATGTCGGCTGGAATGCGAATAAAATAACATTGGGTAAGTTGTCTGGTCGGAATGCATTTAGAACGCGCTTAAAAGAATTGGGTATTGAGTTAAGTAGTGAAGATGCTTTAAATATGGTATTTGCACGATTTAAAGATTTAGCCGATAAAAAGTCTGAGATTTTTGATGAAGATTTGCATGCTTTGGTGAGTGATGGGGTGATGGCAGAAGCGAATGAAAATTACAAGCTTGTTTACTTGCAAGTTGCTTCGCAGACCGGTGAAGTGCCACATGCTCAGATTACGATTAGTGATTCAGGGGCTGAAATAAAGTCTGAATCAGATGGTGGTGGGCCAGTAGATGCAAGCTTTAAGGCGATTGAAATGATTGTTAATAGTGGTGCGGAATTGTTGCTTTATTCGGTCAACAACATCACCAATGGTACTGATGCACAGGGTGAGGTAACAGTACGATTGTCTAAAGGTGGACGTATTGTTAACGGACAAGGTGCCGATACTGATATCGTCATTGCCTCAGCTAAAGCTTATTTAAATGGCTTGAATAAGTTGCATTCGAAGTCGAACAGGGCGCATCCGCAAGTGTAGTTATATTTTTGAGGGGTGCTAGAATAGCTTAATTTCTGGATTAGAGGTGAAATGAAATGGCAAATGATAAAGGTGAACAACCTAGAACCCAGTTTACAGGTTTTGCAGACTTGGGTGCCCATGTGGCTGATAATTTAACTGAGCATATCAATGCAGGAATAGGGCGAGATTTTCAGTGGCCAGGTTGGAATGAGGCTGCGCTTGGAAAGCCGCCAGTGATTGACATGCCAGCATTCCAGAATGCAGGTGATGTTTCTCAGTTTAGTCAGGTGTTAAGTAACCTCTCGAAAATGGCTGATATCGAGAGTGCTAGCGCTTTAAGAGATCAACTCAAAAAGCTTAGTGGTAAAGAAATTAATATCATCGACTTAAAAGGAAATCAGGATGAAAATTATGCGCCAATAGGGACTCCGCTAACAGGGCCAAAGCGTAATTACCCTGGCAATCCGCCTAGATTAACTTTTAACCCAAATGTCTGGGGGAAATATCCTGTAGAAAATAGCAAAATAGCAAAATAGAATATGGATTTGCTACCCCAGAACAGATGTTGATTCATGAACTAGGTCATTATAGTGAAATGCAAATAACATATGAAAATGTTTTGCAGAATTATAGCCGGCAGTATATTGCGACCACAGCGACTGCAGCGTTTAAAAGTTCTATCGATGAAAAACACATTATTAATGATGTGGAGAACCCTGTGATGTCTTCCATAGATCCAAGCTTTAAAAAAAGGGATGCCAGCAGATATACAGAAGGTATGATTTTGTATGAAAATAAGCAAGGATATCCAGCAGTTTCTGAAGCAGAAAAAGCCAACCTTATTCAAGCAATGAAAGCGAGTGGGCGAGAAGTGCCAGCTGATTTGGCATTATCACCTCAAAGCCAGTTAGATATAAAGCCTGTTGAAAATCAAGTTAATGAAGGTCAGCAGGTTAGCGCAACTGTCTCGGCTGCTATCATAGAGAAGCAGTATGATCAGTTAGTAAAAGAAGGTGTGAGTGAAGCGGTTGTTAATAGTTTAAGAAAGCAAACTAATGAAACGATTGCTGCTAACCTTGCTAATGAAACGCTGCCTACATTTGAAAAAATCGTCGATGCTGATCAAGAATTGAGTTAAAGCATGATGGGCACTATATTGGCTGTTATTTTTCAGTCATAAAAAAATCATTAATATGTTATTTGTTTTTCTTGGCATCAACTTAAATTCATGTCTGATTTCTTATGGTCAATAAGCATCAAGCTATATTGGTTGTTTTAGCGCTTTTTTGCACCTATTTTATTTGGGGTTCTACGTATCTAGCAATTCGGTTTGGAATAGAAAGTTTCCCACCATTTTTAATGGCGGGAGTACGATTTACAGTGGCGGGCGCCATTTTATATGTTGTGATGCGCTATCTAGGGGCCCCTAATCCAACACAAAAGCAATGGATAGGTGCTGGTGCTGTAGGATTATTATTACCTGCCTTGGGTAATGGCACGGTGTGTTATGTACAGCAAACGGTGTCATCTAGCGTTGCCGCACTATCAATTGCCACAGCGCCAATATGGATGGCAATATTTTCGTCATTTTGGGGGCATAAAATCACTAAGCAAGAGTGGTTGGGTATTGCGATTGGCGTAGTAGGAATTTTATTATTAAATATCGGTGGTAGCCTACAGGGTGATTTAAAGAGTGCTTTGTTGTTGATTTTTGCTGCTGCTAGTTGGTCATTTGGCTCAGTATGGGGCAAACACTTATCAATGCCGCAAGGTTTAATGGGCGCTGCGTGCCAGATGCTGGTAGGTGGTGTCATGCTAGTGTTGGTAAGCGCCTATGCGGGCGAGGTATGGCCACAAACCATTTCTGCTAAATCTTGGGGAGCGATGCTATTTTTAGTCATATTAGGATCGCTTGTCGCGTATAGCGCCTATCAATATTTACTTAAAATAGTACGTCCTTTAGTCGCAAGTAGTAATACCTTTGTGAACCCTGTTGTGGCTTTTGCCGTAGGTATTTGGTTGGCAAATGAACAAGTGACGCATAATGAATATTTAGCATTAGCGGTTATTTTGCTGGGTGTGCTGTTAGTATTAACCGTAGAAAATAAAGAAACTTAACGAATGAAACAAACACAAAATTTAGCCTTATTTGATTTAGATAATACATTATTAAATGGGGATAGCGATTATAACTGGAGCTTGTTTTTAATAGACGAGGGCTTGTTAGATGAAAAAACACATCACGACCGTAATGAACAATTTTACCTAGATTACAAAAATGGTTGTTTGGACATTAACAAATTTTTAAAATTTCAGTTGCAGCCCTTATCACAACACACTAAACAGTTTTTAGATGCATTGCATGTGAAGTATATGGGGAAAGTGATTCGCCCGATGATGACTGATAAAGCGCAAGCATTGGTTGATCAACATAAGGCCGCTGGCGATTTATGCATCATTATTACGGCAACTAATAGTTTTGTAACGAAGCCTATTGCGACGGCTTATGGTATTGAACATTTAATTGGTACGGATCCAGAAATGATAGATGGTGAATTTACAGGTGGTGTTTTTGGTTTGCCCAGCTTTCAAGAAGGTAAAGTGACACGTTTAAACCAATGGCTTGCAGATCGTGAGCAAGATTTAGTGGGTTTTGCAAAGAGCTATTTTTATAGTGACTCTTTTAATGATTTACCATTAATGAAGCTGGTAACAAACCCTGTAGCTGTTAATGCGGATGAGAAATTAACGGACTATGCAAAACAAAATGATTGGCCTTTAATGAGTTTAAGGTGAGGATGTTGCTAGCTAAGTAGCACCTCTAAAACAAACTTGGAGCCAATATAAGCTAATAAGAGTAAGCTGAACCCTGAAAGCGTCCAGCGAATAGCTTTGCGTCCACGCCAGCCGTATTGGTAACGCCCAAATAGTAGCCAGCCATAAATAAGCCAACTAGCAATTGAGAAAATCACTTTGTGGTTAAATTGTAGCGGCTTACCAAAGATTTGCTCAGAGAACAGCATGCCGCTTATTAAAGCTAGGGTTAATAGAATAAAGCCAAAACCGATGACTTTAAATAATAGACTTTCCATCACCATGAGTGGCGGAAAGCTAGGTAGATTAATAAAAGTGGGTTTGTTGTGCAAGCTACGTTCAGCTACAGCCATTAATAATGCGTGTAAGGCTGCAAAAGTAAACAAGCTGTAAGCTAAAATTGCGATGGCAACATGTACCATAAATAATGATGCTTCAGCTTGAGGCTGGTTATAACTTGTAATGGCAAAGGCAGGCAATATGACAAATATTGCTGCGGGCGGTAAGACAAAAGCTTGCAAGCTGTGCAGTTCATGTTTTATATTGGCCAGCCAATAAATCAGTACAGTCAACCAAAGAATAGCTGAGAGCGCGTAATAAAGGCCAAAGTTAAATCCGCCAATAGCAAAAATATCACGGTAAAGTATCCAGCCATGTAAGGCTAAACCGAGTGCAATCATGGCGGAGTGTAATTTTAGTGATTGAGATGATTCATCTGGGGATTGTGCAAGTTTGGCCGTGCGCCAGAAATCTGCAGCGACAGCAAGATAAATAAAGGTGACAACCAGATATGGAATTAAATGCTGCATGATGCAATTATGTCAAAACTCACGCCAATCGCATAGCATGATGTAAAATTAGTGCAAATTAATGAGATGGTTCAAATAGGAATGGTACAAATATGTTAGAAAATTTAACAGGCCGTTTACAAGGCGTTATTAAAAACTTGCGTGGTCAAGCAAGGCTAACGGAAGACAATATTAGCGATGCGATGCGAGAAGTGCGTATGGCGATGCTAGAGGCTGATGTGGCTTTGCCAGTTGTAAAAGATTTTATTGCGAAGGTAAAAACGCGTGCACTAGGTCACGAAGTATTGCAGAGCCTGACACCCGGACAAGCGGTTATTGAGGTGGTGAATGAAGAGCTTACCGAACTTATGGGTAAAGCCAATGTGGCGCTAAACTTAGCGGTAGAACCGCCAGCGATTATCTTGATGGCAGGTTTGCAAGGTTCGGGTAAAACAACCACTGCTGCTAAGTTGGCTAAGCACCTTAAAGCGCAAAAGAAAAAAGTGTTGTTAGCCAGTGCAGACGTTTATCGTCCTGCGGCGATTACACAGTTACAAACACTTGCTAAGCAGCTAGATGTGGATTGTTTTGATAGTCATGCAGATCAAAAGCCAAGTGACATTGCAGCACAAACGTTAACATATGCTAAAACAAATTATTATGATGTAGTGATTTTCGATACGGCAGGCCGTTTGGGTATTGATGAAATTATGATGGCTGAAATCAAAACATTGCATACGCTACTTAAGCCAATTGAAACATTGTTTGTCGTGGATGCTATGCAAGGTCAAGATGCTGTTAATACAGCTAAAGCTTTTGGTGAAACTTTGCCATTGACAGGTATTGTGTTAACGAAGCTTGATGGTGATGCACGCGGTGGTGCTGCTTTATCTGTGCGTCATGTAACAGGGCAACCCATTAAGTTTATTGGTGTTAGTGAAAAAATAGATGGTTTAGAGCCATTTCATCCTGATCGTATGGCAAGCCGCATTTTGGGCATGGGTGATGTGCTTGGACTGATCGAACAAGCACACAAAAATGTTGATTTAGACGAGGCAAAAAAAGTTGCCGATAAAATTAAATCAGGTAGTAAGTTTGATTTAGAAGATTTTAAATCGCAAATGATGCAAATGCGTAAAATGGGCGGCATGGATGCACTCATGGACAAAATGCCTTCGCAAATGGCTAATATGGCATCACAAGTGAACAGTGCAGATGCTGAAAAATCATTGCGACGTATTGAAGGTATTATTAATAGCATGACGCCGACTGAGAGACGCAAACCAGAGTTGCTTAAAGCAACTCGTAAAAAGCGTATTGCAGCAGGTAGTGGCGTACAAGTGCAAGAAGTGAACCAGATGTTAAAACAGTTTGCAGAAACACAAAAAATGATGAAAATGTTTAGCAAAGGTGGTATGGCAAAAATGATGCGCGGCATGGGCGGGTTAATGGGTGGCAAGCTGCCTGGCATGCGATAAATGCAAGTGTTAAACAGTTTTAAGAACTATTTTTAAGTAATTACTAAATAATCTCATTTAAAACACGAAACGATATTGACCAAGACGCGACTTTCCAGCATAATCGCGGTCTTGCATTTTTGGGCTGCAACCTAGCTGTAATCTAAATAGTGCTGTAATAAATGGGGATTTAGCTCAGTTGGTAGAGCAGTGGACTTTTAATCCATTTGTCGCGGGTTCGACCCCCGCAGTCCCTACCAAATATAAGCCTAGTCAGAGATGACTAGGCTTTTTATTTAGGGCGGCTTTATTTAATGCTGTCAATAAGCTTAAATATTAAGGATGACGCATGTGGTATTGTCGTTCTCGGTAAAGCAAAGAGGGGAGCAATACATGCCCTAATGCACGTTGCTCCATTGCTATGGCATCTGCTGGCGCCTCACTAATACTCAGTTTTTTATTGGTTTTATCATAACTGGTATATGTAGGCATTTTATTTGGTCTTAACACCACGGCTTTGCTACCCTCCATCCATGCATAGTTTTTGCCATATTGCATCATCGCGCGACCCGCTAAGTCTTCTGACTCTACGCTGATATCCCGACCTATCATAGGGTGTTTTGCGTTAATGCCCATGAGTGAGATTACTGTTGGCGCTAAGTCTATCTGACTGGCGACTGTTTTAATTACACGTGGTTGTATATCTGCTCCCAATATAAGGCCAGGGATATGAAAGTTTTTAACAGGGACTAAGTCGTCGCCTCTAACCCGTATGTCGTGATCAGCTACAATGATAAAGAGAGTGTCTTGCCAATACGGGCTGGCTTGCGCGGTTTTAAAAAATTGGCCCATGGCGTAATCAGCGTATTTAACAGCATTATTTTCACTGGCTTTTGGTTGTTCATGTAGTGTGATGCGACCATCAGGAAATTCAAATGGCGTGTGATTGCTAGAGGTGAAAATTAAGGTAAAAAAAGGTTTTTTATTGGCATGGTGTTTTAAAATTTGCTCATGCGCTTTATTAAAGAGGTCTTCATCGGATACGCCCCAGCTACCAGTAAACACAGGACTGGCATAATCGCTTTTATCGACCACTTGATCAAAATCATTGCCAATAAAGAAGTTACGCATATTATCAAAGTGGCCTTCACCACCATAAATAAATTCACTGGTGTAACCTTGCTGCCCCAGTAAGCTGGCTAAGGTAAAGAAACCATCTTGTGATAAAGAAAGTTTAACCACACTTTGTGCTGGTGTTGGCGGGAATCCGGCAACGACGGCTTCAATGCCGCGTACCGATCGTGTGCCGGTTGCGTAAAGGTTTTCAAACCACCAACCTTGTAATTTTAGTTTTTCTAGCTCGGGGGTAACAGGTATGCCACCTAGCGATTTGACAAAAGTGGCGCCTAAGCTTTCTTGTAATACGATGACTAAGTTAAGTGGTTTGTCGCGTTTAACAGATGCGGTTTGTTGCGTCAGTGTCGGTATCGTGTCATTGCCAAGTAGCGGACGCTTGTCTTGCAGCATGCTGCGTGTCAGCTGCACTTGGTCCATTATTTGTGCGATGGTCATTTCGCCGTATATCTCACTCGATTTACTTTCATGTTTAAGGTTGTAAATGGCATGAAAGACAGACCATGTTGAATTCATGACGAGCGTATTGACCATGGTGTCGCCTGTAATGGCAAACATGGCAGGATTAGCAGGTCTGTGATCTGTGGTCGAGCGAACAGAAAAAACAACGAGTAAAATTATGGCTGGCAAGGCTAGCCAATAGCGTAGATTTTTTGTTGGACGTTGTTGTTGCAACCAAGGCCGCATAAACCGTATCGTTGCCCACGTTGCTATGATGAGAATGCCGATAGCTGCAAATACATGGTTTCGAAAGCCATTCCACAACATGGGTAAGACTTCTTTAGGGTATTTTAAATATTCTATAAATAAGCGGTTGGGGCGTGTGTCATATTCACCGATAAAGCCAGGTGTTACTGCTTCCAAAAAAACTAATAGGATGATGGAGATGGCTGCCCATAGGAATGTAAATTTTTTCCATGCAACCCATGCCTGTTTATGTGCAAACAAAGGGGCCATTAATAATGGGATGATGACTAACAACCCCATTTGAATGATATCTACACGCAAGCCTTGTAATAACATTTCTGGCCAAACCCCAGTGGTTGTAACACGCTCAGATTGCCAAATCATTAAGCCGATTCTTGATATAGAAAGAATAGGTAGCGAAATTAAATACATGGCTACTAGTGGCGCATAGAAGCCTAAAGATGTTAGTTTTTCCCAGAAGTTTTTTATCACACAAACCCAATATATTGATGAATGGCCGTAGCTAGCAATGATTATATTATGCTAAAGCTTGTTAAGCTATTTTAAGTTTAATTAGATTGGCGGCTTAAGATAGGATCGTGTTGATTCATATCATATCTTTATTTGAGAACGTGTTATAAACTTGCGCTATGGCTTCAGTAGATATTTTGCAACAACATGCAACACCTTATGAGCAAGGCGAGCAATGGGTGGGTTTGGATGATGAAGAGGAGTGGTCTACATTTAGCGAAGTGGTAATGGATAAGCAGTGGGCCTCTCGTTTTTCAATTGAGGGTATGCACTGTACGGCTTGTGGTTTCACAGTAGAAAAAGCGGTTAAATCAATTGATGGTGTTATAAGTGCCGAAGTGAATGCGGCCAGTGGTCGCGCACGCATTGTGTGGGATGAAAATAAAACAAAGCCTTCTGCATTAATAAAGGCTATTCATCATGCGGGTTATCAAGCATTTCCTCAAGCGGCTTCATTAGATTTCCACCGCAAACAACAGCGCCAATTGTTGTGGCGCTGGATAGTGTCAGGCTTTTGTATGATGCAAGTCATGATGTATGCTTATCCTAGCTATGTGGCAGCGCCAGGCGATATGGCAGCTGATTCAGAACGTCTTTTACGCTGGGCTTCATGGGTCTTGACATTGCCCGTAATGTTATTTTCAAGCGCGCCATTTTTTTCTAATGCATTTAATGATTTAAAGCAGCGCCGCATCAGTATGGATTTGCCGGTAACGCTAGGCATACTCATTACTTTTTGTGTGAGCACGGCGGGGACATTCCAGCCAGATGGTTGGTGGGGCAAAGAAGTGTATTTCGATTCGCTCACCATGTTTATATTTTTCTTGCTGACAGGGCGCTGGTTAGAAGCGAGAATGCGCGGCCGAACAGCCGGGGCGCTAGAGGTATTGATGCGCCGTTTGCCTAGCAGTATAGAGCGGCAAGATAAAGGAGGCGGCTTTACGCGCGTTGCTTTGCCTAGGTTGCACATTGGTGATGTGTTGCGCGTGTTTCCTGGCGAAGCTTTTCCTGTGGATGGCACCATCATTTTTGGTAGTACAACGGCAGATGAAGCCTTGCTAACAGGCGAGTCGTACCCAGTCAGTAAAATGTTATCAGAAAATGTGATTGCAGGTAGTTACAACCTAACATCCACCGTACATATTAAAGTAGAAAAAATTGGTGCCTCGACACAATATGCACAGATTGTTGCTTTAATGGAGCGAGTGTCAGTAGACAAACCTCGCTTAGCAAGGCTGGCGGATAAAGTGGCAAAACCATTTTTAATGTTTGTATTACTTGCAGCGGCAGGTGCAGTTTTATTGTTTTGGCAAGTTGATCAAAGTAAGGCATTAATGGCTGCTGTGGCAGTCTTAATTGTGACTTGTCCTTGTGCATTATCCTTGGCTACGCCTGCGGCCATGTTGGCTAGCGTAGGGGCATTGGCTAAAACGGGCATGTTGACTAGACGCATGCAAGCATTAGAAGCTATCACAATTGCGGATACGGTTATCTTTGATAAAACGGGCACGTTGACCAATGATCGTATTAAAGTAATAAACATTGAAACAAATCAAGCCACCACGCAACAAGCTGCTTTAAAGTTAGCAGCATCAATTGCACAACATTCACTACATCCTGTTTCTCGTGCCTTGCTTCGTGCTTGGGATAAGCCAGAGTTTGATGCTGTAGCAGATGTGGAAGAGGTTTCGGGCGCAGGTTTAATTGCTAATACAGCATTAGGGCAAGTTAAGTTGGGTTCTGCTCGGTTTTGTGGTGTTGTATCGCAGCAGGTGGATGGAATGCCTGTCTATATGTCGAATGAACAGGGTGTTTTAGCCATGTTTAGCTTAGAGGAAGCATTGCGTGAGGATGCAAAATTTACAATCAAAACGTTATTGGCAGAAGGTTTTAATGTGATACTGTTATCGGGTGACCGGCTGCCTGCAGCAACATTGGTGGCAAACAAACTTGGCATAGAAAACATAAAGGCAGATTGTACACCACAAGATAAGCTGGCTTATATGCAAGCTTTACAGCATCAAGGTAAAAAAATTGTGATGGTGGGTGATGGGTTAAATGATGGCCCAGTGCTGGCTGGCGCGCAAGCCTCTGTCGCAATGGGTCAGGCAGTGCCGCTGGCACAGGCGCAAAGTGATTTTGTTGTCCAAAGTGGGCGGCTCAGCTTGTTGCCATTACTGCTAACTCAAGCCAAAAAGACGATGCGGGTGGTTAAACAAAACCTAATGTGGGCGGCTGTTTATAACGCAGTTTGTGTGCCATTTGCTATATTAGGTTATTTGCCTGCTTGGCTTGCAGGCTTGGGCATGGCGGTAAGCTCAATGGTGGTGATTTTAAATGCATTGCGTTTGTCACGTATTGAGCCTTTAAATTTAGAGGGAAATTAATGGATATCTTGTTTTTACTTATACCGTTGTCTGTCATGTTGGTGCTCGTTATTTTAGCTGGTTTATGGTGGGCTATTCACACAGGGCAATTTGAAGATATAGAAGATGAAGGCAAGCGCATTTTACGCGATGATTGATTTTTTTAAATGAAGTTTTTTGCATGGCAATTGATATGTATCAACTCAATAGGTGTATATTATTAGTATCATGATTTAAAAAAGTGGAAGCATTTAATCATTGCAAAAGTGTTTTAAGGCAGTTAAAAAAAACTAAATTCTTTGCAAAGAAACTGAGGGAGAGACGCAAGTGAGTGCAGCAACTAGTAATGAGGTGTACAACGATAGTGTAGTCAGGCAGTTTTCGATTATGGCAGTTGTATGGGGTGTCATTGGCATGTTGGTCGGTGTGATTATCGCCGCGCAGCTCGTTTGGCCAGAGCTTAACTTGGGATTGCCTTGGACAAGTTTTGGTCGTCTAAGGCCGCTACATACCAATGCCGTCATTTTTGCTTTTGGCGGGTGTACTTTATTTGCGACGTCTTACTATGTAGTACAGCGTACTAGTCAGGTTAAGTTGTTTTGTGGCAAACTGGCTGCATTTACGTTTTGGGGTTGGCAGGCTGTTATTGTTTCTGCCGTCATTACCTTGCCGTTAGGTTATACCACTTCAGGTGAGTACGGAGAGTTGGAGTGGCCTATCGATATTCTTATCGCGGTTGTCTGGATTTCTTACGCTATTGTATTTTTCGGCACAATAGCTAAGCGTAAGATCAAACATATCTATGTAGCAAACTGGTTCTTTGGTGCGTTTATTCTTACCGTGGCAATGTTGCATATTGTTAATAGTGCGGCTATTCCCGTCAGTTTCATGAAATCTTATTCTGTTTATGCTGGCGTGCAACATGCCATGATACAGTGGTGGTACGCTCATAATGCCGTTGGCTTTTTCCTGACAGCGGGCTTCTTGGGTATCATGTATTACTTTATTCCTAAGCAGGCAGATCGCCCAATATATTCTTATAGTTTATCAATCGTACATTTTTGGGCGCTTATTTTTACTTATATGTGGGCCGGCCCTCACCACTTGCATTACACTGCATTACCAGATTGGACGCAATCAGTCGGTATGGTGTTCTCACTTATTTTATTAGCACCGAGTTGGGGCGGTATGCTCAATGGTTTAATGACATTATCAGGTGCATGGCATAAATTACGTTCAGACCCTGTTTTACGATTTTTGGTTGTTTCGCTTTCCTTCTATGGGATGAGTACCTTTGAAGGGCCGATGATGGCGATTAAAACGGTGAATTCACTTTCTCACTATACAGATTGGACTATTGGCCACGTGCATTCAGGTACGTTAGGTTGGGTAGGCTTAGTGTCGATGGGGTCTATCTATTTCATGATACCGCGCCTGTTTGGGCAGAAGCAAATGTATAGTGTGAAGGCGATTGAGCTGCACTTCTGGTTAGCAACTGCAGGCATCGTGTTGTACATCACGGCACTATGGATTTCGGGCATTATGGAGGGCTTGATGTGGCGCGCTATTAATGCTGATGGCACATTAACTTATACCTTTGTGGAAAGTATGAAGGCAAAAATGCCTTATTACCTCATCCGTTTGCTAGGGGGCATTTTATATCTTAGTGGAATGTTCATTATGCTTTGGAATGTACTCAAAACAGCATCAAATGGCCAACCAGTCACAGCATCAATTCCTGCTGTTACACACGGATAAGGGAAACAAGTATGTCACAACAAAATGAAAAAAAAGGGTTCAGTCATGAGAAGATTGAAACCAACAATTTTTTAATGATTGTCCTCATTTTATTGGTTATCTCTGTTGGTGGTTTGGTTGAGATTGTCCCACTATTTTTTCAAAAATCAACCACAACACCAATAGAAGGCTTAAAACCCTATACAGCAGTGCAGTTAGCTGGGCGTGATATTTTTATTCGTGAAGGGTGCGTTGGCTGTCATTCACAAATGATACGTCCATTACGTTCAGAAGCGCTGCGTTATGGCCACTATTCAGTTGCTGGGGAATCTGTATACGATCACCCATTTTTATGGGGTAGTAAACGTACAGGGCCTGATTTAGCACGTGTCGGCGGACGGTATAGTGATGATTGGCATCGTATTCATTTAAATAATCCACGTGACGTCGTGCCAGAATCCATTATGCCCGCTTACCCTTGGTTAGAAAAAGCAGAAATAGATGCAGAGGATATCCCTGGACGTATGCGCGCATTACGTATAGTGGGTGTGCCGTATACGGATGAAGACATTGCTTCAGCAGCGGCAGATGCCGAAGGTGTCACAGAGATG
>VAPM010421386.1_pt1 | contig 63357 bp, 54 predicted proteins | sample 3395091 | NCBI WGS metagenome assembly VAPM01 (sample SAMN08290445, study PRJNA428436) | hydrothermal vent metagenome | isolation source: Deep-sea hydrothermal vent chimney 3 | place: Pacific Ocean: Juan De Fuca Ridge
ATAACCTAACGTTCATCCAACTTTTTCCATGGTTTACTTGCTGGTCCAATATAGTCTGCATCGGGTCGAATCAGTTTATTATTTTCGCGTTGTTCCATTATATGAGCACACCAGCCCGTAATTCGAGAACACACAAAAAGTGGTGTGAATAAACTATTTGGAATACCCATTAAATGATAAGCCGTTGCGGAATAAAAATCCAAATTGGGAAACAAATTTTTCTGTTGCAACATAATTTGTTCAATTTTTTTAGAAATAGGAATATAACGCTTATCTTCTAACTTGCTCGCCAAATCACTAGCACATTGTTTCATAATAGGTGAACGTGGATCAGAATCTTTATAGACACGATGACCAAAGCCCATAATTAATTGTTTTTTTAATAATGCCTGTTTCACGCCGGCTTCAGCTTGAGCAACTGAAGTAAATTGTTCAATTAATTCCATCGTTGCTTCATTCGCACCACCATGAAGTTTACCGCGTAAAGTTCCAATACCCGCAACCACAGCAGAATAAATATCACTCAATGTTGATGTTGTAACCCGTGCGGCAAACGTTGAAGCATTAAACTCATGCTCAGCATAAAGAATGAATGATGTTGTTAATATAGTGCAATTAAACTTGTCAGCCGGTTGCTGCGTTAACATCATTAAAAAATATCCGGCTAAGGTATCTTCATCAGCACCCATTTCTGTATTTATCTCAATATTATTATAATGAAAATGATACCAATACAATAAAATCGACGGTAATATTGCAATCAACCGCTCACTAATATGAAATTGATTATTATGTTCAGATTCCGGTTCAAGACAGCCCAGACAAGAAACCCCGCTACGTAACACATCCATCGCATGAGTATTTTTAGGGAGTAATTTTAAGATTTTCTGCAATTCAATGGGTAACGGTCTTAATTTTTTCAGCCGTACAGAAAAATCCGTTAATTCTTTAACCGTTGGTAATATTTTGTAGAGTAATAAAAAACACACCTCTTCAAAACTGGCATGGTTCGCCAGATCGGCAATACTGTATCCGCGATAACTTAATCCAACACCTTGTTTACCAACAGTACTAATTGCCGTTTCGCCAACGCTAATACCCGCTAGACTGTTATCTTTTGGTTTCATCGTCGTCATTGTAGTTGCCTTATGTGTTTAAACTCCAACAAACATTCTGGATTAACCAACGCCGATAAATTGCTTACTGGACGATTGTGAATCACATTACGAACAGCCAATTCTGCAAGCTTGCCATTATAGGTTCGTGGAATATCGTGTATTTGTATAATTTTTGCCGGTACGTGAAATGGTGAGGTATTACTACGAATTTTCTGTTTCATGGTATCAATCATCACATCATCCAAAACCAGATTATTGTTTAATACAACAAACAAAACAATCCGTTGATCACCCTGCCACGACTGAGCAACAACAATCGCATCGTCAATAAAGTCAAACTGATCTAATTGTCGATAAATTTCCGCCGTACCGATACGAACGCCCCCCGGATTTAATGTGGTATCGGATCGTCCGTAAATCACCAAACCCTTTTGATTATCATGCTGTATAATTTTAGCATAGTCACCATGAGCCCAAATATCGCTATACTGCTCAAAATAAGCTTGATAGTACTTTTTATTATCAAGATCATTCCAAAAACACACCGGCATTGAAGGAAAAGCTGCACAGCAAACCAACTCACCTTTTTGATCATATACCGCCTCAGCTTGCTCGTTAAAAACCTTAACATCCATTGCCAATCCAAGCCCCTGTAACTCACCACGATAGACATTCGAAATAGGATTTCCCAGAGCAAAGCAAGACACAATATCGGTTCCCCCGGATATAGAACATATTTGCAAATCGGATTTGATTGATTTCAAAATATAATCATACGCTTGGGGTAATAACGCAGAACCAGTCGATAAAAGCGTGCGTAAACAGGATTTTTTAAACGTTTTATCCGTGATGATATTATTACTGTTTAGAATATCAATATACTTGGCGCTGCAACCAAACACGGTTATTTTAAATTTAGCCACAATTTTTAGTAAATGATTCATCTCGGGGTAAAATGGACTACCATCATACAACACAACCGTTGCGCCCAACGCTAAAGCACTAATCTGCCAATTCCACATCATCCAGCCAGTAGTCGTATAATAAAATAATTTATCAGCGCGTTTTATATTAGTGTGTAATGCTAACTCTTTATAATGCTGCACCAAAGTGCCACCAACACCATGAACAATGCACTTGGGAATACCAGTGGTACCCGAGGAATATAAAATATAAACAGGAAAATTAAAGGGCACAGGCTCAAAATCAATCGTTGTTTTATGATTGCTGTTTTTAGTAAAATCGTCCATCGAGATACCCAGCGCATTTAACTTAGAACATTTACCAAAGGGATAACCAACAGAAATCAAATAGTCAGGGTTTAATTTATTTTTTACTGAACGAACTTTGTCTTTAATGTTTATTTTTTTTCCTTTAAAATAATAACAGTCACAATACACTATTATTTTAGCGTGTATTTGCTCAAAACGTTCAATTATACTAGTTGCACCAAATTCTGGCGAACAACACGACCAAGTCGCACCAATGCTGGTACAAGCCAACATCGCCACAACCGTATCGGGAATATTAGGCATGATGGCAGCAACTCTATCACCCTTGCTTAAACCAGCTAATCGAAAAGCATGTGCCACTATTGCAACCTGTTGATACAACTCAGCATAACTCAGCGATTTTGTATCACCCAGTTCACTAACATAATCAATAGCAATATTCTCATCTTGATATCGTAATACGTTTTCAGCAAAGTTTAATTCACAACCATCAAACCATTTCGCCATAAACATTCCATCTGGTTGCTGTAAAACAGTATGCCATTTTTTGGAATAGTTAATATCAAAAAAATCAATCAACGATTCCCAAAATTGTTCACTATTGTCAATTGACCACTGATGTATTTCAGAATAGCAGGTTAATGTCGTAGTTGGATGAATCTCATTCCAAAACGCCACAAGCCATGATTGCTCAATGTCCTGTTGCTGTGCTTGCCAGATTATATTATTCATTAAATAGACTCACCAAAATTCTACAACTATTTAGGCGCTAATCGAATAGCACCATCAAGGCGAATTGTTGATCCATTGAGCATTGGATTTTCAACGATATGCTGAACCATTTGAGCAAATTCTTCGGCAACACCCAGTCTATGAGGATGAATAGTGGTATCAATTAGATTTTGTTTGATGTCATCCGACAAACCTTGCAACATCGCAGTATCAAATAATCCGGGGGCAATCGTCATCACACGAATGTTATGACGCGCTAATTCTCTGGCCATTGGTAATGTCATACTAACAATTCCCCCTTTCGACGCACTATAAGCCAATTGTCCTATTTGTCCCTCAAAAGCAGCTATTGATGCCGTATTAATAATCACGCCAGATTCTTCATCGTGGCTTTTAGAATGAATGTCATCATATCGCATACGATCAGCCGCAATACGACACACTCGAAACGTCCCCATTAGATTAACCGCTAATACTTTTTCAAAATCGCAACTTAACATCGTGTGCTCCGTGCTGAGCATTTTTTCGCTAAATAAAATTCCGGCACAATTCACCACCAAATTGATGCCATTAAATTTTTCAGTAATTGAATGTATCGCATTAGTGACCGATTCATCACTAGTCACATCCGTATCAAATGCTAACAATTGTCCATTTTTAAAAGCAACATGCGATTTAATTTTTAATTTGGAATGTTCAATCGCAGCTTTAAGATCAACAATTGCAACCTGAGCATTGGTTTTTAAAATTCGTTGCACCACAGCAAGTCCTAAACCAGAAGCACCTCCGGTCACTATCGCTTTAACATTATGCCACTTCATATTAGCCTTCCTGTTAATTTTCGTATTTTGAGATAAGCGAGATTAATCAATTTTTTTATGTCCGAGTAACTTTAAAACACTATTTCCTGTTTTAATAACCTGTTCGCGATCAACCCCGGTATGAATACCCATACCATTTAACATATACAACAAATCTCCTGTCGCTAAATTTCCACCAGAATTTAGAGAAAAATTGCAACCACCAATACCCGCAACCGAGCTATCAAACCGGTATATGCCCATTTGTAAACTACACAACACATTTGCTAAAGCCATGTTATGATTATCGTGAAAGTGCATAATAATATTATCAACATCGATAACATCCAAACAAGCCTCTAACAAATTCTCAACTTGCAACGGATTAGCCTTGCCCGTGGTATCGGCTAACGAAATTTCATCACAGCCCATGTCCTTGAGTTTTTTGACTAAATCAACGACTCGATTAACATTGATATCACCCTCAGAAGCACAATTAAAAGCACAGGAAATATAAACACGGACGTATATATTATTATTTTTGGCATTTTGAATCAGATAACTCATTCTGGATAAAGACTCTTGAATGGAACAATGAATATTTTTTTGACAAAAAGTTTCAGACGCAGAAGTCAAAAAAGCCAAAGATTTAACACCACATGCGATAGCCCGTTCAAATCCGACGCTATTGGCAACCAAAGCTGAAAAGCGACATCCGGCATAAGGATAAATAGACTTAAAAACGGCTTCAGCATCGGATAAATTAGGTACCAATTTATCACTGACAAAACTAGAAAATTCGATAGCAGAAAAACCACACGCATTAAGATTTTTAATAAAATCAACCTTCTCAGCAGTAGTCAGCATAACGCGTTCACTTTGAAGGCCATCCCGAGGCGCAACTTCGGTTATTTGTACATAATCCTTATAATAATGTTTCATTTAAGTCGCCAACATTAAAATTATTTCATCCATGAAGGTTTCGATTTTTCTAAAAAAGCCCTGATACCTTCTTGAGCCTCTTTTGAACTTCTGGATTGTGCTAAAATTCGAGCCGTATCTTCAACAAATTGTTTATCCTTAATGCTATATTGCTGTATTAACGATTTACACTCGCCTAAGGTTTCAGGCGCACACGATAAAAAATGCTGCACTTGATGTTCAACTTCGTGGTTAAGATTTTTCGATGGCACAGCATCATGAATGATATTAATTTGTTTTGCCGTAACACTGCTAAACTGTTCACCACTTAGCATATATCGCCGAGCTTGCCTTTCGCCAATAGAGGCCAAAACATAGGGCATTATTGTTGCTGGCAATAGTCCCAGTTTTAATTCACCAAATGAAAAAACACTTTGCTCGCTAGCAATAACAACGTCACAACAACATAATAAACCGATGCCTCCACCAAGCGCACCGCCGGATACTTTAGCGATAGTTATTATTGGTAAGTTGTTAAGTTGATAAAATAAATTGGCTAAATGGTATGCTTCATCAAAATTTTTATCATCATTTATCTGGCTGGTCTGTAGCATCCACTTTAAATCAGCACCACCACAAAACCATTTTCCCACGCCACTAATAATAACAACCCGAATAGTATTTTGTGTTGCAAGCTGTTTGAGATATTCAGTAAATCGAATGATTAACTCTTTGTTCAGTGTGTTTATTTTGTCTGGCCGGTTTAATATTAATTCGCAAACATCATCTTGTTGCATTTGAAATAAAATGGGCTCAGACATAATGCGTCACATCCTAAACACGGGATTATTTAACCCCTGTTCCAAAGGTTTTGTTTGAGCTAAAATAAGACCACGCGCTAAATACTGACGCGTCAACAAGGGATCAATAACACCATCATCCCATAAACGTGCTGTTGAATAATATGGACTACCCTGATGCTCATATTGATTTTTAATGTTATCCATTAAATTTGAATCGGTCGTTGTTTTTTTAATTTGACTAATCAACGAAGCCGCAACGTCACCCCCCATAACAGAAATTCGCGCATTCGGCCAAAGCCATAATTGTCTAGCACCAAATGCCCGGCCACACATTGCGTAGTTACCAGCGCCAAACGAGCCACCAACAATAACCGTAAACTTTGGAACCCGAGAAGTCGCAACAGCAGCAACCATTTTGGCTCCGTCTTTTGCAATGCCATGTTGTTCGTAATATTTGCCCACCATAAACCCGGCAATATTTTGCAAAAAAACAATCGCAATACCACGTTGATTACATAACTCGATAAAATGCGTTGCTTTTAACGAAGATTCCGAAAATAAAATGCCATTATTTGCTAAAATACCAACCTGAATCCCGTGTATTTTGGCAAAACCACAAATAATAGTTTCACCATAAAGTGCCTTAAACTCATGAAATTCCGAACCATCAATAATACGAGCGATAATTTCATGAGGGTTCATAATAACCTGTAAATTTGTTGGAATAACACCGTAAATTTCTTTAGAGTCATAAAGCGGTTCAACTATATCGTTAAACGTTAACTTATTGCTCTTTAAGATTGGTAAGTGCTTTACCAACTCACGACATAATTCCAGTGCATGAGAATCGTTATCGGCAAGATGATCGGCCACTCCCGAAACACGGCAGTGCATGTCTCCCCCTCCCAAACTTTCAGCATCAATGATTTCACCAGTGGCAGCTTGTACTAATTCGGGACCACCTAAATAAATTCTGCCTTGATTTTTAACGATAATGGTTTCATCACTCATCGCCGCAACATACGCACCACCCGCAATACACTGACCTAAAACCACTGAAATCTGAGGAATCGCTTTTGCGGACATCCGCGCCTGATTATAAAAAATTCGCCCAAAGCCCGAGACATCTGGAAATATTTCATCTTGAAGCTGCAAATAAGCACCACCGGAATCAACCAGATAGATACACGGTAATTTATTTTCTAATGCAATCTGCTGTGCGCGTAGGTGTTTTTTAACCGTAATCGGATAATAAGCACCGCCTTTTATAGTCGAATCATTCGCAATTAACATCACATAATGATTTTCAATAAGACCAATGCCGGTTATGATTCCGGCAGCAGGCAACGAATCATCATAAAGTGCTTCACCTGCTAAACTGGATAACTCCATAAAAAAACTACCAACATCAAGTAAACTACTGATTCTATCTCTAACCAACAGTTTACCGCGCTTAATCTGTTTCGCTTTTGCCGTTAGCGAACCACTTTCGTGTACTTGCTTGATTTTATTTTCTAATTCATTAACCAACTTTGTCGTATAAGCATAATTTTGTTGATATTCATCCGATGACACTTCGATTTTTGATTTAATTATACTCATACTTCAATCGCAATCGCCATTGCTTCACCGCCACCAATACAAACACTCGCAATACCTTTATGACAAGCTCGATCAAGCATCGCGTGTATCAGTGTAACGACAACTCGACAACCACTGGCTCCGATAGGATGTCCCATAGCACAAGCACCACCGTTAACATTCACCTTATCATGATCCAAACCAAGGGTTTTAATTGCAGAAATAACAACAACAGAAAAGGCTTCATTAATCTCAAACAAATCAACATCATCAAGTGACCAATTTGCTTTACGCAACACGTCTTCAACAGCACCCGGAATAGCCGTGGTAAATTCCTCTGGTTGCTGCGCGAAACTACTGTATGCCACAATAGTTGCAGAAATACTTTGATTAAATAAATTTGCGTATTGAGCATCAACCAATAAGCACATAGCCGCGCCATCTGAAATTGATGATGAATTGGCTGCAGTAACACTACCCTCTTTAGCAAAAGCCGGTTTTAATTTAGGAATTTTTGCAATATCCGATTTATAAATTTGTTCATCTTGTGATATTTCATCAATAACAACAATTTCGTTGTCAAACTTACCGGATTTAGTTGCAGCTCGAGCACGTTCAACCGATTCAATTGTAAATGCATCTTGTTGTTCGCGGCTAATGTTATGTTTTTTTGCGGTTGCTTCAGCAAAAACGCCCATTAACTTGCCATCTTTATAGTTTTCTAAACCATCATAAAAAAGATGATCAAGTAGTTTTTGATGCCCCATACGCATGCCCTGACGTGCCTTATCACCACTCACTAAATAAGGCGCATTACTCATTGATTCCATGCCACCGGCTAACACCGCAATCGAATTTCCAAGCGTAATTTGATCAAAAGCCATCGCTAGTGTTTTCATGCCTGAACCACAGACCTTATTTATCGTTGTACAAGGAATATCATTTGGGAGCCCCGCTTCTAATAAAGCTTGTCGTGCCGGTGCCTGGCCTACTCCGGCACTCAAAACGCAACCAATATAACACTCGTCAATTTTTATTTTATCTTTTACCAATAGCTGTTCGGCGACAATATTTTTAATTAGCCGTGTTGCTAAATCAGGGGCTTGAATGTTTTTAAATTGCCCCAGATGCGAGCCAATAGCTGTTCTTTTGGCAGAAATTATCACTACTTTATTCATTGTATTTTTTACTATTTGAATAATTTATATAAGATATCACGATAATCCAATTACAATTTATAGCAAACACAAAAAGGAGTCTTCAGTAGGCCATACCAGTTCCATATCAGGCATCAGTAAAATATCATTAACGTATGCTTAATTTATATTTTGATACTATTGTGTAAGTTAACGAAACAACACTAATAAAATAAATTAATAATAGTTAGGGTCTTTATTAAATAATTCACGTCCAATTAACATTTTTCTAATTTCATTGGTGCCGCCACCAATTTCATAAATTTTTGAATCACGTAATAATCGACTAGCAATTGAATCATTCATATAGCCTAAACCACCAAGGGTTTGTATTGCTTCTAACGATACGCTAACCGCCGCGCGTGAGGCATACAATGCACAGGCAGCAGCATCGGTACGAGAGGGATTACCATCATCAAAAGCCTGCGCCGTTCGATACGTAAATGCCCGGGCTGATTGCAATGCAGTATACATTTCTGCCATTTTTGCCTGCATTAATTCAAACTGACCAATTGCTTGGCCAAATTGCTTGCGTTCTCTAACATAGGGCAATGATAAATCTAATGCCGCCTGCATTAAACCAATGGGGCCGGCTGATAATAATAAACGTTCGCTATCTAATCCCGACATCAAAATTCTGACCGCCTCATGTTCTTCACCGAGTAAATGACTCTCTGGAATCTTACAATTATCGAAATACAACTCACAATTATCAGCACCTCGCATTCCGAGCTTGTCTAACTTCTCGCCTCGCGTCCAACCTTCGATACTATCATCCAGTAAAAATGCACTGATGCTATGAGAGCCACGACTTTTATCAGCGGTTCGCATATAAACGATAATGACATCAGCACCATTACCATTGGTGGTCCATTTTTTGGTGCCATTAGCAAGCCAATAACCCTGCTTTTTTTCAGCAGAACAACTCATAGAACCAATAACATCCGAACCTGCACCCGGCTCTGACATTGATAATGCCCCTAAAAATTCCCCACTACAAAGTTTGGGAACATACTGTTGGCGTTGTGATTCATTACCGTGAACGTATAAATTATGCAAACAAATATTACTGTGATCGGCATAAGAAAACCCCACCGTACCCGATGCACGACTAAACTCTTCAATTGCAACCACATGATGCAAATAGCCCAGTTCTAAACCGCCAAATTGCTTGGGTATCGTTACACCAATTAAACCTGCATCGCCCATTTTTTTCCATAACGTACTGGGTATATTATCTTCAACATCAATTTTGGCGGCTATCGGTTTAACGTATTCATCACAAAATTCTTTTATTTTTTTACGAAAGTCACTTACATCCATTTCACTCATCCTATTGCATACTAGAAAGTCTTAATTCATTTAAACCATTCCAGAATACATTAACGGCATCTAACATCTCATTTCCTGATGCTATAAAGTCATCTTCATTAATATCCCGATCAAAATATATATCTTCTAATTCATCCAAGGTATGTTTTGCATGTTGAGCTTCAATTTTATCATGGCTTGTAAAGAAAAATAACGGTACATCCTTATTCGATTTTTTTTCATACTGAGTAAAACCTGCTATTAATTCTTTCCAAAAACCCGCTGCGGCCCAATTTTCAACGGCAAAACTCGAAGCCTGTGAGATAACATAATCCTCATTAGCATATAATCGATTTAACTCATCACAAAAAAATAACGTACTTTTAGTTCCATGTCGTCGCTTACCAATATCCTTAAACTCAAGACCAATACTTTTTGCCAATTGTAACAACCACTCAAAATGTGCCGCCCGAAAATGATATGTGCCACCTTCAACAGTACCCTCGGAGGATACTAGTGAATCACTATTTTTATGATTATTACGATATACCACACCTAACTCATTAACCAAAATCTGTTTTGAAGCTCGCATACTGTCAAGAGAATCAGCATTAATGGTTTTTAATAACTGAGCAATTAAAAACAAATTAGAAAAAACTGAAAATTGTATTATAAATTCTTTTAAATGTAACGAAGTCATATCGCCGCTACTAAACCAAGAGGTATATTTATTATTACAAATAACAGAATGTTGTAATAACTCTAACTTTATTCGTGAATAGAAACTAATAAAGCGTTGTCCCTTCTCAACACTATAACCAGGTTTTTGTTCAATTATAGCTTCTAAGGTATGTGACGTTATACCTATTAAGTGTTGCTTATCAGCAAAATCTTTCATTTCTAGTTTAGATAAACTCATAAAAAAACCTAGTTAATAATTTATCACTCTTACTTAATAAGTTTAGCAGTCATTTCCCTGAATATTACGTTAATTTTAATAATGAATTTTCTAATAAAAATACAAGATGGCGGGTTCAACGACTCTTTTCTATACTTAAACTAACTTTAAGTTTTAAAGCAATTAAACATTATTTCATTATAAATATTGATATATAACATGGTGATAAATGAATGATATAAACAATAATTCAATACTTACTAATGGTTTTGAGTTTATTGAATATACAGCTGAAAACACCCAACATTTGTCCACTTTATTTCATACACTCGGGTTTAAATTAGTTGCGCGCCACCGTTCAAAAAATGTTGAATTATTCCAGCAAGGTGACACCAATTTCATTATAAATCATGAACCAAATAGTTTCGCACAATCATTTTCTCGAATTCATGGGCCGTCAGTCTGTGCTTTTGCTATTCGAGTGCAAGATGCAAACTTGGCATTTGAACGTGCAGTGCAACTTGGGGCAAAGCCTTATAACGGCACTTCAGGCCCGATGGAACTTAATCTACCGGCCATTCACGGTGTTGGAAACAGCTTACTCTATTTAATCGATCGCTATGGTGAAAAAAATATATACGATATTGATTTCATCCCAGTAGAACAAAACTCGGTTACTAATGATGCGGGAATTAAATCAATTGATCACATCACCCATAACGTGCATCGGGGTAGAATGGATGAATGGGCTGGATTTTATCAACGACTGTTTAATTTTAAAGAAATTCGATATTTTGATATTAAAGGTATTAAAACCGGATTAAAATCACGAGCAATGGTTAGTCCCTGTGGAAAAATTCGTATTCCCATTAATGAATCTACCGATGATAAATCTCAAATCGAAGAATACCTTCATGCTTATCATGGTGAAGGTATTCAACACATTGCTTTAGTCACCGAAAACATTTATGACACTGTAGAAAAATTAAAATCCAATGGCATCAAATTTTTGGATGTACCCAACAGTTACTATGAATTAATTCATCGCAGACTACCCGGGCATCATGAAGATATTAAACGAATGCAACAGGATAAAATATTAATCGATGGTTCGGTGGATGACACCGAAAACCTATTACTGCAAATATTCACCGAAAATGTTATTGGCCCAATATTTTTTGAAATCATCCAGCGCAAAGGTAACGACGGTTTTGGTGAAGGTAATTTTCAAGCGTTATTTGAATCCATTGAGCTAGACCAAATTAAACGTGGTGTTCTCTAGTGGAGAATAGTCAATGAGAAAATGGATAACCTTACCTCAATCTCAAGGAATAAGCTCACGTCAGGCACATACCAATTTGCCTGATAACAGCTTTGAGAGAGAACTCGGAAAACACGGGTTTAACGGCCCGAGTTGTCACATGTATCACCGTCAACCACCAACAAACTGGACAGAAATAAGTGGTTCACTAAAGCATCATGCGTTTAATAGCAATTTAATCAACGACTCGAGTAATTCACCTTGGGAAGCATTTCCACTATTAAGTAATAACCATCTAAATTTCAGAATATGGAATTGCAGCTTATCGATGGATCATCTCGTGCGTAATGCCGATGGCGATGAATTGCTGTTTTTGCACTCCGGTCAGGCAGAATTCTATTGCGATTACGGACACCTTTATATGACACAGGGTGACTATGTCATGATACCCAAAGGCACAATGTGGCGTATCGAGGTTGAACAGAGTATCACCATGATACTTATCGAAGCAACACAACAAAGTTATCAATTACCCGACAAAGGTATTGTTGGACAACATGCACTATTTGATCAAGCTGTTTTTGATATTCCTAAAATTGATGATGCCTTTATCGCACAACAAAACAATAACCATACTAGTGTTTTGATTAAACGCCTAAACCAAATATCAGTCATGCGCTATCGTTATAATCCGTTGGATGCAATTGGTTGGCATGGTACATTAATGCCCGTTAGACTTAATTGGCGAGATATACGCCCGCTGATGAGTCATCGTTATCATCTTCCTCCGTCAGCACATACCACCTTTGAAGCTGAACACTTTATAATATCAACATTTGTTCCAAGACCAATTGAATCCGATCCTGATGCGTTAAAAGTCCCTTTCTATCATAGCAATGATGACTATGATGAAGTTATTTTTTATCATCAAGGAAAGTTCTTTTCAAGAGATGACATCAAACCCGGTATGATTACATTACATCCATCGGGTATACCTCACGGCCCACACCCGAAAGCCTACGCACAAGGAAAGTCCCATGAGCGTAAAGATACAAATGAAGTAGCAATCATGATCGATAGTCGTCATCCATTAGATATTAATACTAATGCAACTGTAATTGAAGATTTTAACTACATCAATTCCTGGAAATAAATAGGACAACCTAAAATGAAATTAGCAAGCCTAAAACAATCTAATGAAAAGTTGAACCGCGATGGCTTGTTAATAGTGGTTGATAAAAAACTGCAATTAGCAGTGAAAGTTCCTGACATTGCCCAATCGCTAATACATGCCTTAGATGACTGGAAAACAACACAGCCAAAACTACAGGAAATATATCAAGATCTTTGTTCAGGAAACAAAAGTTTGATAAAAAAGGCCATTGCAGTAGATTTCAATTTACTAAGCTCACCACTTCCCCGAAGTCCTCAATGGCTCGATGGAAGTGCATACCTGTCTCATGTTAGACGAGTTAGACAAGCTCGTGGTGCTGAAATGCCTGAATCGTTTTTAACCGATCCACTGATGTATCAAGGCGCTTCGGATTCATTTCTAGCACCTTTCGATGATATTCCGTTACAAGACAATGACTGGGGATTGGATTTTGAAGCAGAAGTTGCAGTGATCACCGATGACGTAGCAATGACAACTCCCATTGAACATGCAGAACAACACATTAAGTTAATTATGTTGGTTAATGACGTATCATTGCGTAATTTGATTCCAGCAGAATTAGCCAAAGGTTTTGGGTTTATTCATGGTAAACCCAGTGGTAGTTTTTCGCCAATAGCAATAACGCCCGACGAATTATCGGATAGTTGGGCTAAAGGAAAATGTCATCTACCACTGCATACTTTTTTAAATGATACTTTATTCGGAAAAGCCAATGCCGGCACCGATATGCAGTTTAGCTTTAATGAGTTAATCTCTCATGCCAGTAAAAGTCGCAGACTTGCAGCCGGAACCGTGATAGGCTCAGGCACAGTATCAAATAATGATGAAAGCAAAGGTGTTTCGTGCCTTGTTGAAAAGCGAGTAATAGAAATAATTAAAACAGGGCGTGCGATTACGCCCTATTTAACTCACGGAGACAAAGTCCATATCGAAATGAATGATATAGACGGTAATAGTATTTTTGGACCGATAATTCAAAATGTTAAACAAATTGCATGACTAACGCCAAAATACAACTCTACGACTATTTCAGAAGTTCTGCTGCATATCGAGTACGCATTGCATTAAATTTAAAAAACATTAATTATAATACTATTGCTGTTGATTTAACAAAGCAAAGCGGAGAAAACTGGAGCGAGAAATATTTAAATATTAATCCTCAAGGTTTTGTACCGACACTGCATGATGCTAACTCTTTACTAACCCAATCACTAGCAATCATTGAGTACCTCGATGAGAAATATCCTGGTCCACCATTATTGCCAACAAGCATCAATAAACGAGCCTTAGCACGAAGCATGGCACAATTAATCTGTTGCGATATCCACCCATTGGATAATTTACGAGTGCTGGACTATTTACGAAATGAATTATCCTGTGATAAGTCCGCTATTGACACTTGGTATTGTCATTGGATAACACAAGGATGTCAGGCAATAGAAACATTGTTACACAAACGCGAAAAATCTTTTTTATTTTGTTACGGTGATTCACCAAGTGTCGCTGATATTTGTCTGATACCACAACTTTATAATGCAAAACGATTCAATTGTGACACATCTCAATTTCCATTGCTTAATGCCATTGAATCTAACTGCAATGCACTACTCGCTTTTGAAAACGCGTTGCCTGAAAATCAAATTGATTCAAAACACTAATGCAAACTAACTATCCATCATTAAAAAAAGCATTAGCTCAAGAGCAACCACTACAAATTGCCGGTGTAATAAATGCTTATTGCGCTCTACTAGCCAAAGATAGTGGTTTTAAAGCCTTGTATTTATCCGGTGCTGCTGTAGCAAACGCCTGCTTTGGAATACCCGATATCGGACAAACAAAATTTGATGATATTTTAACTGAAGCATCTCGAATAACGAAAACCTGTCAACTACCATTACTAGTTGATTTAGATACCGGCTTTGAAGATGAAGTCTCAGCGGAGTTTATTTTAACGCAATTAAATAAAATTAATGTCGCCGCAATCCAAATAGAAGATCAAATCCAAAACAAGCGTTGTGGCCACCTTTCAGGAAAACAGTTAATTTCTGTTAATAATATGAAAAATCGACTGACTAAGTTTATAACATTAAAACAAAAATATAATATTGAGATAATGGCACGTACTGATGCGTATTCAGTTGACGGTTTTGATGCAACATTAAACAGAGCATTAGAATATCAAGCCATTGGTGCTGACATGATATTTGTTGAGTCATTATCAAGCTTAGAGCAATATGCAACAATCTGTCAGACAGTCGATATTCCAGTGTTAGCCAATATCACTGAATTTGGGCAAACGCCATTATTTACCGTTTCAGAATTAGCTTCGGCAAAAATTGCCATGATACTCTATCCACTAACAGCTTTTCGTGCCATGAATCAATCGGCACTCACCAGCTATACAACATTAAAAAAACAAGGTACTCAAGCAAGCTTAATTGATAAAATGCAAACGCGTGACGCACTATATCAAATTCTAAACTATAACCCCAAAAGCTAAAATGCCCAAACACATTAATTCAAAAAATTTTGATGTTGAATTAAAAAAAATTGTTCAATATTGTTATTCGGCATCAGAATTTTCCAATACAACACTCAAACATGCCCACACAGCACTACTCGATGCGATGAGTTGTGCCTTACTCAGTTTGAAAAATAATAATTGCACTAAACACCTTGGCCCAATTGTTCCAAATGCCGAACTTCATCAGGGTGCTAGGGTTCCGGGAACAACATATGAACTTGATCCAGTTCAAAGTAGCTATAATATAAGCTGCATGATTCGATGGCTGGATTATAATGATACCTGGCTAGCCAAAGAATGGGGGCACCCATCTGATAATATTGGCGCTATATTGGCTTGCGCAGATTATTACTCGCGCCATTCCGATACCACTTATACCATGCAACAAATATTAATCGCAATAATTAAAGCCTATGAAATTCAAGGTATATTAGCGCTAGAAAATAGTTTTAATGCACTGGGATTTGATCATGTCATTTTAGTCAAAATCGCATCAACCGCATTAGCGGTTATGCTATTAGGTGGCAATGAACAACAAATGATCAATGCATTATCAAATTCATTTGCAGATGGCGCAAGCCTGCGAATCTATCGCCACGGCGAAAATACAGAACAAAGAAAATCGTGGGCTGCAGCCGATGCCAGCAGCCGCGCAGTTCATCATGCTCTGAGAGCAATTAAGGATGAACCCGGCTACAGTTCGATATTAAGCGAAAAAAACTGGGGCTTTAATGCAGTAATACTCCAAAATAACCCCTTGCTCATCAAGCAGCAATACCAGCACTATGTTATCGACAATATACTCTATAAAATATCTTACCCTGTGGAATTTCATGCTCAAACAGCAGTTGAATGCGCGATAAAATTGTATAAAATATTTTTGGAGCAATACAATACCGATATCTCACGGATCAAAAAAATTAACATTTACACCCAACAAGCAGCAATGAAAATTATCAATAAACCGGATGAGTTACGAAATGCAGCCGACCGAGACCACTGCATTCAATATGCCGTATCAATCGCGCTGCTCAACGGTAAATTGCTAACCGAACATTATCATGATAACTATGCCTTTGAGAAAACTAACAGAGCTAACATTAGAACAATCACAAATAAAATGACAGTATTCGAAGATCCACAGCACACAGCAGATTATTATGATAGTGATAAAAGAGCCATTGCCAATAGAATTCACATAATATTTGATGATCAACAAGAATTTTCAGAGGAAGTCAGCTATCCGCTAGGACACAAAAAACGCCGTGAACAGGGCATGCCATTACTACAAGAAAAGTATCAACAGGCCGTTTTAAAGCATTACACTACAGAAAAAGCCCAGTTTATATTAAATTCGAATTCAAATTTTGAAAGTTTTTTATCCATGAAAATTACAGATTGGATGGCGTTAATGCAAAATTAAAATTTATTCCGTTAACTGTAAGTCTTGAATAACCGCCATAATAAAACGACATGCTTCTCCACCGGTTACGGCTCGATGATCAAACGTTAACGACAAAGGCATACGCTTATGAATTGATATTTCACCATTAACCGCACACACTTCATCTCTTGCCGTTCCGGCTCCTAAAATAGCAACAGTCGGAGGCACAACGATTGGATTAGCGTAACGTCCACCAATGCCACCAAAATTAGACAATGTAATCGTTTGCCCCCTAAGGTCTTCCGGTAATATTTTTCGTTCTTTTAAGCCTATTTTTAGCTCGTCAATTTTTTCTCTTAATTGAGCCTGTGAATATTGAGCCACATCTCGAATAACCGGTACAAATAGGCCCTCGCTGGTGTCAACCGCGATACCGATATGAACATGTTTTATAATTCTACGGCCTATCGAATGATCATCATACCAAGCATTTAATGCTCGTTCCGATTTGCAAGCCACCGTGATGGCTCTAATTAATCGAATGGTCGTATCTTGAGTTTTAGTCCAGGCAGATATATCTGCATCTTCATTTAATGTTACAGCTACAACTTGAGCATGAGCATTTGCCATGGTGACGGCCATCGCCCGTCGCACGCCTTTTAACGGTTGTAATTTTCCGACTTCATTTAATATTTTTGAAACGCGTTCAACATCTTTTGAGGTGATAGTACGATTTGGTCCAGTTGGTGTGATAACAGATAATTCCACATCACGCCTACGTGCTAAAGCGCGAACGGCAGGAGTTGCTTTTAAACCAATACCACTATTACCATTGCCATTCACCGCTTGCGCTTTTTCAGTTAACACTGTATTGCTAACGGGCATTTCACCGACAACCGAACCTTGATCTGATTTAGTATCCGTTTTTAGATTAGAATTAACTTGAGCTTTAGAACCAGACTCAGCATATTCAAGCAATGGATCACCGGTGTGGATAATATCACCTTCTTCACCAAAGAATTTACACACTATACCCGCTTGAGGACTCGGAATTTCAATAAGCGCTTTTGCAGTTTCAACCGTAACAATTGCCTGATCCAATGTTACAGTATCACCCTCTTTAATTAACCATTCTGCAATTTCGGCCTCAGGTAAACCTTCACCCAAATCCGGTAATTTAAAAATACTCATCGTAACCCCTGTTATTATTCATTCATACTCTAAAGCGGCCATTGCAGCACAAACAATTTGTTCAGTACTGGGCATATAATATTTTTCAAGTCGATATAACGGCATAATCGTGTCGTACCCTGTGACACGTTGCACCGGTGCTAACAAATACGTTAAACCGTATTCTGCTAACTGTGCAGCAATTTCTGCACCAACACCACAATTTCGTGCCGCTTCATGAATAATGACGCAACGCCCGGTTTTTTCGACCGACGTTAATATGGTTTTCATATCAAGCGGCTTTATGGTTGCAACGTCAATTACTTCAGCACTAATGTCTTTTAAGGCAAGTTGTTCCGCAGCTTGTAGTGTTTCGTGTATCATCGCCCCCCAACTAACCAAGGTAATATCACTACCTTCGGTTAAAGTAAAACAGACATCTAACGGTAATGCTTGTCCCGAATCGTCAATATGTTCTTTTTGCAATCGATAAATACGTTTTGGTTCTAAAAATACCACGGGATCAGGATCACGAATCGCAGCAAGCAATAAACCATATGCTCGCCCCGGTGATGATGGAATAACAACACGTAACCCGGGTATGTGGGCAAACATCGCTTCGGTACTTTCCGAATGATGTTCAGGAGCATGAATTCCACCACCATAAGGTGCCCGTAATACCATCGGACATGTTATTCGTCCTCGCGTTCGATTCCGCAATCGACTGGCATGATTTAACATGTTTTCAAACGTTGAATAAATAAAGCCCATAAACTGTATTTCTGCTACAGCAAGAATACCTTGGCTAGCCAATCCAACAGCCATACCGGCAATTAGGGTTTCAGATAATGGTGTATCAATAACACGCTGTTCACCAAATTTTTCTTGCAGACCATCGGTTGCACGAAATACGCCACCATTAATACCAATATCTTCTCCTAAACAAACCACGGTGTCGTTATTCGACATCTCCCATGAAAGTGCTGAATTAACCGCCTCGACAAGATTTATGTCAGACATCATCTTGTCCTTTTTTAATAACTTCATTGCGTTGCTCATTTAGCGCATGAGGAACTTTTTCATATAAGTAGTCAAACATCGATTCAGGTGCCTGTACTTGTGTATTCAAATAAACTTCAACTTGTTGTTCAACTTGAGTTTCACATGACAGTTGAATTTCATCTAAATCAGATGTTGTTATGATATTATTCGTCAGTAAATACAACTTCAATCTACTTAAAGGATCATATTGCCAGTGTTTTTGTAATTCTTCTGCAGAACGGTATCGTCCTGCATCATCTGCAGTAGTGTGATCGGATAATCGATAACTTAATGCTTCCAACACACAGGGTCCATCACCTGCTCGGGTTTTCTCGATTGCTTGTGATAACACCTCGTAACTAGCGATAACATCATTACCATCAAACTGTTGTGCACTAATACCAGCCGAAATAGCCTTTTGTGCCAAAGTTTTAGTTATTGTTTGCTTTTCTCTTGGCAGTGAAATTGCCCATTGATTGTTATTTATCAAAAAGACCAATGGAAGTTGCCAAACACCAGCAGCATTCATCGCTTCATAAAAATCACCTTTCGAAGTAGCGCCATCACCAATAACACAAACTGTTACGTTTGGTTTATTTTGTAATTTCATGGCATAAGCAATACCGGCTGCATGACACGTTTGGCTAGCGATAGGAACACATATTGGAAAATCTTGACGGGATTGTTGATAATCCATACCACGCTCATCACCACCCCAATATAATAAAATTTCACTCATCGTAATGCCGCGTGAAAACTGGGCGGCATAATCACGGTAGGTTGGAACCAAAATATCATCCGGTAACATGGCCTTTCCTAATGCTGTACCGATAGCTTCTTGTCCTAATGAAGAGGCATAGGTGCCTAATTTTCCTGTTCGTTGTAAATTAATGGATTTTTGATCAAATACCCGAGTAGCTAACATCATGCTATAAAATGAAATAAGTAAATCTTTGTCTAAAGAGGAATCACGACAAATACCATGAAGTTTTCCATTGTGATCCAGACACTGAGTATATTGAATTTTTAATTGATGAGGGTCAAACACGATTTTCAATATTCCATTATTAAGGATTAAATTTTATTCTCTAGTATTAACTCTAGTTCAATAACACTAATTTATCTGAGCCGCAGTTATAAGCAAATGATTTATTTAAAATAAAATAAATCACTTTAAAAAATAAATCATTTTATATAATTATGGTTTTATATTAATTAACACTAACTATGCTGTTAACTAAAACCACCGAACATAAAACTGAGACAACATGTGTAAGTCACTAAAATGTAAATAATTACAATTTTCACATCCATACAGCGTATTAATCGCATTGTGATTTCTTTAGACTATACTTCCAAGGTGACAAAAATGATAAATATACTTTATTTTTATAGCATATTTATCTCACGTTAAAATTTAATTCCCGTATATGTTATATCGAATTAACTATTGGATATTATTTCGATAATTGGAGTATTGATGTGAGCTTAACTGATAAAATTAAAAACTGGGCACTAAATAATTTACCGTTTATTTTTAGCATTATTAGAAATACCATTCCAATATTGAAATTAAAAAAACTGGTTGTTGTAAGCCGATATATCGACGTACAAGAAGTTTTAAGTAGACCTAATATATTTGGTGTTACTTACACTGAAAAAATGCGCATCATCACCGATGGTAGTAATTTTTTTTTAGGAATGAACAACTCAGCTAAATATACCCGCGATGTATCAAACATGCGATTAGTTGTCCGTCGTACCGATGTGGATAACATTATTGTTCCTATGGTAGAAGACTTTGCTAATTCCATTGTCACTAATTCAAATGGACAAATGGATATAGTTCAAGAGTTAACTCGAATCGTTCCAGTATTATTCACTGGATTATATATGGGAATACCGGGACCTAGCCACGATGAACTAATTGATTGGACCAGCACTATGTTTCAATACCTATTCTATCCTGATAATTCAACCGAGTTTGACGATAAGGCAGTGCAGTCGGCAAAAAAAACTCGAGATTATTTGGATAAATTAATTCAAGATAGAAAGCTTAACAATGAAAAACATGATGATATCTTAGGTCGCTGTCTCGAATTACAAACCAGTAATACTCCAGGTATGACCGACATTGACATTAGAAATAATTTACTAGGAATCATTATTGGTGCCATTCCAACGACCTCTAAAGCTGCTGCACTCGTAATTGATTACCTGTTAGATCATCCTGAACGATTAGCAATAGCACAATCCTCTGCTAAAAATGATGATAACGAAACCATTCGAAAAATTGTATTAGAAAGTTTACGCTTTAATAGTTTTGGAGCAGGAATATTTAGAACCACATTGGAACCCTATACCATTGCTAAAGGTTCATTTCGTTCAAAAAAAATTCCCAAAGGAAGTACCGTGATTGCATTAACACAATCAGCAATGCTCGATGGACGTAAAATTACTAATCCAAAATCATTTAATTTGAATCGAGCAGATTACCAATATATGCACTTTGGTTATGGATTACACACCTGTTTTGGTGAACACATCAATATGGTACAAATACCGATTATTGTAAAATCACTACTAAAATGTAATAACTTGGCGAGAGCCGCCGGTGAACAAGGTAAAATGAAAAGTATTAGCCAATTCCCTGCACATTTACACGTTCAGTTCGATGCCCCAAAACAATTTAAGAAAACAAACACAGCTACCGATAATAAACAACAGACTTTAATCAATGCTTAATATTTACTTTTAAACTACATGATTCTGTTAAGGAGAATTTAATGTCAAATATTGCAGGCAAAGCCTATGCCATGAATGTTATAACACCAATTAAATGGTATATGGCATGGATTAATAAACTGATTTTTTGGGCTGCACAACTACCATTTTTAAGTGGATATTTAAAAGGGCTAATCACCCTGTCTTTAATCCACTATGCTCGTTGGGTAATAGTAAAACCATCCGAATTTCCAAGATTAGATTCTTCACAGCCTAAAGAAACTATAAAATACAATTACATGTTTTTCTTTAGTAATTTTAACGGCAGTTGGGAGCAATATGTAGATTCATTTCACACATCAATTCCTGAAGGCTTAAACTTATTTTGGTATCGAAATGTAAAATATCCCGGTTCAGTCCCATTACAACCATTTTACTCTTACATAACATATAACCAAATTTGGACAAATCATTATTATTCAGCATACCCACTAGCGGCATCTAATGACATTAAGTCTTCCCAAAAAGTTAAATCTTCCTTAGTGGATTTTTGCCGTAAAACGGTTAACAATAGTGCCTCTGAATTTTTCGAACAATATCAAAAATTATTATTAACATTACAAAATGACATCAGTTTAATGGAACCAGCACCTATTGTTAGCTTATCAGCGCAAGCGGTTTCAAATCGAGAACATCAACTGTTACAACAACAAATATAATCATCGTTATCAAAAAGGAGAACAAACATGCCTAATAAAAATGGTAACGCCTATGGCTTAACTGTGCTATGTCCAATTAAAAATGGAGTCAAAGATGATAAATCTTATTCATCATTAACTCGTTGGCATTTACAAAACATGCAATTAAATGAACACAGTCCGATGGCAAAAGTACCAGAAACATACATGTGCCGTTTTTATGTTCTTAACGACGTGTTTTACGAAGGCGGCCCTGCTGATGAAGAACATTTAAAGTCACACTATTTGGTTTTTTCTTCCAATTTTCATGGTGATTTAGATGACTATCTACGTAATATGTGGCAAAGCATTACAACCCAAGTAATCGACATATGGAAATATTGTGTTGCTTTCGAGAAGGTATCCGATGCAGATGGTTTTATTGATTATATTAAACAATGCCAAGTTAAAAATAATTTATTCTTCGTTGGGGCTAATGATGAACCCTTGCCTGAACAATTAAAAGCGCTTTATCTTAAACAAGAATTCTCAAAATTTGTATTCAAAAATCAAAAACTCAATACCAATAAAAATGCTCAACAGCTACAAGATGCCTTTAACTTATTTATTAAACAAACACAACCTGAAAATGTAACAAACCCATCATGGCAACCAGGTGCATGCACCGAAACCATTAACAAAACCGACTTTTATACTTTGCAAAAAGATAAAGAAAACAATATATCAGACACAGATAAACCATCAGATAAAGAAGCCACAGCTTAAACTATAATTCAATTCAAAAAATAACAAGGACTCAATTATGAGCACATCATTAGATCTTCACGATATCCAAGGTAATATTATAAAAGGTTATGGCCACTTTGGTTTTCCAGTTGTTCGATATGTATTTTATAAAATCAATAATGAAACAAAGGGACGTGAATTCATCTCGCAAGTGGTAAACTACATTACTACCGCCGCAAAATGGGATGACACCGGAACTGAAAATGATGCTATACCAAAACCACTCGCAACAACCAATATTGCATTTACTTATTCTGGTTTAAAAAAACTAGGCGTTCCAAGACAGTCATTACAAAGTTTTCCAGATGAATTTGCCATGGGCATGAAAGCTCGCCATGCTATTTTAGGTGACGACTTGAATAGTGCCCCGGAGAAATGGGATCCAATATGGCAATCGGAAGATCAAGTGGATATATGGATTTCTATCAATGGTCAATCTATAGCAGCCATTAACGAACGTTATCAAGAATTAGTAACACTTTTAAATAACTCTAATAATGGCGTAGAGCAATTACAGGGACATCGAGGCGATAACGCTGAGGAAACGTTACCTTATCAAGATGCTTCCGCTATTTTCAAAAATGGAATTCCAACACCAAAAGAACATTTTGGTTATACCGATGGAATAAGTGATCCGTTTTTTAAGGGTACTGGTTCAAATCCGGCTAATGTGATTGGTGGAGGTAAACCAACAGGAGATGATCCTTCAACGATTGCCGGCTGGGAAGCACTAGAAACTGGAGAATTTATTTTAGGCCATCGTGACGAGGCATATGAATATCCAATGGCTCCCTACCCTAGACTATTATCGTATAACGGTACCTTTATGGTCTTTAGAAAACTACATGAAAATGTAGCTTCATTTAATAATTATTTAAAAACAACTGCAGAGGATTATTCAGAAAGTGAGGAAAATTTAGCCGCTAAGTTTGTTGGCCGTTGGCGAAATGGTGCTCCAATCACAACATTTTCTACCGAAGACCAAGCTAATCAATTATCAGAGCAATTTATAGCAGTGAAACAACAAATCAGAAATGCAAAATCAACTACTGAAAAAGAATCTGCACAACAAGAGTATCTACAGCTACGAAGTCAATTAGTTGGTTTTGATTTTAACAAAGATATTGAAGGTGCTAAATGTCCACTAGCGGCACATACCCGTCGAGCCAATCCTCGAGGTTCTTTGGAGTTTGGCGTTAAAGATGCCTTTAATACCCCGGGTGCATTAATAAACCGTCGACGAATTTTACGACGAGGGTTACCCTATGGCAAAGTTAACGATCCGAATAAAGATGACGGTAATCATGGGATTATTTTTATGGCGATTAACGCCAATATAAAACGTCAATTTGAGTTTGTACAACAACAATGGATAAACTACGGTAATGACTTCAAGCAAGCCAGCGATAAAGATCCTATTTTAGGAAACCACGGAATTGATGAAAATAACCAAGCAAACGGGCGAATGGTTATTGAAGCTGATCCCAATGGTGACAAAGCACCATTTTTTTGCAGCAATATACCCAGATTTGTAGAAACGCGTGGCGGAGATTATTTTTTCATTCCAAGCTTAACTGCATTACGTATGATTGGAGAAGGAATTATTGATCCGACTTAAACTAACTTAGCAGAAGATATAAAATATTTTTCCCATAGTGTGATTTTTATATCGTCTGGATTCTCAAACAAAGCATAGCCCTTTTTAATATGCCCTTTTGAAAAATATTTTAATGGAATAGCTTGACCCGAATCAATTAATTTTTCAACTTGAGCTTCTGGTAATTTAAAAGCCAAGCCTACAGGAGACCATGACACGCATATAGTACCGTTGACATAAAGTGCTGCGCCACTAAAAAAATGCTTAACTTCGATGGTATTCGATAGCTGGTTTTCAATATCCAACTTTGCTACTAACTCAACTAACTTATCAAAGTAAACTTTTGCCATAATAAGTATTATTTTAACGTTGATATTTTGCTATAATCGTGGTTGCCGATACTGCAGGCTCATAATATTGTTGACGAATTTCTAAATATTTTTCATTGCTAAAAAAAGTATTCATAGAATCTTCATTGTCAAAATAAATAGTAAACACGCGATTAATTTGTTCATCAACTTCACTTTTCAATACTTTTTCTATTTTAAAATCATAACCAAAACCACCGCCGTGTTGTTTTAAAATTGGTAACATGGCTTCACGATATTGTTGATACAAATCATCGTCTGTTACAAATAAACCCACAAGCCGTTCAATCGCCATAGTGATTCCTATTTATTTGAGTAAATCTAGATAAAGTTATATACCCACTATTCTAGATTGGTATTACCCCATTAACTTATCAAAAAATAATAAAAAAAAAGACGCATTTAAACATACGTCTTTTTTAGTGCTAACTACAGGTTAGATAAGTTTATAAGCTACTCCATGCAAATACCTGAGTTAAAATTGGATCATAACCATTGCCGTCAGGATCAACCTCTAATGTAAAAGTATCAGTTGCTAAACCCGTTCCACTATTAACCGTTAACCTAACTTTTGAACCTTGAGCGCCAATAACCACAAGTTGTCCTTGATATGGATATAACATACCAATAGTGGTTTTAAACGGAAAAATTGTTGCTACAGTTAATGAGCCATCAATAAGCGAACTGCTAAAACTATAATCAATTGATTCTGTTATTTCATTGGTATTAAGATTGGTTTCTCGAGTAATCGTAAAGTTCTCAAATGATACCGTATCCAACCCAGATTTAGCCGATAATAGTGTTCCTTTAAATGTGAATGTGCTAATTCCGTCACTAGGCGTAGCAATGATTACTGTTGCAGCACCACTCAATGTAACCGTTACATCATTAGCATTATCGGTAATTTGTAAATCCGTAAATTCAATTGTACCGTTAAAATTAGGCACAATCACAACTGCTAGTGCAGTTATCGTTAACTGCCCCGCTATTGTTGTTGTGCCATCATCACACGCATCAAAAGTAATAATCACTGGACTAACGGTAAGATCAGAGCTAGTGCGTGTGCCAGCTATTGTACAATTTTGAGGGATACCATCGGCTTGAGCTAATTTAAAATTATTAATGCTAGCACTAGCTATATCAACAACAGAAAGGCTTGCCGTCGATGGTGCTGTTTGAATCAGTGTTGAGGTTTTGCCACTTAATTGCGTAAGCGCAGAGTAACCCTGTTTTGCTAGTAATTTAGCATTTAGTGCATTTATCGTAATCGGATCTAAGGCGGGTGCTATTGTAATAGGCGTATCATTAGCCTCACCCCCACCACACGCGAATAAAGACAAACTGCTGATAATCAGCGCGATGTTAGTAACATGTTTAAAGAATTTGTTTGAAAACATAAATTTAAGTATCCTCGTATCCGTAAGTGATTATTAACTATCAAACTTTGTAATATTAACCTGAGGCCAATTATTAAATTTTTTATTATGGTAAATTTAATATCCGTTTAAATAACAATATTACACATTAGAATATTACAAAAACTCAGATATATCTATTAGCATTGTACGTTTATGTCTACAGCATCAAAGTTAAAATGATAATTTAAAATGAGTACAAAATAATATCACTAACAGTCTCACCGCTTATTTATTGATTTTAAGCAATAATAAATAACTCACGTTCTTAATTGTAATGGTTTTGTCATCTGACACATGGCCGTCAATTCTATCGAATAATAACTTCACTTCAATGCCCTTGTTATTAGTCTTTATTAACGTAAGGTTATCAATATTATTTTTTGCTATCTTCGTTATATTTTGAGCCTGTAAGTTTTTAACAATCGGCTTAATGGCAAATACTAATTCTTCGCCATTATCAACTTGCACAATAACATTAAAATCATTTTGTGAAATGCTGATATTTCGCTTAATATTATTGTATACAAAACTATATTCTTGGGTTCTCGAATGCCGTATTTTAAAGTACCCCGAAAATTGACCAATAAAATCATAATTTTTAACATCAATCAACTTTCGATATATTTTGTTAAAGTCTGTCTTATAATTAAAGCGCTGAATTTTATCGAATTCTTGCCAATTGGCAACATGTTCAATGCCCATCAACTCAAATATTTTTCGCCCGCCACCGTAGGCCGAACTTTTTAATCCTGATGCGAGTTCAGGTGTAGTTGAATGTTCAACTAAAGTTTTAAACATGGGTTTTATATAATTAAGACGCTGCTCATTTTCCATTAAATAATCCGCCAAAGAACTTAGCTGCTGGCGTTCACTAAATGATAATTTTCCTTGCAATTTAACGGCTTGACCATTAACCAGTAAATTATGTTTCTGCATCGTTGCTTCAAAACGACTTAACTGGCTGTTAATTGACATGGCAACGGCTCCCCAAGGACCAAATGAAGCAAAAAGGGCCAAGCCAGCAAAAATCATCGGAATATATTTAATATGAAAACGATCTTTTTTAATTGCCGTTAGCGCAATGATAATAGCCAACCAAAGGCCTAATAATACTACCGCATAACGCGACTCGGTTATGCCATAATCAGAAAGACGTATACCAATCGCAATTGCTAATAAAATAATAGGGACTATTAAGGCGTAATAAAAGTATCGATCAAACATAACTAATAATCGTGTCCCATTATTTCTTATAGGATAAGACAATATTTTAGTTAAAACGCCAATTGTACCAAAAACAATGATAACCGAGCCCAAGTTACCGCGCGGCAATTCCCATTGAAATATTATTTTAACGAAATAGGCATAAAGGATAGCCATATATGCCCACATTAAGGGCACAAATATATAATTAGTAATAAAACTAATACCACTTGGAAAATCACATAGCTCTTCTTTAAAATCAAACTCGGTAGGAATATTCGATAAGAAATAAACCGGGAAAAAACCACCCCAGGTTAGCAACCAAATATCAGCATAAATATTTTTGGGCATATCAATTTCAAATAAATAATCGATGCTCAATAAACTAACCGACAGTCCAGCGCCTAAAACCACGCTAGCTACCAGCGCATAAGAAAAAGCAACTCCGGTTTCATAATTAAAAAACCAAAAAGAGGCTATACTGCTTTGTCTATTAATATAAGCTGAAAAAAACAAGCTTAATACAATAACCAAAGAAAAAAATGTCATGATGATTTTATCGTGCTCGTATATCACAAACCACGAAAAATAGCTTATCACTAACAACAAAAAAATTGCCGCAATACTATGTTTAGTAATAGACCAATCATTGCTTTCAACAAATAGTTTTAGTGATGTCAGCGCCAACGAACCATAAAATAAAGTTGAAAACAATCTAAAGCTATGGTGTTGCGATAAAACTCCAATATCGTGAACTATCCCAAGCAAGACTATGCTTGCTAGAAATGCACTAAGCAACGCAAATGGAAAACGCGCCACAGTAATTTTAATTGCCGGTAAAACATTGGTGAAATTATTCAAGCCAAATAACATGCTGACATCCTCACTAATTCAAATTATGTTGATTATTAAAATAAACCTTTAACCTTAACCTGCCTCCATGTCCATAGTCTCAAGTTCGTCATTAGCTTCTAGCCATTGTTCTTCAATAGAATTTAACTGTTTACTATTTTCAATTTGTTCGGCTAATATTTTTTTTAATTTTTCTTTATTTTTATCATCATAAATATCACTTTCTGCCAAAACAGATTCTAATGTTTCTTTAATCTTGGTTAATTTATCGATTTCATTTTCACATTTTTTAATTTTATTTCGTAATGGCTTGGTTTTTTGACGTTGTTCAGCGGCCGATTGTCTTATTTGTTTTTTAGTTGAGCCGTTATCCGAGATTGCAGTTTTATCATAAACCCGGCTATCCGTAATATCACGTTCCTGATCTTTAACCCATTGCCGATAATCATCTAAATCGCCATTAAAATCTTCGACTCTTCCATTGGCTACCAAAAGTAGCTTGTCGGTTACGGTTCGAAGTAAGTGTCGATCATGCGATACAATAAGCATTGCCCCTTCAAATTCTTGAAGTGCAGTGGTTAAAGCATAGCGCATTTCGAGATCGAGATGATTGGTCGGTTCATCTAATAATAATAAGTTTGGCTTTTGATAGACTAAAATAGCAAGCACCAAGCGTGCTTTTTCGCCACCGGAAAAATGTGCGATGGTTGATGTTGCCATATCATTACGAAAAGCAAAGCCACCTAAATATTGTCTTAATTCTTTTTCGGTGGCTTTAGCATCAATTCGTTGTAAATGTAATAATGGACTGGCATTATCGTCTAATTGTTCTAGTTGATGTTGAGCAAAATAACCAATATTAATTTCTTTAGCAGGTATTCTTAATCCCTGTTGGGCGGCTAATTCTCCAGCAAGCAACTTTATCAGTGTTGATTTACCGGCACCATTGTGCCCAAGTAAGCCAATTCGATCACCTTCACTGGCGATTAAGTTTACTTTCGATAAAATCATCGTATCGGAATAACCAACACTACAATCATCCAAGCTTAATATAGGGCTGGGAATACTGGCTGACTTTTTAAAATGAAAATAAAATGGTGAGTCGATATGCGCCTGACTGATAATCGTCATGCGTTCTAATGCTTTAACCCGGCTTTGAGCTTGTTTTGCTTTTGTTGCCTTTGCACGAAAACGGTCGACAAAACTTTGCATGTGCGCAATTTCTTTTTGCTGTTTCTCATAAGCCGCTTGTTGGTTAGCAAGTTGCTCTGCACGCCTAATTTCAAAATCGGAATAATTGCCGGTGTACACTTTTAATTCGGCTTGTTCTATATGAGCTATGTGAGATACCACGCTGTCTAAAAAGTCACGATCATGTGAAATCAATAGCAACAAACCAGAATAACTGCGTAACCAATCTTCTAACCAGATGACGGTTTCTAAATCCAAATGATTGGTGGGCTCATCGAGTAATAATAAGTCTGAACGGCACATCAATGCTTGAGCCAAATTCAGTCGCATGCGCCAGCCCCCCGAAAATTCGGTTACCTTTACTTGCTCTTGATCTGCCCTAAAACCAAGCCCGTGTAATAATCGTCCGGCACGACTATTGGCAGTGTAACCATCAATATGTTCCATATCGGAATATAATTGCGCTAATTCAGTGCCATTTTCATTTTCTTCGGCAAGTGCTATTTTTTGCTCAATGTTGCGTAATTCAATATCACCATCTTTAACATACTCTATTGCCTCGATATTAACGGCTGGCGTTTCCTGCGCAACATGGGCAATGGTTATCTTGGGTTGGATATAAAAATCCCCCTCATCAACATGCAGCTCGTTTCGAATCAACGCAAACAAGCTTGATTTACCAGCGCCATTGGCTCCAGTAATGCCTATTTTCTGTGGTTTCTGGAAAGCGGCGGTGACATTTTGTAAGAGAACCTTGGTGCCTCGTCGTAAAGCAAGATTGGTAAAATTTAACATTTATTTTGAGCTTCTTGGTTATTTGTACTTAAAATCTATCAAAAACACGATGATATTCTATTTATCGTTGATAAACAGTAAAACCTCATTAAAGCCCATATTATTCAAGTTAGTATTTGAAAATCAATAAGTTAAGAGAGCAATGAGATTTTTGTGAATTGCTTATTATTTTGTGCATGGTAAAATTGTCATTTTTTAAATGACAAAATCGAGGAAAAAGTGCCATGGAATTAACTGTAGAGATGATTTGGGTGTTAAGTATATTAGCCTTTACCATCTATTTATTTGTCTCTGAGGTTGTTCGAGTTGATGTAGCCGCCATTATTGTAATGGTATTTTTAGGACTGACTACCGTTATTCCAGGCGTTCCCGATTTAATCGATTCCTCTAAACTGTTTGATGGCTTTGGTAGTAATGCGGTTATTTCGATCATCGCGGTTATCATCATTGGTGCCGGGCTCGACAAAACCGGGGTAATGGGAGTCGTCGCCGCTTTTATCTTGCGTGTTGGTGGAACCACCGAGAAAACCATTATCCCAATAATATCCGGCACTGTCGGTTTCATTTCCAGTTTTATGCAAAATGTTGGTGCCGCAGCGTTATTCTTACCCGTTGTAAGTCGTATCTCGGCGCGTTCAGGAATTCCATTATCGCGGTTATTAATGCCAATGGGGTTTTGTGCAATTTGTGGTGGCACCATGACCATGATTGGTTCCAGCCCATTAATTTTACTGAATGATTTAATTGTGACCTCAAACGAAACACTGGTGGCTCAAGGCTTACCCAAAATGAATATCTTCAGTATGTTTTCAGTTGCACCGATTGGCGCAGCCATGATTATCACCGGAATTTTATATTTTATGATCGCCGGGCGATATGTTTTACCCGCAGGTAAAGACAAAGTTTTAACCAGTTCTGAAAGTACCGTTGATTATCTTAAACGTATTTATGGTGTTGATTATGCTTTAAATGAGCTACACGTTACTGCCGATAGTTTACTACTGGGCAAAACACTCGATGAAATTGAAATTGGTAACCGACTGCGTATTGTTGCCATTAAATCGGGTGATAGATTCAAACTAGCTCCTTCGGGATTGGCGCATGATGTTGAAATTAAAGAAGGTGATATTATTGGTATTATTGCTTCTAACTGGGCATTAAACCGCTTTGCCAAAAAATATAAAACCGAACGTAAGAAAAATATTGAAGTCTTTTTACCGGTATTAAGTCATTCGACATCGGGTATTGCTGAAATTGTTGTCGCCCCGGGTTCATCGGTGGTTGGTAAATCATGCCGTGATATTGCCATGCGTAAAATATACGGACTAACGGTAATGGCAATTCATCGTCAAAACGAAACAATTTCAGAAGGTATCAAATTAGAAAAAAATAAAAATGATGAAGAAATTGAAACCGAACAAGTCGAAGTTCGGGATATTCCTTTAATGGGGGGTGATACCTTAATATGTCACGTTAATTGGAACCAACTAGCCGAATTAGAAAAAGATTCAAATTTTGTTATTGTGACAACAGAATACCCGCATGAAGAAACTCGTCCCAATAAAGTAATACACGCCTTGGTCTTTTTAGTTTTAGCTTTAGTATTAGTCATGCTTGATGTGCGATTATCCATAGCATTATTTGCCGGTGCATTAGGCATGATATTAACCGGTGTATTAAGTATGGATGAAGCCTATGAGGCCGTCAGTTGGAAAACCGTATTTTTATTGGCAAGTTTAATCCCACTTGGTGTTGCAGTAGAAACCTCGGGAACCGCCCAATGGATTGCAGTACAAACACTGGCCTTAGTTGGTAATGATGTCAGCCCATTTGTATTACAAATAATCATTGCGATTTTAGCCACGTTCTTCACCTTGGTGATGTCAAATGTTGGGGCAACGGTGTTACTGGTTCCGCTGGCGGTTAACATTGCAATTCAGGCACAAGTTGCAGGGATTACTGGTGCCGATCCGGCATTGTTTGCATTAACCGTTGCACTAGCGACATCAAACTCATTCTTGATTCCAACCCACCAAGTGAATGCCTTAATAATGGGTCCTGCCGGTTACAGCGTTAAAGACTTCTTAAAAGCCGGTGGTATTATGACATTATTATTTTTATTCGTGATGTTGGGAATGCTTAAATTATTTTATTAAATTCAATATACACCTGAGGGTTGCATCAGGATAACGGTTATTTTAAAACTTAAAATAACCGTCATTTCGGTAAAATTTTGAACCGGAATCCAAAGTTAAAACATCAAGCTTATGAGTTTAGACTAATATTTTTTTACACAAACCTCAGGTTAATTAATCTTCCTTAGCACGTGACATAAATTTTCCAGTGGTAGTATTAATTTTAATTAATTCACCCGGCTCTAAATATTCAGGCACTTGAATTTCTAAACCGGTTGTTAAAGTTGCCGGTTTAGTCCGCCCGGTTGCAGTTGCACCTTTGATACCCGGAGCCGTATCCACAATCTCAAGATTAAGTGATTGTGGTAATTCAATACTAAGTAATACCCCATCCGATAATAATGCGGTAATGCCATCTAAACCATCAGTGATATAAGGCACTAATTCCTCAATGCTGTCACTATTAATACTATACTGACTATAATCTTCAGAATTCATAAAAGTATATTGATCACCATCCTTATACGAAAATTGAACTTGAGTTCGTTCACAATCAGCTTCTTTTAAAAAATCATCGCCTTTAAACGACTCATCGAGCTTTTGTTTGGTTTGTAAATTAATAAAACGAACTTTATATAATGTTGCAGCACCCCGCGACGACGGGCTTTTTGCTTCTAATTTTTTAACTATATAAGGCATGCCTTTAATATCAACCACACTTCCTGTTTTTAGATCACTTGCTTTAGGCACTTTAATTCTCCAATTACTCGTTATTATTTTTTGTTATCGTTGTTCATCATATCGGCTAAACCCGCAAACGGACTAAAGGTAGCAGGTTCAGCGCTACTGGTATCCAAACTTTGAAACCCCCGTATTTTATCCACAAATTTTTGATGCTCATTATCATGACAAAATAAACAGAGGTTTTCCCAATTACTGCCATCACTGGGATTATTATCATGATTGTGATCTTTATGATGTACCGTTAATTCGTGTAAGTTTTTTCGAATAAATTCTCGCCCACAGCGGCCACAAATCCACGGATGTAATTTCAACGATTGCTCTCGATAACCTTCTTGACGCTTATCAATTGCACGGCGAGTATCAGCGACTAATTTATCGAGTTTAGCAGTATCAATCGCCTCACCTGCTTGTCTTTCACGTTTTGACATTTTTCTTTACCATTTATATCATATATATCAGTAGTTTATCGATATGATACGAATTTAAAAACTATATTATTAAGCTAATATACATCCAAAAATTAAACTGTGCTATATAAATGTGGTGAATAAAGATTTCCGTGCAAGTAGACTGCCGTTAAGAGCATACGGAAGTGACGGGGATTTTAAGGCCATGCCATTTAAAAAAACATCATGCCGGTTGGCTTTTTAATCGACATCCATGTTTAACCTGCTAATGATAAATCGTTTCCGACTATGCCGCTTTATTTGTAATTAAAAAATAATCCCACTTGAGCTTTTGCTAGGTACACGGTACTTTCCGTCGCATGACATAGTTTTTAAGTTTTTGATCTCTCACTTCTAGTAGCTGCTCGAACGCTACAGTGAAACCTTGTGCTTCAAAAAATGGACGCGCCGTAACACTTGCACGAGTTTCTAGCGTAGCAATATTATTTTTCACGGCTCGTTTTTCGATCTCTTTCATCAATGATTTTCCGACTCCTCTACGCTGCCATTGGTAGTGTACGAATAGATGATCAATAAGTCCGTTAGACTGCAAATCAGAATATCCGACAATACTGCTATCAACTTCGACAACGAACGGTTTAATCGATTGGAATTTCATCGTCCATATACTTTCGTCTAAGTCCTTTGGTGCCCACGCATTTATTTGAGCTTCGTTATAGTCTTGGATATTGACGTTATGTATTGTTGAACAAAAAAGTTCCCATATCAGAGCTTCTTCACCACTTTCTAGATTTCGGATCTTCACTGTTTATGTTCACCTAACAACATTATATTCGACTAGAATAACGTAGCTTACCCGTTAATTTTTTAGTCGGTAGATCGGAAATCGTTCGATTAAAAATACTTTCACTTAAATAATCGTATTCTGCATCGAGTTCTGATTCGGGTAAATCTAAATACCACGCTTTAAAGCCACCATCATCACCATTAGCCCATCGATACCCCCGTTTGCGTAACTCATCTTTTTTATCAAACGGTGCACCTTTTGCCCAAAGACGATAATCAGTACGTCGTGCAGACGATAATAATAATTGCAACGCATTTCCACCAGACTTTGGTAAAGTTTGCGTTAAAATATGAATGCCAATCTGGCAATCAATAACCGCCCGATGCGCTTCATAAAAAAATTTAAATTGATAGGCTAAAAATTCCAACTTACTACTACCAAAACCTTCAGCACTCCAATCAACATCGGCTATCGAACAAGCCCAATACTTGTCTTTGAATTCATCACTTACCGATTCCATAAAAGGGCGATCAAAACGCGCATTATGAGCAATAACGAGAACACAATCAGATAACATGTTACTGATGGTCACCATGTCTAAAGATTGGCCTTTCACCATATCATCAGTGATGCCGGTTAATTCAGTAATTTTTTCTGGAATTGGCATCCCCGGATCTTGAAAGCCATTATAAGCCGGCAACACATTATAAATATTACCATCGGCATCGTATTCAAATGGCACCATCGCTAGCTCGATCACTTTATCCTCAGTATGACTAAGCCCGGTTGTTTCAACATCTAAAAAAATGCACTTACGCAGTTCGAGATTATCATCAGGATTAGCGACTTGATGATAAAACGCTACCGGTTCAAAGCGTTTAATGACATGATAATTACCGGTATCTTCCAGTTGTTTGATTAAGTCTTGTTCCACTGTCAAAATCCTAATTGTTATAATTCGACAAAATTATCACGAAAACACTGTTTAACTCAAATTATTACCACAACATATCGAAAATTAATAGCCTAAGTTGACTTTAGCATGATAACTGTTTTACTTAATATAACTGCCATGCTATTTGGTTACTTGCTGAATTTACTAAAAATAATAGGATAATTAGTGTTACATTTAATTTTAAAGAGTATTTGGCTGAGTTATTGTTGGTTAGAAGTAGCAATTTTCACAATAATTTTATACAGCATTTCATGGTATCCCAAGATTTTAAAACAACATCAATATCATAATTTATCTCGAATTTGGTGTCGCCTTCTGGTTCGGGCGTTAAATGTCGATTTGCGATTACATCAAAAAAATAAAAAGGCTCTACCCGAGCATTACATATTAATAGCAAACCATCCATCAGCATTTGAAGATTTTGGTATTCCCGCTTTATTTAACACCTACCCACTTGCAAAAGAAGGGGTTCGAAAATGGTTTCTTCTCGGAAAAATAAGTGCCGCTGCCGGCACTATGTTTGTTAAACGTTCTGATCCAGACTCAAGGCATCAAGTAGTTGAACAATTAATGAATAAAATAAAATCAGGATATAATATCTCAATGTTTCCTGAAGGTGGTTGTTATGGTCGCCGAATAGGTGAAAAATTTCATACGGGTGCATTTGAATTATCAATAAAAACCGGAGTGCCCATTGTCCCGGTATTTTTACAGTATGAACAACAAGAAACGTTTGAGTGGATTGATCCCGACACCTTAATTGATAAATTTTGGCATTTTATAACGTGTCAAAATAACCATGCAAACTATTATGTACATGATGCCATCAGTCCCGAGGGTTTTATTGATAAAAATGATTTTGCGGAACACGTTCGAGTGCAATATTTAATATGGCAAGAAAAATATCTTGATTAAGCTTTAAGCTAACGGGAACTACAAAACAGTTTAAGTAATTTCATCTACCGAATAACATGCACATAAACTGTGTTTTTGCCCGGGCTGAATGCTAACAACATCTTGTGCCGCATTACCACTTTCGATACAGACCATATTCAAATAACCATCTTTTCCTAAATCAGCCATTTTCGTGGCTGTTTCCAACCAAGGATTCCACACAATGGTGGACATACTGCCTTTTTTACTAATACAAATTCTACGATTAAAACCCAAATCTTCTATTATACATTCGTGATCAGTTGCAATATAAACGCGATCAACCTCTTGCCTTATATCGAGATTACCCGATTGAGTTTTACACTGGAAGTTTTCGAGTTTATCAAGGTATTGGCATTCATCAAGACCTTCTATAATGATATTCCGAACATCACTAACATTAAAATAACTATGAAATGCCTCACCAATAATAATATTCTCTTGACTTAAATTATGAGTAACCAGTTCAATCTCTAATGTTCTACCAATGGTATAAATACATTGCACTTTAGTTTCTAATGGCCATTGGCTTTGCGGAATATTATGTTCCGGTAAGATCAAAACAACTTGAGTTTCACCGGTTTTTAATACTTCAATTGATTCCACCTGCCATTGCACCGTTCGAGCAAAACCATGAGCCGGGAAACTAGCCTCAACTTGATGCGCACCAAACCAAGGCCAACAAATAGGAATACCACCTCGAATGGATTTATTTGTTATAAATTTAGCATCATCCGATAACCAAATAACGGGTATGGAATTATTAGGTGTCCAATTTGTTAAATGAGCGCCTTGCAATTGAATAACAGCAAAAGCATATTTATTTTTTATTTCAATTGATAATAAGTCACTTTTATCGTCAACCGGTTTAAAAATAACCGAACCATCAATTGCAAACTGTTCATTTAACGGCGATATTGAATTATTCATATTCAGTATACTTTTTTGAGCTGCCATAAACCTTATCAGACGGATATTTCTGAGCATTTAATGCCATCTTGGAGTTAACCGCAAGATTAAGATCAACCTTTAAAATATCGGATAGACGAATTAAATAAATAAGCACGTCTGCTATTTCAGTTTCAACTTGAGCGAGTTTGTCTTTAGTTAAGGATAGACTTTGTTGCTCGGTTAACCACTGAAAATGTTCTAATAATTCAGATGCCTCAACATTAAGTGCCATAGAAAGGTTTTTTGGAGAATGAAATTGATTCCAGTCACGCTCGTCAGCAAACGCTCTTAACCTTGCACTAATTTCATCAATATCCAATATTTGGCTCATATTACATACCGTTATTAAATTTGTCCGTTTGGGTAGCACCACTAGCTCGAACTTGCGCTAAAGCGTTGCCATACTCGGCTAATATTTTAAGCGTCCACTCTAAACGCTCACGATAAAAACTGTCTGATTTTTCATTATTATCAGTGCTAGATTCATTTAAAACTTGCTCTACATGTCGAATGATAACTTGTTCAGGAATATAACATAAGCGATTATTTTTATAACTACTCATGCGTAACTCAGCAACCGGATAACTACCTCCATCACCCGATGATACCGTGACAATCATCGCCGGTTTATGACCCAGCTCATTTTTACTAAATAATAAAAAAAAGTTTTTAAGACCAGCAGGCACTTGTCCATGCCACTCCGGACTAATGATCACAAAAGCATCACTCGATGATAATTGTTCTCGATACGGTGTTAACATTTCTTGCCATTTTGGTTCAGCATCCCAAACCCCAACATCCCACAATGGCAATGGATTATTAGCCAAACTGATAACATTCACTTCTTGGCATATGCCGCTTAACAAAATGGATTGAATCACTTTTGCAACCTTCATACTTTGTGAATGCTCGCGGTGGCTGCCGCTGATAATTGATATTTTCATACTGATTTAATTTCACTATTTATAATTACGTTTAAATTTTTAGAACTAATTCTGGTGTAGATATCATACACATTTATTACGCTTATATTAAACACAATCATTCAGTCTGTAACAAATAAATAGTCTATTATTAACTCAACATTATGTGAAATAAAGATATACCATTAACGAGTATATTATTGGCGAATAATCTGATCTAAAAATTGATGTTAAAGATAAATGTAACACAAGCAACATCAGTGGAGTATTACCACATTCAATGTGGTATCTAATAATGACTCATTCCCATAAAAAACAAGCCGATGAATTTAATCGCAGTGTCTTGGACATGAGTTTTACCTTGCTTCGAAAAAAGCAACCCAAACTGGCTCTGTTAATTCGTAATATATTATTCACCGTAAAACTAACAAAACCGAATAATAGTCCTAATAATGCAAATACCGATATTTTCAAAATCAACTTAGATTCACTTCAAGTAAGAGCCATTGTAGAAAACTTAAATGAAATATTACTGGAAAACCAACAATTAGACCATAGCAACAATACCAGCATATTTAGACCACTATTAATTGAATCGATATTAAATGAATGGCTTGAATTAGCTAAATTAATGCTCAAACAACTCAATAAATAATAAAAATCAATCTTAAAGCCCAAAAAATCTTTTTACATCCTGACAGTAAAACTTTAAAATACAGCTTTATAATTGATATATAGGTCATCATGCATATACAGTGGTATCCCGGTCATATGCACAAAGCGCGCAAGCAAATCAAAGAAACTTTACCCAAAGTTGATATGATTATTGAAGTTCTTGATGCACGAATTCCTTTTAGTAGCCAAAATCCCTTACTTAATTCTCTACGAGGTGAAAAACCCTGCATCAAAGTTTTGAACAAAAGTGATCTTGCTGATGCTATTGTTTCAAAAATCTGGCAAGACTATTTAGAGAAACAAAAGAATATAAAAACCATTGCCTTGAGTTCCACTCAACCAGAAAAAATGCGTAAAATAATTGATTTGTGCCATAAAATTTTACCCCATAAAGGCAAGTCAGATCGCGGCATTCATGCCATGATTGTAGGCATACCCAATGTTGGTAAATCAACATTGATCAATATTTTGGCAAAGAGAATCATAGCCAAAACCGGTAATGAGCCGGCAATCACTAAAACTCAGCAAGTCATCAAAATCGACAATAACATCACTTTATTGGATACTCCGGGAATGTTATGGCCAAAAATCGAAAGTGAAAATAGTTCCTATCGCTTAGCAACAACAGGTGCAATCAAAGACACCGCTATCGACCATACCGATATCGCATTTTTTGCAGCCGATTTTTTATTACAACACTACCCCCAGCAATTACAAAAAAGATATCGCTATGAAACCACTCCAGAAAATGAATTAGAGCTACTTGAATATATTGGTAGACAACGCGGCTGTTTGCGTTCAGGTGGTCAAGTAGAATTAAATCAGGTATCAACTATTTTTTTAAACGAATTACGAAATGGTACCCTTGGCACGATTTCATTTGAAACCCCTGATGTTATTACACAAGAATTACTCGAAATTGAAATAACCAATAAAAAGAAAGCTGAAAACAAAGCACTCAGAAAATCCAACTTTAAAAAACGAAATAAAAAATAATATGGATTATATAACATGGTCTGTTGACCCAATCATCTTCAGCATTGGCGCAGTAAAATTTCGTTGGTACGGACTATTTTTTTCGGGTGGCTTTGTGATCAGTTATTACATTATGCAATGGATCTATCATGCTGAACACAAAAATATTGCCGATGTCGATCGATTATTATGGTATCAAATCGCCGGAACACTTATTGGCGCACGATTAGTACACATTATATTTTACGAACCGGCGTTTTATTTAGCACACCCGATTAAAATTTTTTTTATTTGGCAAGGTGGCTTAGCCAGCCATGGCGCCGCAATTGGTATTATTCTAAGTATTTATTTATACCAACGAAAAATAACCATGTCTTCATTATGGGTGTTAGACCGAGTATCAATTCCAATTGCTTTCTCTGCCTTTTTCATTCGCATTGGTAATTTTTTTAATTCTGAAATTATCGGAACACCGAGCAATGTGCCGTGGGCAATTGTATTTTCAAGAGTCGACATGATTCCACGCCACCCCGCCCAACTCTATGAAGCGCTTTCCTACATTAGTATATTTGCATTGTTATTATACCTTTATAAAAATTTTAATATAAAACATAAACCTGGCGCACTGTTTGGAATATTATTATTTTGTGTGTTTTTCTCTCGTTTTATAATCGAATTTGTTAAAGTAAAACAAGAAAATTACGATGTTGATTTTATACTCAATACAGGACAATTACTTAGCATTCCATTTATGATTATTGGCCTACTTTTATTGAACTTTTCATTAAAAAAAAACACTAATAGCTAACCCTATTTTTTTGTTTTATTCTAATTTAAGATAACGTTTCCATGAATAAGTTTTCCATAATACTACTATCGTTGATAACGCTATTAACGATAACAACAAATGTGATTGCCATAGAAGACGATCCTATTGTATTTTTAGACCTACCACTTAAAGAACGATTAGTTCACCCGGATTGGTTTAATCTAACCTTTCTTGATTTATCTGATGACTTAGCCGAGGCCAATAAAAAAAATCGAGGATTAATTATTTATTACAGCCAAGGCTTCTGTCCTTATTGCAAAGCATTTATTAAAAATAACTGGGAAAAGCAGGACATTGTCGCTTATACCCAAAAACACTTCGATGTTATTGCAATTGATGTATTAGGAATGCGTACCGTAACAGGCTTTGATAATAAAAAATACACCGAAAAACAATATGCAATTGCACAAAAAACCAATTTTACGCCATCATTGGTTTTTTTCGATAATAAAGGTAAACAAGCATTAAAAATTAATGGCTATCGACCACCTTATCAATTTAGAGCAGCGTTAGAATTCGTCTCTGATGGACACCACCGCAAAGAAAGCTTTAAGAATTATTTAGCGCGAGCAGAAGCCGCAATGAATTTTGGCCAAAGTGATTTAAACCAACATGATTTATTTCAAAAACCACCGTATGATCTCACAGATAAACTGGAAATCGATCAAAACCATAGCTTGGTCATTTATGAACGAAAAAAATGCCACTCGTGCGATGTTTTACATGCGGGTCCATTAGCGTCACCTGAAATAAATAATTTATTACGTCGCTTTAAAATTATACGTCTCGACATGCAGTCAAACAGCCCGGTAATAACACATTCAGGAAAACAACTTACCGCCAAACAATGGGCTGATAAATTAGCCATTGATTATGCTCCAACAATGTTGTTTTATGATAATACGGGCAAAGAAGTCATGCGTATTGAATCCGTTGTTGGTATATTTCGTTTACGAGGTGTTTTAGAATACGTTGCGAGCAAGGCGTATATTAAATATCCTACTTTCCTATTGTGGAAGCAACGGTTTATGGAAAATTAAATTTACTCAGTTTTATTAAAATCAAGTTTTTCAATATTCGTATTATCCTCAAGATCTATTTCATTTAATAATTTATCTGGAATGGATTTTTTGGTTTTTGCTCCTAATTTTTTTAGTGCTTGAGTTCGTCCAACTAAATTACCCTTACCGGCTACTAAACGGTTATTTGCAGTTTGATAGGCTTCTTGGGCTTTATCAATTTTATCACCAACATCATCAAGTGCCGTAATAAAACCAACAAACTTATCGTATAAATCACCAGCACGTTTAGCGATTTCCTGAGTATTTTTATTTTGATACTCATAACGCCACATATTATGAATAATTTGTAAATTCATTGTTAATGTCGATGGACTAACCAAAAAAATGCCTTTACTAAATGCTTCATGAAATAATTTTTCATCCGATTCAAATGCTAAAATTAATGCGGGTTCAATAGGCACAAACATTAACACCATATCAAGTGAACTAACACCAATGAGATCATCATAGTTTTTTGAACTTAATGATTTAATATGATTACGCATTGATGTTATATGCTCATCTAATGCTGCTTGACGGCTAACATCATCATCCGCTGAGTAAAACCGATCATAGGCGTTTAATGATACTTTAGAATCGATCACCACATCTTTATTATCGGGTAAATGTACAATAACATCCGGATAATATAACTTACCATCTTCACCTCGGTAACTTTCTTGTGCGTCATATTCACGACCTTTTTTCAAGCCGGATGCTTCTAATACACGTTCAAGTATAACCTCGCCCCAATTACCGCGTGTTTTGCTTTCTCCTTTTAAGGCATTGGTTAAATTAATGGCATCTGCACTTATTTTTGAATTTAATTCTTTTAAACTCTTAATTTCATGAAATAAAGATTGTCGATCTTTAGTCTCTTTATCGTAAACATCTTCAACTTTTTTCTTAAAATCACCTAGTTGTTGCCGTAATGGATCGAGCACATGGTTAATATTATTTTTATTTTGCTCAGTAAATTTTTTGCTTTGAATGTCGAGCACTTTATTCGCTAAATTTTCAAATTCAACAATCATTTTTGCATTAGTCTCATCCAATTGTTTTAAATTGTCTTTATTTTGCTTGGCCTGCTCTTCTAATCGCGTTTTTAATTCAGAAATTTCTGCTGTATAGCGATTCACTAGTTTTTGATTGGCTTGCTCTGCATTTTTTGAATTTAACAGCTCAGATTCAAGCTCTGAAATTCGCTCTAGTTTTTCAACTGCCACCGCTTGGGCTGTTTTTGAATCTTGTAATAAAATAGTACTTTTTTCTAATCGTATTTGTTGCTCGGCAAGCTTGGTTTTTAGCTCCGCCATTTCATTATCACGATTACTCAAGCGTTCTTTAACTGAATTTAGTTCCATCACCAAATCGTTATTAGCCGCTTTTAGTACTAAAACAAAATGGCGTTTAGACAACAGTATTGCGCCAAGACCACCAAACAGTAAGCCTAAAATTAAAGTAACTACCGGAATTATATTGTCCACAAAAACCCCTTTTTTATTTACACACAACAATAACCTGTCAGGATATTTCTAATTTCATCAATGTGCAATGCTCGTGCTAATTTATGAAAATTAAGTAACTTGACAGCTTACTAACTAGTAAGTATGTTAATACAATGATGGATGAAATATCAACCAAAGATAAAATACTCAATTTCGCGAGTACCATTTTGCAACAACGAGGTTATAACGGCTTTAGTTATGGCCATATTGCAGCACAATTAGGCATTCGTAATGCTGCAATACACTACCATTTCCCGTCTAAGGCAGATTTAGGTGCTGCATTGATAATCCGTTATCAAAAGCACTTTGTTCGCTGGATAACACATAATGAACAGAAACACGCCAAGAACTATCAAACATTATTTGAAGCCTACATAACCATCTCGCGCAGCTTTATTCAGCAACAAGACAGCATTTGTCCACTAGCGGTTTTAGAATCAAACTACACTGTTTTTCCTGAAAAGATGCAATTGCTGACTCAAACCCTCACTCGTGATATTCGCAAATGGTTCAGCACATTATTAAATGACGGCAAAACAGCCGGAATTTTCAAATTCAACGGATCTGCAAACAACAAATCTATACTCATTTCTGCTGCATTGCAGGGTGCTTCGATGATGGCCTTAGTTGAATCCGCTGCAGTTTTTGAAGCTACTGTGGTACAAATCAAACATGAAATAGGCTTAACCAATGAAACAGCGTAAACTCAGCCAAACCTCGCCAAAGTTAGTTGCAGCTCATTATCGTGAACGGCTCTATAAGAATAATATCAAGCTTATATTATTTTTAAAAATCATACGCTTATCATTTACAATAATGGATTACTTAAGCCCTAAACTCGCCGGCTGGTGGGCAGTACGATTATGGGTAGCAACTCGCCGTTATCCCGAACCAGCACGAGAAAAAGACTGGCTGGCAACAGCCAGTATATCTGATTTGCCACACCAATATGGCCCAATCAAACTCTACCGATGGCAAACAGCAAATCAGTCAGCAGCAATTATTTTGCTAATTCACGGTTGGAACGGCCGTGGTACACAACTAGGCGCATTCGTAGAACCTTTATTAGCTCAAGGTTTTCAAGTTATCAGTTTTGATGCGCCAGGACACGGCGCTAGTCCGGGAAATGAGAGTAACCTGTTACGCATAGCCGATGTGGTGCATTCAATCGCAAACGCCATTGGTCCAATCCACAGTATCATTGCTCATTCTTTTGGTGCCATGGTGATGGCGCATAGCGTCCAAAATGGTTTAAAAATACAAAATGCAGCGGTCATTAGCGCACCCAAAGATGCCGAATTTTTGATACATTTATTTTGTGAAATGTTTAATATAAAAACCAACAGTAAAAACAATCTGCTGCAAAGAATCAAACAACGATTTGGCACAACCATTTTTGATGAAATATCAACACTGAACAACCTCAAACAAATCAACATTCCAGGATTAATCGTGCATGATAATCACGATCCCGACATTCCAGTGGAACATGCTCAAGAATTGAATAGAGCCTGGCTTGGCTCTGAATTATTAATCACTGAAAATTTAGGACATTTACGAATATTGCGTAATAAAAACGTTATTAAACGTATTATTGCATTTATAGTAAAAAATTAATGCTTAGACACTTGGATTAACTGATTGAAATAATCATCACTAAGATTAATGGTTTGTTCTAACTGAAAATCGCCGAAATCAGAGTCGGCGAGATAACCGCGAGAATTACATAAAACCCGAGTACCGTTAACTTCATAATCAAAATTATCGTGAGTATGGCCGTGAATCCAATATTTCACCCGTTTTTCATCCATTAAACATTCTAAATCACTGGCAAATGCCGGATTTAAAATATTATCCTGATAACGGGGATGCGTTGATTGTCGCGATGGCGCATGGTGTGTCACAACAACAGTATGACCATCATAAGGAATATCGAGTGCTCGTGTTAACCACTCCCGAGATTGCTGATGCAATAATAAAGACGCTTCTGGCTCAAATGGCCAACCATCATATTTAATCGCCCTAAAATCACTCATTTTGTCTTGAGCAGCACGCATACTCTGTAATTTACATTTAGATCCGTTTAACTCAAAATCAGTCCACAGAATTGAACCTAAGAATCGAACACCATTGATAATGGCAATATTATTATGCAGCACATAAATATTAGAAGGCGCTCGCGCTTTTAATTCATCAATCATGTCTAAATCATGATAATAAAACTCTTGATTACCCGGAACATAAATAACCGGTGTATCCGGAAAATTTCTTTCTGCCCAACACAAGCCCTTAAAACCTTCACCAATATCACCCGCTAATACCACGGCATCAACCGGAATAGTTGGAAGCTGAAAATCATCTGATTCAACATGTAAATCACTGTAGATTAAAATATTCATAAATAAAAATTCCTTATTCCATCTGTCAAACGAATGATACATATCCCTTATGACATTAAAACAACCATTTAAAGAACAGTAGTTTTAAATATTTTACGACTTATATTTATAGTATATTTTTATATCTGCAACTTTATTGCCAGCAATTTATTACCTGAAGTAACTTCGAGTTAAGCCTATGCAGAACGGCTAGACAAGTTTTAAATTAACGATAACCTATATCTGAAGTACTAGTTTATTAAATCTAAAATAAAATTTTGTGTTGTCACTCACACTTTGTGAAGTTGCACAATAAAATTAAATAATCAAGACTAAATAAGAATTGAATAGGGGATATTTAAGAGTCATTCATTGCGAATTTGCTATTAATAAATACATTATGTTTAACGATTTAATGTGCTATATAAGCATAAACTGATATGTAATATTAGTTAGGCTAAACACCATAAAATATTTTTATTAACGCTTATTACGTTTACTTAGATTGAGTACAAAAGATTTGATTTCTTGCTCGCCCCATTCCAAAGCTTGAGCTTCATCGATAAATCCCTGCTGACTCTTCGAGACATGAAATTTTTTCGATGTTACTCGCCGTATAATTTCAGCCGTCCAAGTTTTTTTATCTTGAACCGTTCGACATTCAAATTTTTTAATTTTAGACATGCTATTTTTTCCACTTAAATCCAGTTTCGACAGGTGATTTTGTATCACTATCTTGAATTTCCATCTTATTTTCATCCCCTGCGCTCTGATGGTATTTAAGCTCAAGTCCTTTTAAAAATAACCGTAAAATTTGATCTTTACAATCAACATAATGTTTATGTCCGGGTTTTCTAAAAAAAGCACTTAATTCAGATTTACTGATTCGAAAATCTGCCGAAGCTAAAATTTCAACAACATCTTCTGCTTTTAAATTTAATGCGATTTTTAATTTGGTAAAAATCATATTATTAGTAATGCGTTTTTCAGCAACTGTTGGCGGCCCTGATTTTTTACCACGTTTTTCATTAATTAAGCCATTTAAAAAAATCGCAAGCTGATTATCATTACATTTTTTAAATTCCGGATTATCTTCCTTTTTTAACCAATCGCTAATCTCTGCTCGAGTTACCGACAAATCAGCGGCTCCAAAAATAGCCATCATTTTTTTATCATTAAAATCGAAAATATATCGGAGGCGGCGTATTACATCGTTATTTTTCATACTGTTACTTCACTAGTTGAATACTGAGTTGTTCATTATCAAACTCGATTATATCACCAGATACTATTTTTTTACGCTTTTGGGTTTCAATATTTCCATTTAATAAAACTTGACCACTGGCAATCACCGATTTAGCCTCCCCACCACTTGAAACCATGCCCTCAAACTTCAATATTTTATAAAGTTCGACCGGTTCTGAGCTGATTTCAACTTCTCTCATTTTACAAATTGACCTTCTTAAATATAAATAAATTAATAAACAACAATAATAACAACGGAATCGAAACATAATATCCCAATGTTAATGGGCTATCGGCAATCACCGCTAACTCGTGTCGCATAGTAACACTAACTGACCCCATAGTAGCAAATGCTTGCTGCACCTCACCTCGAGAATAGCTAGTTGCAAAATAAGCTATAGTCAGTGGTAACACGGCAAAAAAATTGGATACATAAAACAACCATTTGTTTCGCACAAAAAGTTGAATAACTAAGATCGAAAACGCAATTAGCGCAACAAAAATAATAATATAACCCCATTTACCACTATTGATAAATAAATCTAACAATACCACAACTCCATATACAAATATTTAAAACAAATCGTTGTGCCTAGCTAATAATACTATAACCATAACTACCATCAATAATTTAAAAACCATCAAACAACAACTAATGAAATATCGCTTTAATCTATTGATTCATAATACTGCCAATAACCAAGCATGCGATTATAACGTAATAGTCCCATATATCCATTTAATTTTCCGCAACGCAAATCCCAAAACATCAATCGTTCAGAGAATTTTTTAAACCAAGGACAAGCGTCACGCTTTGTAAAAATTTTAAAATCCTGAAGCATTGACTCAAAACACATTCTGCTTGCCTAACACTTCAAGCTTCCGTGTTAAACTATTGCCCTGCTCATCAACCAAGGTTAAAAAATGAATCCCCGGATTAATTTTTAATTCACGTTGATGAAATATTTTTGTTGTTCCCAAAAACTCTTTATCCAAATGCCAATACAAAGTTTCATCTCGATTACGATGCACCGCTTTAAAAATAGTACTACCCTGCGACTCATCAAGATAAACCGGAATATACAGTTTCGTACCCGGTGTCGGGTATAAAATGTCAATTGGATTATGCGATGCTTTTTGGGTAACTTGAGCAACACAATCCTTACGATAAGCAGGAATATTACGATAACTCGCGTTTAATTTTTTAAAATAAAATTCCTGTCCGGCGGGCAAGACAAACCAATTTTTATGCTGCATATTACTAACCTTTTCGCATAAACCATTAACCCGCCAACCATTTTTATCCAAGTGAACTTTTAAATGATTTTGACTGGTTTTGTTAAAGTGGCTATCTTTTGGTATCCATTGCTTTTTTGTATCACAAAACTGATTAGCAAGATAACCATCATTTTTACAAACCGTTACTTCTTTCATTAAAAAATACGGCGCAGTAAACCAAGCACTACTATCTAAACGATTAAAAATATCAAACATAATCGGTGCAGCAGCACTCACTCCGGTTAACCCCGGTTTACCTTCACCACTGGCATTACCGACCCACACAGCAACCGTATATAAACTGGTATTACCAACCGCCCATGCATCACGCAAGCCATAACTGGTACCGGTCTTCCAAGCAATTTTCTGGCTACTATTAAAATTTTTCCAATAACCTTCAGCACCCGGACGCGAAACTTCCAATAATGCCTTCAATGTTAACCATGCTGCTGCCGGTTGAATTTCTCGTACTTGTTTTGTTGTGCTACTCTGTCCATGCAAAACGGTTAGTTGCTGATAAGTGGCATCACTTGCTGCATTTTTTGCTTTGGCTATATTCGCCAAATTGGCATACATAGTGGCAATATCCCACAACGTCCCTTCGGCGCCACCTAAAATTAACGTTAAACCGTAATTATTGGGGGTGCGATGTAATGTCGACATCCCCATTTGTTGCAATACATCATAAAACTTAGCAACACTGTATTGTTTTAACATCCGTACTGCCGGGATATTTAATGAACGTGCTAGCGCTACTTTTGCAGGCACCGCCCCCCGATACTGCCGATCGTAATTTTCAGGTGTATAACCTGCATATTGTGTTGGTAAATCGGCCACCAAGGTTTCTGGCAAGATATCACCTTGTTGTAACATACTGGCATACAATAATGGTTTTAAAATACTACCGGTGCTACGAGGCCGGTGAATTAAATCAATGGCATATCCAAGCTCAAAATCAGTCGCGTTATTACTATTACCAATATAAGCTAACACTTCAAACGTATCATTATTAATAACCAAGGCCGCAGCATTATGAATTTCACGTTGACTCAGCACCTTTGAATGTTGAAATACAATATCACGCACTGCAAGTTGTAAGGTTTTATCAATTGTGGACTTTAATTGCGGCAATTGTTTGTTACTTTGGCTTGCCAATAAGTGCGGTGCCATAGTAGGCAACGGCAATGGCTTTGCCGGTAATTTTTCAATTAACGCCAAAGCTAGAGTTGTTTTCGAGATAATTTTTTCATTAAATAAATGATTTAATAATCTATCGCGTTTTTGTTTTAACTTTTGTCGGTTACGTGCAGGATGAATCAAAGCCGGACTATTCGGCAAAACGGCCAGAGTACAGGCTTCCGCCCATGATAAATGAGCCGCCGCGCGACCAAAATAACGCCAAGCGGCTGTTTCAAGCCCAACAACATTACCGCCAAAAGGGGCATGGCTGGCATATAATGCTAAAATTTCTTGTTTGTTATAGGACAATTCTAAACGCAAAGCCATTATCATTTCTATCATTTTTTCAGAATAACTACGGCGTTTATTTTTTCGCGCAAGCCTAATAACTTGCATTGATAAGGTGCTGCCACCACTCACAATTTTATTTTGACTAAGGTTTAAATACAATGCCCGTAAAGTCGCTAAGGGATCAACGCCCCAGTGTGAATTAAATCGTTTATCTTCGAACTGTATTAGTGCAGTTGTAAATTTAGTTGCTAGTTGTTGTCCGGTAATTTCAGGAAAACGCCATTGTTCGTCGAGTGCAATTCTTGCACCGAGCAATTGCCCGTCCCGACTTAATAACGTCGATGAATAAGTATCGTTGAATAACGGTTTTGGTAAGCAGAACCAAAAACTACTGCCCAGCAAAAACACAAAACTCACAATTAACAGTGAATATATTATTCTCCGATTTTGACGACGTTGACCCATTGGCCTTTTGTCCTTGCCGTTTTAGAGGCATCATACATTGCTGCAATAGAAATACTTGGTAAATAGAATCGACCAAGATAAGAAGCATTCATTAATACCGTAAACTGCTTTTGTTCAGCGGCTTTTAATCCAAAATAGCTGTATATCCTGTCATCTCGAATATCCTGATAATCCATTTTTGAGTTCTTAGTATCAGTCGTTGCAGCATCATTAGTGAAACGCATATTATGTATTTGCCAACCGGATGGAATAATATGCGTTAACGCCAAATTCGTTAAATCCTGTGCGCTAGTATTTTTCACGGTTATAACCGCGATAACATCACTTCCTTGTACCAATTTAGCGATATTTAAAACCTCACCCTTACTATTTTTATACGACACAGCTAATGCTAAACCATTAGCGATAGCCTGCTCGGCACCCGCTTTAGGAATACCCTGAACTGAAATACTACCGTACAACGTCAGCGCTGATTTATTTTCAAGTTTAATGATTTCACCCTTACGATTAAAATCCGATAATCGCTGCTGATAAATAACCGAACTCGATAACAACGACTGTTTTGCAGTCTTGTTACTTGCTAAATCGCGTTGTAAATTAAATTTAAATTGACTGTCTGCTCCATCATTACCAATAAAATAACTCATGGCAAGTAAAGCATATGCAACACTCTGAGTACTTTGCCATGAATTCGACGCTAATTGTGCCGCGATTGTATCTGCAAGTTGTTTTGCTTGTTGTTTACGTCCTAATTTAACAAGCGCAGTTAATACTATCGCCTGATCACGTAGTTTAGAGCCAAACGTCTGCCCTTCGTGCGCATACTCTACGATGTTGATTTTGGCATTTTCCAATAATACCGCTGCCGCATCAGACTGCCCAATCACTTGATAAGCATGGGCTAGTTGCCAACGTGAAATATTGCTTAAAGTATTGGATTCACGCAAGCGGTTCATTGCGCCTATTTCAGCCTTATTCGCCAACGCCAAGCTATAAAGTCGATAAGCTTGTTCCAATTCAGATTGTCCTGAACCGGCTAACCAGTTATTCGCCGCACGCGCCTGATACGATAACCAATTCGATATTAACCCCTCAGGTATAAAATAACCTTTTCGCTGCGCTTCTAACAAAAAGTGCCCGGCATAATTGCCACCCCAACCAGAGGGCGCACCATTACCACCAGGCCAATACGAAAAACTACCATTGTTATTTTGAAACTGTTGCAGACGTTTAATGGCGGCATTGATATTAGTATCAATAACGTCCTTACGCTGTTTTTCAAGTTTCACAAAATTCGTTAAATATAATTGGGGAAATACCGATGAAGTCACCTGTTCAATGCAACCATGAGGATAACGAATCAAATAATTTAAACGGTTTTCTAAATTAATGGGCAACGCAGAAGATAACTCTAACGTTACTTTATTAGTCTTTAACAATCCATGAGGGACAATCGTCCCCTGCCAAGACGTATTTGGTTCGATCACCATTTTTACTTGTCTTAACGTTGCAGGGTTGGCACTACGAATATCGATATAAACCTCGGATTCAGTGGTTTTATTCGTACTGCTCGCAATAAAACGAATATGGCCTTTGCCTAAACCCGATTTGACTTTAACCTTCAATACACCGAGTTTATCACCTGTCGTTTCAAAGTGAATATCAACCTCGTCTGAGCCAAGTAATTCAAAATGTTCATCAGGAATAATTTTTAGTTTAACATCTTTAATATTATCATCCATCACAAACACAGCAACCGGCAAGGTCATTTCTTCATCAGGTGCAATAACGCGCGGCACCGTTGCCAAAATACTCAACGACTCACGAACAAAAACCGATTTACTGGCTTTGCCATAAGCGGTTTTATCACCGGCAACCAGCATCACACGCACAGCCCCAATATACTGTGGTAGCTTTAAACTATGTTTGGCAGTTTGTCCGGCCTTTAGCTCAAATGGTCCTAAATATTGCACCACCGGAGGAAACCGTTTTTTATCTTTATTTTTTTCATTTTCATCACTGTCATCACCACCACCTAATGCCAACAAGCGTTCAAGCTCACCACCATAAGCACCCACCACAAAATCATAAAAATCCCAGGTAAGTACTCCATGGGCTTCTTTTTTATAAAATTGTTTATGTAAGTCCGGTGTTTTAAAGCGCGTGAGCCCTAATAATCCTTCATCAACCACGGCAATGGTATAGCTCATGGGTTTTCCATTAGCTTCGTGAACCGCTAACTCAACTGTTGATTTTGGAGCCCATTCATCGGCCATTGTTAATTGTGGTGTAAGGCGTGTTTCAGGATCGTTCACTAATAACGGCATCACACCATAAAGACGAATTGGTCGATCATTGCTCTTGTTTTGATGCGGTTGCAACAAACTAACGTGAATATAAACATTGGGAGCCATATCGGCTGTCACCTGAAGTTTAAAATCATTGCCCGTTTTACTAATATCCAACCAATGTTGTTGCAAAATTTCCGTGCCATTTTCAATACTGATTAATGCCCGCCCCTTGCTGGCTTTGGGTAAACGTATAACGGCAGTATCCCCAACTTGATAATTTGGTTTATCGCTTGAAACACTAAGCGAATTTGCGCCAGCAGCACTGCCTTCTCGAGCTTTTCCAGCCCAACCCGGCCAATCCATATATAAGGTTTTACCGGTGCAATGTTTACCGTCTAAATCACACGCCCGTATTAAGTAACGCCCCCAATCAGGGTATTTAATTTCAAACTCCCAACTTCCAAGGCCATTGTTATTCGTTGCTATGGTACTTTGCTGTAAATAATTTGTTTGATAAGACGAGCTATAACTGGCAAGCGAATCACCGGATTTATCCCACCACCACTTCCATTGAATTTTATATAAAGTGACTTGAATATTTTTTAACGCTACTTTTTCACCATTTTGTTTTAAGCTCGCAATATCAACCTTATGTTTTGTATCCGTTAATAACATATTACGAGTTGCATCACCTTTAGGTAATTTCAAACCAACATAATGTTCATAGGGTGAAAAAGCGATATTAACGCTGTCTGAGCTAAAATCACCACCTTGCTCAAATACGCGTGTCGTAAATTTTGCGGTTAACATTCCAGGTGCGGCGGCATTAACGTCAACACTTTTTTGTATGTTGGCATTACCATCAGCATCTAATTTACCTTGGGCTATAATTAACGGTGAAAAACTAAAATATCCAGCCGGATCGTCAAATACAAAATCGGTAAAAATATCAAAACGTGTTCGTCGGCTACTCACTTTAACCTCAACATCGTATTTTAAATTTGACGCTTTTGCGCCATGCAACCACTGGCTAAATAACTTGGCACTAAATGGCATCGTACTTTTACTTAATTGCTTCGTACCAAGATTTATATCAATTTTTAATCTATTGGGGACAACCGTTTCTATTTTTAAGCGCTTATTAAAAATTGTGCCTCCGAGCTGCGCCTTTGCCATCCACACTCCGGTTTCACTGTCATCACTGGTTTTTAAGGTAAAACGATAAAAATCACCTATAGGTTTGTTATTACTAATGGTCTGCACTAACTGCCCCTTAGGATTATACAAGCGCATCGTAACTGGATGTTTTGCCGGAATGGTATTTTCTTTATCTTGCAATACAAAAGTCAGAAATATTTTATCCCCAGGCCGCCAGACACCTCGTTCACCATAGATAAACGCTTTAACACCATTATCGACTTGTTGCCCACCAACATTAAAATGGCTGGTCGCAAGCGCTGTGCCCTTGCTTAATTTTAAATAGGCTTTTTGTTTACCTTTGGTTGCCACCAAATAAAACGGAATAGCATTAAGCTCAGCGCTAATCATTCCCAAATTATCAGTAATAAGCTTTTTCATTTCCAAACCTTGAAAATTTCGAACCGAAATAGCAACCCCCGTCAAGGGTAATGATGTGCGAATATCACTGGTTATAATAGTCAGCTTATTTCGTTTATCTCGTTTTGCAATAATACCAATATTACTTGCAATAAAATTTCGTGAATCGGTAACACCACTGGCATAACGAAAATAAGCATCTTTACAAGGGTTTTCACGATCACCCCATAATATTGCAGCGGAACCTTGCCCATAATAATCTTCGGCATAGCCCCAGCCACTCGAAGAAGTATCCACGTAATCATCATTGCTTAAAAAAGATTTTTCTTTTTGAATCACTGTTTCAGCGTTTTCTTGTGGACAACGAAAACTAGAATTACCCCGATTGATTGATAAAGTAAGCCGAAACAAACCGCCAGGATGCGCTTTTAATAATTCAGTTGCATCGAGGCTATACCGATTCCACTTATCCATAACAACAGAATCCAAAGCGATTGTTTTACGCCATAAATAACGCCCCACTCGATTAATCTCAGAGGTTCCATCAAATTGGTTAGTTTGTAAAAATTGACCAATGTTATTTTCATACACTTGAAATGCCGTCACTTGCACACCAGTGACATTAACCGCCTCAAATGGAATACTCAGTATTTTATTATCGGGTAAAATAATGCCTTTCCCGACAAATCTAACTTGGGGCTTAAAGCTACTGAATGTTATTTTATCATTAACACGTTTGGTGATTCTTAAATCCTTAAAATTTTTAATACCCGGTTCAACGATAACTTGATACTCACCGATTAAATTTGCCACAGGATAAAGTTGAATAACATTTTCTTCGATACGACTACTAAATTTCACACCCGGCATTTGCACCAATCCTGAAATATCCTGATTGGTTTTTAATATGTCTGAAAACTGTATTTTCACATACTGTCGATCAGCCTGCACCGCTTGTATTTTAGTGACTTTAAATAACCCTAATGCGGGTATTTCAATTTTTTGCTCACCTTGTTGATTAACACCAATAACTGCGGCATTCCATTTTAATAACAAATTTGTATTCGTTTTTTTTCTGGGAATAGCGGTGATTTTAAAATTATGCTGCTTACCATTGCTGCTGTGCTGCCAATCTATTTTAAAGCTATTATTTAAGTATTCAGCGACTAGCATTTTTTCAATTCGTTCGGACTGTTCAACATCAGCGGTAATAATAGAACCGTTTAATTCCAGTTGCTTTTTGTCTTTAAGATTAGTATTTAGACCATCGACATTCACTTCAAAATCTTGTCGAATAACTTGAAAATTAAATATAAAGTTATCCGCTGCTGATTTTAAACCAAGTAATTCATTGGTTTTAATGCTAACTTTATATCTACTATTTGAATTAAGCGCCGCTGCCGGTTGCAAAATAATTTCGCGGTTATTTGCATATGTTATACTACCTTGAATATTCGGTGAGACCTTAAATACCGCGCGCGCATCTTTGCCAACCAAATCAGAAGTTATAATATCATTAATAAAACGAATATGAATATTAGCATTTTTGGAAATAGCACCTGCTGTATGCGAGGATATATACTGGCTCCACTGCGAGTTAGTATCAACCTGACTAAGTGAATTAGTATCGCTACTGGTAGAAGAATCACAAGCAGGTAATAACAATGCTGATATTAAAACGAATATTAACCCTGATATTGAAAAATGCGAAAACCCCATAACGAATCCTTTTTGATTTATAATTTTAAATTAAAATAATAACGTAGAGTATAACGGTTATATTAATCCCACTGTAATGAATTTGTCATGATAAAATCTGACCAATTATGACAACGTAATTTATTATTAATAGCAACCAGATTTTAAATTCACAACAACAGGTAGGATAACTATAATAATGTCGTAAAATACCAAACATGTGGTGCGATGCTAATCACCGGCCAAATAATGGGTTTAAGAGGCAGTTTAGAATTTGAATTAATAATATTGCCATTATCATCAATTTCAGGGTTACCGGTGAGGTCATCAACTAAGGTTGATAAATTTGGATTTGATGGATCATAAAATAATCGTTCAAACTCATCATCTTCAAGCTGCGCGGTGTGATGTGTTTTAATAATTTTTTGATACGTTTTTTGATCATGCGCCTTAAATTCAAATGTCAGGGCATACACTCGACTATCATTAACCTTTGTATTGGTTGCTTTTTTCTGGATTAACTTCGCTTTAGTTATGCAGCCGGATTTTAACATTTTATAATCTCGCAAGCCGCGCCGAATACCAAAATAAACTAACGATAATCCAATTAGCGGTAATAGATAACTTAATAATAACCAACTGCTAAATTCAGCAGAACGTTTCCCCGGTATCCGGCCATACTCAGGATAATCAACCGGGTATTCTACGGTAACTTCTTGATTACTGCGCATGCCATAACCTGAAGTGAAAGCATTGCGCAAATATTCAAACCCATTGTCATCAATGTATTCATAAGTATTAAGCCACACAGTACGATCATTAATTTCCATATTGGTTTCTTCAGATTCAATCACACGGCCGGTGGTTGTCTTTATTTCCCCCGTAAAATAAATGAAAGAGGTATCGGAATGACCTCCAAAGCCCCATGCAAAAATCATTAAAAAAGCAAAGACAAACCATCCCGTCAAGGTTAAAATTCGGCCAAAAATTACTGTAATGGCTGTATTTCTAGGGACCGTACGATTAACTGAATTCATAATACTCCGCATTGTTTAATTAATTATATAATTAACTTGAGATTATGTAGATTAAAATTAAATGATACTATTATAGACTAGATAAGATGATATTAAACCATGGATAATAAATACGTTTATCGAATGCTGTGAATGGCTTGCCCCGTGACATCCAATGCAGCTTCATGAAAAACTTCAGATAATGTTGGGTGTGCATACATCATTAATGCCAGATCTTCGCTACTGGCTTTAAACTCCATTGCAATAACGGCCTGCATGATCAACTCGGATACTTGCGCGCCTATCATATGTACCCCTAAGATTCGATCCGTTTTTTTATCGGCAATTATTTTGATTAGTCCATCAGTATGGCCAGCAGCTTTGGCACGGCCGTTAGCCATAAAACGAAATTTTCCAACATTATAATCGATATCTTTTTGTTTTACTTGCTGTTCAGTTGCCCCACACCAAGCAATTTCTGGATGGGTATAAATCACAAAAGGAATAATGTCATAATTTACCTTACCGAAATTTCCGGCAATTAATTCTGCCACCATCACCGCTTCTTCAGAGGCTTTATGAGCTAACATTGGCCCGCGTACGGCATCACCAATTGCGTAAATAGTATCGATATTTGTTTTGCATTGCTCATCTACTTCAATAAAACCTTTTTCGTCTATTTTAAGAGCGACTTTATTCGAACAAATAGTGCTAGTATTAGGTACACGTCCGGTTGCAACTAAAACCTTATCAAAATTTTCAACGTGTTCTCCAGTATGATCTTTATAAGTTAATTTAACGTTATTTTCCGCTATTTCAGTTTTTATTACCTCACTACCAAAATGAAACTCTAAACCTTGTTTTTTTAAAACTCTATTAGCCTGTTTAGAAATTTCTAAATCGGCCATTGGCAATAATGAATCCAAAAATTCATAAACCACAACATGACTGCCATAACGCTGCCATACACTCCCCAACTCTAAACCAATTACACCAGCACCAATGACTGCTAGTGATTTAGGAACGGAATCAAAAGCTAAAGCACCTGTTGAATCAACGATTAAATTATTATCAACTAATGCTGGTTTTAAAACGGCAGGTTTAGAACCGGGAGCCAAAATAATATGGCTACCGGTAATACTGATATTGCTATCACTTGCGTGTTTAATATTAACTTGGGTTTCAGTTTCTAATAAACCGTCACCATGAAAAACACTAATTTTATTGCTTTTCATTAACGCCGATATTCCCGTTGTTAATTCTGTTACAATTTTTTGTTTTCGGTTTTGGGTGACAGTTAAATCCAAACTAATTTGTGAGATATTAATACCATGTTGCTGAAAATCAGTTTGCGATTGACTGTATAATTCAGAAGATTCGAGCAACGCTTTTGATGGGATACATCCAACATTCAAACACGTTCCCCCAAGAGACGCAGACGCATCGATTATTGCAGTTTTTTTGCCTAATTGTGCACAACGAATCGCAGCGACATAACCCGCTGGACCCGCTCCTATAATAATGACATCAAAATGTTCCATATTTAGTATTTTATTTATAATTTCACAGCATTAAATATCTAATAAAATCATAGCGGGATCTTCGAGTTCTTCTTTTACCGCCACCAAAAATTGCACAGCCTCACGACCATCAATAATTCGATGATCATAGGAAAAAGCCAGATACATCATTGGTCGGATCATCATTTCATCATTCTCAACAATAACCCTTTTTTCAATTTTGTGCATCCCCAAAATACCACTTTGAGGTGGATTTAGTATTGGAGTCGATAACATTGAGCCAAACACACCACCATTAGTAATGCTAAATGTGCCGCCGGTAATTTCATCTAACGTTAATTTGCCGGTTTTGGCTCGTTCACTATAATCCACAATTATTTTTTCTATCTGAGCAACACTGAGCGTATCAACATCTCGAATGATAGGCACCACTAAACCTCGAGGTGAGCCAATCGCAACCCCCATATCAACGAAACCATGGTAGATTATATCGTCACCTTGGGTTGAAGCATTCACTTCTGGAAATTTTTTTAATGCTTCAACAACCGCTTTAATAAAAAAAGACATGAAGCCTAAGCGAACGCCATGTGTTTGCTCGAATTTTTTTCCATATTTGGTTCTCAAGCCAATAATGGACTGCATATTCACTTCGTTAAAAGTTGTTAATATAGCGGCATTATGTTGTGCTTCTAATAAGCGTTCGGCTATTCGCGATCGGAGTCGAGACATTGGCACACGCTTTTGAAAACGTTGCTCGGCTATATTAATTTGGGCAGTAGTTGTAGTAGAAGCATCGGCTAAGGCAACAGCTTCTGTTGCATTTTCAACATACGCTAACACATCTTCTTTCATTATTCGTCCATCTTTACCACTACCACTAATTTCGGAGCTGCTAATATTATTTTCTTTCATTATTTTTTCGGCTGCAGGTGATTGAGAATGATTAATCGAAACAACTTTATGTTCTAGTATTGCTGGTTGTGGTTCAGCTTCAATTTTTTGGCTTGCTTGTTTATTTACTTTTGCAATTATTTGTCCGGAAATAACCGTTGTCCCTTCTTTTTCTAAAACGGCTTCAATCACTCCAGACACCGGGCTTGGTACTTCAAATACGACTTTATCGGTTTCAATGTCAGCGATAATATCTCCCATCGCAACATAATCACCAATTTTTTTATGTATAGCAGATATTAAACCATCATTAATGGATTCAGGAAAAACAGGAACAATAATATTTTCACTCATAATATGTTTACCATGCTTATTATATTTATCATTTAAAGACCTAAAGCATCTGAAATTAACTGGGCTTCTTGTTCTTTATGAATATTTATATTACCAACCGCTGGTGCTGCTAACAAAGGTCTTCCTGCATACTCTAAACTATTATTTTTACCGATGGCATGACGGATATGGTGTTGACTTGCATACCAAGCACCTTGATTCATAGGCTCTTCTTGGCACCAAATATAATCAGTGACATTACTGTATTTTTTCATCTCTGTTGAAACTTGTTCGCTCGGAAACGGATATAACTGCTCTATGCGTAGAACAATGATATTATCTTTATTATTTATCTTTTTGCCATAATTTAAAGCGTAGTATATTTTTCCGCTACAAAATATCACTCGTGTAATATTATCAACATCGTGTTTTTCTGTTTCTGGAATAATAGTTTCAAATTTTCCACCAGAAAGTAACTTCAAATCACTCATTGCCTCAGGTAAGCGCAACAAACTTTTGGGTGACATAATGATAAGTGGTCGACGACACCGAAGTAACATTTGACGACGTAATAAATGAAATATTTGCGCGGCATTACTTGGGACACATACTTGTATATTGTGTTGCGCACATAACTGTAAATAACGTTCTAATCGGGCTGATGAATGTTCAGGCCCTTGCCCTTCAAACCCATGCGGCAATAACATCACCAAACCGCAAAGCCTGTTCCACTTTTGTTCACCTGCGCTAATAAATTGGTCAATAACAACCTGTGCATTATTTGCAAAATCACCAAATTGAGCTTCCCAAATAACCATCGTTTTTGGATCCGTCGTGGCATAACCGTATTCAAAAGCCAGCACCGCTTCTTCTGATAATAATGAGTTACTAACTAAAAACGTTACATCGTCTGAATTTAAATTACGTAACGGGATATGCACGCTGGTATCTTTCTGGTTGTGTAATATAGCGTGACGATGAAAAAATGTACCTCGACCACTATCTTGTCCCGATAACCGAACTGAATAACCATCATTTAATAATGTCGCATAAGCCATTGTTTCGGCAAAACCCCAATCTACTGAAATTGTGCCATTGGCCATATTGTCACGTGAACTTAATATTTTTTTAACATTGCGGTGTAATTCAAAGCCTTGAGGAATTTTATTAATTTTATTATAACAATAGTGTAAAGTTGTCTTATCAACCTGGGTTTCAACGTCATTATCAAAAGGGAAATTTGCATCACATTTAGTATACTTACTCCAATCAGAAACATAGGGATAAGTAATATTATTATCATATATATGCTTTTTTACCATCGACTTACCAGTCTCCAAATTATCATGGTATTCGACTTTATATTGAACCAGTTTAGTTTCGGTAATAATACCTTCTGCAAGTAACTTTTCTGCATACAAGGCTAGAGTCGTGGTTTTATTTTTGATGATTTTGTACATTTGTGGTTGTGTTACCATTGGTTCATCTGCTTCACTATGACCATGGCGGCGATAACAAACCATATCGATAACAATATCTTTTGAAAACTTCATTCGGTAATCAAGCGCGAGTTCCGCGGCACTAAGTACGGCTTCAGGATCATCGCCGTTGACATGCAATATTGGTGCATCAACCATTTTAGCGACATCGGTGCAATACATTGTTGAACGCGCATCTTCTTGCTTACTGGTCGTAAAACCAATTTGATTATTAACTACAATATGTATTGTGCCCTTGGTAGAATATCCTCGTGACTGCGACATATTAAATGTTTCCATCACGACACCTTGTCCGGCAAAAGCGGCATCACCATGAATCACAATCGGGATAACGTGTTTGCCTTGTTTATCACCACGTCTATCTTGACGTGCTCGAACAGAACCTTCCACAACCGGTGCAATGATTTCTAAATGTGATGGATTAAATGCCAATGCAACATGAACCGGTCCATTACCTGTTTCCAAGTCTGCCGAAAACCCCATGTGGTATTTCACATCACCGGAACCATTTTTATTCGTTGATTTACCCTCAAACTCCATAAATAAATCAGAGGGAATCTTACCCATTATATTGATTAATACATTAATGCGTCCACGGTGAGCCATCCCAATAGCCATTTCTTCGATATGGTGTTCGATGCCACCACGTTTGATTAAGCCTTTTAGTAATGGAATTAAACTTTCACTGCCTTCTAAAGAAAACCGTTTTTGACCAACGTATTTAGTGTGTAAATATTGTTCTAAACCTTCGGCCGCTATTAAATTTTTTAGTAACTCAATTTTTGTTGCTTTATTAAATAATAATTGACCTTGAGGCGACTCTAATTTTTTTTGTATCCAACGTTTTTCTTGGATATTTGATAAGTGCATGTATTCTGTACCGAGAGAACCAGAATAGGTTGTATCTAATATTTTGATAATGTCACTCAGCTTTAAACGCTCGGCTCCGACTAACGAACCGGTTTCAAACACTTGTTCTAATGTTTGCTTCGTGAAACCATAATAGTCTAACGTTAATTCTTCAACCGTATTTTCATTGTTTTGGGTGAAAGGATTAGTATTCGCTATTCGGTGCCCTAAAAAACGGTAGGCGTTAATAAACTGCAACACTTTAATTTGCAGTGGTTGAAACTCAGCCTGTGGTGTTGCAACGGCTTGTCGCGGTTTGTGCTTAAAATAACGAACAAATTCCTGTTTGATATTATAGTGTGATATATCCCCACTATTGGAATTTTGCATGCGTTCAAAATATATGCGCCATTGTGACTCCACTGACTCAGGGGCAGCTAGAAATTGTTCGTATAATTTCTCTAAATAACCAGAATTTAGCCCAGTTAAAGCCGAATTATTCCAAATTTCCTGTAATGATTTTTTTTTATTCGATAAGTCCATCAATATATCTCAGTTATACATACATATATAGTGCAATTCTGAGAGACTGCATGCTTAATAGTCATTCTAATTGATATTTTGATCACAAACTAACTATTTTCGAACTTATCACGATAAATAAAAGCACCCCATCGAAATGAAGTGCTTTTACTGGATTTACAAATTTTATATAAAACTAAGGTGTCATTACAACAGTTTGAGCATTAAAATCCTGTGGCGCCGAACCAAAGCTTGCGACAAAACCTCGCACCGCAATAGCGCTGTTATCGACAATATTTGCAAGATTTAAGCTGGCAGTATCAACTTCATAATTATCCTGCAAAGCATCGTTACTGGCATTAATACCAGTACCCGCGAAATTATACAGACTCGCAGTGCGACCATTGATTGAACGTAAATTTAATAACATCGATGATGTTTGATCCAACGCGATACTACTTGAAACAACATTTGCTTTTAAATCTGAAAAACCGATTCGGGCATAACCATTACTGGCATCAAATTGAAAGTTACTCGACACATCATTTATAATACTACCAAAAATTAAGACCCGTGAACCAATAGAAATATCTGCAATAACAAAATCTGACATTGATACTCGACGTTTAACAATCGTGCTGGCAGCAAGTTGAACGGTAATAGCATCATTAAAAACTATTGTGC